>Ga0116143_10000676_pt1 | contig 45901 bp, 39 predicted proteins | sample AD_UKC034_MetaG_FD_89745 | JGI IMG/M metagenome (GOLD analysis project Ga0116143, IMG submission 89745) | Active sludge microbial communities of municipal wastewater-treating anaerobic digesters from USA - AD_UKC034_MetaG | ecosystem: Engineered > Bioreactor > Anaerobic > Digestate | place: USA... | reverse complement strand
TTATTAATAAAAAAATAGAAAATGAAAAACTGTTTTGCTCTTATTGCCCTATTAATTATTCCTTTGCTTACATATTCTCAAAAAGAAGAGACTAAATGGAATGTCAATGAAGCTCCGGGACCTTTCTCGGAAACAGAGATTGTTACTGCAGAGGGAACATGGATGAATGTTGATGTTCATCCATCAGGAACTGAAATTGTTTTTGATCTATTGGGTGATATCTATACCCTACCTATCAACGGGGGTAAAGCAAAGATTATAAGAGAAGGACTTGCTTTTGAAGTACAACCTAGATATAGTCCAGACGGAACAAAAATATTGTTTACCAGTGATGCAGGAGGCGGTGATAATATTTGGATGATGAATAAGGATGGTTCCAACCCCAAACAGATTACTAAAGAAAATTTCAGATTACTGAATAACGCAGTTTGGATGCCTGATGGCAATTATATCGTTGCCCGGAAACACTTCACTTCTACCCGATCATTAGGTGCCGGTGAACTATGGATGTATCATACTAACGGGGGTGAAGGAATTCAACTAACCAAAAGAAAAAACGATCAACAAGATTTAAATGAACCATCTGTTTCATCTGATGCTAAGTTCATTTATTATAGCGAAGATGTTTACCCCGGTGGCTATTTTCAGTACAATAAGGATCCGAACAATCAGATTTATGTTGTGAAAAGATATAATACTGAAGAAGGAACAACTGAAATAGTAACTGGCGGAGGAGGTAGCGCATTTCGTCCTCAAATTTCCCCCGATGGAAAACAACTGGCCTTTATACGAAGAGTTCATACGAAAACGGTTTTGTTTATTCATGAATTGTCCAGCGGATTGGAGTATCCGGTGTTTGATCAATTAAGCAAAGATCAAATAGAAGCTTGGGCAATATTTGGAACCTATACCGGATTTTCTTGGATGCCAAATGGAAAAGAGATAATCATTTGGGCAAATGGAAAAATAAACCGAATTGATATTGCAAAAAGAAGTGTCCAAAATATTCCATTTGAAGCCGTTTCTAAGCATAAAATAACCAATGCCATCCATCATAAAAATGAAGCATTTACTGATTCGGTACAATGCTATGTGCTCAGGCATGCCACAACCAGTCCTGATCAAAATATTTTGGTTTTTAATGCTGTCGGACACCTTTATAAGTCGGATCTACAGAATGGAAAAACTCAAAGAGTAACGAAAAAAAATAGTTTAGAATTTGAACCCGCCTTTAACCAAAATGGAAGTAAGTTAGTATATGTAACCTGGTCTGACTCTGATCTAGGTTCAATTCAACTATTAGATTTGAAATCTCAAAAGTCGATTACATTAAACAGTGAAAAAGGTATTTATAGAACGCCTTCTTTTTCACCGGATGGAAAACGAATATGTTACCAAAAAGAATCTGGCAATGATCACTTAGGATTTGATTACACAAAAAACACTGGCATCTATATTATCAATATAGATGGGAAACAAGAAAAACTTATTTCCAAACATGGTTCACAACCATTTTTTAACAAAGATGCATCCAGAATATATTTTACTACTCGAGAAGGCGATAAGAAAGCATTGAAAAGTATTGATCTCAATGGTCATGATGAGAAAATCCACTTCAGTTCTAAATATGCAACCGAATTTTCAATCAGTCCGGATGAAAAGTGGATAGCATTTGTAGAGTTATTTAATGTTTATGTATGTCCTTTTCCTGCTGCTGGTCAAAACATAGAACTGAGTTCAGGAATGAAATCATTGCCGGTTGCGCGACTCAGCAATCAAGCCGGTAAAAACATTCATTGGTCTGCAAACAGCAAAACCATTCACTACACATTGGGAAACGAATACTACAGTTTAGATTTATCTAGCAGATTCGCCTTTCTTCCAGAATCTCCGGATAGCATTGCACCGGTTACGGAAATAAAAGGTCAGACGATTAATTTAAAACTCAAGGCTGACAAACCTTCAGGTAAACTAGCGTTATCAGGAGCTAGAATTATTACCATGAGAGGAGAGGAAGTTATTGAAAATGGAGTGATGCTGATTAATGAAAATATTATTGAGTCTGTAGGACCGAAGTCAGAGGTAAACATACCTGAAGGGTATACTTCTATCGATGTGAGCGGTAAAACCATTATGCCCGGAATGGTAGATGTACATTCGCATCTTGGGACGTTTCGACAAGGATTGAGTCCGGAGAAACAATGGAGCTATTTTGCCAATTTAGCGTATGGAGTAACAACAACTCACGACCCCTCATCGAATACAGAAATGGTATTTGCTCAATCAGAAATGGTAAAAACAGGCGTGATGATAGGACCAAGAGTTTTTTCAACTGGAACAATTTTGTATGGAGCAGAAGGCGATTTTAAAGCTATAATCAATTCACTTGAAGATGCTAAAAATGCTATTGATCGAACCAAAGCATATGGAGCATTTTCTGTAAAAAGTTACAATCAACCCAGAAGAGATCAAAGACAACAAGTAATTAAAGCTGCGCGAGAAAGTAATACCATTGTTGTTCCTGAAGGCGGATCGTTTTTTTATCATAACCTCAGTATGATTTTAGATGGGCACACAGGCATTGAACACAATATACCGGTAGCTCCATTGTATAACGATGTAATAAAACTTTGGTCTGCTTCAACCACCTTCAATACTCCTACTCTAATCGTTTGTTATGGTGGTGTGAACGGTGAATATTATTTTTATGAGAGAGACAACGTATATGAAAATAAGCGCTTGTTAAACTTCACTCCTCGATTTGTAATTGATGAACGGTCTCGTCATCGAACTAAAGTACCTAGTGAAGAATATGAAAATGGATTTGTATTGGTATCAAAATCTCTAAAGAAACTTAACGATGCTGGAGTAAAAATAAATCTCGGCTCACATGGTCAGTTACAAGGCTTAGGTGCTCATTGGGAACTTTGGATGCTTCAAATGGGTGGAATGAGCAATTGGGAAGCATTAAAATGCGCAACACTAAATGGCGCTGAATACATTGGTATGAGTCATCAGATTGGCTCGTTGGAAAAAGGAAAATTAGCAGACTTAATTGTCCTAAATAAAAATCCACTGGAGAATATTAGAAATACAGAATCGATTCAATACACTATGATCAATGGAAGAATTTATGATGCTGAGACGATGAATGAAGTAGGAAACTACAATAATAAACGCTCAAAGTTTTATTGGGAAAACAATGCGTATGGCAGTGAGTTTGAATGGCATTTGCATTCAGGAGGACATGGTGACGAGGATTAGATTTTTAAAACCTTGAATTGTCGTTCGCGATTGTCTGAAAAAGATGCGGTGATGAAATAAATACCCCGTTTCAATTGAAATGTATCAATGCTTTCAATTTTCTCACCTGAAATGCTTGCCAATATTCTACCACTTATATCATAAAGTGTTACTTGTTTTATCGCTGATCCACATTCATTAATAAATGAAATCTTGTTTGCAAAAGGATTAGGCCCAACAGATACAATACAATTTTCTTCCAATGATTCAATACCGGTGCTAAGTGTTGATGCATAAAAACTTTTTTGAGTGTTATTACCTGTAACATTCTGATTAATAAAACGAATATTGGTCATTCCCTGCCCAGGAATAGTGTCGGTATAAAAATACATGGTAAAAGGTTGAGTGGATTGCGGAGCAAGGGTAAGAAATGTTGTATCAATCCAAGTTGGCAAACAAATATCAACACACATTGCCGTATTCCAGCCACTTGGAATATTGTTTTGATAACGGATGATCATAATATCAGCCGCCCCATTTGAATTGTTTATGATATTAGCATACGAATAAAGAATATCGCCAGCATTTCCCGTCACAGTATTACTTCCATTGTATTGAACGGTGAAAGTTCCATTGCCTGCGGTTGGTCCACAAGAGCCTATTCCTAATAAACTATCTATGTCACATACGATATTGTTAGGCGCCTTATCAAACCATCCATGCTTGGCAAACACTATTCCATTGGTATCTATCAAATAAGCGTTATTGGGAGCAGGCCCAAAAACTGACCACCATTCATTGCATGGACCATCAATTAAAACCGGAACTTGATGAACCATATTGGCCATCATATCTGAAACCACATTTATTCGCTCACCATAAGTTTTAGGTTGTTGATATAATATACCCAATGTTTGATTCTGAGCAGTTGTCCATACGGTACCACTATATGGACTAACATCAATATCTGGATGCGCTTCTACCGTATAAACAACAAACACTTCAAGTTGATTACCGTATATAGAATCGATCTGATTTATTTTTTGAACTTTCCCTCTGTACACCGGACAGGTATAACTTCCTGCAATCAACAAGATTGGCTTACCGGCTTGTAATTCATTCTTTAGATTGATGGAATCACCATTGATATCATAAAGAGTAAAATCATAAACCGTATCACCTTTTTGCAAACCACTGTTATCATATGAGCCTGTATAAATCGGTATAGAACAAATGCTGTCACTAAGCAAAGGATTTGAGAACAGACCAATAGATGGCTTCAAAATTTGAGCATCAATTCCGTTTGAAAAAATAATAAAGAATAATAGGTAGAGATACTGCTTCATAGATCCATTTTTTCATTGGATGAATAAAAGTAGCGAAAGTTTAATCGAATTATAGCCAAAACAGAGTTTCAACATAATAGTCCTTTATAGTTGTTAATAAGTTTTTATAGATATCTATAGCTATTTATAGATTTTCATAGTTATATTTGCATTCTCAAAAAAATAGCAATGAAAAGCATTGATGTAGACTTAGAAGTATATAAACTGATTGAATCTTTAAGAGTTTCTTTAGATGAAACGCATAGGGATATACTCTTAAGATCGTTGCAGATTGTAAGTAATCTCAAAAATGTACAGAAAGCCGAAAACTCTAAAAAAGAAGAATTTACAAATACTGTTTTGATGAAAAGTCCAAATAGATTATTTGAATTTTTTGATCAAAAAACTGCTTCATTGAGACTTGGACAAAATGGCTCGGCCTCTCGCGATTGGATTTATAACAATATTCGATTGAAGGAAGGTACCCCTCTTATGAAATGGTTTGACGGAAACAAAGTAGAAGCAAAAATTGAAAATGGGGGAATTTTGGTTGAAGGTGTGTCCTATCAATCGCCTTCAGCTGCCGCTATGGCTATTAATGGCGGAAAGAATGTAAATGGTTGGGTGTTTTGGAAATTTTTTGATGAAAAATCGAAAAAATGGAGAAAGTTAAACTATCTCAGACGCAAAGAAAAGATTGATTAAAACTTGTGACAAGTTAAGCATAGGAAATTATAATTCAATAAAGGTCGGTATAGGGTTGACCACCCACATGAAAACCAAAAAGAGCGAAGACGGACGCTTATTTTATCCGGATAAAAAAAATTAAATACATATTACAATGAAAAAAACTTTGGTTACCCTTCTGATGATGTTTTTCTTTTCAATAGTCTCTACCTATGCAGAAGATATTATATCACTTAAAAACACTCAATCCTTCAAAGGAAAAATTTCTTCGTTAAACGATCACTCTATAACGTTAAGAATTAAGAGCACATCTTATATTATTCCCTCCCAAAAGCTTAGCTGTACACAGTTAATACAACCTTATTATCATCTGCTTTCAATAATAAAGTTTGGGGGCCATTCCTAGAGATCCCGTTTACTCAACGAATCAGGCTCCCGGCTTTATATCCTTTTCAATTTATTTAAATCACTTTAATTCAAAATTTTATGACAACAGTTTTAAAAAACACTATCTATCACTTGATCATTTTAGACGAATCAGGTTCTATGGCTTCTATTAAACAATACGCTGTAAAATCAATGAAGCAAATCTTTGACTCCTGTAAAGAAATGTGTTCTGAATTCCCAGATCATGTACAATATTTTACGCTTGTTTCGTTTAATACCGATCGCTATGCTGTACACAGTGCAAATTCTTTGATTTCAATCCATGACAATTTTCCTGAAATTCATTATGCCCCAAACAATTGGACTCCCCTTCTCGATGCAATTGGCATGGCATGCTCCTCGTTAAAAAATGCAATTGGTAATAAAGAAAACTCTTCTGTGCTGGTTTCGATCATTACAGATGGTAGAGAAAACAGTTCCAATTTTTATAGTTCTAAAGACATAAAAACACTCATTGAACAATTGAGTAAAAACAACTGGAAGTTCACCTATTTTGGAACCGACCATGATGTGATTGAAGAATCTAGCAAATTAGGAATAAAAGATACATTTTCTTTTCAGAAATCGGATAGAGGTTTCGAAGATGTATCAGTACGTTACTTCAAAACTGCTTTTTCACATCACGACTTCTTAAAGTCAAATATTTTTTCAGACATGGAAGAAGATTTAATTGAAAATAATACATCCATTGAATCTGAAAAATAAAATTGTTTTCATAGTTGTTTTCATGATTTAGGTTTTAAAAAGAAAGCCGCTCATAATTAAATGAGCGGCTTTTTAATTTATCAAGCTAACCTACTACTTATCGTCTTGTTTTACAGCATCTGATTGATCAGATGGGCGTGCATCAGCCTTAGCTTTGCTAGCGCAACAGCTCTTTGCATTAGAGGCAGTTTTCGATCCACAAGCTTTGGCATCGGCAGAAGCTTTAGCTTTACTTGCGCAACAACTTTTACTGGCCGATTTGCTGGCACAATGAGAAGACGCTGGAGATTGATCATTAACCTTTTCTATAGTGGCTTCATTCGATTTTGAAATGTCAGGAGTTGTTGTTACCGATTGTGCAAGTGAAACACTTACACCAACAAATACAAATGCTACTAGAGTAAGAAGTACTTTTTTCATTTTATTGATTTTTAAATTATTAACTTTTTTAATTACGAACAATATTACAAAATGTTGTACGTAAGCGCAATGATCTTAATATGAATTTGCCTATTATTTTTGTCTATTTGATTTTCTAAATAAAAAAAGGCACTATTTAGCTCAATACATGGTATTAAATTAGCATTTTTGTGAGCATCGAATAATCTAAATTTTGTGGTAATAGATGAAAATATAAAGATTGCTCTACAATCAATTAAAAGTCAAAAGCTGAGAACTACTTTAACCGCTTTGATCATTGCCATTGGTATTATGGCACTAGTAGGTATTCTTACCACCATAGACGCCATCAAAGCTTCAATAAATTCTAGCTTTTCTACAATGGGTGCCAATAGTTTTACGATTGCGAATCGTTCTTTAGGAGGAAATCAGGATGGTGGTCGAAAAAGAAAAGTATATGATAAAATTACGGTACAACAAGCATTAGATTTTAATGATCGATTTGACTATCCGGCTAGTGTTAGCATATCAACCCGAAGTTCGTTCAATAGTATTGCGCGTTTTGATTCAGATAAGACCAATCCGAATATATCTATTGTATCGTGCGACAGCAAGTATCTGGAAAGTGCAGGCTACTCGCTTGAAACGGGAAGAAATTTTTCACGATCGGAAGAAGAATATGGCAGCAATGTTTGCATGATTGGTGTGGAAGTAAAGAAAAAATTATTTAAAAATACCTATGCAGTTGGAAAGCAAATAAGAGTAGATAATTACAAGTATATGGTCATCGGGGTGTTGAACGAAAAAGGAACCAGCATGGGATTTGGATTTGATCGAGCAATACTCATTCCTCTTCTAAATGGACATAAAAACTTTTCAGCCGGAAGACGATCCTATTCCATAACGGTTAAAGTTCCAAGTCCGGAGCAATTAGAAGGAGCAGAAAATTATGCTTTAGGCCTCATGCGCGGAATTCGATCGGACAAACCTGGTGCTGACAACTCATTTGAAATTACAAAAAGCAACAGCATTGCAAATATGGTTATTGATCAACTGCAATATGTTACCCTTGCCGCAACATTAATTGGGTTTATCACATTGCTCGGAGCTGCAATTGCATTGATGAATATCATGTTGGTATCCGTTACCGAAAGAACCCGTGAAATTGGCACCAGAAAAGCACTTGGAGCAACGCAATTGATGATTCGAAATCAATTTTTAACCGAAGCCGTACTCATTTGTCAAATAGGCGGTGTTTCGGGAATTATACTTGGCATCCTATTAGGCAACCTGATGGGAATGTTATTGGGCAGTGGATTCATTATTCCTTGGCTATGGATATTCACGGGTTTGTTGATATGCTTCATTGTTGGCCTTAGTTCCGGTTATTATCCAGCCGCAAAAGCTGCAAAATTAGACCCAATTGAAGCTCTACGATACGAATAGCCAAATTCATCGAAAAAAGAGTATTTTATTGCTGTTTTCCTAAATAAAAAAGCCTATCTTTGCCGTCCCAAAAATTATGGGGAAAATATTCAAACCAATAAATTAATTAGCTTTTATTAAATGAAAAATCAGTACGAAACTGTTTTTGTTATGAACCCGGTTCTTTCACAGGATCAGGTAATGGAAACAGTTGACAAATTCAGAAAAATCCTCACCGACAACGGAGCCAAGATTGTTTTTGAAAACAATTGGGGATTGCGAAAGCTGGCCTACCCTATTCAAAAAAAGAATACGGGTTTCTACTATCTTCTTGAGTTTCAAGGTGAAGGTAGTTTGATCAACAAGCTCGAAATCGAGTTCAAACGAGATGAACGAGTAATGCGCTTTTTAACCGTTTCACTTGATAAGCATGCTATTGCTTACAATGAAAGAAAACGTAAGAATGCCGAATTAAAGAAAAAAGAAGAAGAAGTAACAACCAATTAATCGAAAATTATTATGGCAGAAAACGCAAATGCAGAAATCAGGTATTTAAATCCTCCATCGGTTGAATTGAATCGCAAAAAGTATTGCCGATTCAAAAAGATGGGAATAAAGTATATAGATTATAAGGATGCAAACTTTCTAACCAAGTTTGTAAACGAACAAGGTAAACTTTTACCCAGACGCTTAACCGGCACTTCTTTGAAGTATCAGCGTAAAGTTGGTCAGGCTGTTAAAAGAGCACGTCACCTTGCTTTAATGCCTTATGTAACCGATTTATTAAAATAAGGAGGAAAAGAAATGGAAGTAATTTTAACGAAAGATGTAAGTAACCTAGGTTACACAGATGATATTGTAAAAGTTAAACCTGGATATGGAAGAAATTTTCTTATCCCACAAGGTTTGGCAGTTATCGCTAACGAGACGAATAAAAAAATTCACACGGAAAATCTAAAACAAAGAGCACATAAAATTGCTGCAATAAAAGAAGCAGCAGAAAAAACAGCTTCAGTTTTGGAAAGTATTGTACTTACCGTAAAAGCTAAAGCAGGTGAAAATGGAAAACTTTTCGGATCAGTAACTTCAGCACACTTGAGCGATGTTCTTAAAAAGATGGGATACGAAATTGATCGCAAGCAGATCGTAATGCCATCTGAGCAAATTCGCTCGGTAGGCACTTATACTTCGGAAATCCTATTGCACAGAGATGTTCGCACAAAAGTGAATTTCGAAGTATCTGCAGATAGCTAAACTAAAATTCATACTTTAAAAGGCATTGCTCAACGCAATGCCTTTGTTTTTTAATCAATTATTATCATGGCCAATACAGGAGATTTAAAAGTAGGTTCCGTTATCCGACATAATGGAGAACTAGTTGTTATTACCGAATACATTCATCGAACACCGGGAAATTTGAGAGCTTTTTTTCAAGCAAAAATGCGTAATGTAAAAAGTGGCAAACAAACCGAGTATCGTTTTAGAGCAGGTGAAGAGGTAGATTTAGCTCGATTGGAATATAAAACTATGCAATACATTTATAGAGATGGTGATAACCTTATTTGCATGGATGCATCGACCTATGAGCAAGTGCCCATCAGTGCTGAATTGTTTGGCGATCCGGTTAAATTTATAAAAGAAGAAATGGAAGTTAAAGTTGCATTCGAAAATGACACTGCTATTTTAGCTGAACCACCAACTTTTGTAGAATTAGAAATTACCTATACTGAACCTGGTGTAAAAGGCGACACTGCCACCAACACCCTTAAACCAGCTACGCTTGAAACGGGAGCTGAAATAAATGTTCCTCTTTTTATCAATCAAGGAGAGAAGATAAAAATTGATACTCGAACCAGCGCATACGTGGAAAGAGTAAAATAATTTTATTGGACTAAAAAGAGCATAACTTGTATATTGTAAACCGCATTGTCAACGCAATGCGGTTTTTTTATGAATGCGCTATCAACAGCTTTACAACTTTTTGATCTCTCCGGAAAGGTAGATACTATTTCATCCGATTCCTTTAAGAAAATATATAAGGTTTACTCTAAAGACGGAGTGTATTTCTTAAGATTATGTAATGATCAAGTTTATAATAAAGAAGAAATCGAAAGCGAGATTTCTTTTCTTGAAATACTACGAAATTCCGGCTTCAATACTATGAGCGCCAAAAAAAGTATCAATGAACTAAGCACAGAGTATATACAAACTGAAAATAATAATGTTATTGCCACTTGTTGTAGAGAAGTAATAGGCCACCACCTGCGATTCCATGAATTCAACAATTCATATTTTTATTCATTAGGCGAATTAACCGCTAAACTACATGTACAGTCCTCTTTGATAAATCAAAAGAAAGTTAACCTTCAACGACCAATTGCCTACCAACGCGCTTTTAGACTTTTTGAGAAGCACAGTAATCATATGGATTTTAATTTATTCCGGAAGTGTGTTCATTTGTATGATCAGTTTTCATCATTAGAAAAAAAAGAGGATTCATTTGGTTTAATTCACACCGATATTACACGTAATAATATAATATTGAATGGACGTGAATATTACTTAATAGATCTGGGCGATTTGTCTTATAGTTGGTTTATCAATGATGTGGCCATAACACTATATGATAACTTATTGCATGGCTCTGTAAAAGAAGATAAGTATTCAAAATTCGTAAGTAATTTTATGTTTCATTATTGGAAAGGCTATTTTCAATTTAGAGAACCTAAAGAAAAAATGTTAGAACTCATTCCAAAGTTTATGCATTATAGAGCTATACATGATCATATATACTTGCAGGTTATCTGGAAGAACATAAATATTAATGTAGATCAAAAAGCCTATTATGAAAAAATTAAAAACATGGCGCACGAAGGCTTCGACTTTTTATCGATCAATCATTTTAATTAATCAGCCGACTTTGAAAATCTTTTTCGATCGTGTTCTTTTAAAAAGATTTTTCTGATACGAATGGACTTTGGAGTTATTTCAACATATTCATCCTTCTCAATATACTCTAAGGCTTCCTCTAATGAAAAGTTGATCTTTGGTGCTATCCTTGCATTATCATCGCTACCTGCTGCTCTAAAATTAGTAAGTTGCTTAGCCTTGACAACATTTATTACCAAATCGCCTGGTCGAATCTGCTCTCCTATCACTTGTCCTTCATAAACATCTTCACCCGGATCGATAAAAAACTTTCCTCTATCTTGTAATTTGTCAATAGAGTATGAGGTGGACAATCCGGTATCCATACTCACCATAACACCATTTATTCGAGCTGGAATACTGCCCATAAATGGTTCGTACGATTGAAAGCTATGCGCCATTATGGCTTCTCCTGCCGTCAATGTTAATACTGTATTGCGAAGCCCTACCAATCCACGGCTTGGAATTCGAAATTCTAAATGTTGCAAATCACCTTTGGGCTCCATAATTAAAAGTTCGCCTTTTCGCTTACTCACTTCTTCAATTACTTTTCCACTGGTCGATTCAGGTGTATCAATCACTAATGTTTCAACCGGTTCACAACGAACACCATCTATATCTCTAAAAAGAACTTGTGGTTGACCTACTTGCATTTCATAACCTTCTCTACGCATGGTCTCAATTAAAATTGAAAGATGAAGGATTCCCCTTCCATACACCAATAGCATGTCTGGCGAATCGGTCTCCTCTACCCTTAGCGCTAGATTCTTTTCCATCTCTTTGAATAACCTTTCTCTTAAATGACGAGAGGTTACAAATTTTCCTTCCTTACCAAAAAAAGGACTGTTGTTGATGGTAAAAAGCATACTCATGGTTGGCTCATCCACTTTTATGCTCTTCATGGCCTCAGGATTCAATGGATCGCTTATGGTATCGCCAATATCAAAATTATCTAAACCAACGATGGCACAAATATGTCCTGATTGAACTTCATTTACTTGCTTTCTTCCTAAGCCATCGAATACATGTACTTCTTTAATTTTGGCCTTAATTTGAGTACCATCTCTTTTTAGAAGTAAAACATTCATGTTCTCTGAAATAGAACCTCTAAAAACTCTACCAATTGCTATTCGACCAACATAACTGCTGTAATCAAGTGAGGTTATTTGCATTTGCAAGCTACCGTCCATACTCTTTGCTGGAGGAACATGTTTAAGAATCATATCCATTAGTGGGCTAATGTCTTCTTCTGGTTTGTTCCAATCTTCGGAAAACCAACCCAATTTTGACGAGCCATATACGGTAGGAAAATCAAGTTGCTCGTTTGAAGCACCCAAATGATAAAAAAGATCAAAAACTTGCTCATGCACTTCGTCTGGTCGGCAGTTCTCCTTGTCAATCTTGTTCACAACTAATATGGGTTTCAATCCTAATTGCAATGCCTTTTGTGTAACAAACCGTGTTTGAGGCATTGGGCCTTCAAAAGCATCAACTAATAACAATACGCCATCTGCCATTGACAGCACACGCTCCACTTCACCACCAAAATCCGCGTGTCCGGGTGTATCAATAATGTTGATCTTTGTTCCTTTATACTCTACTGCTACGTTCTTAGAAAAAATTGTAATCCCTCTTTCTCTCTCCAAATCGTTGTTGTCCAATATTAATTCTCCAATCTCCTGGTGTTCCTTAAAAACCTTTGTATAGTTTAATATTTTGTCAACAAGAGTTGTTTTACCATGATCGACATGGGCTATGATCGCAATGTTTCTTAATTTGTTCATCTTTATTTCAGCTAAACTGCCTAAAATTGAGGCGCAAAGGTACGGTTTTTATGGTATGTAACATCATAAAACTCTATTCGTAACTATTAATATTTAATGACCAAAGCACATTATCTTATTACTACTTTTCAAATCATGAAAAAATCGGTTTATATAAATCTCCTCTTCTCCCTTTTTGGAGTATTGATCTCATTCTCTTCTATAGCGGAAGGATATAAAATTCAATTCAAAATAAATGGCCTAGCGGACACTACTGTTATGTTGGCTTATCATTTTGGCGATAAACAATATGTAGTTGACAGTACTAGAGCGAATGCAAAAGGAGAAGGTTTTTTTCAAGGTAAAGAACCTTTACCCGGAGGCATTTACATTCTTGCGCCTTCCGGTTTTTCATATTTAGAGTTCATCATTGCGTCCGATAAGGATCAGAAGTTTTTAATCGAAACGGAGGCAAAAGATCCAACAAATAAAGCTAAAATTTCAGGTTCACAAGAAAATACGCTCTTTAACGATTATCAGAAATTTATGATCAGCCGACAAAAAGAGATGATTCAAATTCGTTCGATGATGTCTTTACCTGAAGACAACCCCGAGAGAATTGCTGCAATAAAGAAAAGTAAAGATCTCGAAAAAGAAGCAATGGATTATGAGAATGGAATCGAAAAGAAATATCCTAACGCTTTAATTACAAAAATATTTACTAGCCTTCGCGAACCTGATGTTAGCAAAGCCCCCAAAAAATCGAATGGCGAAATCGACAGCACTTTGATGTTTTATTATTTCAAAGAAAATTATTTAAACTATGTTGACCTTAGCGATAGAAGATTTTTACGCACTCCTATCCTCCAACAAAAGATAAACTATTATACCGACAAATTAACCTTGCAAATACCCGATTCCATAATTGCTGCATGCGATACCATAATTGAACGTTCGAGAGGAGATAAAGAAGTATTTAAATATACAGTTGTTTCTTTGACGAATAAATATGAGATCAGCAAGGTGATGGGCTTTGATGCCATCTTTGTTCACTTAGCTGCAAAGTACTATTTAAACGGAGATGCCTATTGGGCCGATAGTACTTTAAAAGCAAAAATTTCGGAAAGAGTTAGCAAATTAAAGTTCAATCAAATTGGATCTCCCGCAGTAAGTATTGCAATGTGGGATTCACTGGATCAGCGCATAGGATTGTATTCCTTAAAAAATAAATATGTCGTGTTGTATTTCTGGGATCCTACTTGCAGTCATTGCAAAGTGGAAACACCAAAATTAAAAGCTATGTATGATTCTCTTCGTGTTTATGATGTAGAGGTTTATGCAGTTGGTATGGAAACCGATCCTATATTATGGAAGCAATATATTCGAGAACACGATCTCAATTGGGTTAATGTTCACGATATTTACAACAAGACCAACTTTAGATTTTTCTACGATATCTATTCCACCCCGGTGGTTTATCTATTGGATACAGATAAAAAGATATTGGCAAAACGAATTAGTGTGGACACTTTATCGGAAATGCTGAGAGAAAAACTAGGTCTATTGTCAGACTCAGATTAGCAGAAACAAGGTTCATTTTCTTATTATATATTTGCTCTTAATTCGTACTCATGAAACTTAAAGAGCAAATACTACCTGCCGATCTGGCCCAACAGATTGGTGCACGATTGATTTTAAAAACCAATCTTAATGTTACCGGAATAAACGAGATACACATGGTTGAACACGGTGATATTACTTTTGTCGATCATCCAAAATATTACAAAAAAGCTCTAGAATCAAAGGCAAGTTTCATCATCATAAATTCCGAAGTTGAATGTCCTGATGATAAAGCATTATTCATAAGTGATGACCCGTTCAGAGATTATGTAATGCTTTGCAAGAAATATCGACCATTTGAATCGTTGCATCAAAATATTAGTCCATCTGCCACCATAGGTGAGGGTACACTTATAATGCCAGGTGCAATAGTTGGCAATCATGTTTCTATTGGAAAGAACTGTGTCATTCATCCCAATGTTACTATTTACGATCATACACAAATCGGTAACCATGTAATTATTCATGCAGGGACGGTTATTGGAGCAGATGCATTTTATTATAAGAAGAGACCAGATGCTTATGATAAAATGTATAGTTGCGGTAGAGTTGTTATTGGTGATGATGTAGAAATCGGTGCATCTTGTTGTATTGATCGGGGTGTTTCGGGAGACACACAAATTGGACAAGGAACTAAAATGGACAATCAAGTTCATATTGGGCACGATACCGTTGTGGGTAAGCATTGTTTGTTTGCCGCTCAGGTGGGCATTGCCGGTGTGGTTACCATTGAAGATGAGGTAATCTTATGGGGACAAGTAGGCGTTCAAAAGGATTTGACTATAGGAAAAGGTGCTGTAATTTTAGGTCAATCCGGTATTATGAGTAGTTTGGAAGGGGGCAAAACCTATTTTGGATCTCCTGTTAGAGATCACCGAGAGAAATTACGTGAACTGGCCTTGTTAAAAAAGCTCCCTGAGGTTTTCGACAAACTAAAGTGAAGAAGTAATACACTTCAACATCAAATTCGTTCGTTTTTCATTTAATTTCACTTCACCGAACAAAATATTGATGAACAAAAAAGAGATAACGGAATTCAATTCTTCTTTTGCCACTGAGGAACTGCATTTAAAAAAGCTTCAGTTGCATTGGCTATTACAAATAACCAAAGCCATCAATTATGATCTTCCTGCATCAAATCTATTCGATCTTTATTACCAGGTTTTACGAGATCATATTAAAGTAAGAGAATTACTCCTATTTATTTACAACGAAAACGAAGGATGGAAGTTGATCATTCAACACGGTATAACGCTTGATCTTTCCGGAATAGATTTTTCTTCAGAGTTTGACCGAATTGAAGAAAAGAAAATGGGTTTAATGAATGAAACGAGTTGGTCTAATTCATTTGAATATATTATTCCGGTAAATCATAATGGAAAAACATTGGCCTATGCATTTTTAAGTGGTATTAATAAAGAAGGATATTCTAACAACAGAGAACTACTACCATTTATTCATACAATAACCAACATTATTGTTGTTGCAATTGAAAACAAAAGGCTCAATCGGGATAACATACAGCAGGCTGCATTCAAAAAAGAAATTGAATTAGCTGCAAAAATGCAAAGCATGTTGTTTCCTAAAATTTCAAATCTTCATCCCAATATTGATTTAGCCGCTACGTATATTCCTCACCAACATGTTGGGGGAGATTATTATGATTTTATAAAGTATGATGACCATACTTTTTATTTATGTATGGCAGATGTTTCTGGAAAAGGATTGTCAGCCGCATTGTTAATGTCTAACTTTCAGGCTAACTTACATGCGTTGATAAAGCACAACTATTCTTTAGAAGATATGACTCATGAATTAAACCGCTGTATCAACAATGCTGCACAAGGTGAGAAATTTATTACCGTCTTTTTAGGTAAACTTGATTTAAAAACACGACAACTGTCCTTTATAAATGCCGGCCATAATCCTCCTTTAATTCTAAGTAAAGATTCATTTACGTATTTAAAGAAAGGTACGATTGGCTTAGGTATGTTCGATGAGTTACCTTTTCTAAATACAGGATCGATTTCTTTTCCGGCCTATAGTATTCTTTTTTGTTATACCGATGGATTATCTGAATTAGAAAACGAACAAGGTGAATTTTTCGGAAACGATAATATTGAACAAATGTTAAAATTAAATTCTCATGCCTTAAGCATGCTTCATTTAAATGAACAAGTGATTCATACCATGAATGCGTATAGAGGCGAAATGGGATATACGGATGATGTTACGCTATTGAGCTGCCGAATTATCGGATAATTCACTCTGTTTCTCTTTTTGCTCTAACAATTCAATAGCTACCAACATGGCTATAAATCCCCAATGTAAAACACTTAGTTTATCTGTATCGAGAAAGTTGTTTAGGAAACCGTGTACCCAATACGTTACCAAACCCAGTAAAACAGCCATTGCCATTAAGCGATGCATTCGGTTTTGAGCAGTACTGATAAATTGAAGTGCGCGTATGAAAACGGTTAACACAATTAAAAGAAAAAATAAAGTGCCAAGATATCCTTGTTCTGCTAAGGGGCCTAAATATTCGCTGTGGGCATTTCCTCCTGTTCCGAAATTTGTACTAATGATAGTCTTTTCGCTTTCTTTTTGAAAAGGAGCATATACAAATTGAAATGTACCAGGCCCCCATCCCAACCAAGGTTTGAGCTCATGCATTCTCAAAACACAAGACCACCGATTTAAGCGTTCAACATTGGAGGCATCTGATGTTATATTGGAAGCTGATTGCACATGAGCCCCAAGATTATTGGATGATTGTTCCTGTGTTTCTCCTAACTTCATGACAATCTCCGTTTGAAAAGTATAAACACCTACTAAGATAATTCCGAATATGGTAAATAAAACCCAATAAGGAATTCTAAAAGTGATAACCAAACCTAAAAATAATGAGAGAACGATACCAATCCATGATGCGCGTGTATATGAAAGAATTACGGCAGTGATCAAAACTATAGAGAAGAGAATATATATACCTCTCTTCTTATTTGAAATTTTAGCTATAAAATTACCGATAACCATGATGGGTATTAGAAATGATATCGCAGCCGCGTAAGCCGTATGATCATTATAAAAAGGAGTCATACAATGATGCGCCACTGCATCGGAAAAACCTCCTTGCGATTGATTATAAATTGAATATAAAATCACAATAGTAAGAGTCCCCATATAACTCCAAATAAACTGATTGATCTTCTTCATTGATTGAAATAAATAAAGGGGAACAAAATAAAATACGGTTACAAAACAGAATCGGGCGAGGGTATATTTTAATGAGACAAGGGGCAAAGTACTCGTGAGACTTGTGATCAGCATCCATACCAGATGCAAAACAATAACTAAAGTTACCGGATGAAATAAAATTTTCTTTGATAATCCATTATTGACAAAAACATTTAGCCAAAACAGCAACATTATTCCAAAAGCGATTGGTTCAGTAGGAAGACTCACTCCTATTCCAATACTTGTCTCACTTAAATTGATGGCCAATGGAATTAAGGCTACCATTATATAAAACAACTTCTCAAGATGAAAAATTGCTAAATAGACAACGAACAATGCAAATGGTATGACCAATAACTCCAGCGTATTTTGGTAGAGACCATACAAAACAACAATAAAAAAAGACAGAATGATAGTCCAAAAAACATTCTTATCAGAAAAGAATTGTTTTAGAGTTTCGGCCATCTACTTTTTCTCTAGAAGTGGCTTAATGGACAATCTATATTTTTCAATAAAGATGATACTCAATAAAGCCATAAACGATACAGTGAAAGTTACCAAAAGTACAATCATAGATCGCTTGGGTGAAGTCTTTCGCTCGGCAGGAATTGGTTTGGTAATTAAATTACAGTAGGTCAATTCTTTATGTAAATCGCTTACTGATTTCATAAAAGCCGATTTAAGTGAAACATATTCGTATCGCAATGCATTGGTAAATTCAACCATAGCCAGAATTTCACTACCCTTAATTCTCAACTTCTCTCCTTCGTTTCGTAAATTTCCCAACCCTGATTGATTACCTGCTACCGCTTTATAATAGCTTCTGGAAAACTCTTTTGTTTGAACATTAAAATCGATGATTTGATTCGCTCTCCTTATTTCAGCTAAAATCAAATCCAATGAATCTAATTCTCTCTTGATATCCAACATTCGATCGCGATTGATGATGACCACTTCAGCCGTTTTTGAACGCTGAAGATCTTTAATGTTTTGATTGGTAAATGCAATCAATGAATCGCAAATTTTTGCAGCCATCAAAGGATCGGTATCCAACACTTCAATATTAACGGATTCAAATTGTGTTTTATCAATAGATACCAATGACTGATATCTTTTCTGCATAGCCGTTTTGGGAAATGCTTGATTGGTATCAATATCATAATGTTGATATAAATTAAACACATCAATAATTCGATCGCGAACAATATCAGAGTTAAACTGCTGAATTAACTGTTCGGTAGGGCTTTCTTCAGAGTAAACTATAAGATTGGAAGGATACACCACTGCATACGATTTAAAGAGTGGTTTGATAAACCATGGCATGGTAAAAATTATACTCAAAACAAAAGCAGAAATCACCACTATAATCAGTTGCTTTTTCCAATTTCTTATCAGTTGTATGAGACTAACTAGATCAAGATTAAGTGAATTATTCTCTTTCATTCGAAGCTTATTTTAACGCGCAAATCTAAGAAAATATAAGATTATGCTTGCTTTTCATTTATAAATCTAATGATATCCTTAAGTCTTACCAGACCCAAGGGAAACAATAGTACTGTACACAATATTCCTGATGAAATTCCGGCTAACAAAGGGTTACCCAAAGTAATTTTTAAGAAAAAACATACCCCACCACATAATATTGCAAAAAGCAACAGCTTAAATGCTATTTGTTTCATCCTTTCTATTTTATGATCTAAAATTGCCCTGCGGAACAATAGAGTAGCCATTAGTACTTGAGTGAATAAAGCCACTATTCCTGCTCCTACAATTCCATAAATCGGAATAAAAACCAGATTCAGCAATATGTTTAAAAGCGTTACGGAAAAAGTCAAGATATTCATTTTTCTTAAATGTCCTGCTGCCGTGAGCAATGTACCCGAAATATAGTTTAACGAAAATGGAATTAATGCAAGCATTAATAACAATAGGACATCAACCGCTTCTTGATGGGTTTGATGATACAGCAAGTCGAGTAATTCATACCTGTATGTAATTACTAAACTAACCAATACCAGCAGAGGAGCAATCAGAAGTATAGTGCCGATTCGAACCATATCCCCCACATCTTGCTTCAACTTTAATTGTCTGCTAAATACAGGAAGTAAAATACCAGCAAACAAATAACCGAACATACCTGCCGCATCGAGCAAACGAAAACTTTGAGCATAAAGCCCTGCTTGAAAATCTCCATTAGGCAGCAGCCGTTCAATCAATACAGAATCCGACCTGAAATAAAAATTCATTAATAGAATGAGAAGTGCGTATGGAAAAGATTTTTTAAGAATCATTACAAAAAATGCTTTACTCACATACCATTGGATGACACTGGATTTTCTGATCACAGCTATAAAAACAGCAATAAGTACCAAAACATATGCTATTGATTGAGCCCAAATAAAACGCTCTATGTTTATATTGAAGTTTTCAATATCACCCCACAACATTAGGCCGCATATGAGAATCATGATGATGCGGTCTAGTATTGAGAACACAGCATCGGTTTTAAAAAGATGCAATCCCGACAGGTTGCTTCTTACATACAGAATGAATGAAGCTAAAAACTGATTGATTAGTAAATGAATTAAGATATAAATTGATGACAACTCATAGCCCAAAATAAACGCCAAACCGAGCCCAATGAAGAAATACAAAACAGCCAATAGTAAGCGCAAAATTGAAATACCAGCTAAGTGTTTCGATAGAAGCTGATGGTGTTGAGCAATATTTCGATTGTTGAAATTGGTAATGCCTAAATCCAATAAAATATTGAACAGCAAACTGAAATTAAATAATGCAAAATATAGCCCATACGATTCGGTTCCGACTGCATTCTGTACGCCTCTGTCGATTCCGAGTATCCAAAATGGTTTAATCAACAAGTTGAGAAATACGACTAAGAAAATACTGGAAACGATTCTTCGCTTCATGGTTAAATTAACAGCAATTGTTTAGAATTATTTTGTGCATAACACGTGGCTATAAAAGTAAATTGTATTTTTAAATATCTGCTTATTATTTTGCTATAAATGTTAAAGCATTTCAACGATAACGAACCATTAGTAGCGGGTTGCGATGAAGCCGGACGCGGTTGTTTGGCCGGCCCTGTTTTTGCTGCTGCTGTCATTCTACAACATAGTTTTAGTCATCCATGGCTCAATGATTCAAAGCAAATGAAAGAACGACATCGGTATATTTTACGCGATGTAATAGAATACAAGGCGCTTGCTTATGCTGTTGCCATGTCGGATAATAACGAAATTGATGCTCTCAATATACTTAATGCTAGTTTTTTAGCTATGCATAAAGCCATTGACAAACTTTCAGTGAAGCCAAAACTCCTATTGATCGATGGCAATCGATTTAAACCGTACAAAGGGATAAAACACGAATGTGTTATTAAAGGAGATTCAATTTATATGAGTATTGCTGCGGCATCGGTTTTGGCTAAAACGTATAGAGATGAATACATGAACGACCTGCATGAAAATTATCCACAATATAATTGGCAAAAAAATAAAGCTTACCCTACTCGCGAACACAAATCTGCTATACTTTTACATGGCAGTACACCATATCACAGAAAAACCTTCAGACTTTTTGATGAACAGTTACTTCTAAAACTTGATGACTGAGCATACTATTTTATAATTATTCTGAACCGTTTAAACTAAGCAACTATTTTGAAACGAGTCGTAACTTCTTCCATTATTGCGGTGCTAATCATTAGCCTTGCAGCTGGTTTGTATTTTTATTTGCAAGGGAAAAAATCTTCTGAATTGAGCGATTTCCACTCGATTCCGGCAAATGCTAATTTTATAATAGAGTATAACCATAAGAGTGGCAATCTGCGATCTTATCTTGAAAGTGAATCTTTTGACGAACTCACCGAAGTTTTTGGATTAGACCAATTGGCTACTTTATTCTCACGTCTGGATTCGATTTGCGAGAACAATCCTGACTTTTGTTCTATACTCTCACAAAATAGATTGCTGATTAGTGCACATATGATCAAAGCCAATGATTTTGATTATTTGTATATAATGAAAGCATCGGATTTGAACGGAGCTGAAGAAATAAATACCATTATAGCCGCCCTAAGTGGATACTCTTCTGATAAAATAAGTAAACGCAAATACGAAGGGACAGAAATAATTGAAATAGGAATCGATAAAAAGATCATCTCCTATACATTAGACAATAATATATTAGCCATCAGTACAACACCTTTTTTGGTAGAAGACGTTATTCGGCAACGTAAACTTGGCACCCCTTTAATTAAAGGTCAGGAATTGGTGGATCTGTTTATTAGCGACAAACCGAGCGACCTTACGCTCTATTACAATAATAGAGAAATGGCAAAATGGATTTCAATGATCAGTCCATCGGATTGGGTGAATAGTTTATCCATGGGAAATAACTGGACAATGCTTTCACTTTCTGATGGTAAAGATGACTTGAATTTATTGGGAGAAAATTTATCCGAAGACAGTGTAACCACTTTTGCTTTGTTTAAGGACAATGGTGCTGTAATACCCACCCTACCTGATTTTTTGCCACAGAAAACAATTTCATTTCAATACTACGGATGCAGTAACGTTACTTCTTATCTGCAGAAAAGAATTTCAATTGAGAATGATCGTCCTCAACAAACGAATCCAATAGTTAAAATGGAATCGCAATTGGGCACAAATGCAATCGATGCTATTGGCCGATGGTATTCTGGTGAAGTCATTCTTGCTCTAACCTCAGTTGGAACCAACAGCACATCAAACACTTTGGTAATGCTTGGTATTTCAAGTCGTGACAAAACCATTGAGTTTCTCAAGAAAATAAATGAAAGTGGTAAAAGCATAAAAACAGAAAAATACAAGAACCACTCTATTCTTAACATTAGCAGTTCTGGATTGATACCTGCCATAACCGGTCTTGCCTATGATAAAACCTATAATTATAGTGTGATTATAGAAAATCGATTAATTATGAGTAGCAGTTTAAGCCAACTGAAAACCTACATTGATGATACTGAACAAAATCGTTTGTTAAAATCAGATCAAACTTTTCAGGAAAATAGAGCTTCGGTATTGGTCAGAATCAACAGTTGGTCTTATCTCAATAGTCGTGAGTATTTTAAGAGCAATCAAAACAAAACAGATTTTTATTCCAATCACTTCCCTACGCTAAATGCGTTGAGTTCGATTTATGGAATGGTTAATTATATTTATTCGAGTTCGACCAATCAGGTGCAGTGTTTACTGAAACGAAACCAACAAGATATACTTAGTATTGACCAATTGTGGTCCTTCAAACTGGATTCGGGCGTTGTTTCAGGCCCCTATATAGTGAATTATAACGATTCATCATTTATGGTCTTAGCGCAAGACGTAAGTAACAATTTAATTTGTTTGGATGCATCTGGTAATACCAAATGGACAAAACCAATCGGGGAAAAAATATTGAGTAATTTATATCCGGTTCATCTATATACGAATGAACTGACTCAATTGATGTTCAATACTGGATCATATTTATATATGTTGGATGACAAAGGGGCCAATGTTTCTAATTTCCCTATTCGCTTACCGACACAAGCTAGCAATGGTATTGCTTTAATTTATTCTGAAAAGGAAAAAAAGGATCATATATATGTTGCCTGCTATAATGGAAAAATTTACGCCTATGAAATTAATGGCAAAGCTTCATCGAATTGGTCTTTTAATGAATTGACTTCTGAAATTAAGAAACCAATTTCTAAAATTATCTATCAAAACAAAGAAGCATTAATTTTTGAGGATGGTCAGCACATCTATACGTTAACTTTAAATGGAGGAATATTACTAAAACAAAAGCCCTCCTTCACCAAAAGCAGTAACACTGAATTACAACAAGGATCCAACAACTCGATTGCATTGAGTGATGAGAATGGAGTGTATATACAAATAAACTCGACCGATGAAATTAATTCTGTTCTTACCGGACCATTTACTTCTCAACACAGTTTTTTATGTGTCAACGAAAAAGATTCCAGTATGCTTATTTATTGCGAAAACGGAGTGCTGTACCGATATTCCAATAATGGCTCACTGCAAAAAGAAATCAGATTTGGATCGATAGAATCTTATTGTCCAATGACTTACTTTGAAAATAAAATATATGTATCAGATTTGACAGGTAGTAAGGTATATGCTTTCAATTTAGATTTAACACTCAGTAAAGGATTCCCGGTTAATTGTAGTGGAGAGCCTAAGTTTATAAAAATGAAAAACGGCAATCAGTATATGGTGAACAATGACACAGAAGGTGCAATTATATTATTCAAATTGAACTAAATAATTTTAAGATACGTTATCGGAGTTTTATCACCGTTCCTGCCTTTACTTTGGCTCCGGGTTCAATGCCGTTTCTTTTATACAATTTGTCTAATCGGATTGCATATTTTTGAGAAACATACCACATGCTTTCATTTGCACCCAACACATGCTGATCCTTCAATCCTTTTGATCGTTTGGGTTTAATGAAAACAACTTCTCCTTTCTTGAGACGATGATCTTTATCCGAATCATTGTACTTTACCATCTGCCATAAACGTAAGTCCATTCGTGCAGCAATTTTTAAATAGCTGTCGCCTTCTTTAGCTAAAACAAAAGGTACATTGTTCTCAGTATAGTTTACTTCGTTATTGCTAATATCGATAGTTGTTTCTGGGAATAATGGTATATCGTTTTCTTTTTCCTTTTCTTCTTTGAAATTTTTCTTTTCTTCATTCTTCCACGTATAACCATTGGCAGCAGCGGAAGAACTTACTTTATCAAACTTATTTAAATCATATCGCTCAATGAGTTCAATCAACTTGTCGGCATAATGTGGATTGGTAGCATAACCCGCTTTCTTCAAGCCTTTTGCCCATCCTTTGTAGTCGGTTAACTCTAACGTAAACAAATCAGCATAGCGCTGACGAGTACGTAAAAAATTACTATGATCATCATAGCTATCATAAACCGAATTATATTTCCTAAAACACTCATCTTTTGCATCGTCATCCATTGTGTATGTTGGACCAAACCATTCCTTATGACATTTGATTCCAAAATGGTTATTGGCTTCTTTGGCTAATGAGCTATTACCAAACTCCGACTCTAACATGCCTTGGGCTAAGGTTATACTTGCCGGAACTCCAGTTTTATGCATATCGCGTACAGCATACTCAACATACATTGAAATATAATCACTTGGCGTATATCTATTCTTGTTTTCAGTACCGCTAAAAGATGTGTGGTATGCTTTACAGGATAGACTTGTGAATGCCATGACAAATATGAAAAGTAGTCTCATTGGGATACTTTATTGATTAGGTATTAAAAATACGCTAGAACCAGACGTATTCGTATTATGATGAAGCTAAAGTATTAACAAACAGCCTGTTAATTAGATTGATCTTCCATATACTGAAGCCCTCCGGTATGAACAAGTAGTATGCGACTGCCTTCTTTAAAATATCCGTTCTTCAGCAAATCGAAAAATGCAAAAAACAGTTTACCGCTATATACAAATTCGATGGGTATCGAGTGGTTTAAATTAAAACTTCGGATGAATTGGTCTAATGTTGGACTTCGCTTTGCATATCCCCCATGAGTGTAGTCACTTATTATGGTATAATTTGTTCGTTTAATACTTAAGGCATTGTGAAAATTCAAGACTGCATCCATCAAAAATCCTTGATCGTTTAAAACGGAGATTCCTATGCACTTAGTTTTCTCATCGCATGAAGCAGAAAGGCCCGCTAAAGTTGCTCCGGTTGCAGTAGCAACCATCACATAATCGTATACGTTCTCTGGCAGTATTTCCATACAACCTTTCACGCCTTCAATATTACTACCCCCTTCAGGAATTATATAAGCATTGTATTTGTTTTGTAGCTCCTGTAGCCACTCTTGTTCAGTTCGTCTGCGATACTCTGCTCTGCTCACATATATCAAATTCACACCACATTCTTCTGCAAACTTTAATGTGTTTGATGGAGTCTTGGGTTGTTCTCCTCGAACAATCATAAACAGTGGAAAATCATACAGATTCGAAGCATAAGATAACGCTGCTAAATGATTTGAATATGCTCCGCCAAAACTTAATATAGATTTACAGTCCGATTTTTTATACGCTTCAATATTGTATTTCAACTTTCTCCATTTATTCCCATTTAATTTTGGATGAACGAGATCTTCTCGCTTTACAAAAACATCATAATTACCTCCTTCAAATAAAGGGTGCTCCAACTTGTCGCATCGTTGGGCTGCATCAAAATCGGGAAACATTTGCATCGTAACAGATGCAAAGTAACAACTAGTTTTTTACAATCTGAATGGCTGGTGTTTGAATACGGTTGGATTGATTGCCGGCTCGGTCAACCACATATAAAGAAAAACTAACGTCTTGCATTGCACTACTGTCTGTTATACCTGTCTTTTCTATTAATACATCCAATGTACCCTGAATGCTGATAGAACTTCCTGATGGACTTAATTGACTGATTCGATATTTGTATTCGAGATTCAATCTTTTATCAGTTACAAATAAATTAAACACATCTGCATTGTTCTCTCCCAAATCACCATTGCCGTCTTTGTATTTAAATCGTATATGAATATCATCACTGAATTCTTTTGCCATTTGAGGAGTAATGGATAAAAACTCAATCTCAGGAATTTCATTAATGCTTTCTTGTTTCTTACATGAGGAAGAAAGCACAACCAATAAAGCTATGTAGACAATAAATTTTTTCATTGTATAGTAAACGAAAAATAGTTTTTGGTATATGAATATGAGTTTGATACCGGATATTCACTGAGTTGTGTGTGATCTGGATCGCGTGTATAATATCGAAAATATATAGTCTGACCGGATTGAAATTGATTGGTATTAAAATTCAACATCCATCCCCAATAGGTAGGTCCACTTACATAACTAGAATTTACACGTACTGCATTGTTAAAATTATTTGGGTCGGAAGAAAATAACATGTGACCATCCAATAAATTTTGCTTTGGAGTTAAATCATCTGTGATAAAAACTAGAAAAGAAACGTTTTGATTCTTTGGCATAGCAAAAGGCGAAGAATTATTCAGTCGAATAGAATCTATTCGTTTTCCATTTGAGTCAAAACAATTATACCCATGAATCTTTGGATTCTCGTTTGGCTTTAAAGGCGTTTGACCATTTACATCTTTTGCGCCTTTATCAATCCATGTATATACTTCACTCATTTCCTCATTCGACAATGGAGTAGTATAAATGGGCATTCTAAGAATAAGAGAATCGTCAACGGTTAATCGGTGAATAAGCCAGGAGTTTTGACGATCGAATGGAATGACACGATAAGTAAAACTATTGCCTAATGTGTTTTTAACTACTGGTGCATATACCAATGTGTTATAAGTCGAACTCACTGTTCGAAAATCAGGCTCGAAAGTACCGCCATGACAAGCAGACATTGCACATTTTGGTAAAAAAATATTTTTGTGCAATCCTGTTATGCTATAGCGACTAGTGGTATCGATAGTATTGCCTACCTGACTACTACTTACCGAATCAAATGGATTTTCATTTTCTTTCTTACACGCAGCAAATACAATAAGAAAAGCAATAGGAATAATATACGCTTGTTTCATACGAGTGCCTGTGTTAAAGGTGTTCCCGATAAATAATGCGATGGAATATCATTTTTAAACCCAAGAATGTGCGCAATGGTTGGAACAATATCAATACTCTGACCTGTTACGGATTGTACAACTTGATTTTGAACTACTTTTGATGGAGGCCCGGCAATCAAACAAAAAATGTTTTTCGAATTCGCATCTCCATGGTCATTACCATATCGACCAAATGAATCTATGATTGAATTCGATTGAATATCTCTGCCATGCTCAGGAGCAACAATTAATATAGTATCATTCGCCATACCCGGAGTATTCTGTATAGTGTTCCAGAGATGACCCACTGCATAATCTGCTTTGCGCATATTATTGCAGGACTTTGTATAATTATTATGACAAATATCTATGTCGGTCATATTCACAACCAACAATTCCGGTTTAAACTGCTTAATGATGCGCTCGGCAAAATAAATGTTGTACATATCATTATTCATCGAACTTCCACAATTCCATGGATCTCTGTTGATTCCATTTTTTTGATCTTTAATGAGCTTAGTTATAAAAGCATCCATTTGCTCACGATCTGAAGCAGTATTGATGTTCAATTGACCTTGATGAACACCAGCATTAAAATTCTGATTTAAAAATGATCTCATTTGATCAACTCTGCTCATCTCATTTTGATTAAAAGAAACGCACAAATCGAGTGGAGTATAATTTCCATCAACCAATAAATCGAGTGGAGAAAAAAAGTTAGCACTATACTTTGCTCCATAGGATGGGTCGGATGAATAAGATAAATTTTGATTTTCACCAATTCCATTCGAAACCCACCAGGCATTCAAACCTGAGTTTGAAGAAAGGTTGTGTTTTCTGTAAAACTCAAAAACAGTTGGCTTTTGAGTAGGTTGATTAAAACTAATATCATTATTAACAACCGATCCGGTTATGGCCGTAGTATGACCTTGGAAATGTCCTGGAAAGCCGGCACCATATCTAAACTCCTTGAATAAAGTTCCATAATTCTGTAATGCTTGATTGTTTACAGGATTAGGCAAAGCATCTAATCCACCCAATATGTCGTTTGAGATTGGCTCCGTTCCATTAAAAAGTGAGGGCATCAAATTGCCTTCACTCTTTTGAATGGATTCCAAATTTCGAACTCCACCAGCCAATAAGCAAAATACAACATGGTTCACAACACGGTTTCCGGTTGCAGCAAATAATCGTCCTGTAGGAAGAATGTACGGAAGTGCAAATGTAGCGGCTGCTGCCATTCCCGTGTTTCTTAAAAAGCTTCTTCTGTTCATCAAAAAAATAATTAAAAATAATTGTACTCGTTTGCCGTCATAAAAGCGTAATAGATCTCCTTGGCTTGCATATCCTGATTCTGAATAATCATATTCCTAAGTGAAAACAATTCAAATGGAGCAGGAAGACGCTTATAAAACTTCTTATAGGTTTTGTTTACAAATAAATCTACATCTGCATTAATAGTAGTGCGATCCGGAAGAGAGAGTGTACTTTTATTTAAGAGATCGCGAATCATCATATCTCGTACAAGGTCTCTATCTCCTATTGCATTAAATGCTATGATTGCTTCTTCGAGCGCACCACCACTGATGGGTTTTTCGAACAGATCGGAATAGGCTTGAGACACAAATTCGATATCTTTTTTAAGACCATTCTTATCAATATTACTATTGCTTACATGAACTTCATTGATCTCATAAATTGACAAGTCTTTTTTACAAGACGAAGTTGTCATCAATAAAACACACAACAAAAGTGTGCTGACCTTTAGTGCTATGGTTTTATTGTATTCCCAAAAATTCATTGCTGAGCATTATTGATTTTTGAATGGACGAAATACTCCCCCATTGCATGAGTTGATATGAATACAAAACCGATTCGGTTGAATTAGCATTTCGATATAACAAGTCATTGTACATTTTATGAACTTGCTTTTCGAAATATTCATTGGAAGAAAATAATATTTCAATAATATCTTCTTTCGAATCACCTTCTGAATTGAATAATGTGCCGGTTTGATTACCCAACATATCATCAATATTTTCAATCTCGCTTAAAGTAGGCTGACGGTTCAAAAAATCTGCAAACAGACCAATGGCCCATGCCTCGCCTTTTCCAACAATATCTTCATAGGCAATAGTATTGACAGTTATCTTATGTGCCTCTACAGTACCTACTAGACTATTTCGAAATTTATTCTTGAGCGAATCAAGCTTTTGCATGGCTTCTAATTCTTTAAGCAGTATACCATAGTTTGGCAAATTTGATGGTTTATTCAATTCATCTTGAATGAAAATTAAATATTGATCAATAGTATTGTCCGAAATGTTATTTAAGAATGCGGAGGTGATATCAGAATACAATTTGAGACGGTATACTTCCTGATTAAACAACCCATCCAAAAATTCTTCTCTGTTGTTAACTGAGCAATTGTTCTTTCGAAGGATCATCATACCTGAGTCCAATTCAATTGCAGAAGGTGCTTTGCCGATTAAATAGAGATACGACTTTCGAATAAAGTCTTCTCGATACTCATTGGATATGGTTCCATCAAAGGGTGCTTGGTTACCTTTGATGATCTCAGATTCTTTTTTGCAAGAAAAAATACTGATTGAAAAAAGCAGTAATACATAAAAAATCCTTCCCATTGTTCGCTTCTGATTGCCCTCAAAAATAGGACATGAACTAATGACGGATTGCTCAAATAAACTTCAAATCTTACAAAATCTAACTTTCTGCTACTGCACCGCCAGCATAGGCGTGACTCTTATATTTTAGCGAGGGTGAACTAAGATGCGGTCCCAATCCTAGTTTTTCCCAAATCTGATCTATTTGTTCAATTGTTTCTTCTGTACTTAACAAAACATTTGGCCAATCTCTTTCAAAACCATCTAATTCTTTTGTTTTTCTAGTACCATCCAGTGCTAATGCTGTATTACCGCTAAAAGAATTTAATACATAAAGGTGATCTCTCTTGGGATCGATATTATTGGCAAATCTCCATACTGCATCTGCTATAGAACCGTTGATGGTTCCGGGTTCCATAAAAATTAGCAGTTTAATCTCAGAAAAATGCTCACTGGATAATAATTTCTGTGCCAATTCTTTGACATGATTTTTTCTATGCTTTTTCAGGGATAAGAATACAATGCCCATCGATTGAGATAACAATTGGCTATCCATTGCATCAATCTCAGGAAACTGATTTTGTAACGTGATTAGATCGACAAATCTTGATACCTTATGATTCCATGTTGAATTTAACTCTTCAGGAAGTTTTTTGGTTGCATCAATTCCCATTTTTCCACCAAATGCCATGGTTGAACAACTATGATCCAATACATCAGTTGGACCTTGATTGAAGAAAATATCCGCAGAAGGATTCGTGTGATTATAAATATAAGATGCCACTTCTTGATTGTTGTGAATATTAACATCTCCATCAACCACAATCATCATTTTTGTAAACATCATCTGCCCTGCGCCCCATAAAGCATTCATTACTTTTATCGCCTGACCGGGATAATCCTTTTTAATCTTCACGATAACCATGTTATGAAAAACTCCTTCAACCGGCATCACCATGTCCTCAATCTCAGGTACCATGGTCATTTTAATAGGAGCAATAAAAATTCGTTCCGTTGCTTTTCCAATCCAAGCATCTTCTTGAGGAGGAATTCCAACAATAGTGGAAGGATATACCGCATTGTCTTTATACGTAATGGCGGTGATATGAAATCGAGGATAATAATCCGCTAAGGAATAAAATCCGGTATGATCTCCAAAAGGACCTTCTAATATTAACTCTTCATCAGGATCAACATATCCTTCAATTACAAAATCAACATCAGATGGAACATATAAATCTTGACTGATGCATTTAACCAACTCAACATGTTTTTTACGAATGAATCCTGCCAACATAAATTCATCCACTCCATCTGGTAGCGGAGCCGTAGCAGAATAACTATACACAGGATCGCCTCCAAGAGTGACGACTACTGGCATTCGCTTGTTTAATTTTTTATATTCATTAAAATGCCGAGCACTTACTTTATGTTTATGCCAATGCAAAGCGGTAAGATCTGGACCAAATACTTGCATTCGATACAGCCCCACATTACGTATTCCAGTTTGTGGATCCATTGTTTGAATTACAGGTAACGTCAAAAAAGGTCCTCCATCTTCAGGCCAACAAGTCATCACCGGCAATCGATTAATATCAGGCGAAGTCATAATGTTTTTTTGACAGGCACCTCTTCCATTCTTTGTTTTAGGCATCCATGAAGCAATTTGACCAAGCTTTGGCAAAACTTTAAGTTTATCCAAAATGCCTTGTTTGGGAGAAGTTAAAGACTTGAACAATTCTTCAATCTGTTTAGCCAAATCATCCAGTCGCTCTACTCCTAAAGCAAGAGCCATCCTCTTTTCACTCCCCATGGCATTGATCAGGAGGGGAAACTCTTTACCGGTATTTTCGAATAGCAATGCAGGGCCATTTGCTTTTGAAATACGATCGGTTATTTCTGTAATTTGTAAATGAGGATCTACAAACTCTTTTATGCGAACCAACTCTCCGTTTTGTTCCAATACATTTATAAATTCTTGCTGATCTTTATAGGCCATAGTATTTCTTATCTCGGTGCATTTACTGCAACATCAAAGCTAAGCTTTAAGTTTTCTTTTAGAAAAAGATTAACGTAGTTATTTCTATCGTTTGAAAGTTCTTGCTTGTACAAGAATCCGGGATCGGGCAAAGGATTTAAAATGAGAAGACCGGTATAACCTCTTTCTTCTAATTCATTCAAGAGTGCAATTCTTTGATCGCATGCCAGACTATAATTTGTGCATTTATCTATTTGCCTTTTAAAAATATAAGCGCTCCATGAAATACAAAAAACCAAATACAAATAAACAAACACCTGACCACTAAGCAATCGTCCCCGATATTGCAATCCAATATTGAAAGTAATGCTAAGAATAAAAAGTGCGGTATAAATACCTATATGATGCCATGAACGTAAAGGGCCAGCTTCACCCATCACAAAACAGCTTGGAGCAAATGAAATAAAAACCAAAATGAAATAAGTAAATATTGTTTTTCCCCATTTAAAAGATCTTAGCGAATGTCTTTTGCCAGCTGTGTCGGATCGCATTTTTATTCCTACAAACAAAAACAAAATTGAATAGGGCAATAGGTAATACAATTGAAAAGGGATTGCTAATAAAAGATAGTCAAGTCCTGCCATCAGTGTTCTCTTAGAGAATACAAACATTGAAATTTCGGGCATAGCATTCATTCTGTTTTCCGTGCCCGGCAACAACATGGTAAACAAAAAGCCACTTAAAACCGCTATGATGGCTAATATAGTTTTTAAACGATATCGATAATTGCTTCTATTTATATATAACAGAAAAAATAAAATTCCTAATATGAGAAATAGTATGAATGCGAAAGGTTCGCTGGCATTTCCGGAAAAGAAAAACAAAACATAGATACTTACAATATAGTACCATCGAATGCTAAATATGGCGATCAAAGCAAAACCTAAAACAGTAAAAACCAATTGGAGAAAATACGAAGTGGATGCAGTGGACCAAAAATAACTCTCATTGAAGCCAACGGTACTGTAGAACAGTAACATCACGACCCAAATAGATGTATTGATCAGCGCAAAGGATTGAACTTGATAAGTTGATTTTCGAAGAAGATTCTTTAGTAGAATATATACCCCAAAACAAAGTGTGCATAAAAAGATTAGATAATACCAAAAGTACCCAATACCAGCTTCATTGAGTTCGATTAACAAAAATGAAAAGTAATAGGGCAGGAATCTTCCACCCCAAGATTGGACACAACTCCAAGCAAAAGTCCAGGAACCAAAATCTTGAATACCGCTGAGCGCAACGTAATCTTCCGGAACATATCGGTAATACGAACCAATGACCGGAATCATAATCAGAAAAAGCAGATTATTTACCAGAAGAAGATAATTGAGTAATCTGTCGTTCATTCCTGAACGTGAAATTAGTAATCACAAACCGAAAATTGGTTTGAACTCGAGTGGAATAAATAGAATTTATTAACTAAATGTGCTTAAGCAGTAGTAGTTTTTTGCTTAATAATACTTTCCAAACCATCGGTGGTGATTGATCCGGGACGTTCAATAGGGTTTCCAATAGCTCTGTCCCATAGCAGCGAAGAAAGCACACCCATCGCTCTGCTTACACCAAACAGTACCGTGTAAAAGTCGTATTCTTTTAAGCCATAATGCACTAATAAAACTCCGCTGTGTGCATCAACATTTGGCCAAGGATTTTTCACTTTTCCTGTTTTCTGCAAAATGCCGGGTGCTACGTTATACATCATGTGTACGATACGCACCAACTCATCATCCTTGATGTAGTTGTTGGCAAAATCCATTTGGGCAATAAAGCGGGGATCTGTTTTTCTAAGCACGGCATGTCCGTAACCGGGTATCACTTTGCCTTCATCCAAAGTTTTTTGAATGTACTCCGCTATTTGTTCTTCATCGGGCATTCCGCCACCAAAGTATTTTCTTAAATCCAGAATCCAACGCATTACTTCCTGATTGGCTAAACCATGGAGGGGACCTGCCAATCCATTAAGTCCGGCAGCAAGCGACATATAGGCATCGCTCAACGCTGAGCCCACCAAGTGGGTGGTATGCGCTGACACGTTACCTCCTTCGTGATCAGCATGTAAGGTTAAGTATAATCTCATGAGCATGTAAAAGTCAGGATCATCGTAGCCCAACATATGTGCAAAGTTGGCAGCCCAATCTAATTTTGGATCCGGTTCAATATGAACATTGTTTTTATACACTCTTCTATAGATGTAAGCTGCTATTCTTGGAAGACGAGCAATCAAATTCATTACATCTTCGTACATGGGATCCCAATAAAGCTTTTTGTTAATGCCTTTGCGATATGCATTGGCAAAAACTGATTCGGTTTGCATAGCCATGATGGCAATGCTCAACTGCGACATCGGGTGAGTAGTTACCGGCAAACGATCAAGCACATCAAAAACATGCTTTGGCACATGACTTCTACGAGCCCATTGATTGCTAACATCGGCTGCATCATCATCACTTGGCAATTCGCCAATCAACATCAAATAAAAAATACCCTCAGGCAAAGGCTCAACTCCTCCTTTCGCTTTGGGTAGTTTCTCTCTTAACTCAGGAATAGAATAACCTCTGAATCGAATGCCTTCCTCTGAATCCAATTTAGATGTTTCGGTAACCATTCCTATAACGCCCTTCAACCCTGAATAAACTTGTTTGACCGTATATTCTCCTATGATGGTATCGCCATGTTCTGTGACAAGGTTCTTAATCTTAGAAACCAAAGGATCTATTTTACTTTCAAACTTCTCTTTTAACTTATCCATTTAAATTTTAGGGTATATAGGTATTATTTTTCATAAAAAAATGCGTGCTAAGTTAACTAATATGATAACACGGTACAAGGCATGTGGTTTTGTTTTGATAAGGAAACTTACCATATTTTTTAGAAGTGTCCATCGGAAGCATAGAACTTTCTTTACTCTTTTTCGCTTTTTTGTATTTATCATCAGAAATATCAAGCTCTTTAATCATTATGACTAAAGTGGTGATAAATCCTACAATTACGATGGCCCAGATCAAGTATTCAAACAATTTTTTAAATTTTCTTCTCGATCCTTTCTTTTTGCGTACACGTATCCGCTTGCGAACTTTTACCCTGTGTCGTTCACTGGTAAAATCGTTGGGTTCTTCGCCATCCAATATTTCCGGTTCTGTACTCATGTATTTTTACATACTGTTAAATGTATGATACACACCAACCTGACCTAGCATCTCTTCAATTCTCAATAATTGATTGTACTTCGCCACACGGTCGCTGCGTGAGGCTGATCCTGTTTTAATCTGTCCACAATTCAAACCAACGGCTAAATCAGCAATAGTAGCATCTTCCGTTTCTCCACTTCGGTGACTCATAACCGTGCTGTATCCATTTCTCTTAGCCATTTCTACAGTTTCAATGGTTTCGGTTAAAGTGCCTATCTGATTTACTTTGATCAGAATTGAATTAGCAATTCCATTTTGTATTCCTTGAGCCAATCTTTGACTATTGGTAACAAACAAATCATCGCCTACCAATTGCACACTGCTCCCAATTTCATTGGTGAGCAATTGCCATCCTTGCCAATCATCTTCCGCCAATCCATCTTCAATAGAACAAATCGGATAATCTTTTACCCATTTTGCCCAATACTCAACCATTTTTTCTTGCTTAAGTTTCTGATTGGATGATTTATGAAATATGTATTGTTTCTTTTTGGCATCATAAAATTCTGTAGCGGCCGCATCTAATGCAATAAATATGTCTTTGCCCGCTTTGTAGCCCGCTTTTGATATGGCTTTTATGACCATTTCAATGGCTTCTTCATTGCTTTTCAGATTTGGTGCAAATCCTCCTTCATCACCTACATTAGTTGAGTATCCTTTTTCTTTCAAAACTGATTTTAACGAATGGAAAACCTCCGTACCCATGCGCAAAGCAGTTGAAAAACTATCGGCACTAACCGGCATGATCATAAACTCCTGAAAATCGATCTTGTTATCGGCATGCGCTCCTCCGTTCAATATGTTCATCATCGGAACCGGAAGTAAATGAGCATTTACTCCTCCTACATAACGATACAAAGTCATTCCCAACTCATTGGCTGCAGCCTTTGCCACTGCTAATGAAACACCGAGTATTGCATTGGCTCCTAATTTTGACTTGTTTGCCGTTCCATCCATTTGTATGAGTGAAAAATCGATCAGTCGTTGATCAAATACACTAGCACCATTTAATGCATCTGAAATTGTGTTGTTCACATGATCTACTGCTTTTAAAACACCCTTACCTAAATATCTTTTCTTATCGTTGTCGCGAAGTTCGACCGCTTCGTGTGCTCCGGTAGATGCACCTGAAGGCACAGCAAAACGACCCGTTGCTCCTGCATCGGTAATCACATCGACTTCGATTGTAGGATTGCCTCTGCTATCCAATATTTGCCTCGCATGAATTTCTGCTATATATCCCATGAGTTCAATTATTTTTTGCCAAAAGTAAGATTTTTAAAAGAGTTTTATTTATAAATGTAAATTGCGCCTCATCAATTTTATTCCTCTATATATGAACTCCATTTTAAGATATATATTCTCCATCTATGCCATCCTCATTTTCATTGTCAGCCTATTCGTATTTTATACTATTTATACCATACTCTTTTTAATAACTCCTGAAAAAAAAGCAGCCAATCGTTCACACAAAGTTGGAAGAGCATGGGCAAAAGTCTTATTTCTTGTATTTTTTATTCGAGTAAAGTATCATAACCTTACTAAAATCAAAAAAGATCAGATTTATGTATTTGTTGCCAATCACAAAAGTTTATTGGATGTTCCCGTATTGGCTTATGCTACAAAAAATACCTTTAAATATTTAGCCAAAGAGGAACTAACCAAAATACCCATCATGGGATATCTCATCAAGCGATTGTATTTCACTGTAAACCGACAAGACCGAGCCGATCGAAAAAAAAGTATGGAAAGGATGATGTCTTGCCTGAACTCAGGAGTTTCTTTAGGTATTTATCCAGAAGGAACCCGAAATAAGAGTGAAGAATATTTATTGCCATTCAAAGAAGGTGCGTTTCGCTTGGCAGTAGCTGCGCAGAAGCCGATTGGTGTCTTGACTATTGTGAATAGCGATCGTCTTTTATCGAGTCATAAGCTGATGCAGTTGAGTCCAGGAACATTGCATGCCTATTGGAGTGATCCTATAGAAACGTTGGGCAAAACTGAAAAAGACATCCCAGAGTTGATTGAAGAGTGCCGCAAAAAAATGATATCTTTCCTTCAATTGCATGAAAAAAAATAAACAACGATGCACTTGGCCTTCTGATGATCCTCTCATGATCGAATATCATGATCAGGAATGGGGCAAACCTTTGCATGACGATAATAAACTTTTTGAGTTTTTAGTTCTGGATGCTTTTCAAGCCGGATTGAGTTGGAAAACCATTTTACACAAAAGAGAAAATTTCAGAAAAGCATTTGATGGTTTTGATGCTCTGAAAATATCGAGATATAGCGAAGCCAAAATCAATAGACTTATTCAGGATGCCGGAATTATTAGGAATCGTTTAAAGATCACCGGAACTGTTAAAAATGCAAAATCATTTCTCGCCATTCAAAAAGAATTCGGAAGCTTTGATCATTACATTTGGCAATTCACCCAATACAAAACAAAACAAAATTCTTTCCCATCTATGTCCAATGTTCCTGCCACTAGTAAAGAATCGGATGCCATGAGCAAGGATTTAAAAAAGAGAGGATTTACTTTTGTTGGCTCCACCATTTGTTATGCTTTTATGCAAGCCGCTGGAATGGTAAACGATCATACTCTAAATTGTTTCTTACATAAAACCTATTCGAAAAAATGAATACCGCTTCGATACAAACTTTTGATCAGTACAAAGACGAGTACCAAAAAAGCATCGACAACCCCGAAGCTTATTGGGAAGAAAAAGCCAAACATTTTAGTTGGAAGAAAACTTGGGATAAAGTTCTTCAATGGGACTTTGAAAAAGCAGAAGTGAAATGGTTCGAAGGAGCTCAACTGAATATTACCGAGAATTGCTTAGACCGTCATTTAAAAAATCAATCAGATAAAATTGCCTTGATTTGGGAATCGAACGATATTAATGAGAATCATAAAACTTTTACTTATCGCGAATTGCATGCTGAAGTATGTCGTTTGGCCAATGCTTTAAAAAATATAGGAGCTAAAAAAGGAGATCGAATTTGCATCTATATGCCGATGGTACCCGAATTGGCTTTTTCAGTCTTAGCATGCGCTCGAATTGGAGCAATACATTCCGTAGTGTTTGCAGGTTTCTCTGCTAAATCTCTAGCCGATCGAATCAATGATGCACAATGCAACATTGTGCTAACGGCCGATGGGGCATTTAGAGGCAATAAAGAAGTTCCTCTTAAATTGATTGTAGATGAAGCTTTGAACGAATGTACTTCCGTAACAAAATGTCTTGTTCTGAAACGAACGCATGAAGGAGTGCCGATGAAAGAAGATCGGGATCTTTGGTGGCATGAAGCTATAAAAGATCAAGATATTAATTGCGAAGCAACCAGCATGAATGCTGAAGATCTATTGTTCATCTTATACACCTCAGGTAGTACCGGAAAACCTAAAGGAGTTGTCCATACTTGTGCAGGTTATATGATATATGCGCATCATACTTTCAGCAATGTTTTTCAATACAAAGAGAATGATATTTATTGGTGTACGGCTGATATCGGATGGATTACAGGCCACTCTTATATCATCTATGGACCACTATTAGCCGGTGCTACAACCATCATGTTTGAGGGCATTCCTACCTACCCTGATCCGGGACGCTTTTGGAGTGTGGTGGATAAATTCAAAGTAAATATATTTTACACTGCCCCTACTGCTATTCGTGCACTGATGGCTTGTGGAAATGAGCATGTTGAGAAATACAAATTGGATAGTTTGCGTGTACTAGGCACCGTAGGCGAACCCATCAATGAAGAAGCCTGGCATTGGTACGATGAGCAAGTTGGAAAAAATGCATGCGCTATTGTCGATACATGGTGGCAAACCGAAACAGGAGGAATTATGATCAGTCCATTAGCAGGGATAACGAAAACGATTCCGTCCTATGCTACACTTCCATTACCGGGCATTCAGCCGGTGTTGGTTGATGCCAATGGAAAAATAATTGAAGAGATGGAAGCTGAAGGAAATTTATGCATTCGCTTCCCATGGCCCGGAATGTTGAGAAGTACCTATGGCGATCATGAGCGATGCCGACAAACCTATTTTAGTTCTTTTAAAGGAATGTATTTTACCGGTGATGGAGCAAAGCGTGATGCCACCGGCAATTACCGGATAATTGGACGAGTAGATGATGTCATCAATGTTTCCGGACATCGTCTGGGAACGGCTGAAGTAGAAAATGCAATTAACGAGCACGAGTTGGTAATTGAAAGCGCAGTGGTTGGATATCCTCATCCAATAAAAGGTCAAGGCATCTATGCATTTGTGATTTGCGAACAAAACGATTGGGATGAAAAGGAACTAAGAGCAGAGATTCTGCAAGTAGTGAATAAAATGATTGGCCCTATAGCCAAGCCCGATTTAATTCAAATGGTAAATGGATTACCCAAAACACGATCGGGAAAAATTATGCGAAGAATTTTAAGAAAGATTGCAGAAAACGATACTGCAAATTTAGGCGACACCAGTACACTTTTAGATCCCGCAGTTGTTGAAGAAATAAAAGAAGGTAGTTTAAACAAGTAGGTAACGTAGTATCAGATTGATACGTTGGCAGCTGAATTTTGCTTTCCTATGTTTCTAATCTGATCGACTAAAACGGCTGAGCACATTATTAAAATAGTAGCTATTAATCCAAGAATCAAACTTAATACTAGGTTTAAAAACAAATCTGATTTTACTTCAGGAATAGCTTTGTTTGTAACAACGATTGATTCAATGGAATCATCTATAACTCTTTGAAGTATAAAATCTGACATCACCTTACTGTTAACAAACTTGTCGACAGTACTATTCATAGAAGATGTTACCCCTAATAATCTATTATAAATTTCTTCACTTTGATTTATTGTGAGCGTTTTGTTATTTTTATGATTCATCAATTCATCAAATAATTGATTCATAATTTGATTATTCTTTTCAAATTCTTCATTTAGCTTTTCACTCAATTTTAAATAAAAATCAATCTTATTGGAAATGTTATTTTTGAGAATATTCGAATTTATTTCATTCAATTTTCTTGTGATCTCATTAGCCATGTTGGCCGACAAATAGGGGTCATTGCTAGATACGGTTAAATCGATAAAATTGGCGCTTACTTTTTTCAATTTTATTTTTGAAGTTAGCTTACGCACCATTTTTGGATAAGCAAAAGAATCGTTGACGTTTATATTGTAAACTTTGTACAGGTTAAAAGTGCTGATCAGATGCTGGTACATGCTATCGGAGTGACAAATCCTAAATATTCTATTTGTTAAAATCGCATTTTCATCGGTCAGAACATTGAAAACAACTTTCTCAGGAATATTAGAACCGAGTTCTGATGGACTACTTACAAAAAAACCAGTTGTGGATTTGTAGTTTCTGAATAAATAATGAGTACAATAAAAACCTATTAAAGTAAAAATGATCAATAAGATCAGGATATAAGTTTTCTTTTGAAGGAAATATTTAAACAGTTCTATACTAGGCATATTTAATGGCAGATTTAAATATCTTTAGAATCGATATTTCAAATGTAGTGAAAAATAAAGAGCAGACATCGAATAAATTTTCTTGGCAATCTTCAATACTACATAAACCTAGTATACTTTTCCTTTTTATTTTAACTCCAATAGTGTTCTCAAATGAACTACAGGACAACGATACCAGCTTGAAATTGCTGATGCTTTCCGTTTCAATAGCAGTTGCCTTTTTTTATTATAGAAAAAACAACTTCTTAGCTATTTCAGTAATAAGAACTTTAACAGGGTCTAATATTGTAAAATGCTATGTCCTTTATCTCATTTTATCGATTCCGTATGTTTTTTTAGCTCAAGATATTGGCGATGCATTGTATGAATTTATCCGTGCTACTGTTTTTGTATTAATAACATTTCTTTTGGTCTTGCATGCATACAGACACCATAACAATAAAATTCCCAATTGGATATTTGCCATACCCTGTTCAGCATTGATCTTTTGTTTATTTGGATTTAAAGATTTGTATGAGTTTATAATGGAACCGGGAGCGAGTTTATTAGCTATTAAACCAACGGTATCTTCCACTCTTGGAAATAAAAACTTTTTTGCAGAGACGCTTCTGTTTTCGTTGCCGTTTTCACTCATTGCAATATATAGATACGCAAATACGGCCCGCTATTTCTTTTCTATAATAAGCATTGTATCATTGTTTTTCATCATTGTCTTAAAATCAGTTGCGGTTTATATAGGACTAATGATCTTTGTCGCTTTTTTGTTGTTATTTTATTTTAAATCAAATAAAAAGTTTAGAATTCTTTTAGCTGTTTTAACGCTAGCATTAGTTTCCATTGGAATTAAAATTGCTAGTGACCAAATTATTTCTACAAAAGTAACTCAGATCATCAAAGGTGAAATAAACGCGGATAAATTTTCGAAAGCATCCACTTTTGAACGAATGATTATGTGGAGGAATTCGGTAAAAATGATTCAAGAGTATCCTATGGGGGCCGGCTGGACCGATTGGAAAATTCTATTCCCAAAATATGGCTTAGGCGATGAAGCGTATATGCAGGAAGGTTCTGTAAAATTTATTAACCCACATAATGATTACTTGTATATGACTGCTGAGAGAAGCATTTTATCCACGCTCATCTTTCTGGCTATCTGCTTTTTCTCAATTATAAGATTAACAAAAGTCGCCCATCGATCCGATTCAGACCATTTTAAATTTGCTTGTTATTCCATTGCAGCAGGAATCGTCTCCTTTCTATCCGTAATGTTGTTTTCTTTTCCAATGGAAAGAACATATAGTTTTTTACTCTTCAGTTCTTTTATTTCTATGGCAATTTTTGTCGACACGGTCAATCCAATTAAAAAAAACCAAACTGAGCTACGAAGCAATTGGCTTCCATATATTTTCTTAATCGTTTTTTTGATTTCATTTCTAACATTTGCAAAGCGATTGAATGGCGAATATCACATGACCAATTCCATGAAGGCTCAAAAAGCCAAACAATGGTCCAAAATGGAATTCGAGTCTAAAGCTGCATTGAACTTTTTCTATCAATATGACTTTACTGCTACACCAATAATTTGGCATATCGCCAGATCCAAATTGTATCAAAGATCAAATGAAAATATGCTTAACTTGATGATTCAGGCTGAACAGCAAAGTCCTTATCACGTTAATATACTCAGTGATATAGGTTCCATCTATTATAGGACTGGTCAGTTTTCTAAAGCAACAACTTACTACCAAAAAGTTCAATCGATTTCACCTCAATTTCCTGATGCAATAATCAATCTTGCCGTGATGCAACACAATCAAAACAACAGCGATAGTGCTATGGTGTTGTTATCCACCCTTAATCGATATAGTGTAGAGCATCAGGCCATAATTGGAATAATATTACAAGATGCTTCTAAAAGGTGGATGAGAAAAACAGACTTTAAAAATAAGTTATCCTACTCAAAATGGGTTGATGACCCAATCTTCCTAATGTATGTTTACAAAAAATCTCTAAATGAAAATAAAGATTTTATGACCGCATTATCGGATACGCTAAAAAAAATGTGATCGGCATTTGCTGATCGTCTAACATTTATATATAAATTCACATTATTAAAAAAAGGAATGTCATGAAAAAAGTTCTTACCCTACTCCTTGGATATTTGGTTATAACTGCTAGTCTACAGGCTCAAACCATCAACAGCATGTCACCTGATACCGCATATAATAATCAAGTCATAGATCCTGTAATTACCGCTAGTAATTTATTTTTTCAAACTTCATCACCAAGTGGTGATATCTATCAAATTTATATCAAACAAGGAGGTTATACCTCTTATTTGTTTGATGTATTCACTTTTTGGCAATATTCTATCAATGTAGTAAATGATACTGCTTTTATCGACAATTATACTGTTCCATTAAATGCCCCATTAGGTCTTTATGATCTTTATGTTGTTAATAATTGGCTCTATACGTATGTTCTCCCAAATGCATTTGAAATATTACCTCCTGATGGGTACGCTCAAGGTAAAGCCTACAACGATTTAGATTCAAGTGGTACTTATACTGTTGGAGAACCTGGGCTTGCTAATATATTATTCAATATTAATCCTGGTAATTATTCTGTCTTGAGCGATTCACTTGGCAATTTCAGTGCACCGCTATTCAATGGAACTTATACCATTACAAGAATAAACGATCCAAACAATTATTATTACCAAACGGCACCTGCAAGTGGTAATTATAATTTTACCATTTCGAATAACAATTCCACCGGATTAGATTTTGGATTGAGAAGAAAACTTATTAGCATCTCTCCAAATTATGGATTTCAGTATCATACAACATCCGGATATATAACCAGTGAGGGGTTATTTACGTCAGCGCCACAGCAGGCGTATCTGAGACATAAAAATGGCAACACTGTATTCTTGACCAATCTATCTGTATCTAGCACAGATTACCTCAACTTTACAGCACCATTTGTATCGCAATATATTGGTGTTTATTCTTTATTTGTTCGAATGGGATCTGTTTGGCATCAACTTCCTGATTGTTTTACACTTTTACCACCAGATGGATATATAAGTGGCAGTGTATTTTACGACTATAATAGTAATGGAATTCGAGATACCAATGATGTCCCAATACCCAATCAAGACCTGCTTTTAACTCCTCCTGTAATTTATTCGATAACCAATAGTTTAGGACAATACAATTTTGGGGTTTTAAATGGTAGTTATACCGTAACCTATCTAGCTAATCCGAATTATATTCCTACTAGCCCGGTAAACCAATCTGTAGTAATCAATAATAATAATGTTAACAACATCAATTTCGGGATAGTTATTCCTCCTTCTGTCGATAGCATAAACGCCTCTATGAGCAGTTCATTACCTCGCTGCTTTACCCAAGTAGGAGATTATTTGCAAGCAACAAACTTTAGTGGTCATCCTATTGATGGTCGCTTATATTTTATAAAAAGCTCAAGCGTATCATTCAATTCTTCCATTCCATTACCGGACTATAACTCTAATGATACGCTGTATTGGAATTTCTATAATATCGATCCTCTTAAATCGTTTAATGTATCTGTAAACCTTACAATGCCCGGACCAGGCACTATTATTACTCGAACAATCATAGTGCACAGTTATGATTCATTGCAAAATGTTATTACATCCGATCAAGAATCTAAAACCCAAACGGTGGTTTGTTCATTTGATCCTAACGATAAACAAGTGAGTCCTATTGGCATTGGCTCACAGAATTACACGCTATTTTCTGATGAATTGTTTTATAAAATCCGATTCCAAAATACAGGAAACGATACAGCCTTTAATGTCTTTATATATGATACGTTAGATGCATCGCTGGATTTTAACACTTTTAAATTTGTAAATTCCAGTCATAATGCCACAGTTGAATTAAATAAAACAAATGGTGCAGTTAAATTTAGTTTTAAAAAATATTCATTTGCCAGATAGCAATGTGGATGAACCCATGAGTCATGGATTTATCGAATATTCCATTCATTGCTTAAGTGGTTTGGCTGCCAATACCATTGTTGATAATACTGCTCATATTGTTTTTGATTTAAATGACGCCATTGTTACCAACACAGTCAGCAACACTATGGTATATGTAATACCGCTTTTTGTTAATTCTAATGAACCGGAATTGCAAAATTGTTTTGTGTTCCCCAATCCGGTCAGCGATATCGTTCGCATTAGATTTGAAAATCTAAATGATATAAATAATGAGCTGAAAATTTTTGATAACAAAGGAGCATTGGTGTTAGAAGTAGAATTTCATCAGTCTGAATTAATAGTTCCCTTAACTGGTCTTGCACAAGGGCATTATTCTTTTATCGTTGTAAACCGTGATGGATTAAAAACAGGACAAGGAGAATTTATTAAACAATAGAACAAGATTATTCTTCTTACCTATATTTTTCGATCAGCAAAAGATCGTTCGTTTAATTATTAGCAATGTTTACAACCATTGCAGCATGGCTTTTTGCTGGATTCACTGATTATTAAAATCCATAGGCTACTAAGTCTCGTATTCCTTTGCGATAATAAATTCTATTTTCTACTACATCTACTTCATATACCGGTTCTTTGTCTTTACCTAAGTCGATAAATGTACCGGGTGCTCCGCTATCTTTATTCATTTCTTGTAGCCCTACTTTTTTTGCATCGGTTTGTGTCATCATCAACAAACTAGAGTTGGATTCTGCGCTTGCTTTAAAGCGAGTATTCATTGCCTTGAAAGCTTTTCCGGCATAAGAAAAACCTGCTTCACTCAATTGACCATATACCGAACTCAATCCTGCTGTCACCTCTTTACCTATTGCCGCATTCACATCGCCTTTTTCAACTTTTATTTGTGTAGAGGCCGCTCCAAATGCAGCTGAAGCATATCCTGATACTGCTCCTACATAAGCTGCCCGTATGGCATAAGCAGCATACAATGCTCTTGTTAATCCCGGAAGACGAGGGGCTTCCATATACTTTTGAAAAGTCAACTTCCCATCAAAGGATAGCATGGCCATGTTCTGATCGGAAGTCACTAAAATTCCTTTATCAC
>Ga0116143_10000666_pt1 | contig 46369 bp, 41 predicted proteins | sample AD_UKC034_MetaG_FD_89745 | JGI IMG/M metagenome (GOLD analysis project Ga0116143, IMG submission 89745) | Active sludge microbial communities of municipal wastewater-treating anaerobic digesters from USA - AD_UKC034_MetaG | ecosystem: Engineered > Bioreactor > Anaerobic > Digestate | place: USA... | reverse complement strand
CACGAGATCCTCGTCCTCGACCACGGCCGCATCGTCGAGCGCGGGACGCACGCGCAACTGCTGGCACTCGGCGGGCGCTACGCGCGGATGTGGGGGCTGCAGCAGAGCCAGGGTTGGATCGTCCCTGCCCATGGGCTCGCCTGACCGACGACGCGGTGTGGCTTTGTGCGCGGCTCAGCGGACGGTCGCGATATGCTTCTTGCCGACCGCGCTGCGCTGCAGCTTGCCTTCACGCAGCAGGAGGCCGAGCACGCTGTACGAGAGGTAGTCCTTCGAGCCGCCGTCGTATTCGCTGCGCAATCCCAGCAGGCTCGCGGCATCCGAGTTCGTGATGCCAGCCGGATTGGCCTGCGCAAGTTCAAGCACCGCGTCCTTCAGCAGCGTCAGGCCGAGTTGCGCCTTTTCCTTCGACCCCGCGGGGACGACGATGCTTGCGCGCGCCTTGCCCGCGACGCCGGAGGGCACGACCGTATTCGTCAGCAGCCCGCCGGTGTCGACGGTGCCGAAGGCCGCGATCAATTCCGCTTCAAGACGGATGGCCTGCTGATCGGTCAGAGCGTCGACGAGCCGGGTGACGAGTACCTGCGCACCTGCGGCCTGGATCTCGCGGATCCGCTGGCCCTTTCGCGTGTCATCCGCACGGACCAGATGGTCATGCGCCCGGCTTCCGGTGCCCTTGCCGACGTAGAAGGGCAGCGCCGGCGACGATCGCGGATCCTTCAGTGCATAGACGTAGTAGCTGTGGTCGGCGGTCATGCAGCGTGCGGTCACATGGACCGCGCCATTCTCGAGCAGAGCTCGAGGGCGCTGCAAGCGCGATGTCGTCGTGCGAAATCAGCCGGGGGCAGGCGCCAGCGCCAACGCCTCCTCCAGATGCATCGCCAGCCGTGTGGCCAGCGCCATGATGGTCAGCGAGGGGTTCACCGAGAGCGTGCGCGGCAGCAGCGAGCCGTCGCCGACGTAGAGGTTCGCGACCTCGTGCGAGCGGCCGTTGCGGTCGACGACCGAGTGCTGCGGGTCGTCGCCCATGCGGCAGCCGCCTTGCGTGTGCGTGGAGATGATGCCGGTCCAGCAGACCTGCTTCGCGCCCGCGGCCTCGAGCACGCGGCGGCTGAAGGCGAGGGCCGCATCCAGGCGCGCGTGTTCGCGGGGCTGGAAGTCGACCGTGATCTGCTCACAGCCGTCGGAGCCGAGGCTGACCGCGCCGTGGTTCTCGTCGTTGACCATCGCCAGCACGCCGACCCAGCGCCGGTAGGCGCGCAGCGCCTCGATCAGCGGTTGGCTCCACAGCGGGCCGCGCGCGTCGCGGATCGTCGTGCCGAAGGCCACCGGGTCCATGATCGTCGAGGCTTCGAGGACGAAGCCGCCGTCCTCGTCGACCTGGTGCTGCATGCAGTGCGCGCTGATCGGGTAGACGCGGTGCGAGTCCTGGATCTCGTCGAAGAGGCCGTAGACCAGGCGCAGCGGGTGCAGGCCGACGTGCCGGCCGATGGCAGGGTTCGAGAGCCCCGAGCGCAGCAGCAGCAGCGAGGTGTTGAACGCGCCGGCCGCGGCGACGACGAAGCGTGCATGCGCCTGCTGCATGCTGCCGTCGACGGCCCGGTATTCGACCCCGGTGGCACAGGGGCCGTGGCCCCTGTCCTCGATCAGGATCCGCTGCACCTGCACGCCGCTGCGCAAGTCGAGGCCGCCTTCGGCCAGCGCGCGCGCGATGTAGGTGTTCATCGTCGACTTGCCGCCGTCGGTCGGGCAGCCCTGCAGGCAGGAGCCGTAGCTCATGCACCTGGCGTCGGTGTAGGACATCACCGGCTCGACGTCGGTGCCGAGCGCCTTGAAGCCCGTCTGCGCGGTGAAGACGCTCTTGCCCCAGTCGCCGCGCTCGCGCACGGTCAGCACCTTCTCGACGCGGTCGTAGAAGGGCGCGAGGTCGGCCAGCGAGAAGGGCTCGCCTTCGTCGTTGGTCAGGCCGCTGGCCGGGTGCCACTTGGCGATGTCGCGCTCGTGCGCGCGCAGCGCGACCTTGGTGTTGATCGTCGTCGAGCCGCCGACGCTCTTGCCCGAGAGGAAGGCGACGACGTCGCCACCGGGCAGCGGCGCGAAGCGCATCGGCCAGTAGAGGTCGTGATTGGCCTTGACCTCGAAGCGCTTGAAGTCGGCCGAGGTGAGGTGCCGTCCGGCTTCCAGCAGCAGCACCTTGCGGCCGCCGAGCGCCAGCTCGGAGGCGATCACGCCGCCGCCGGCGCCGGAGCCGACGACGATCACGTCGAAGCGTTCGCTCATCGTCCCCTCCTTCAGCGCATGCCAAGCCAGGACCAATCGCGCTCGAGGTCGACCGGGCGCGGCACCTCGAAGCCCATTTCCGCCCAGGCACCGGGGCCGGGTGCGCCGGGTGCGACGAAGTCGCTGCAGAAGGCTTCGACGGCCAGCGCGCGCACGAGCGCGAATTCGGCGCTGCGCTCCTGCGCAGCGAGCGCCTCGGCCGTCGTCGCGCCGGCGAGTGCGTCGATCGCCTGCAGCGCGGCCTGCTGCAGCGGTGGCGGCGCCTTGGCGAGCGCGGCATCGGTGTAGACCGCCGGGCCGATGCGCGACGAGCCGGGCACGATCAGCTCGCACAGGGACTCGTAGTTCGCCGCGCGCTGCGCATCGAGGATCTTCATACTCATCGCATCTCTCCTGTCGGATGCCTGCCGGAGCCGGTGCCGGCCGAGGTCACTAGACTAACGGTTGATGGAAACCAAGTGGCTCGAGGACTTCATCGCGCTGGCGGAGACGCGCAGCTTCTCGCGCGCGGCGCAGCAGCGGCACGTCACGCAGCCGGCGTTCAGCCGGCGCATCCAGTCGCTGGAGGCCTGGGCAGGCATCGACCTGGTCGACCGTTCCTCGTACCCGACGCGGCTCACGCCGGCGGGCGAGAGCTTTCACGCGCAAGCGCTCGAGATGGTCGCGGCGCTGCAGTCCACGCGCAACCTGATGCGCAGCCACCAGGCGGTGGGTCAGGACGTGCTCGAGTTCGCGCTGCCGCACACGCTCTCGTTCACCTTCTTCCCGCACTGGCTGATGAGCCTGCGGCCGCAGCTGGGCATGCTCAAGACGCGGCTGCACGCGCTCAACGTGCACGACGCGGTGCTGCGGCTCACTGAGGGCAGCTGCGACCTGCTGATGGCCTACCACCATCCGAGCCAGCCGCTGGAACTGGCCTCGGACCGCTACGACATGCTGAGCCTGGGCTCGGAGACGCTTGCACCCTATGCGCGCGCCGGCGCCGACGGCCAGCCGCTGCTGCGGCTGCCGGCGCTGCCCGGCGCCGCGGTGCCCTTCCTCGGCTACGCGCCGGGCGCCTACATGGCGCGCCTGGTCGACGTGATCCTGAAGGGCGCGCAGCCGACGCCGCTGCTCGAGAAGGTCTACGAGACCGACATCGCCGAGGGCCTGAAGGCGATGGCGCTCGAAGGGCACGGCCTGGCCTTCCTGCCGGCGAGCTCGGTGCGCCGCGAGCTGGAGGACCGGCTGCTGGTTCCCGCGGCCGACCCGGGCCGACTGGAGCTGACGATGGACATCCGCGTCTACCGCACCCGACCCGCGGGCAACCGCCAGGGCAAGCCGCTGGCCGCGGCGCTGTGGGACTTCCTCGCGCGGCAGCGCGCGCGCGCCGGGATGGAACAATCGCCGGCATGAGCATGCCCGCGACGCTGACGCTGACCCGCCCGGACGACTGGCATCTGCACCTGCGCGACGGCGCGGCGCTGCGCGCCGTGCTGCCGTACACCGCGGCGCAGTTCGCGCGCGCGATCGTGATGCCCAACCTCAAGCCGCCGGTGACGACGGCGTCGCAGGCGATCGCCTATCGCGAGCGCATCCTGGCGGCGCGTCCGGCGGGCAGCGACTTCACGCCGCTGATGACGCTCTACCTGACCGACACGACGACGCCCGCCGAGATCGCGCGCGCCAGGGCCGCCGGCGTGGTCGCGCTCAAGCTCTATCCGGCGGGCGCCACGACCAACAGCGACGACGGCGTCACCGACATCCGCAAGACCCGCGCGACGCTGGAAGCGATGCAGCGCGAGGGCCTGCTGCTGCTCGTGCACGGCGAGGTCACCGATCCGGCGGTCGATATCTTCGATCGCGAGGCGGTCTTCATCGATCGCGTGATGATCCCGCTGCGGCGCGACTTCCCCGAACTGAAGATCGTCTTCGAGCACCTGACGACGCGCGAGGCCGCGCACTACGTCAGGGACGCCGATGCGCACACCGCGGCGACGATCACCGCGCACCACCTGCTCTACAACCGCAACGCACTCTTCGTCGGCGGGCTGCGGCCGCACTTCTACTGCCTGCCGATCCTCAAGCGCGAGGAGCACCGACAGGCGCTGCTCGCCGCGGCAACCTCGGGCAGCCCGAAGTTCTTCCTCGGCACCGACAGCGCGCCGCACGCCGCGGCGCTCAAGGAAGCCAGCGTCTGCGGCGCCGGCTGTTTCACGGCGCCGGCCGCGCTCGAGCTCTACGCCGAGGCCTTCGAGGCCGCCGGCGCGCTCGCCCGGCTCGAAGGCTTCGCAAGCCACTTCGGTGCCGACTTCTACGGCCTGCCGCGCAACACCGGCTGCGTGACGCTGCTGCGCCAGCCGCGCACGCTGCCCGAGCAGCTCCTCTTCGGCGAGGCGACGATCAAGCCGCTGCTCGGCGGGCAGGAGCTGAACTGGTCGCTGCAGCCCGGCTGGTCTTGAAAACACCGGGGCCACCCTAAGATCGCAGGTTCCCGAAACCAGCCACGCCCGGTGATGGGCGCGCGTCGATGAAACGAATCCTCCTCTTCGTGGCCACCAACCTCGCGGTGATGCTCGTGCTGGGCATCGTCGCGTCCTTGCTGGGCGTCAACCGCTTCCTCACGGCCAACGGCCTGCAGCTGGGCCAGCTGCTGGGCTTTGCGCTCGTGTTCGGTTTCGGCGGCGCGACGATCTCGCTCCTGATGAGCAAACCGATCGCCAAATGGAGCACCGGCGCACAGACGATCAACGACTCCGCCGACCCGACGCACCGCTGGATCGTCGGCACGGTGCAGGGCTTCGCGCAGAAGGCCGGCATCGGCATGCCCGAGGTTGCGATCTTCCAGGGTGAGCCCAACGCCTTCGCCACCGGCGCGTTCAAGAACTCGGCGCTGGTGGCCGTCTCGACCGGGCTGCTGCAGAGCATGAACCGCGAGGAGGTCGAGGCGGTCATCGGCCACGAGATCGCGCACGTCGCCAACGGCGACATGGTGACGATGACGCTGATCCAGGGCGTGATGAACACCTTCGTCGTCTTCCTCTCGCGCGTGATCGGCTACTTCGTCGACCGCGTCGTGCTGCGCAACGACCGCGACGGCGTGGGCATCGGCTACGTCGTCACGACGATCGTGCTCGACATCGCGCTGGGCGTGCTGGCCGCGATCATCGTCGCCTGGTTCTCGCGCCAGCGCGAATACCGCGCCGACCGCGGCTCGGCCGAACTGATGGGCCGCAAGCAGCCGATGATCAACGCGCTCGCGCGCCTGGGCGGCATGGACCCGGGCGAGCTTCCCAAGAGTGTCGCGACGATGGGCATCAGCGCGCGCCCGACCGGGATGATGGCGCTGATGGCCAGTCACCCGCCGATCGAGGACCGCATCCGCGCGCTGCAGCAGATGCAGTCCTGAGCATTGCAGGGCGCGCGGGGACCGTGTGCCCCGCGCCGCCTTCGGTGCAAGATCGCGCATCCTCGTTCCAACGGATGCGCCTCATGTTCCAGCTCAGCGTTCCCTGGTGGGAATTCGTCCTCCGCGGCATCGTGGTCTATGTCTTCCTGCTGGTGTTCCTGCGCCTGACCGGGCGACGCAACATCGGGCAGTACGACCCTTTCGACCTCGTGCTGCTGCTGATCCTCTCCAACGCGGTGCAGAACTCGATGAACGCCGGCGACAACTCGCTCGTCGGCGGCCTCATCTCGGCGCTGACGCTGATCGGCTGCCACCTGCTGATCTCGCAGCTGGCCTGGAGCAATCCGCGCCTGGCGCGCCTGCTCGACGGCACGCCGCGCGCGCTGATCCGCGACGGCCGGATCGACCGCGCCGCGATGCGCAGCGAGCGCCTGACGCTGGACGACGTGCACGCGGCGCTGCGCGCTGCCGGCTGCCTGAACGCGCACGAGGTGCAGGTCGCGACGATCGAGACCAATGGCCAGATCACCGTCGTGCTGCGCAACCGCCGCTCGGCGCAGGGCCTGCCGCCCGACGACGTGTCCTGCGCGCGACGCAGGGCCGGGCTGCGCGCAGTCACGACTGGCGCACGCCCTCACCCCGCGACGCGGGCCCAGAAGCCTGGGCCGGAGCCGCCGGTTTCAGGCGCGCCTGAAGGCGGCGAGCAGCGTCGCTGCGGCGACGAAGAGCGTGCCGAAGAGGCGGTTCATCGCGCGCACCTGCCCGGGCGACTTCAGCACCGCGAGCACACGCGCAGCCATCGCGGTGTAACCGGCCATCACGATGAGGTCGGTGCAGACGAGGGTCGCACCGATGACCGCGTACTGCAGGGCCAGCGGGCGCGACGGATCGATGAACTGCGGCACCACGGCGAGCATGAACGCCGTGCCCTTGGGGTTGACGGCGTTCAGGCCCCAGCCGCGCAGCACCAGCGTACGGCGCGTGGCCTCGCTGCGCTCGCCATCGATGCGCTGCAGGGCCGAGACCGGGGCACGCCACTGCTGCAAACCGAGCCACAGCAGGTAGGCCACGCCCATCCACTTGACGACCGCGAAGGCGGTCGCCGACGCCACCATCAGCGCACCGAGGCCGATGCCGACGATCATCAGCTGCGTGATGATGCCCAGTGCCAGCCCGATCGTGAGCCAGTAGCCGCGTGCGAAGCCGTGATTGACGCCGGCGCCCATCGCCGCGATCGCACCGGGTCCGGGCGAGAGGCTGATCGCCCAGGACGCGGCGAGGAAGGTGAGCCACAGCGAAATCTGCATCGCTGCGATTATCGGCGCCGCAGCTTCTGGCGCAGACGCCGCGCGACCGGCTGCACGACTTCGCTCCACCAGCGCAGCAGGCCGTAGGAGAGCTGCACCTTCTCGCGGCCGACCGGCTGGTCGGCCGGTGCCGTGAACCAGGCGGCCTTGGGATAGGCCAGGTGCTGTGCCGGGTAGACGCTGCGGTGGCCGATCATCAGGTAGGCCGACACGCAGGCGCCGGCGACATAGAGGGTCGAGCCGCCGCCGAAGAGCTCGATGCCCATCAGGATCGCGGCCACCGGCGTGTTCGAGGCCGATGCGACCACCGCGACGAGGCCGACCGCCGCACCCTGCGCCGAGGACATGCCCAGCAGCGGCGCCACCGCTCCGCCCAGCACCGCGCCGATCACGAACTGCGGCGTGACGATGCCGCCGTAGAAGCCCGATCCCAGCGTCAGCGCGACCAGCGCGATCTTCACGAGGAAGCCGAGCAAGGGCATGGGATCGCCTTCCAGCGCTCCTTCCATGATCGGCAGGGACAGGCCGATGTAGTCGCGCAGCAGCACGATGAGCACGGTGGCCAGCAGCACCCCTCCGGCCAGCGGCCGCAGCGGCGGCCAGAGCTCGAACTGCCTGCCCAGCCGGGAAAAACCGCGCCGCGCCAGTTCCAGGGCCTCGACGAACCAGGACGCCGCGACGCCGCAGGCCACCCCGATCAGCGTCGTCTTCAGGAACAGCCACTGCGTGAAACTGGCTTCGAACGCGATCTGGTACTCGGGATAGGGGATGCCCCAGAAGCGGCTGACGACGAAGGAAGTCACCCCGGCGACGATGCCCGGGAACAGGAAGTCGTGCCGGATGCGGCCGATCGCCAGCATCTCGACGCCGTAGATCGCGCCGGCGATCGGCGTGCCGAACACGCTGGCAAAACCCGCGCTCACGCCGCAGGCGACCAGCCGCTTGCGCAGTTCGGCATTCAGGCGCAGGGCCTGCCCCACGCCGGCGGCCACCCCGGCGCCGATGTGCGAGCACGGCCCCTCCTTGCCGGCGGATCCGCCGCAGCTGAGCGTGATCAGCGCCGCCACCGGCTTGACCCACATCGTCACGAGCGGCATGCGGCCGTGCTGATCGTTGACCGCGACGATGGGCTCGTCGCGCAGGCCGCTGCGGTCGAGGCGGTACCCGTAGTGCAGCAGCACGCCATTGGCCAGTCCGGCCAGCGGCAGGAGCACGGCCAGCACGGTCCAGGGCGCGTCGTAGAGATGCCCCTCGGTCAGGAACAGCAGCCGCAGGAAGGCGCTGCACACGGTGCCGACAAGCGCTCCGGTCACCGTCGCCAGAACCAGCCACAGCGCGACGGTGGCCAGCATCAGCAGGGGTTCGGCGGGGGACAGACGTCGCATGGCGGGCAGGGCACCCCGCGGGAGATGAGTGCTTGCGGCCATTCTAAGAACGCGGTCGAGATCCATCCCTTTGCGCGGGCGAGCACCGAATCCATGTCGATGGGAAAATGGCGCCGTGAAGTCGGCCAGACCGCCGCTGGCACAGGGCCCGAAAGGGCGTGCTGGAGGAAGGTCCGGACTGCACAGGGCAGCGCAGGAGCTAACGGCTCTCCACCGCGAGGTGAGGATCAGAGCAACAGAGACGAGTCTGCCCGGGGCCTCCCCTTGCGAGGGGGTGTTCTGCGAGATGCCGGCCTTGGCCGGCATGCATCCGGCGAGAGCCGGATGCCCGAGGCGCGAGCCGAGGGGAGCAGCCACCCTGTCCGGGGCCAAGCCCCGGACGGGGTGAAACGGGCAATCTCTGCGCGCAGCAACACCAAGTAGGCACACGTCGAGGCGGCCCGCGGAGTGTGCGGGTAGGTGGCACCGAGCCGCGGTGGCGACACCCGGCCCAGATGAATGGCGGTCACGGCGGCCTCTCCTTCGGGGGTGGCCGCTGCACAGAATCCGGCCTATCGGCCGACTTCACCTTGTTCTGTATACACTGCCCGAGACCGCGACGTCCCGGGCCGGCGCCTGCGTGGCCCCCGGCCCGGGAACGCGACGGTCCCCCCTTCTCTTCCTTTCGTGAACCCCGACGCTGCCCATCTCTGGCGCGGCCCGCGCTGGGCGCTGCCGCTGCTGCTGGCCGGCCTGAGCATGATCGGGCCGTTCGCGATCGACACCTTCCTGCCGGCCTTCGCCGGCATCGCCGCCTCGCTGCACGCCACGCCGGTGCAGATGCAGCAGACGCTGTCGGTCTATCTGTTCGGCTTCGCCGCGATGAACCTCTTTCACGGGGCGCTGGCCGACAGCTTCGGCCGTCGCCCGGTGGTGCTGACCGGGATCGCGGTGTTCACGCTCGCGTCGGCGGGCTGCGCGCTGGCCGAGTCGATCGGTGCGCTCGTCTTCTGGCGCGGGGTGCAGGGGCTCTCGGCCGGCGCCGGGATGGTCGTCGCGCGCGTGATCGTGCGCGACCTCTTCCCGCCGGTCGAGGCGCAGCGCGTGCTCTCGCAGGTGACGATCTGGTTCGGCATCGCGCCGGCGGTGGCGCCGCTCATCGGCGGCATCCTCTTCGACACGCTCGGCTGGCACTCGATCTTCTGGCTGCTGGTGCTGCTGGGCAGCCTGATCGGGATCGTCAACTGGCGACTGCTGCCCGAGACGCTGGCGCCCGATGCGCGGCAGCACTTCGCGCCGCTGCCGCTGCTGCGCGGCTACGCGCAGATGGTCTCGAGCGTGCGCTTCCTCGCGCTCGTGGTCGCCAGCGGCATCCCGTTCAACGGCATGTTCCTCTACGTGCTGAGCGCGCCCGCCTTCCTCGGCGAGCACCTGGGGCTCGCGCCGACACAGTTCTTCTGGTTCTTCCTCTGCACGATCAGCGGCGTGATGAGCGGCGCCTGGGCCTCGGGCCGCCTGGCCGGGCGCATCACGCCGCGGCGGCAGATCCGCTGGGGCTACGTCGTGATGATCCTGATCGGCGTCGTCAACGTCGCGATCAACCTGTGGCTGCCCAAGCATCCGGCAAGCTCGATCCTGCCGGTGGCGATCTACGCCTTCGGCTGGTCGATGATGACGCCGGTCGTGACCCTGCTGCTGCTGGACATGGTGCCCGAGCGCCGCGGCATGGTGTCCTCGGTGCAGTCCTCGCTCAGCAGCGTCAGCAACGGCGTCGTCGCCGGCGTGCTGGCGCCGCTGGTGATGCACTCGGGACTGGCGATGGCGGTGGCCTCGCTCGTGCTCGGACTCTCGGGGCTGGTCTGCTGGACCTGGGTCAAGCGCAGGTTGACGCCGCTGCCCTCGAGTTGAGCCGCGGCGTCAAGGGCGGTGCGTCGCGAGCAGCAGTGGCCACAGCCAGAGGCTTGCCAGCCAGCGCAGCCAGCGCGCGACCGACAACGGCTGTGTCTCGTGCTGCGCGATGCGAACGAAGAGCGCAACCGCACCGGCGATCACGTAGAGCAGCAGCAGACCGTAGATCGTGACGCGGGCGCCGTAGCTGCTGCCGATCAGGTCGCCGAGCCAGCGCCCCAGCAGCGCAGCGACCGGCACGGAGGCCAGCAGCGCGAGCGCCAGCCCCGCGATCGCGTGCCGCAGCCGCCAAAGGGGATCGTCGTTCCAGCTCATCGCAGGCAGGGATTGTCCCCGCCTGTGCCGACGCCTGCGCCGCCGCCCGCACCGCCGCCCGCGCCGCCGCCGTCGTGGGCGCCGATGCGGGCGCCGATGCGGGCGCCGATGCCGGCGCAGATGTGCGTGCTGCTGTCGGCGCTCAGGTCGCCGTCATCGCCGAGCGCAGCGAGTCGCCGAGCAGCGCCAGCCGCTGCGCGTCGGCCTCGGGCAGCTCGCCGGCGCGCAGCCGCGCGGCGCGCTCGATCGCACGCAGACGGAACGAGAGCTCGCGCTCGACCGCGTCCACCTCGGGCACGTCCTGCCCGGCAATCGCGTCGCCGCACCACAGGCCGCTGGCGGTCCAGCCGACGCGCAGCCGCTCGAGCAGGTGCGCGGCCAGCGCCAGCGCGTCCTGCAGCGCCGGGGTCCCGGCGCCGCCGGCCAGGGCTTCGGTGCAGGCCTGTGCCGCCTGCAGGCCGGAATCGAGCTGTGCCAGCCGCTGCTTCAGCGTCTCGGGCGCGTGACCTTCGAACAGCGGCGGTTCGCTCTGTGCGGCGCTGGCGATGCGCCCGGCCCAGCTGAGATCGAACTCGCCCGGAACGACGCGCAGCGCGACACTTGCGCGCACCAGGCAGGGCTGTTCGCCGCGCATCACCGCGAGCGTGGCCTCGACGACCGCGAGCAGGCGTCCGAGCGGCGAGAGCGCGTCGCGCCGGGCCGCATGCGGATAGCCCGAGCCGTCCAGGCGTTCGTGGTGCTCGCCGACCGCGCGCGCAAGCGTCGCCGGATAGTTGGTCAGCTGCGAGAGCAGCAGCTTGCCGACGTGCGGATGCACGACGAGCTGCTGGTAGCTGACGAAGTCCAAGGTGCGGCCGGCGTCGGCTTCGCCGAAGCTCGGGTCGATGTACATCTCGCCCAGGTCGTGCAGCAGCCCGCCGAGCATCGCGATGCGCACGTCGGCGGTGCCGCCGCCGTTGTCGATCATCAGCGCCCCGGCCAGCGCCATCGCCTGGATCGCGTGCTCGAACGAGGCCGGGCGCGAGGCCTGGCCGGCGGTCAGCAGCAGTTGCGCCACCGGATGCAGAGGCAGGTGCGCGACCTCCTGCATCAGTCGCGGCGCCGCGGCGCGCAGCAGCGGCGACAGCGGCGAGCTCGAGCTCAGCAGCTGCCAGGTCGCGTCCAGCAGGGTCTGCGTCGTGACGCCGTCCTCGGCCATCAGGCAGGTCTCGAGCGGGTTGCGCAGCTTGCGGTCCATCAGCTTGCGCTGCAGCGCCGCCGAGACCGGCTGGTCACGCGCCCAGAGCTTGATCCCCTGCAGGTCGAAGATGTCCCGGCAGGCGATGATGCTCTTCGTCTGGCTGGCCTCGAGGATCGTCGCCAAGGCGTGCGGATTGGCGGTGCTGAACGTGGTCGTGGGGGTCGACGGGGCGGCAAAGGGCACGGCAGGCTCCTGGATTTCGGGGGTGCGGTCCGTTCTTCGGCCGTGCGGCGTGCCGGCATGAGCCTTCTCTGGTGAACGAGGCGCGGCATTTGCAAGCGGATGTTTCGGCGCGCCGAGCATGGCTGCTTTCAGGACGGGCAGGACAGCGCTGGCGGCACCGCGGGCCCGGCGAACCGGGGCAGACTCGCGTCATGAGCCCTGCACCCGCATCCGCACCGGCACCCGCAGCCGTGTCCACGCAAGCGGCCGCATCGAACGACGAGATCCTCGCGCTCGACGCCGCCGGGCAGCGGCGCCTGATCGGCCGCCGCGCGCTTTCGCCGGTGGAGCTGCTCGAGGCCTGCATCGCGCGCATCGACGCGGTCAACCCGGCGGTCAACGCGATCTGCGCGACCGATTTCGAGCGCGCCCGCATCGCCGCGCGTGCGGCCGAGGCCGCGCTGCGCGCCGGGCAGCCGCTGCCGCTGCTGCACGGGCTGCCGCTGGGCGTCAAGGACCTGCTCGACACCGAGGGGCTGCTCACCACCTGCGGCAACGTCGGGCTGCGCGGCCATCTGCCGAACGCCGACGCCGCGCTCGTCGCGCGGCTGCGCCGGGCCGGCGCGATCGTCGCCTGCAAGACCAACACGCCGGACATGGGTGCCGGCGCGAACACGCGCAACGCGGTCTGGGGCGCCACCGGCAATCCCTTCGACCCGCGGCTCAACGCCGGCGGCTCCTCGGGCGGCAGCGCCGCGGCGCTGGCCACGGAGATGCTGCCGCTGGCCACCGGCTCGGACACCGGCGGGTCGCTGCGCATTCCCGCGGCCTGGTGCGGCGTCGTCGGCCTGCGGCCAAGCCCGGGGCTGGTCGGCGACCCGCGCCGGATGCTCGGCTGGTCGGGCCTGCCGGTGCTCGGGCCGATGGCGCGCAGCGTCGAGGATGTCGCGCTGCTGCTGGCTGCCAGCGTCGGCGTCGAGCGCGAGGACCCGCTGTCCTGGGATGCCGCGCCGACCGATTTCTGGCCGCTGCGCGACGCCGACCTCTCGCGCCTGCGCGTGGGCTGCACCGAGGACTTCGGCATCGCGCCGGTCGACGCCGGCATCCGGCGCACGCTGCGCGCGCGGCTTGGCGCGATCGCGCCGCACGTGGCCCTCTTGCAGCCGATCGAGCTGGACATGCGCGAGGCCGACTTCGCCTTCGACGTGCTGCGCGCCGAGGCCTTCCTCGCGAGCTTCGGCGATGTCGACCCGGCCGCGCTCAGCGCGAATCTGCGCGCCAACCTGGAGCTGGCGCGCGGCTTCACGCTGGCCGATCGCGCCCGCGCGCACGCGGCGCAGACCCGCATCGCGCGCGCCTTTGCACACGCGCTCACACAGGTCGACATCCTGATCGCGCCGGTGCTGCCGATCCCGCCGTTCCCGTGGACCGAGCTCTACGCGCAGCAGGTCGACGGGCAGCGCATGGCCAACTACTACCGCTGGCTCGCGCTGTGCTACGGCGTCACGCTCTCGACGCATCCGGCGCTGGCGCTGCCCAGCGGCCGCGACGAGACCGGGATGCCGTTTGCGCTGCAGCTCGTCGGTCGCCTGCGCGGCGACGCGCAGCTGCTGATGCACGCCAGGGCGCTCGAGCGGCTGCTTGCCAGCGATCCGCAGACGGCGCGCCCGCGCCCGGACCTCTTCGCGCTGCACACGCCGCGGCCGGAGCTCAAGGCCATCGTCACGCATCCGCCGGTGTACGAGGGCCTGCCCGTTTCCGGGGTGATCGCCGCCCCGGTGTGAGCCGGCGGACGGCCGCGGCGGGCGTCGCAGACAGGCGTGCGCGGGAACGAAAAAGGCCTCCCGCGGGAGGCCCTTTTCGTCGGTTCGTGACGCTGCGCGCGCCGCTTGTCAGCGTGCCCGTGCAAGCGTCAGCGCGCTTCGGCCGGCTTCAGCGGCTGGCGGCGATCGCCTTTTCCGCCGCGTTCACGAGATCGGCGCCGATCTGCGTCTTCCACTTGTCGTAGACGGGGCGCGTGGCCTTGACGAAGGCCTCGCGCTCGGTGGGGGTCAGCTCGGTGATCGTCACGCCGAGTGCTGCGATCTCCTTGAGCAGCGGCTTGTCGGCTTCGGCCAGGCCCTTGCGCGCGATCGCGATCTCCTCCTTGCCGGCGTCGATCGCGGCCTGACGCACGATCGCCTGGTCCTCGGGCGTCCAGCTTGCCCACACGTCCTTGTTGACGACGAAGATCAGCGGGTCGGCGACGTAGCCCCACATCGTCACGTACTTCTGGCCCACGTTCTGCAGCTTGGCCGCGGTGAAGATCGACATCGGGTTCTCCTGCCCGTCGACCGCGCCGCTGGCAAAGGCCGGCTGCGCGTCGGCCCAGCTCATCTGCGTCGGGTTGGCGCCGAGCGCCGTGAAGGTGTCGATGAACAGCGGCGAGCCGACGATGCGGATCTTCAGGCCCTTGAGGTCTGCGGGCGACTTCACCGGATGCTTGCTGTTGGTGAGCTCGCGGTAGCCGTTCTCGCCCCAGGCCAGCGGCAGCGCGCCGGCCTTGTCGACGATCTGGAAGAGCCGCTTGCCGACCTCGCCCTGCGTCAGCGCGTCGATCGCCTTGTAGTCGGGCATCAGGAAGGGCATCGAGAAGAGGTTGAGCTCCTTGATCTGCGGCGACCAGTTGATCGTCGAGCCGATCGCCATGTCGATCACGCCCTGGCGGATCGCGGTGAACTCGCGCGTCTGGTCGCCCTGCACCAGCGCCACGCCGGGATAGAGCTTGATGTTGATGCGGCCCTGCGTGCGCTCCTTGACCAGGTTGGCCCAGATCTCGCCGCCCTTGCCCCAGGGGAAGGCGGTGCCGACCACCAGGCTCATCTTGTACTCGGGCTTGTAGTTCGGCGGCACCTGCGCCTGCGCCGGCGCAAGGCTTGTAGCCGCCAGCGCCAGCGCGGCGAGCGAGCACTTCAGGAAGGAACGCGTCTTCATCATCTTCATCTCCTCGTCGTGTCGAAAATCGTTTTCAGAAACCCAGGGCCCGCGGCAGCCACAGCGCGAGCTGCGGCCAGACGATCACCGCCAGCACCACCAGCCCCATCGCCAGCACCAGCGGCAGCACCCAGCGCACGGTCTGCTCCATGCTGACCCCGGCGATGCGGCAGGAGACCATCAGGTTGACGGCCATCGGCGGCGTGAACTGGCCCATCGCGACCATCAGCGTCAGCAGCACGCCGAACCACACCGGGTTCCAATGGTAGTGCTGCATCAGCGGCCACAGCAGCGGCACGAAGATCAGGAAGATCGAGATGCCGTCGAGGAACATTCCGGCCGCAACGAGCAGCAGCACGACGAGCGCGAGCACGCCCCACTCGCCCAGGCCCGAGCCGACGATCGCCTGCGTGATCGGGTCGATGACGCCCAGCGTCGAGAGCGAATACGCGAAGATCCCCGCCAGCGCGACCACGACCAGGATCACCGCCGAGAGCTCGCCCGATTCGCGCAGCACGTCGACGAGGTCGCGCCAGCCCATCGTCCGGTGCACGACCATGCCGACGAAGAGCCCGTAGAACACCGCGACCACCGCCGCCTCGGTCGGCGTGAACCAGCCCATGCGCATGCCGCCGAGGATCACCACCGGCGCCAGCAGCCCCCAGATCGATTCGACGAAGCTCTTCCAGAGCGGCGGGCGCGGCAGCGCAGCTTCGAGCTGCCCCATGCCGTGGCGGCGTGCCATCCACACCGAGGGCACGATCAGCGCGAGGCCGACGAGCACGCCCGGGATGAGCCCGGCGGCAAAGAGCGCCGGCACCGAGGCGCCGGGCACGAGCACCGAATAGACGATGAAGGCGATCGAGGGCGGGATCAGGATGTCGGTGGCCGCCGCCGCACCGACGACGCTGGCCGAGAACGCGCCCGGGTAGCCGGCGCGGTGCATCGCCGCGATCATCACGCCACCCACCGCCGCGGCGGTGGCCGGGCCCGAGCCCGAGATGCCGCCCATGAACATCGCCACCGCGATCGCGATCAGCGGCAGCATGCCCGGGCCGCGGCCGACGATGGCCGTGGCGAAGTTGACCAGCCGTGCCGCCACACCCGAGCGGTCGAAGATCGCGCCGACGAGCACGAACATCGGCACCGCCAGCAGCGGGTACTTGCCCAGGCCCGCGTAGAAGTTCTGCGGTGCGGCCAGGAGCCCGAACCACTGCGTCTGCGGGTTCGCGAGCCCGATCGCCGCCACCCCCGCCAGGCCCAGCGCGACGCCGATCGGCACGCCCACGATCATCAGGACGATGAAGCTGGCAAAGAGGAGCAGCGCGATCATGGTGGCCGGGGCGATGGCGGGCGATTCTAGAAGTGCCGTCGCCCGCTGCCGCGCGACGCGGCAAGGGTGGATGATCGCGCCATCCGCGCGTGCGCAAGGAGGCGCAGATGGGCGTCTGGAGCTGGATCGGGATCGGCGTGCTGGCGCTGGCAGGCGCCGCGCTGGCGCTGCATTTCGTCGGGGAGCGCCGCTGGCAGCGCGCGACGCGGGAGCTGCGCCTGCAGCTCGAAGCGAGCCGGCAGAGCTTGCCGATCACGCGCCTGCCGCAAGGCGAACTCGACGCCCTGCCGCCGCCGGTGCAGCGCTACCTGCGCGCCGCGCTGCCGGCGAATGCACCGATGGTGGCGACGGTCGAGCTGCGGCACGAGGGGAGCTTCGACATCCGCGAGGAGGGCCAGCTCTGGCTGCCCTTCGCATCGCGCCAGCGCGTGCAGACGCGCCGCCCCGGCTTCGTCTGGGACGCGCGCATGCCGCTGCTGCCCGGTCTCTCGGTGCACGTGCACGACGCCTACATCGGCGGCGTCGGCATCCTGCATCCGGCCGTCGCCGGCCTGGTCTCGCTCGCCGAGCGCAGCTCGGGCGGCGACTTCGCGCGCGACGAGCTGATGCGCTTCCTCGCCGAGTCGCCCTGGTACCCGACCGCGCTGCTGCCGAGCCAGGGCGTGCGCTGGACGGCGATCGACGAACGCTCGGCGCGCGCCACGCTCGTCGACGGGCCGCACGAGGTCAGCCTCGTCTTCGTCTTCGGCGCCGACGGCATGGTCGAGTCGGTGCGCGCCGACGCGCGTGGCCGCAGCCTGCGCGGCCAGCTCGTGCCCACGCCCTGGGAAGGCCGCTGGCAGGCCTACGAGTCGCACTGCGGCATGCGCGTGCCCACCCGCGGCGAAGTCGCCTGGCTGCTGCCCGAAGGGCGCAAGCCCTACTGGCGCGGGCAGCTCGTGGAAATGCGCTGCGCGTTCGCGGAGTGAGGCTGCGGCGGCGCTGTCTTGTCGCTACATGTCTTGTGGCCAGCTGCTTCCACCCTACACTGCCCTCATTGCCGGAGCCCCGCCATGAACTTCCACCTCGAATGCGAATGCGAAGACGACGGCCGCTGGCTGGCCGAAGTGCCTGAGCTGCCGGGCGTGCTGGCGTATGGCGCCACGGCCGCCGAAGCGATGGCCAAGGCCCAGGCGCTGGCCCTGCGCGTGATTGCCGAGCGGCTGGAGCAGGGCGAAGCGCGACCGTTGGACATTCGTCTGACACTGCCCTCCGTCGCGTGAGCGTCTGGCCGTCTGCCAAGGCCCGGCGCGTGCTGGCCGCGCTGGAGCGGCTGGGCTGGCAGGTGAAGCGGCAGACGGGGTCGCACAAGACGCTGGCGCGCCCCGGCTTGGGAGGACTGCTTTGACACCGTGGGTGAGACCGCCGTATTTCGAGATCCGGGAGCTCGCGTTGTCTGGACGGATCAGGATCCGCTGGGGCGACTGGATGGGGCGATCACCCGCGCCTGTCCCGAGCGGCTTGGCATTGGCGGACAAGGTCGATGGGATGATGCTCGGCCTGGCCATCGGGGATGCTCTAGGCAACACGACCGAATCGATAAACCCAGCAGCCCGGCGCGAGCGGTTCGGATGGGTCGAGGACTATCTCCCGAACCGCCATGCTGGTGGCCGGCGCGTCGGCTTGCCGTCTGACGACACTCAGCTCGCCTTCCGGACGCTGGAGCATCTCATTGAAGGAAAGGGTCAGTACCTCGATCCGCAGGCGCTTGGCAATCGCCTGGCGCACGGCCGGATCTTCGGCATCGGGCAGGCCACCCGCCAGTGGCTGGCCCGCTTCACCCAAGGCGGCCATTGGATGACGTCAGGCACTCCTTCCGCTGGCAACGGAGCATTGATGCGGATCGCGCCCGTGCTGATCCCGCACCTTGCGTCGCCGAACTGCGATCTCTGGGTCGACACGCTCATGGCGGCGCACCTGACTCACGACGACGAGTTGTCGAACGTGAGTTGCCTGGCACTCGTCGATGCGTTGTGGCGGGCGATTGCGACCGAGGGCACGGTCGCACAGGGGTGGTGGCTGGAGCGCTGGCTGGAGGTGTGCGATGCGCTGGGAACCGGCGCTCGCTATCAAGCGCGAAACGGACGTCCTAAGGACTTCGACGGAACGATCTCGCAACTCCTGCGAGAACATGTGAGCCGGGCGCTGGAACGTCGACTGCCGGTGGAAGAAGCCGGCGAGTTGTGGCACTCGGGCGCCTACCTTCTCGAGACGGTGCCGACGGTTCTGTACATCCTCGAGCGCTTTGGAAACGAACCGCGCGAGGCCATTCTTCAGGCCGTCAATCAGGCCCGAGACAACGACACGATCGCTGCGATCGTAGGCGCTGCGGTAGGCGCGTTGCACGGCGCCAGTGCACTGCCATCCCAGTGGATTGAGGGCCTCTCGGGCCGACTCGGCGCTGACGACGATCATCGGGTCTTTCACCTGCTGCAGAGGGCAGGGCAAGCATTCGGCTACGGTTCGACGCCTGCGGTGCGCGCCAGGGCGGCGCTTTATCGGAAGGCAGCGGACGCGGGCGCTGGTCCGACTGGCATTCCGCGCGACCTGCTCCGCGGCGAGCTCTGGGTGAAGGTGGTGGGCTTTCTTCAGCAGAACTGGGCTGTGGTCCGGTCATCGGGGGCGGGCGAGCAGGTGCGGGTCTGGTTCGTCGATGACCGGTTCGATGTCTTCGACTTCATCGATTACGGGGCTGCTGCTTCGTCTCGCAAAGCTCTGCGGATCAACGGGTTCGAGCCTTACAGTGCGAAGACGCACGGATGGCTGAATTCGCCCATTCCAGCTGGCGTCGGTGTGGGTCGCCCGCGTCAACTCGACTGGGCGCCGCGACGCATCTACTCCTCCGGACAGTACTGGGTGCAGCCGGATGGCCTCTGATGGTGTCGGTGCTTCCCTATCTTGCGTGCTGGGCGCGTGCACCCCAGCTCATGGCTCAGCTCGTGGCGAACCATTGCGACGACGCCCTGTTCGCTCGCTTGACCTGCGACGGTGCCCCGCTGCCCATGGCGATCGAGCGGGTGGCACGCGCCTATCTCGACGGATAGGCGCTACCCATCGGCAAGAAGAGGCTTACAAAGAAGGAGCGCGACAGCCGCTTCTGGGCCAGCGAGGCTGTGAAGGGCTGCCCGTCCGGCGCGTGGGTCTGCGAGGCGATGTCGGTCGCCTTGGCGCGGTGCCTCGGTCAGGAGGCTGTGGCTGTCGATGTATTGGCGGTACCTGAGAACCGGGAGGAAGTGCCCTGTGGCACGCGTCAAGACAAGTAACGAGGTGGCGACCATCCAGCTGACGCCACAGTGCCGAGCGACCTGGGAGACAGCTGCAGCGCTTGAAGCGCGCTCCCTGGCCAACATGTTCGAGGTTGGCAGCCCCGACCACTGCCGGCGGCAGGAGACTGCCTTGCCCGCACCGGTTCCAGACGTCATTCCCCCGAAGCCTGCGGTACGCAGGCGGCCATCCAAGAACCAACAAGAAGGGTGACTCGCGATGCAGAGAGCAAGCGAAACCACCGACCGACAGTCTCTGACTTCGAACCTGTTCGCGGGCAACGTCCCCATCAAGGCTGCGCTCAACGAGCTGCGACTGCGACTGCTGGACCTGACGGGCCGAAACCGCCTCATCAACTTCACGCACCCCGCCGGCAAGTCGCTTCAGTTCGTGCACACGAGCATCGACGGCACCTTCCGGCGTCTCATGGCCGACCCGGGTAACCGTGTCGCAGTCACGCCGCTTCCAGAGCCCGACCGGAGCGACTGGGTGTCGCGCGGCGGAAAGCTGGCTCGGCCGGAACCGAAGGACTTTGCTGCCAAGGTCGGCATCGACCCCTCCTACGAGCTGTTCTTACGGTCAGGAAAGGCCGTTGCCGCTGCCAGTTCCGGTTCCCAGGCCCGAACGCTTTTCTACGCGGACGACCTGGGCCTGCACGGTCGGAAGCTGGAGCGCGAGGCCAAATCGGCCATCGAGGAAACCGGCGCGAACATGCTGCACCTCGTGCTCGGCTTCCTGGAGTTTCCCGAGTCGCCCGGGAGCGACAAGCTTTTCCGTGCGCCTCTGGTCTGCGTCCCAGTCCATATGACCCGGACCGATGAGGGCCCGTACTCCAACTTCCACCTGAACCATACCGGCGAGGAACTAGCGGACAACCTCTCGCTGCGCGAGAAGGTCAAGCGCGACTTCGGGCTGAACCTCCCCGAATACGACGCTGATAAAGACGCGTCCATCGAAAGCTACTTCGACGCCGTCGCCGGAGCCATCGCCAAGCTTCCGAACTGGCGCGTGCGGCGAATGATGACGCTCACGCTGCTGTCGTTCGCGAACATGCTGCTCGTGCGCGACCTGGACCCGGAGAACTGGCCGAAGGTCGGCGCGAAGTCCACGCTGCTGGAACATCCGCTGGTTAAGCAGGTCTTCGAAGGTAAACCCGCCTCCGGTGACGCCCAGTACGCGACCGAGTACGCCATCGACGACCATCCGCGTAGCGGCCTTCCGCTCATCTACGACGCGGACAGCTCGCAGCACAGCGCCCTGATTGACGTCATGGACGGCAAGAGTCTGGTCATCGAGGGGCCGCCCGGCACCGGCAAATCTCAGACCATCACGAATCTGATTGCTGCTGCTCTTCAAGAGGGCAAGAAGGTGCTCTTCGTTGCCGAGAAGCTCGCGGCGATGGAAGTCGTGAAGTCGCGCCTGAAGCTTGCCGGCCTCGCCCCTTTCGTTCTCGAACTGCACAGCAACAAGACGAACAAGAAACGTGTCCTGGAGGACCTTGACGCTCGCATCAAGATGCGTGTCCAGAACTCGCGAAACCTTTCGACCCTTCTCCAGCAGCAGGAGCAGAAGCGGCAGGAACTGAAGGCCTACGCCGACCTAATGAACACCAAGGTCGGCAACAACCTCGACCTGACCCTGCATCAGGTCATGTGGCGCGCCGAGTTGAACAGGTTGCGTTGTGGTCCGTGTGGGTCAGCGGTTCAGAACTTGGACTACTCGGCGGCGCCTCGGACCACCTCTGGGCAGCTGGCGGCACTCTGCGACCGGCTGCGCTACCTTGCGTCGCAGTTCGAACCCATCGGCACCTACGGCCCGGCGCATCCGTTGTGGGGCTTCTTCCCGAGGGAGGTCAAGCGGGAGGATCACGTTGCTGTTGAGCGCACACTGACCGAATTCGCAGCCAGGTTCAATACGTTCTCCACCGCGATGGAACAGGCGGCGGCGCTTCTCGGGGGAAGCAACCTCAACATGAGCGCTAAGAGTGCGGAGCGGCTGGTCTCGGTCCTGGAGTACCTGGCGCCCGCCGACGCGGATGAGGTGGCGTTCCATCTGCTCCCGCGACTGTTCACCGACGTCGACCCACAGGGCGCTCGCAGTCTCGCTTTGCTCACTGACTTGAACGCGAAGTCTGCTGAGATTGCGGCGACGGAATCGGAGGTGTTGCGGCACCTGGTCCACGCCACGCCTGCGACTGCGGAGCAGGTCAGCACCTGTGATGCTGCCGCTGGCCAGCTGGCAGAACTGGGCCTCGGCTCGTTGACTGCGACGGACTTGGCCCAGACCCGTTTGACTCTGCAGAAACAGGCGAACGAGGCAACTGAAGCACTGCAGCGCCTCGACCGAGCTGCGGAGGCCGCCTCCATTCAGTTCTCCTGGAGCGACGGCTCGATTCGCAAGCTGGCAGCCGTGGCTCACGTGGTTGGCACGGCGCCCAAAGACCTGCTGAGCATGCTGCATTCCGGCCTCAGGGGGCCCACGGCGGTCTCGACGCTGCAGGCAAGCATTGAGCGCCTCGAAGCGAACCAGCGGTCCCACAAAGAACTGAGCTCCAAGTTCTACCTGGATGCTGTGCCGGCGGACAACCTGCTGTCCGAAGCCATCCTCACTCTGCGGGAAGGCGATGCTTGGTATCGCATGCTCCAGAAGCGCTGGCGTTCGGCCGTACGCACCCACCGGCAGCTGCAGCGAACGAAGGAGAAACGGTCCGCCGCGGAAAGGCAGCGCGAGCTCGAACAGATTCGGCAGTTGGTGAACGACCAGCATCTGTGGCGCGAGAACCTTGAACTGCGCACCACCGCAGGGCCTCACTTCAAGAACGAACAGACGCCGCTGGCGTCGCTGTTGACTGTTGCGCGCTGGCTTGAGGCCTCGGACGCTTCGCTGGAGGAAGCTCAGGTCTCCACGGTCGCGTTCGACCCGATTCGCCTGGACCGGCCGACGCTGGCGGCGCTCCACGTCGAGGCTGAAGCTATCCAGAAGGCACTCGCAGAGCTTCGTCAGTTCGAGGAGACGTTGCAGGATATTTTCCACAGCGCGGCGCCTTCCGTGCGCCGCGAAATCGCTGATGCTGACTGGAAGCGCCGGCTTGCGATGGTCGAGGCAGCTACCCAGACCATTGCGGTGGTCGAGCGGGTCATGGCCAACACGGTGCGGCCTGAGATTGCCGCGCAAGACGGGCTTTCGGCAATTCGTGCAAGTCATGCGTTGCCGAGACTCGAATCTGAACTGAACGAGCATGTCGAGGCCAAGGCGCTGTTTGGCGCCACCTACGCCGGGCGCAGGACTGACTTCGAGGCTGCGCTTGCTGCGCACACTTACGGACAGCGCGTCAAGCAGCAGCGACTTCCGACCAGCATCGAGAAGACCCTTCTTTCGCCGGACTGCGTGGCCAATCATGGCTGCCTTAGCTCGTATACGTCCGTAATCAACGGGGGCTGGCAGGCCGTTCTTGACTTCACAGAGGCCATGTCGAAGTTCGGGCGTTTCGAGACCGGTGCCTGGGCCGACCCTGCCGGGCGCTCGACGTCGGAGTACGCCAAGCAACTTGCCGTGAAGACTGGCCGGGCTGCCGAGAAGGTCGGCGGCCTGCTGGCTTGGGCGCAGTACGTCGCCGCGCGAGCCGATGTGACCGAGGCTGGGCTTGAGGGATTCGTCACCGGACTGGAGTCGGGTGTCATTCCTCCCGACAAGCTGGAACACGCTTTCCTTTACCGGTTCTACTCGGTGCTAGCCCAGTCGGTGTTCGCGAATTTCGCGACGCTTCGCAAGTTCAGCGGGCTCCGGCATGCCTCGGTGCGGAAGGACTACGCAAATCTGGACAAGGAAATCATCCAGATGCGCGGGTGCCAAGTGGCGCAGGAGTGCCGACGGCTTGCTCGTCCCCCGGCTGGCACCTCTGGAACTCGGGTCGCGGACAAAACCGAAATGGAGCTGCTGAATCTGCTCATCCCGCAACAGCGGCCTCGCGTGCCTGTTCGGCAGATGCTCCGCCGCGCGGGCAAGGCCATCCAAGAGCTGAAGCCATGCTTCATGATGGGCCCGCAAGCGGTTGCGCAGTTCCTCGCCCCGGGTCACCTCCACTTCGACATCGTCGTCATGGACGAGGCCTCTCAGCTACGTCCCGAGGAGGCGATTGGCGCCATCGCGCGCGGCTCACAACTGGTGGTCGTCGGCGACCCCAAGCAGCTTCCCCCGACGTCGTTCTTCTCACGCTTGAACGCAGCCGATGGCGATAGTGACGACGGCCGTGGGCCCCTGACGACCACCGAGGCCGAAAGCATCCTGGACGTGTGCATCAGCCACTTCCAACCGGTGCGTAGGTTGAGATGGCATTACCGGTCGCGGCACGAGTCGCTCATCGCGTTCTCGAATCACCACTTCTACCGCAGCGACCTGGTCGTCTTCCCGTCACCGTACCCGAAGGGCAAGTCGTTGGGTCTGCGATACCTGCATGTCGCGGAGGGCGTCTACGAGAACCAGATGAACCACGTCGAGGCCCGGCGCGTTGTAGACGCCACGGTCGAGCACATTCTTCATCGTCCGGACGACTCGCTAGGGATTGTCACGCTGAACATCAAGCAACGAGACCTGGTTGCTGAACTTCTCGAGGAGCGCCTGCGGAGCTTGCCTGAGGCCGTCGACTTCAAGGAGCGCTGGGATGCCGAGGGCATGGGTCTGTTCATTAAGAACCTGGAAAACGTCCAGGGCGACGAGCGCGACTGCATCTTTATCTCGACAACCTTCGGCAAGGCCAGGGGAACGGACGTTGTTCGCCAGAACTTCGGGCCCATCAGCCGCGATGGCGGATGGCGACGCCTCAACGTGCTGTTCACCCGGTCGCGCAAGTCGATCGCTGTGTTCAGCTCCATGCGGCCCGAAGATGTCGTGGTCGACGCCAAGACCCCGGAGGGTACCCGCGCGCTCCGGAACTACCTAGAGTACGCCCGCAACGGTGTGCTTCCGGTCGAGCGGGAGACGAGCCTGCCGCCGGACAGCGACTTCGAGATTGCTGTCATGGACGTCCTTCGCGCCCGAGGTTACGAGGTTGAGCCGCAACTCGGAGTCGCTGGGTTCCGCATCGACATCGGCGTCAAGCATCCGATACACAAATCTGGGTACCTGGCTGCCGTCGAGTGCGACGGCGCCTCGTACCACTCGGGCGTCTCAGTGCGCGACCGAGACCGCATCCGTCAGGAAATCCTGGAAAGCCTGGGCTGGAGGAACCGAATCTGGCGTGTGTGGTCAACAGACTGGTTCCGGAACCCGCTCGCTGAGACCGATCGCCTGCTGCAGTTCCTGGATGAACTGAAGCAGCAGCCGATTACCGACGAGTATCTGATGGTGGAAGCGCCCCAGGAGCCCGCTATGGATTCTCCGCCTGTGGCGGAAGATCTCGATGACGATGAGCGTCCCGAAGACCTCGTCTTCGCTGACGACGAAGACGAACGCAAAGTTGAAATCGGGGACCTTGTTACCTACGCGCGGGAAGAAGCTCTCGACAAGCCACTTCGTGTTCGTATCACCGCCGGGCAGACCAACCTGGACCTGGGCTTGGTTGCAGCGACGACCCCTCTCGGGTCTGAGCTTATCGGCGCGACGGTCGGGGAGACCGTGGTCCTGCGCGTGCCTGGCAGGACGCCTCAGGCCTTCGTCATTCAAGGAATCAACAGACCTGTCGACGCGACCGTCCAGTAGTTCGTAGTCATGACACCCGGCGCAGCAACTCGGTAGCTGCGCCGCCTGGGCTGCGCAGCGCGGCCACGATCACATCGGTATCCAGCACGACCCGGATCATGCGCTGGATGATATCGCGGAGGATGTCAGCGCGTGCGCCTTCGGCAGGGCGTCCAAGTCGGCTCCCAGCTCATGCGCCGAGCGGAACTCGGCGAAAGCCCCGCGGCCGTAGCTGCCCAGCGCGTTGACGCCCGGCAGCCACTGGGTGGCTTTGGTATGGCCCTTGGCCACCGCGTCTGGCTGGCTTCAGCCGCGACGGTAGATCTCTCCTCGATGCCCGACGCGTATCACCTCGACCATGACGCATTCATCGTGTATCTTGTAGATGATCCGATCAGCGCCCTGGCGCGCCCGGTACAGCCCGGCGGCGCTCAACTTCTCGCAGCCCGGGGCGCGCGGATCCTCGCGCAGGCCTTCGATGCGGCGCCGGATGCGCTTCACGTCCGCCTTCGGAACGCCGCGAAGATCCTTGGCGACCGAGGGTCGAACACGCAGCTCAAAGCGCGCCATCGGCCTTGAGCTTGCTTAGGAAATCCTCGTAGCTGAGGGCCCGCTCCTTCGCACGCGAGCGCACGGCAGCCAGGTCCTCCTCGTCCTCCCGCAGCGCCTGGCGCAGGGCTTCGTTGACGATGTCGGACATGCTGCGCTGGCTTTGCGCGGCCTTCAGGCGCAAGGCCTGGTGCAGCTCGGGCAGCAGATAGACGGTGGAGCGGACGACGTCGGCGGCGGCCACGGTGGATCTCCGAGGGTGGGCGACGAAGGCATCGTAGCATCATGACGCTAAGACGTTTTGGCCCTGCGCACGCGGCTCAGACGGTCCCCGCGGCCGTCCGGGTGAACCGCTCGAGCGCGAGGAACAACTTCCGCTCATTGCCGCCGATGGGCTCGAAACCGTGATGGCGGTAGAAGGCGGCTGCCTCTTCGTCCTTGGCGTCGACGACCAGTACGAGGACTGCAAGCTCCGACCGGGCAGCGCACAGGGCGGCATCGGCGAGCAGGGCGCCGCCGAGTCCCTTCCCCTGGAACGCGTTGGCGATGGCCAAGCGGCCGAGCCGGGCCACCGGGACCGCGGGATAGCGTGGGAGGCGCTTGCTCACATCCGACGGCAATTCGACCAGCGGCACGCTCGCGGCAGCCAGGGTGTAGAAGCCTGCCAGCTTGCCGGAGCTGACTTCGACGGCGACATAACAGGCGCTGACGCGGCGCCGAACGTCCTGGCCGGCGCGCGTGGCGAGGTACTGATCCAGCACCTCGACGCCGCAGGAGAATCCGCCCCGTTCGTGGCTGGGCCCCAGGGGCTCCAGGCGAAACGGCGCGGTCACTTGACGTCGGCGATCAGGCTTTGCCTGGCCTTCAGCGCGCGCTTCATCGCAGCCGCCAGGGGAGGCGGATCGATCAACAGCGCGGCGAAGCGCTGCTGATCCTCGACGCTGAGCCGGATGATCTGCGCGTCTTCGATGGTGCGCTGTGCATCCTTGAGGGCGGCGGCGACGACGAAGTCACTGATGCTGCGGCCCTGCAACTCCGCGGCGCGACGGACGACGGCGAGCGCGTCGGGCGCGATGCGCGCTTCGACGCGGGCGGTGCGGGTGGTCTCGGATGTGGCCATGGCATCCCTCCGTGGAGGAGGCGTAATTGTACGTCATTGTGCCGTACAAGATCGACGTACAAGAGGGATGTACAAGAGAGACGCGCCCGCAGCGAGAACAACCAGCCTCTTGCGTACCCCGGGCTCCGGGCTCAGGCGCCGGGTGATGGATCGCGCTCGCTGTCGTGATGGGTTCCGTCACTCACTAATTCGCGCCCCTGCCGGATGAAGAGTCCGATCGCGCGGCCGGCGATCGCGAGCGCGAACACCGGCAGCCAGATCGAGTACCACCACTGCGGCACGCCGATGCCGGGCGAGGTCTCCTCGAAGCGGATGTCGTCGTAGACCATGCGCATGCTCAGGAACGCCAGCAGCAGGAAGAGCAGGGCGGTCATGGCCGAGGCGAAGCGCGCGAGGCGTCGGCGTCGCTGCGCGGGGCCGGCGTCGGCGAAGAACTCGATGCGGATGTGGCGGTTGCGCGCCACCGCCGCCGAACCGGCGACCAGCGCGAGCACGATCATCAGGAAGATCGAGACCTCCTCGGTCCAGGCGAAGGACTGGCTGCTGAAGTAGCGCACCAGCACATTGGCGAAGGTGATCAGCGCCAGCAGCGCCATCACGACCACGGTGAGCCAGTCCTCGATCGCCAGCGGCACGCGCGGCTTCGCTTCAGGCGCTTCGCGTCGTTCCGACTCGGCGCCGAGCGGTCCGCCGATGGCCGGCGCTTTCGCGTCTGCGTCGGGATGCTTGGCCGGGGACTTGGGCATCGTCGCTGTTCGTCGGGGGGCGTCGTGTGCTGCCGTTTGCGCTGCGGTCGAGGGCTTCGTTCCGTGCGCGATTGGCCAAGCGCTCAGGCGCAGAGCGCGCGCGCCGCCGTGACGATGTCGGCGGCGCCGATGCGCGACTGCGCCTCGAGCACCGGCGAATAGCCGACCGGGATGCGCGGCGCGCCCAGGCGCCGGACCTTGCAGCCCAGCGCCTCGGCGACGGTGGCGGCGATCTCGGCGCCGAAGCCCGCGACCTGCACCGCCTCGTGCACGACGAGCAGCGCGCCGGTGCGCGCGCAGGAGGCCAGCACCGCGTCGCGGTCCCAAGGCCAGAGCGTGGCCAGATCGATCAGTTCGACCGCGATGCCCTCGGCGGCCAGCGCGTCGCAGGCTTCCTCGCAGGCCAGCAGCTGGCGGCTCCAGCTCACCAGCGTCAGGTCTTTCCCGCTGCGGCGCAGGCGTGCGCGGCCAAGGGTCGCGACCTCGCCGGGATCGATTTCGCCGCTCGCTCCCCAGAGCGTCTTGTGCTCGAGGTAGACGACCGGGTCGCCGCAGGCCAGTGCCGCGCGCAGCAGCGCGCTGTTGTCCTGCGGCGTCGAGGGCGCGAGGACGACGACGCCCGGCAGGTGCGCGAACCAGGCTTCGAGGCTCTGCGAGTGCTGCGCGGCCGAGGCGTCCCAGATGCCGATCGGCATGCGCACGACCATGGGCACGCGGCCCTGGCCGCCGAACATGAAGCGGTTCTTCGCCGCCTGGTTGACGAGCTCGTCCATGCCGCAGAGCGCGAAGTCGACGACGCGCATCTCGACCACCGGCCGCAGCCCGGCCAGCGCCATGCCCACGCCCGCGCCGAGGATCGCGGTCTCGCTGATCGGCGTGTCGATCACGCGCTCGGCGCCGAAACGCTGCTGCAGGCCCTTGTACTGGCCGAAGATCCCGCCGCGCCCGACGTCCTCGCCGAGCACGACGATCTCGGGACGCGCCTGCATCTCGAGTGCGAGCGCAGCGGCCGCCGCCTCGGCGTAGCTCATCCTCATCGCCAGACCCCCGCGCCGGTGTCCTGCACGTCGGTGTAGGCGCTGGCCGGATCGGGCCAGGGCGCCGCCTCGGCGGCGGCGAGGGCGGCCTCGATCTCGGCAGTGGCGGCCGCGTCGATCGCGTCGAGCGTCCCTTGCTCGGCAGCCGGGAGCGCGAGATAGGCGGCGCGCGCGCGGGCGATCGGATCGGTCAGCAGCGCTGCCGCCAGTTCCGCGGGATCGCGGTAGGTCGCCGGGTCGACCGAGACATGGCCCTTGACGCGGTAGGTGCGCGCGTGCAGCAGCCGCGGCCCGCCGCCGCTGCGCACTTCATCGACCAGGCGGCCGGCCGCGGCATGGACGGCGAGCACGTCGTTGCCGTCGACCTCGAGCGAGCCGATGTCCAGCGCCGCGGCGCGTGCACCGGCGCCCAGGCCCGCGATCATCGGGCCGCTGGCGGTCGTTGCGCTCCAGCGGTTGTCCTCGCAGACGAAGAGCACCGGGAGCTCGTGCACGCGGGCCCAGTTCAGCGCCTCGAGGAAGGGGCCGCGGTTGATCGCGCCGTCGCCGAAGAAGCAGGCGGTGATCGCATCCCGGCCCTGCAGCTTCAGTGCGTGCGCGGCGCCGACGGCGATCGGCAGCCCGGCGGCGACGACGCCGTTGGCGCCCAGCATGCCGACCGAGAAGTCGGCGATGTGCATCGACCCGCCCTTGCCACCGTTGAAACCGCTGGCCTTGCCGAAGAGCTCGGCCATCATCCGCGCCGGATCGGCGCCCTTGGCCAGGGTGTGGCCGTGGCCGCGATGCGTCGACGTCAGGTAGTCCTCGCGCCGCAGATGTGCGCAGACGCCGGCCGCCACCGCCTCCTGACCGGTCGAGAGGTGCAGCGGGCCGCGAACCTGCGCCCGGCCGTGCGCCGCCTCGCCGAAGGCGCTCACGCCTCCCTGGCTCGCGGCTTCGGCCGCATTCTCGAAGCAGCGGATCCGCACCATCGTGCGGTACAGCGCCGCCAGGCGTTCCAGATCCTCGCTCAATGCCGCTCCCGGCGCGTTCATGCAGACAGGCTGCGCATTCTAGGTGGGCGACGCTGGGCCCCAGGCGCTGGACCGTGAGCTCCGGACCGAGGTCCGGAAGGTCCGGATTTCTTCAGGTAGCACTTTCGCTCCCGTCTTCAAGCGCTTGTTTTTGAACAACTAATGCACAGATTCGACTTCGAAATCCGGCTCTAAGTGATTGATTCCTCTTCTTTTTTTCCACAGGGCGGCGTTGACCGAGCGCGAATTCTTCGGGTAAAGTGCAGTTTCGTGGCGGGGAGTGGCAGAGAGTGGCGGGCTATCGCGGCGGACCGGTGGTCAAGGTGGACGAGAAGGGGCGGGTGACCGTGCCTTCGAAGTTCGCGGCCGCGCTCAAGGAATCGGTGGCCGGACAGATGGTGGTCGCCAAGTCGCCGGATGGCTGCCTGTCGCTGTACCCGGTGCCGGTGTGGGAGCAGTTCGAGGCCGACATGCGCGCCTGGCCGCTCGAGATGGACGGCTGGCGGCGGCTCTTCGTCGGCTCGGCGACCGACGTCGAGCTCGACGGCTCGTCGCGCGTGCACATCCCTCCGGAGCTGCGCAAGTGGGCCGGTTTCGAGCGCGAGGTCAAGTTCATGGGCGTGGGCGCCTACTTCGAGCTCTGGGACAGCGCCCGCTACGATGAGCGCGAGGCGCGCATGCTGGCCGGCGAGCGCCCCGAAACGCTGCAGAAGGCCGTCATCCGGTGAGCGGCGCGATGGGCACGGGCCTGCACCAGACCGTGCTGCTCGCCGAGGCCGTCGAGGCGCTCGTGACGCAGCCCGGCGGCATCTACGTCGATGGGACCTTCGGCCGCGGCGGGCATGCGCGCGCGGTCCTCGGGCGCCTCTCGCCCGCGGGCCGGCTCTACGCCTTCGACCGCGACCCCGAGGCGGTGGCCGCGGCCGCGGAGATCGTCGACCCGCGTTTCGTGATCGTGCACGCGAGCTATGCCGACATGCAGGGGGAGCTCGCCGCGCGCGGCGTGCGGCAGGTCAGCGGCGTGCTGCTCGACCTGGGCGTGAGCAGCCCGCAGATCGACACCGCCGAGCGCGGTTTCAGCTTCCGCTTCGACGCGCCGCTGGACATGCGCATGGATCCGACCCGCGGCGAGACCGCCGCGGACTTTCTTGCACGCGCCGACGAGCGCGACATCACCTGGGTGCTGCACAACCATGGCGAAGAACGGTTTGCTCGGAAGATTGCGCGTGCGCTTGTTGCTCGCCGCGAGAGCGGGTCTCCCGTTCGAAGCACCGGGGAGCTGGCCGCACTCGTGGCTGGCGTCGTCAAGACCCGCGAGCCGGGCCAGGACCCTGCAACGCGCACGTTTCAGGGCCTTCGGATTCATGTCAACGCCGAGCTCGAGGCGCTCGAGCAGGGGCTGAACGCGGCGCTGGCACTCCTGGTGCCGGGCGGGCGGCTGGTCGTGATCAGCTTCCATTCGCTCGAGGACCGCATCGTCAAGCGCTTCATCGCGCGCGAGAGCCGCGACGAGGTCGACCGCCGCGTGCCGTTCGCGCCGCAGCGGCCGCTGCGACTCGAGGCACTGGGGCGCATCCGCCCCGGCGCCGAGGAGCTGCGCGCCAACCCGCGGGCGCGCTCGGCCGTGATGCGCGTGGCCGAGCGCACGGAGGCGGCCTGATGCTCGGGAGCAAGACCCTGGCGCTGCTGCTGCTGGTCGGGCTCATCGGCTCGGCGCTCTACCTCGTCAACGTCTCCTACGAGGCGCGGCGGCTGTTCACGCTGCTGGACCGGGCGCAGGTGCAGGCACGCCAGCTCGACGCCGAGGCACGGCGGCTGGATGCCGAGCGCCAGGCGCAGGCCACGCTGCTGCGCGTGCAGAAGGTGGCCAGCGAGCGCCTGCGCATGCGCGCGCCGACCCCGGCGGTGACGCAGTACGTCGTCGAAGCGGCCGCGCAGGCGCCGGCTTCGGGTGCGGAGGGCGTGCGATGACGCGGCCCAGGGCGCGAGCGCGCAACGGCACCGGCGGTGTCCGCAGCCTGGACTACGCCACGAGCCCGCTGCTGGCGAGCAAGACGCCGCCCTGGCGTTCGCGCTTCATCGTCGCGCTCGTGGGTCTGGCCTTCATCGGGCTGATCGGGCGCGCGGTCTACATCCAGCTCATCGGCACCGACTTCTACCAGAAGGAGGGCGAGAAGCGCTTCACGCACACGCTGCAGGTCCAGGCCAGCCGCGGCCGCGTGCTCGACCGCAACGGCGTGGTGCTCGCCAGCAGCGTGGCCACGCCCTCGGTCTGGGCGATCCCCAAGGACTTCGATGCCGATGCCCGGCAGCGCCGGGAGCTGGCACGGCTGCTGCGTCTCAAGCCGGCCGAGCTCGAGGAGCGGCTTTCGCGCTCGCGCAACTTCGTCTGGCTCGCGCGCCAGGTCGACGAGCCGATCTGGGACGCGGTGAAGGCGCTGGGCATCAAGGGCGTCTACGAGCAGCGCGAATACAAACGCAGCTACCCCGAAGGCGAAGCGGCGGCGCATGTCGTCGGCTTCACGAACATCGAGGAGGCCGGGCAGGAAGGCATCGAGCTGCGCTTCGACGGCACGCTGCGCGGCGTCGCGGGGTCGCGCACGGTGGTCCGCGATCGTCTGGGACGCGTGGTCGAGGACATCGGCGACGCGGTCGAGCCCACCGACGGCCGCGACGTCCAGCTCTCGATCGACTCCAAGGTGCAGTTCTTCGCCTACCAGCGTGTGCGCGAGGCGGTCGTCGCGCATCGCGCCAAGGCCGGCAGCGCCGTCGTGCTCGATGCGCGCAGCGGCGAGGTGCTGGCGCTGGCCAACTATCCCGGCTACGACCCGGCGCAGCGGCAGAGCATGAGCGGGGCCAAGCTGCGCAACCGGGCGCTGACCGACGTCTTCGAGCCGGGCTCGACGATGAAGCCCTTCGTGATCGCGCTGGCGCTCGAGAAGAAGATGGTGAGGCCGGACACGCCGATCCAGACCGCGCCCGGCCGCATCGTCGTGAGCGGGCGGACGATCAGCGACGCGCACGCCAACGGCGTGCTCACGGTCGCGCAGGTGGTGCAGAAGTCGAGCAACGTCGGCACCGTGAAGCTGGCGATGCAGATGCAGCCGCGCGAGATGTGGGAGCTCTATTCGCAGGTCGGTTTCGGGCAGAAGCCGCAGATCGACTTCCCCGGCGCAGTCACCGGCCGCTTGCGCCCCTACAAGAGCTGGCGCCCGATCGAGCAGGCGACGATGAGCTACGGCTACGGCCTGTCGACGAGCCTGCTCCAGCTCGCGCATGCCTACACCGTGTTCGCGCACGACGGTGAACTCGTCCCGATCACGCTGCTGCGCCGCCAGGCGGCGACGCAGGGCCAGCGCGTGGTCTCGCAGTCAACGGCACGCGCGGTGCGCGAGATGCTGCGCATGGCCGCGGGGCCCGGCGGCACCGCGCCGAAGGCGCAGACCGTCGGCTACAGCGTCGGCGGCAAGACCGGCACCGCGCGCAAGCAGGAGGGCAAGGGCTACACGAACCGCTATCGCGCCTGGTTCGTCGGCGTTGCGCCGGTGACCGATCCGCGCATCGTCGTCGCGGTGATGGTCGACGAGCCCACCGGCGTCTATTACGGCGGCGAGGTCGCCGCTCCCGTCTTCAGCCAGGTCGTGCAGCAGACGCTGCGCATGCTGGGCGTGCAGCCGGACCTCGAGGTGAAGCCGGGCTACGTCACGCAGACCGAGCCCGCCGAGCCGGAGAGCTTCTGATGGCGCTGCTGCGGCTCGATTCCCCTTCCGCTGCACTGCATTTCATCGCGGGGCATGGCTGCACCGGCCTGTGTGCCGACAGCCGCCGCCTGCGCGCGGGCGACGCTTTCCTCGCCTGGCCGGGCCATGGCGGCGACGGCAGACGCCATGTGCAGCAGGCGCTGGCCGCGGGCGCGGCGGCCTGCCTCGTCGAGGCCGAGGGCGTGCGGGCCTACGCCTGGACCGACGCGCGCATCGCGGCACTCGCCGGGCTCAAGGCCGCCGCCGGGCCGATCGCCTCGGCGTTTCACGGCGACCCGAGCGCGCGGCTGGATGTGCTCGCGTTCACCGGCACCAACGGCAAGACCTCGAGCGCCTGGTTTGCCGCGCACGCGCTGGCGCTGCTCGGGCGGCGCGCCGGCATCGTCGGCACCCTGGGCATCGGCGAGGCCGGCACGGTGCTTGCCGACGCCGGCCTGACGACACCCGACGCGCTCGGCCTGCAGGCCGCGCTGGCCGGCTTCGTCGCCAGCGGCCTGCGCGCCTGCGCGATCGAGGCCTCGTCGATAGGGCTGGCCGAGCAGCGCCTGGCCGGCACGCGCATCGCGGTGGCGGCGTTCACGAACTTCACGCGCGACCACCTCGACTACCACGGCGACATGGACGCCTACTGGACCGCCAAGCGCATGCTCTTCGACTGGCCCGGCCTGCGCGCCGCGGTGATCAACGTCGACGACCCGCAGGGAGCGCTCCTGGCCGACGAACTGCAGGGACGCGCCCGCGCCCTTGGGCTCGCCCTGTGGACGGTCTCGCTGCACCGCCCGGCGCGGCTTTCGGCGCGCGGGCTGCGCCACACCGACGCCGGGCTGGCGTTCGAAATCGACGAGCAGGCAACAGTTGCGGCCGGGAACCCAACCGGTGGCACGCGCGCTGACAAGGGAACCGATGCGCAGGCCGTCGATGATCGGAGTGCCGAGGTCGCAAGCCCGCTGGTCGGCGACTACAACGCGAGCAACCTGCTCGTGGTGACGGCCGCGCTGCGCGCGCTGGGGCTGCCGCTGCGGCAGATCGCCGCGGTGCTGCCGCGCCTGCCGGCCGTGCCCGGGCGTCTGCAGCGGGTGGCCGGCGGCGCAGCGGCCGAACCGGCGGTGCTCGTCGACTACGCGCACACGCCCGATGCGCTCGAGCAGGTGCTGCAGGCGCTGCGGCCGCTGGCCGATGCGCGCGGCGGGCGCCTGTGGTGCGTCTTCGGCTGCGGCGGCAACCGCGATGCGAGCAAGCGCCCGCTGATGGGTGCGATCGCCGAGCGCCTGGCCGACGAGGTCGTGCTGACGAGCGACAACCCGCGCAACGAGGTGCCCGCCGAGATCCTGGCGCAGATCCTCGCGGGCATGCACGGGGTCGGGGCGCACCGCGCGCCGGCGGTGATCGTCGACCGCGCCGAGGCGATCGCCGATGCGATCGCGCGCGCCGCTGCCGCCGACGTCGTGCTCCTGGCCGGCAAGGGCCACGAGACGACGCAGGAGATCGCGGGGATCCGGCGTCCCTTCGACGATGCGCAGGTTGCGCTCGCCGCGCTGCAGCGACGCTGCGGGGAGGCGGCGCGATGATGACGCTGCACGAGGCGCTGGCGCTGCTGGACGGAGCCGGCACGCTCGTCGGCGACGGCGCCACGCGCGTCGAGCGCGTGCACACGGACACGCGCACGCTCGAGCCGGACGATCTCTTCGTCGCGCTGCGCGGCGAGCGCTTCGACGGCCACGACTTCCTGCCGCAGGCGCGCGCCGCCGGCGCAGCCGCGGTGCTGGCCGAGCGTGGGGTCGCGGCCAGCGGCCTGCCCGGCCTGCAGGTGGCCGACGCGCTCGCGGCGCTGCGGCAGCTCGCGGCGGCGTGGCGGCGGCGGCACCGTGCGGCGCGGCTGGTCGCGGTCACCGGCAGCAACGGCAAGACGACGGTGACGCAGATGATCGCCGCGATCCTGCGCGCCTGGCTGGGCCCCGACGCGCTGGCAACGAAGGGCAACCTCAACAACCACATCGGCGTGCCGCTGACGCTGCTGCGCCTGCGCGACCTGCCCGCGCACCGCGTGGGCGTGCTCGAGCTCGGCACCAACCACGAGGGCGAGATCGCGACCCTCGCGCGCTGGGTGGCGCCCGACGTCGCGCTCGTCAACAACACGCAGCGCGAGCATCAGGAGTTCCTGCTGGGCCTGGACGCGGTCGCGCGCGAGAACGGCAGCGTGATCGAGGCGCTTGGCGCCGAGGGCGTCGCCGTCTTTCCGCTCGACGACCCCGGCACCGCGCTCTGGCGCCGGCTGGCCGGTGCACGGCGCACCCTGTGCTTCGCGCTGGCCGCCGATGCCGACGCATCGTCGATCTCCGCGGCCGAGGTGCGCGGCCGGGCGCACTGGCACGATGGCGTCAGTGGCGTCTGGCGGCTCGTGATCGAGACCGACGACGCGCGCATCGAGACCCGGGTCGCCGCTGCCGGCGTGCACAACGCGAGGAATGCGCTCGCCGCGGCCGCCTGCGCGCTGGCGCTGGGCGTGCCGCACGAGGCGATCGCACGCGGGCTTGCGGCCTTCTCGCCGGTGGCCGGACGCAGCCGCGTGATCGCGCTGCAGCGGCAGGGGCGGGCGCTGCAGCTCGTCGACGACAGCTACAACGCCAACCCCGATTCGGTGCTGGCGGCGATCGACCTGCTGGCCGGCCTGCCGGCGCCACACTGGCTGCTGCTCGGCGACATGGCCGAGGTCGGCGCCGAAGGGCCGCAGTTCCACGCCGAGGTCGGACGCCACGCCAGGGCGCGCGGCATCGAGGCGGTCTGGACCTTCGGGGCGCAGAGCGTGCACGCGGCGCGCGAGTGTGGGGGCCGCCACTTCGATTCGATCGACGAGCTGCTCGCCGCGCTTCCGGCCGGGGTGCCGGAAGCGGCGTCGATCCTCGTCAAGGGCTCGCGCTCGATGCGGATGGAGCGCGTCGTGCAGGCCCTGGTGCAGGCGTCCGGGTCGGCGATCGGATCGGTGGCCGCGCCCACTTCGGGCCTGGCTGCCCGCGCGACGCCAGGGCAGGATGGAGGGGACGCGCATGCTGCTTAGCCTCTCGCAATACCTGATGTCGCTCTATCCGGAGCACCTGGGCTTCCTGCGCGTGATCCAGTACCTGACCTTCCGCTCGGTGCTGGCGGCGATGACGGCGCTGCTGATCGGCCTGGCCTTCGGGCCCTGGGTGATCCGCCGCCTCACCGAGATGAAGATCGGCCAGCCGATCCGCGAGTACGGCGTGCAGGCGCACCTGGGCAAGCGCAACACGCCGACGATGGGCGGCGTGCTGGTGCTGATCGGCATCGGCGTCTCGACGATCCTCTGGTTCGACTGGGGCAACCGCTTCGTCTGGGTCGTGATGCTCGTGACCTTCGGCTTCGGCGCGATCGGCTGGGTCGACGACTGGCGCAAGGTCGTCAACAAGGACCCCGAGGGCATGCGCAGCCGCGAGAAGTTCTTCTGGCAGAGCCTGATCGGCCTGATCGCCGCGGTCTATCTCGCCTTCAGCGTCGCCGAGACGAGCAACGTGCGCGTGCTCGAGCTCTTCCTGCGCTGGGTCGGCAGCGGTTTCTCGACCGAGCTGCCGCCGCGCGCCGACCTGCTCGTGCCCTTCTTCAAGAGCGTCAGTTACCCGCTCGGCGTGCTGGGCTTCATCGCACTGTCGTGGTTCGTCATCGTCGGCGCGAGCAACGCGGTCAACTTCACCGACGGGCTGGACGGCCTGGCGATCATGCCGGTGGTGATGGTCGGCTCGGCGCTCGGCGTCTTCGCCTACATCGTCGGCCGCGCCGACTACTCGCGCTACCTCCTGTTCCCGCACATCCCGGGCGCGGGCGAGCTGCTCGTGTTCTGTGCCGCGATGGCCGGTGCGGGACTGGCCTTCCTCTGGTTCAACGCCAACCCGGCGCAGGTCTTCATGGGCGACGTCGGCGCGCTCGCGCTCGGCGGCGCGCTCGGGACGATCGCGGTGATCACGCGGCAGGAGATCGTGCTCGGCATCATGGGCGGCGTCTTCGTCGCCGAGGCGCTGTCGGTGATGATCCAGGTCGGCTGGTTCAAGTACACGCGCCGCAAGTACGGCGAGGGCCGGCGCATCTTCCTGATGGCGCCGCTGCACCACCATTTCGAGAAGAAGGGCTGGACCGAGACGCAGGTCGTCGTGCGCTTCTGGATCATCACGATGCTGCTGTGCCTGATCGGGCTGGCGAGCCTGAAGCTGCGGTGAGGGCGTGATGGACTTCCTGCGCGACTGCTCCGTCCTCGTGCTCGGCCTCGGCGAATCGGGGCTGGCGATGGCGCGCTGGTGCGCGCGGCACGGCGCACAGGTGCAGGTCTGGGATTCGCGCGAGCAGCCGCCGCACGCGGCCGAGCTGCGCGCCGAGCTGCCGCAGGTGCGCCTTTTCTCCGGCGAGCTGGGCAGCGCCGTTCCCGAGGGCGTCAGGCTCGTCCTCAAGAGCCCGGGCCTGCCGCCGCACGATGCGCGCATCGCGCCACTGCTGCAGGCTGCGCGCGCGAGCGGCATCGCGGTGATGGCCGAGCTCGACCTCTTCATGCAGGCGCTGGCCGACCTGAAGGCGCGCACGGCAGCCGAGGATGCCGCAGCAGCGGCAGCCGCCGCCGCTGCGGACGACGGCCCGGGCCAGGCCCCCGCGACGGCCGCGCCCGGCTACGCGCCCCGGGTGCTGGCGATCACGGGCACCAACGGCAAGACGACGACGACCGCGCTCACCGGCCTCCTGGTTGCGCGCGCGGGGCGCCGCGTCGCGGTGGCCGGCAACATCATGCCGACGATGCTCGACCGCCTCGCCGAGGCGCTGCAGGCGCCGCGCGCCGAGTGGCCCGAAGTCTGGGTGCTCGAGCTCTCGAGCTTCCAGCTCGCCGATGCGCAGGCTTTCGAGCCGAGTGCTGCCGCGATCCTCAACATCACGCAGGACCATCTCGACTGGCACGGCGGCATGGACGCCTACGTCGCGGCCAAGGCCAGGATCTTCGGCGGGCAGGCGACGATGGTCGTCAACCGCGACGACGCGCGCGTGCAGGCCCTGGTGCCCGCATCCGTGGCGCCCGCGCGAAGCGGGCGCGGCAAGCCCGCACCCGTGCAGCGACAGGTCGTCGGCTTCGGGCTCTCGGCGCCCGAGCGGCCCGGCGACTTCGGCCTCGTCGTCGAGAACGACATGGCCTGGCTCGTGCGCGCGCTGCCGGCCGAGGAGGCCTCGAAGAAGCGCAGGGACGAGTCGCAGGAGATCCACCTGCAGCGACTGATGCCTGCCGATGCGCTGCGCCTGCGCGGGCGCCACAACGCCGCCAACGCGATGGCCGCGCTGGCGCTGGCCACCGCGATCGGATGCGCGCTTGCGCCGATGCTGCACGGGCTGCGTGAATACGCGGGCGAGCCGCACCGGGTGCAGTGGCTTGCCGATCTCGGCGGCGTGGCCGTTTACGACGACAGCAAGGGCACCAACGTCGGTGCCACCGTCGCCGCGCTCGAAGGCCTGGGCGCCGATCATGCGCCCGGGCGGCTCGTGCTGATCCTGGGCGGCGAGGGCAAGGGGCAGGATTTCTCGCCGCTGGTCACGCCGCTCGTGCGCTACGCGCGAGCGGTCGCCCTGATCGGGCGCGATGCCGAGGCGATCGGTGAGGCGATCGGCGCGGCGATCGCTGCCAGCAGCGTCCCGATGGCGCGGCATGCGACGCTGCCCGAAGCGGTCGCCTGGTGCTTCGCCCAGGCGCACGCCGGCGACGCGGTGCTGCTGAGCCCGGCCTGCGCGAGCCTCGACATGTTCCGCAACTACGCGCACCGGGCCGAGGTCTTCGCCGACGCGGTGCGCGAGCTCGCCGCCGAGCGGGGGGAGGTGCTGTGAGCGCCGCAAGCCAGGGCGCTGCGCGCCTCCCGCGCCTGCAGGCGCTGCGGGAGCGTCTGCAGGCGCGCCGCGAGCGCGTCGGCCATCTGCCCGTGCGCGACGGCAGTCAGCTCTCGAGCCTGCGGCCCGCGCGGCTTGCGGATTTCGATCAGGCGCTCGTGCTGGTCGTGCTCGCGCTCGTCGTCTTCGGCCTCGTGATGGTCTATTCGGCGTCGATCGCGCTGCCCGACAACCCGAAGTTCGCGCGCTACGCGCCGACCTTCTTCCTCTCGCGCCACCTGCTGTCGATCGTCATCGGCCTGGCCTGCGCGCTGGCGGTCGTGCAGTTTCCGATCAGCTTCTGGGAGCGTCACGCGAACAAGGTCTTCGTCGTCGCGCTCGCGCTGCTGGTGCTGGTGCTGATCCCGGGCATCGGCAAGGTCGTGAACTTCTCGCGTCGCTGGATTCCGCTCGGGTTCATGAACTTCCAGCCCTCGGAGTTCGCCAAGCTCGCGATCGCGATGTACGCCGCCGGCTACATGGTGCGCAAGATGGACATCGTGCGCAAACCCGACGTGAAGGAGAACTTCTTCCAGGCGGTCTGGCCGATGGTCGTCGCGGTGGCCTTCGTCGGGCTGCTGCTGCTGCGTCAGCCCGACATGGGCGCCTTCATCGTGATCGCCGCGATCGCGATGGGCATCCTCTTCCTCGGCGGTGTCAACGCGCGCATGTTCTTCCTGATCGCCGCGGTCGTCGTCGCGACCTTCGCGCTCATCATCGCCTTCGACGACCTGCGCCGCGAGCGCATCCTCGCCTACCTCGACCCCTGGGACCCGAAGTACGTCCAGGGCAAGGCCTACCAGCTCACGCACAGCCTGATCGCGATCGGCCGCGGCGAGCTCTTCGGCCAGGGCCTGGGGGCGAGCGTCGAGAAGCTGCATTACCTGCCCGAGGCGCACACCGATTTCCTGCTCGCGGTGATCGGCGAGGAACTCGGCTTCGTCGGCGTGGCCACGGTGATCGTGCTCTTCTTCTGGCTGACGCGGCGGCTGTTCGTGATCGGTCGCCAGGCGATCGCGCTCGACCGCGTCTTCGCCGGCCTGATGGTGCAGGGCATCGGCATCTGGATCGGTGCGCAGGCCTTCATCAACATGGGCGTGAACCTCGGCGTGCTCCCGACCAAGGGGCTGACGCTTCCGCTGATGAGCTACGGCGGCTCGGCGATCCTGATGAACCTCGTCGCGCTGGCCCTCGCCGTGCGCGTGGATCGAGAGAACCGGGCGCTGATGCGCGGGGGGCGCGCATGAGCGCGCCGGGCCGCTCCCAAGCGCTCATCCCGAAGCGCGCAGCGCGGAGGATCGTCCGGTGAGCCACCTCGTCATCATGGCCGCGGGCACCGGCGGGCACATCATCCCGGGGCTGGCCGTCGCGCGCGAGATGGCCGCGCGCGGCTGGACGCTGAGCTGGCTCGGCACGACGCAGGGGATGGAGAACGCGCTCGTGCCCAAGGCCGGGATCGAGCTCGACGCGATCGGCTTCTCGGGCCTGCGCGGCAAGGGCTTGTGGGGCTGGTTCACCGGCGGCCTGCGGCTGCAGAAGGCGTTCTGGGAATGCCGCAGGATCCTGCGCCGGCGCGCCGCCGACGCGGTGCTCGGCATGGGCGGCTACGTCTGCTTCCCCGGCGGGCTGATGGCTGCGGCGCTGGGCAAGCCGCTCGTGCTCGTCAATTCCGACGCCGCGCTGCTGCTGTCGAACAAATGGCTGCTGCCGCTGGCCGAGCGCATCGCCTTCGGCTTCCCCGGAGCGGCGGCGCAGCAGACGCGCAACGCGGTCGTCACCGGCAACCCGGTGCGCGCCGAGATCGAGGCCGTCGAAGCGCCCGAGACGCGGCTTGCGCAGCGGCAGGGGCGGCTGCGCGTGCTGGTGGTCGGCGGCAGCCTCGGCGCCAAGGTGCTCAACGACACGCTGCCGCAGGCCATCGCGCTGCTTGCGCCGCAGGAGCGGCCGCTGCTCACGCATCAGACGGGCGCCGCGCATCACGCCGCGGTTGCCGCCGCCTACCGGCAGGCCGGCATCGACGCCGAGGTGCTGCCCTTCATCGACGACATGGCGGCGCGGCTTGCGCTCACCGACCTGATGATCTGCCGCGCCGGCGCGATCACGGTGAGCGAGCTCTGCGCGGCCGGCGTGCCGGCGATCCTCGTGCCGCTGGTCGTCTCGACGACGAGCCACCAGCGCGACAACGCGGCCTGGATGGCGGCCAACGACGCGGCGATCCACCTGCCGCAGGGCGAGCTGACGGCCGAGCGACTGGCCAGCGAGCTGCGATCGCTGACGCGGCAGCGGCTGATGACGATGGCGTGCAAGGCGCGCGCATTGGCGCGTCCGCAGGCCGCGGCGCGCGTTGCCGACCTGATCGAGGCAGTGGTGAAGACACGCCGACCGGGGGCGCAGGCATGAGGCACGCGCTGCGCCACATCCACTTCACCGGCATCGGCGGCGCCGGCATGAGCGGCATCGCCGAGATGCTGCACGCGCAAGGCTACACCGTCAGCGGCAGCGATCTCGTCGCCAGCGCCGCGACCGCTCGTCTGCAGAACCGGGGGCTGCGCGTGGCGATCGGTCACGACGCGGCGAACATCGCGGGTGCGCAGGCGCTGGTGGTCTCGACCGCGGTCGCGCCCGACAACCCGGAGCTGGTCGCCGCTCGCGCACTGGGCCTGCCGATCGTGCACCGCGCACAGATGCTCGCCGAGCTGATGCGCCGTCAGCAGGGCATCGCGATCGCCGGCACCCATGGCAAGACGACGACGAGCTCGCTCGTCACCGAGGTGCTGAGCGCCGCGGGCATCGACCCGAGCTTCGTGATCGGCGGGACGCTGGCGCGCACCGGCACGAACAGCCACCTCGGGCGCGGCGACTTCATCGTCGTCGAGGCCGACGAGAGCGACGCCTCCTTCCTGCACCTGCTGCCGGTGCTCGCCGTCGTCACCAACATCGACGCCGACCACATGGAGACCTACGGCCACAGCGTGCAGCGTCTGCGCGCGGCCTTCGTCGACTTCCTGCACCGCATGCCCTTCTACGGCACCGCGGTGGTCTGCAGCGACGACCCCGGCGTGCAATCGATCCTTGCGCGCATCGAGCGCCCGGTGTTGCGCTACGGCCTGGGCGCGCAGGCCCAGCTGCGCGCGCGCGAATTGCAGGCGCTGCCCGGCGGCGGCATGCGCTTCGTCGCCGAACGCCCCGGCGCCTCGCCGCTGCCGGTGTCGCTGGCATTGGCCGGCGAGCACAACGTGCGCAACGCGCTGGCGGCGATCGGCGTGGCCGGCGAGCTCGGGCTGCCCGACGAGGCGGTGCAGCGCGCGCTCGAAGGCTTCGCCGGTGTCGGCCGACGTTTCCAGCGTCACGGCCAGTGGCGTTGCCGCGACGGCGGCCAGTGCACGCTGGTCGACGACTACGGCCACCATCCGGCCGAACTCGCCGCGGTGCTCGCGGCCGCGCGCGGCGCCTTCCCGGGCCGGCGCCTGGTGCTGGCCTTCCAGCCGCACCGCTACACGCGAACGCGCGACTGCTTCGCCGACTTCGTGCGCGTGCTCGCCCAGGCCGACGTGGTCTGGCTGACCGAGGTCTATCCCGCGGGCGAGGCACCGATCGCGGGTGCCGATGCGGCCGCACTCGCGCAGGCCCTGGGCGCTGCCGGCGTTGCGGTGCAGTTCGTGCCGGCGCTCTCCGATCTGACTGCAGCGCTCGCGCTGCAGCTGCGCGGCGGCGACGTGCTCCTGACGATGGGCGCAGGCTCGATCGGCGGCGTCTGCGCGGCGCTGAAATCACTTCCGGCCACGGCACAATGAGGGGCACGGTGCACATCGACATCTCCACCCTGGGCAAGACCGCGGTCCTGATGGGCGGCGACAGCGCCGAACGCGAGGTGTCGCTGATGTCCGGCCAGGGCGTGCTCGATGCGCTGCGCTCGCTGGGCGTCGACGCGCACCGCTTCGACCCGGCCGAGCACCCGCTCTTCGAGCTCAAGGCCCAGGGCTTCGCGCGTGCCTTCATTGCGCTGCACGGCCGCCACGGCGAGGACGGCACGGTGCAGGGCGCGCTCGAGCTGCTGCGCATCCCCTACACCGGCAGCGGCGTGCTCGCCAGCGCGATCGCGATGGACAAGGTGATGTGCAAGCGCGTCTGGTCGGCGGAAGGGCTGCCGACCCCGCGCTGGTGCCGGCTCGCGCCGGACGAGCAGCAGCGGCAGCGGCTGCTCGAGCTGCCCGACAAGCTCGGCCTGCCGCTGATCGTCAAGCCGCCGCGCGAGGGTTCTTCGATCGGCGTCAGCAAGGTCCGGGGCTATTCGCAGATGCAGGATGCGGTGGCGCTGGCCGCGCGCTACGACCCCGACGTGCTGTGCGAGGAGTTCATCGACGGCATCGAGCTGACCTGCCCGATGCTGGGGCACGGTGCGTCGGCGCGCGCCTTGCCGGTGATCCGCATCGACGCACCCGAAGGCCAGTACGACTACCAGAACAAGTACTTCACCGACGAAGTCGCCTATCGCGTCCCGAGCGGCCTTGCGCCCACCGAAGAGGCCGAAGTGCAGCGGCTCTCGCTGGCCGCATACCGGACGCTCGGATGCCGCGGCTGGGGTCGTGCCGATCTGATGCTGCGCGAGCGCGACCGTCGCATCTACCTGCTCGAGATGAACACGAGCCCGGGCATGACGGGGCACTCGCTGGTGCCGATGTCGGCCAAGGCGGCGGGCATCTCCTACCCGCAGCTGTGCCTGCAGATCCTGGCCGCCGCGACGCTGGACAGCGCGAGGGAGGCCGCGGCGTGATGACCGGCAAGCGGATGACGCGCAAGCCCACCCCGCCGCCGCCGGTGGTGCTGCCGCCCGATGTGCGGCTGACGCAGGCGGTGGCCAGCGCGATCTACGGGCTTGCGGTTCTCGCTGCGATGGCGGCGCTGGCGCTGTGGCTGTCGCGTTCGCCGATGTTCCGGATCCACAGCGTGCGCGTCGAGGGCGAGCTGCAGCGCGTGCATGCGCAGGCGCTGCGCAGCCGGGTCGCGCCGCGGCTGGCCGACAGCTTCTTCGGTGTCGACCTGCCGGCGGTGCGCGATGCCTTCGAGGCCGTGCCCTGGGTGCGTCGCGCCAGCGTGCGCCGCGTCTGGCCGGATCGCCTCGTCGTGACGATCGAGGAGCACCGTGCCGCCGCGCTCTGGCTGGACGACGAGCGCGACGACCGCCTCGTCAACGAACAGGGCGAGGTCTTCAGCGCCAACGTCGGCGACGTCGAGGACGAGTCGCTGCCGACCCTCGGCGGGCCCGAGGGCAGTGCGCCGGCGCTGCTGTCGATGGTCCGGCGCCTGCGGCCGCTGCTGGGCACGCTGGAGATGCAGGTCCAGCAGCTGCAGCTTTCGGCGCGCGGCAGTTGGCGCGTGCTGCTGGACAGCGGCGCGCGGCTGGAGCTCGGCCGCGGCAGCGAGGACGAGCTGCTCCTGCGTGCGCAGCGCTTCGTCGGCACGCTCGCCCAGGTCACGGCGCGCCTCGATGCGCCGCTGGAATACGCCGACCTGCGTCACACCGGCGGTTACGCGGTGCGCCTGCGCGGGATTGCCACCACCGACTCTGCGCCTGCCGGGCCCAGGCGCACACCCTGAAGAGCAAACGCCATGCCCAGAGAACACAAGGACCTCGTTTTCGGCCTGGACATCGGCACCGCCAAGGTGATGGTGGTGGCCGCCGAGGCGCTGCCCGGCGGCGAGCTGCGCGTGGCCGGCCTCGGCGTCGCACAGGCGCACGGCCTCAAGCGCGGCGTCGTCGTCAACATCGAAGCCACGGTGCAGAGCATCCAGCAGGCGCTCAAGGAGGCCGAGATGATGGCCGCCTGCAAGATCGACCGCGTCTACACCGGCATCACCGGCAGTCACATCCGCGGCCAGAACTCCACGGGCATGGTGATCGTGCGCGACAACCGCGAGGTCACGCCGGTGGACGTGACGCGGGTCGTCGAGACCGCCAAGGCGATCAACGTCCCGGGCGACCAACGCCTGCTGCTGGTCGAGCCGCAGGAGTTCGTGATCGACGGGCACGAGGTCAAGGAGCCGATCGGCATGAGCGGCAGCCGCCTCGAGGTGCGGGTGCACATCGTCACCGGCGCGCAGAGCGCGGCCGAGAACATCCTCAAGTGCGTGCGCCGCTGCGGGCTGGAGGTCGAGCGCCTGGTGCTCAATCCCAGCGCCAGCGCCGCGTCGGTGCTGACCGAGGACGAGAAGCAGCTCGGCGTGGCGGTGGTCGACATCGGCGCCGGCACGACCGACGTGCAGATCTACACCGAGGGCAGCGTGCGTCACACCGCGGTGATCCCGATCGCCGGCGACCTGATCACCAGCGACATCGCGATGGCGCTGCGCACGCCGACCAAGGACGCCGAGGAGATCAAGATCGAGCACGGCGTGGCCAAGCAGCTGCTGGCCGACCCGGCGCAGGAGCTCGAGGTCCCGGGCCTGGGCGACCGCTCGCCGCGCCTGCTCAGCCGGCAGGCGCTGGCGGGGGTGATCGAGCCGCGCGTGGAGGAGGTCTTCTCGCTCGTGCACCAGGTCATCCGCGAGAGCGGCTACGAGGAGCTGCTCTCCAGCGGCATCGTCATCTGCGGCGGCAGCGCGGTGATGCCCGGCATGGTCGAGCTCGGCGAGGACATCTTCCTCAAGCCGGTGCGCAAGGGTCTGCCGATCTACGCCGGTGCGCTCTCGGACATGGTCGCCAGTCCGCGCGCGGCCACGGTCATGGGGCTGCTCGAGGAGGCGCGCATGGCGCGGGTTCGGGGCCACAAGGCGGCCACCCAGGCCGGCTCGATGTCCTCGCTGCTGGGCCGCGCGAAGGACTGGTTCCTGGGGACTTTTTGACGAAGAGGCTCAGCTTCGAAGCCTCATGAACGACGCAAGCAACGGTTCTTTTTTTTGGCAACTGCAAACGACCCGAAGGAGGTTCACATGCCTATCGAAATGATCGAGGAATTTGACCGTGGCACGCTGATCAAGGTGATCGGTGTCGGT
>Ga0116143_10000656_pt1 | contig 46884 bp, 50 predicted proteins | sample AD_UKC034_MetaG_FD_89745 | JGI IMG/M metagenome (GOLD analysis project Ga0116143, IMG submission 89745) | Active sludge microbial communities of municipal wastewater-treating anaerobic digesters from USA - AD_UKC034_MetaG | ecosystem: Engineered > Bioreactor > Anaerobic > Digestate | place: USA... | reverse complement strand
TCGTCGCCTTCATCGCCTACAAGATCGCCGATTTGACGGTGGGCCTGCGCGTGACGGAGGAGCAGGAGCGGGAGGGGCTGGATACCACGTACCACGGGGAGCGCGCTTACCAGGGGTAGGCCCGGCGCCCGGGGCCACGGGCGCGAGGCTGGCGCAGCGCGCGCACGGGAGGCCTCGCGCCTCCCGGGGCCTCGCGCTTTGACCCCCGAGGCCCTAATCTCAGGGCCCCGGGCAGGGCGCGGGCGGCCCCCCGCCCGCGTACTGTGACCGATTTCAAACTTCGGTCGTGCCCGAGCCGCCATACTAGAGATATGAAGGCCCCACCGATGCGCCCGCTCGCCCTCATTGCCCTCGCCTTCCTCCTGGCCCCGCTCGGCGCGCAGGCCGATGTCTACCGCTGGGTCGACTCGCGCGGCGAAGTGCACTACAGCGATCGTCCGGTGGAGGGCGCCGTGCTCGTGAAGACCGCCAGTCCACGCCCGCCGAGCCCGTCCGATGCCGCGCCCAGCCGGGTCGCGGCGACGCCCTATGTGGCGCCGCCGGTGAGTCCCGAACAGGCGACGCGCGCGGCCGGGCAGGCGGTGGCGCAGGACCTCGCGCGCAAGCGTGCCGAGGAGTGCACCGAGGCGAAGGCCCGCTACGAGAAGTCACTGCAGGCCCGCCGCATTTTCCGCACGCTCGAGAATGGCGAGCGTGAATACCTTACGGACGCCGAGGCCGACCAGGTCCGCGTCACTAATCGCGCGGCCATGGATGCCGCCTGCGGACCAGCCCCGCGCGCGAGCCGCTAGTCCGCCCGCCTCCGACAGGCTCGCGCGCAGGCTGCTAAAGTTGCGGCCCGCGGCGACCCGCGCCGCACCAGCCCCGGAGCGATCAAGGCATGCGTGCAGGTTTCATCGGTCTCGGCGCCATGGGCCAGCACATGGCCCGCAACCTACTGAAGGCAGGACATCTCGTCGCGGTGTGGAACCGCACGCCCGCGACGGCCGAGGCTTTCGCCCGCGATAACGGCGTCGCTGCTGCCGCCTCCCCCGCCGAACTCGCCGCCGCGGTCGATGCCGTCGTGTTGTGCGTCTCGGCCGACGCCGACGTGCTCGAAGTCGTCAGGCGAATCGCCCCGGCATTACGTCCCGGCGCGCTCGTGATCGACTGCTCGACCGCAAGCGCAGCGGCCGCGCGCGAGGCCGGCGCAGTGCTGGCGGCGCGCGACGTCGATTTCCTCGACTGCCCGGTGAGCGGTGGTGTCGAAGGCGCGCGCGACGGCACGCTCGCAGTGATGTGCGGCGGCGATGCAGCCGCTTTCGAGCGCGCCGGGCCCCTGCTGCGCGCCATGGGCCGCACGATCACGCGCTTCGGCGCCCTTGGCGCGGGCCAGGCGGCCAAGGCCACCAACCAGATCATGTGTGCCGGCATCATCCGCGCGGTCGCCGAGGCGATGGCGTTCGCGCGCGCGCAGGACCTGCCGCTCGACGCGCTCGTCGAGACGCTCGGCAAGGGCGCGGGCTCGAGCTGGTACTTCGTCAATCGCGCGCCGAACATGATCCGCGGCAGTTTCCCGGCCGGCTTCAAGGTGCGCCTGCACGCCAAGGACCTCGGCATCTGTCGCGCGATGGCGGCCGAATGCGGCGTCGAGCTGCCGGTCGTCGAGAGCATGCTCGCCGAGTACGCCGAGTTGATCCGCCAGGGCTACGGCGACGAGGACATCTCCGCCGACTATCGCCTGAAGGCGGCGCTGTTCGAGCGCGCCGCGCGCAAGGACGCATGAGCGAAGCCCAGCCGCAGCACACGCACTACCTGCCCGACTTCTGCGCGGGCCGCACCGTGCTCGCAACGGTGCTGGTCATCGTGCTGACGGCGCTCATAGTCACACTCGGTCGCGATGCCTCGGTGCTCGATTTCTGGACCGATCTCGCGCGCACTTCGTTCTTCCTGATCTGGGTAGGCCTCGCCGGCCAGGGCCTGCTGTGCGCGGCGCGCGCGCAGCTCGCGAGGCTGTCGGTCGCCGGCAGCGCGGCCGCCGTGCTCGGCATCGTCTGCGCCGTCGTGGTGATCGTCTCCGAGGTGGCGTACCGGCTGGGCGCGAGCGACATGCTGGCGCCGATCGAGGTCGGGCGGCTGTTCCCACGCGAGCACCTGCCGTTCATCCTGCGCAATGTCGTCATCGCCTTCATCGTGACCGCGCTTGCGCTGCGTTACCTCTACGTGACCCATGAATGGCGCCGCAACATCGAAATGCAGTCGCGCGCGCGCGTGCATGCGCTGCAGGCGCGCATCCGGCCGCACTTCCTGTTCAACAGCATGAACACGATCGCCGCGCTCACGCGTTCGCACCCGGCGCTGGCCGAGGAAGCGGTGCAGGACCTCGCCGATCTGTTCCGCGTGAGCCTTGCCGAGAAGCGTGACCAGATCACGCTCGCCGAGGAGATCGAGGTCGCGAGGACCTATGAGCGCATCGAGAGACTGCGCCTCGGCGAACGCCTGCACGTCGAATGGCGCGTCGATGCGGTGCCGCCGGATGCCATCGTGCCGAGCCTGATGATTCAGCCGCTGCTAGAAAACGCGATCTACCACGGCATCGAGCCGCGCAGCGGCGGCGGCACGGTCAAGGTGACCGGCGAGCACGCCAACGGGCTCGTCACCATCGTGGTGCGCAACCCGGTGCCCGAGGGCCTCGTGCCGCGCGACGGCAACCGCCTCGCGCTCGCCAACATCCGCGAGCGCCTGTCGCTGATGTACGGCACGCGCGCGGCGGTGAAGGCCGGGCGCTTCGACGACGAGTACATCGTCACGCTCAGGTTCCCGCATGAAGCTCAAGACGCTCATCGTTGACGACGAGCCGCCGGCGCGCGCGCGGCTCGCGAGCCTGCTCGCGGAGATCGACGACGTGCAGGTCGTCGGCGAGGGCGCGAGCGGACGCGAAGCGCTCGAGCTGACGATGGACCTGTCGCCGGACGTGGTGCTGATCGACGTGCGCATGCCCGACATGGACGGCCTCGAAGCCGCGCAGCGCATTGCGCGGATGAGCGAGCCGCCCGCTGTCATATTCACGACGGCTTATGACGAATACGCGGTCAACGCGTTCGAGGCACAGGCCGCCGGCTACCTTCTGAAACCCATCCGCAAGGACAAGCTCCTGGCTGCGATCGCGGCCTGCCGCCGCCTGACCCGGCCGCAGATGGCGCGCGCAGAATCCGCGACGGCCGCGCCGGCCCCCCGGCGCAGCCATGTACCGGTACGCCGTCGCGACGGTATCAAGTTGATTCCGCTGGGAGAAATCCGCTGTTTCGTCGCCGACCAGAAGTACACGACCGTGCACCATGAAGGCGGCGAGGACCTGATCGAGGAGTCGCTGCGCCTGCTCGAGGAGGAGTTTGCCGACGGCTACGTGCGCATCCACCGCAGCGCACTCGTCAGCGTCGCGCACCTCGAGCGCATCGAGCGCGACCCTGACGGGCAGTATTTCGTCCGCCTGCGCGGCCACGCGGACCGGCTCGCCGTGAGCCGCCGGATGGCCGGAGACCTGCGCGAACGCTTCCGCCTGTGACGCGCATCAACGCAGGACCTGCGGCCGATGCGGCATATGTGGCTCTCATCACGGGAGTTTCAGGGATGAAGGTCACAGCCGCCAACGCTTATGGACAAGCCGAGCAGGCCTTCGACGACTGGCTGGCCGACCATGCCCGCAGCGGCTGGGCCCGCGCCTTCGAGCCTGCGACCAGCACGCTGCGCAACCGGGCGCTGGGGCGGGTCGCCGCGGTGCTCGGTACTCCTGCGCCGTCCGCCGCCGCGCGCCGCTGGGTCGCCGACACGATCCAGGCCTGGGCGCCGCTCGAAGTGCTGTTTCCGACCCGTGATTATCCGGACGAGCCGGGCGTGAGCGGCGAACTCGCCGCTCACATGACGGCGATCGTCGAGCGCGAATACGCCTTCATGCTCACCGCCGCGCGGTGCACACTGGTCACCGAATGGCTGCAGGCCGACGCGCAGAAGCTCGGTCTCGATCTCGTTCTCGCCGAGGCGATGCTCGCCGCGCTGCCGGACGGCACCGACGACTGCTGGGTGCAACAGCACATCCGCATGTCGCTCGCGCTCGCCGAGTATCTGCATCGCCAGGCGATCGGCATGCGCCAGCTGCTCGCCGATGCCGTGGCCATGTCGTACACCACGAGCGTGGCACTGCGACGTCGCCAGTTGCACGCGGCCTGCCGCTCCACGCCCTGCCTGGTCGCCACCACGCGTCGCTACGCCTGAGCCGCGCGCGCGTCAGCGCGGCGCGTAGTCGAAGGAATCGAAGTGCAGCCGCCGCGGCGCAAGACCCTGCGCCGGGAAACGCGCGCGTATCGCCTCGACCATGGCCGGCGGGCCTGCGGCATACACCTCGAAAGTCGACAGATCCGGATGATGCGCGAGGACCGCCTCGTGCACCCAGCCCGACTCGTGGCCGGCTGAATCCGGCGGCGCTTCCGACAGGACACCGGTGTAGTGAAAGCGCGGATGGCGCGCCGCCCATGCGTACAGCAGCGCTTCCTCGTAGAGATCGACCGGCGTGCGCGCGCCCCAGTAGAAGTGGATGTCCCGCGGCGTACCGCGTTCGAGGGCATGGCGCAGCATCGACTTCACCGGTGCAAACCCGGTGCCGCCGGCAACGAAGACCACGGGCCCCGGCGCATCCACGTAGACGAACTGGCCGATCGGACCTTCGATGCGCAACAGCGCGCCCGGCGCGTCGTGTGCAAAGAGCTCCCCGGTGAAGTCCCCGCCCGGCACGCGCCGCACATGCAGTTCCAGTTGCGCCGCATCGTGCGGTGGCGAGGCGATCGAAAAGCTGCGCCGCCGGCCACCGTCTAGCAGCACGTCGAGGTACTGTCCCGGCAGGAAGTGGAACTGCTCGACCGCCGGCAGGCGCAGCTGCAATCGCAGCACATCCGGCGCGAGCCGCTCGCGCGTCTCGATGCGACACGGCAGAGTCTTGATCTCGACATCGGTGACGCGGCGGATCTCGCGCGCTTCGATCACGAGATCGCTCGCCGCGCGCGCCTGGCAGAGCAGCGCCAACCCGGCGGCCTCTTCCTCCGCCGTCAGGCCGGGGGGCCGCGCGCCGGGATACCACACCTGCCCCGCGACGATGCGAGCGCGACAGGACGAGCAGTGGCCGCTCCTGCAGCTGTGCGGCAGGTTAAAATGCCCGCGCAGCGCCGCCGCCAGCACCGGCTCGTCCGGCCGCGCATCGAACTCCCGCGCCGACGGCAGCAACCTCACTCTCATCCGCCCATTATGGGCGCAGTGCCGAGCGCGCGATCGGCCGCTGCTCACGGGGTCACGCCGCTGCTCGATCCGCCGTAAACTACGCGGATGTTCCGCAATCCCGACCAGGCTGCGATCGAGCAGCTGCTGCGCACGGCCAGGACCATCGCCGTCGTCGGCCTCTCGACCGACCCGTCGCGGCCCAGCCACGACGTCGCACGGCAATTGCAGCGCTACGGTTACCGGATCATTCCGGTCAATCCCGCCGCCACCACCATCCTGGGCGAACGTGCGGTGCCCGATCTCGATCACCTCGCCGATGCGCTGCCGGCGGGCACCAGGCCCGATATCGTCGACGTGTTCCGCCGCCCCGAGCACGTCGCCGGCCTCGTCGACGACTGCATCCGCCTCGGCATGCCGGCGCTCTGGTTGCAGGACGGCGTGATCGATGAGGCCGCGGCCAGCCGGGCGCAGGCAGCCGGAATTTTCACGGTGATGGATCGCTGCCTGTTCCGCGACCGGGCGGCCCTTTGAAGCGCGCGACTTCGCCAATGCGCGTCGACTTCACGAAGATGCACGGTCTCGGCAACGACTTCATCGTGTTCGACGCGCCCGCCGGCGCCACGCCGCCGTCCGCGGCCGAGCTCCGCCGTCTGGCCGACCGCCACACCGGCATCGGTTTCGATCAGGCGCTGATGCTCGAGCCCCCGCGCCGTGAGGGCACCGCGACCTATTACCGCATCTTCAATGCCGACGGCCAGGAGGTCGAGCAATGCGGCAACGGTGCGCGCTGCATCGCCGCGCTGCTCGCGCAGCGCGGCAAGGCGCGCGATGGTGAACTCGCGATGGACAGCCCCGGCGGCCTCATCCGGGCCCGCATCGAAGCGGGCGGCCTCGTCTCGGTCGACATGGGCGTGCCGGACTTCAATCCGGCGGCGCTGCCGTTCGACGCCTCCACCGAGGCGCATGTGTACCTGCTCGACGTCGGCGGCAGCGAAGTCGAGATCGGCGCGGTGTCGATGGGCAATCCGCACGCCGTGCTGACCGTCGCATCGGCGGCCGCGGCGCCGGTCGATCGGCTGGGGCCGGCGATCGAGCACCATCCGCGCTTCCCGAAGCGCGTCAACGTCGGCTTCATGGAGATCGTGGATCGCAACCACATCATATTGCGGGTCCACGAGCGGGGCACCGGCGAAACGCTTGCCTGCGGTACCGGCGCCTGCGCGGCCGTCGCCGTCGGCCGTCGCCACGGCCGCCTGGATGAACGCGTCAGCGTGCGCGTCGCGGGCGGGGAACTCACGATCACCTGGCCCGGTCCCGGCAAGAATATTTGGCTCACGGGTCCGGCCGAAGTATCTTTCACCGGCAGCGTCGACGTGAACGGCGCGCATGCGTCCCGGGGGGCGGAGAACCCATGACGACAAGAGAGGCCCGCGGACTGCCGACCGAGACGATCGACGAAGAGTCGATCGCGCGCTACCTGCAGCTCAACCCCGATTTCTTCGAGCGCCACCAGGCGATCCTCGCGCGCATGCGGCTGCCGCACGCGCGCTCGGCGTCGACCATTTCGCTGGTCGAGCGCCAGGTCGAGGTGATGCGCGAGCGTCAGGCCGAGCTCGAGGGCAAGCTTGCGGATTTCGTGCGCGTCGCGCGGGCGAACGATGTGCTGACCGGGAAGATCCAGCGCTTCACGCGCCGGCTGCTGCGCGCCACTTCGCGCCAGGACATGGCTGCCCAGATCGAAGCGAGCCTGCGCGAGGACTTCGACGCCTTCCACGCCACGCTGATTCTCGTGAACGGCAACGAACGCGGCTTCGAGGGACTGCCCGAGCGCTTCCTGCGCGCCGTGTCGGCCGACGACCCGAACTTCAAGTCGTTCGAGGGCCTGTTCGCGAGCGGCAAACCCCGCTGCGGGCAGGTGCGCGACACACAGCGCCAGTTCCTGTTCGGCACCGACTCCACCGAGATCGGCTCGGTCGCGCTCGTGCCGCTCGGCGAACACGGCTCGGTTGGCCTGCTGGCACTCGGCAGCCACGACCGGGAGCGCTTCCATCCCGGCATGAGTACCGAGTTCCTCGCCCGCATGGGCGAGCTGATCGCGGATGCCGTCGTCTATCGCTGACTGGATCGCGCGCTTCCGGCGGCATCTTGCCACCGAGCGGCGGCTCTCGCCGCACACGGACTCGAACTACGCGCGCGACCTCGCGGCCCTCGTGCGCTTCTGCGAGACCGAGCGTATCGCCGACCCCGCCCGCCTCGACAGCCAGCATGTGAGGCTGTTCGCCGCGCGATCGCACGCCGCGGGCCTCGCGCCGCGCAGCGTGCAGCGGCGCCTGTCGGCGGTGCGCTCGTTCTGCACCTTCCTCGTGCGCGAGGGCGCCATCAGCACGAACCCCGCGCACGATGTCCGCGCGCCGAAGGCCGGCAAGCGCCTGCCGGGCACGCTCGATGCCGACAAGGTGACGCAGCTGCTGAACGTCAAAGCGACCGACCCGCTCGCGCTGCGCGACCGCGCGCTGATGGAGCTCGCCTACTCGTCCGGCCTGCGCCTCGCCGAGATCGTGGCGCTCGACATCGGCGACCTCGACCTCGCCGACCGCACCGTGCGTGTATTGGGCAAGGGTGCCAAGACCCGCATCCTGCCGGTGGGCCGCCCGGCGCTCGCGGCACTGCGCAGCTGGCTGCGCGAACGCGCGGCGCTCGCCCGGGCCGGCGAGACTGCCGTGTTCGTCGGGCGCAATGGCACACGCATGGGCCCGCGGGCCGTGCAGCTGCGGGTCGCCTACTGGGCGCGCCGGCAGGGGCTCGGAGTGCACGTGCACCCGCACCTTTTCAGGCATTCGTTTGCGACGCATCTACTTGAATCCAGTAGGGATCTTCGCGGCGTGCAGGAATTGCTCGGCCACGCCGACATCTCGACCACCCAGGTCTACACGCACCTTGATTTCCAGCATCTCGCCCGCATCTATGATTCCGCGCATCCGCGCGCGCGCAAGAAGTAGGCTGGTTTCCCCATGAGCGAAGTGTGGAATCCCCACGGCACCACCATCCTCGGGGTGCGACGCAACGGTGCCGTCGCCGTCGGCGGCGATGGCCAGGTCACGCTCGGCAACACCGTGATGAAGGGCAATGCCCGCAAGGTGCGTCCGCTCGGCGGCGGCAAGGTGCTCGCGGGCTTCGCGGGCGGCACTGCCGATGCCTTCACGCTGTTCGAGCGCTTCGAGGGCAAGCTCGAGAAGCACGGCAACAACCTGACCCGCGCGGCGATCGAGATTGCCAAAGACTGGCGTTCGGACCGCTACCTGCGTCGGCTCGAGGCGCTGCTGCTCGTGGGCGACCGGGAAAAGCTGCTCGTGATCTCCGGCAACGGCGACGTGATCGAGCCCGAACACGACCTCGTCGCGATCGGCTCGGGCGGCGCTTTCGCGCAGGCCGCGGCGCGCGCGCTCGTCGAGAACACCGAACTCGATGCGCGCACGATCGTCGAGCGCGCGCTCGGCATCGCCGCCGACATCTGCATCTACACCAACCGCAATTTCGTGATCGAGGAACTGAAGTAATGAGCGCCGAAGTGAAGCTTCCCGGCGGAGCCGCGCTCACGCCGCAGCAGATCGTGCGCGAGCTCGACAAGCACATCGTCGGCCAGGGCGACGCCAAACGTGCCGTCGCCATCGCGCTGCGCAACCGCTGGCGACGCATGCAGGTCGACGACGACCTGCGCCCCGAGATCACGCCGAAGAACATCCTGATGATCGGCCCCACGGGTTGCGGCAAGACCGAGATCGCGCGCCGGCTCGCGAAGCTCGCCAATGCGCCGTTCGTAAAGATCGAGGCGACCAAATTCACCGAAGTCGGCTATGTCGGCCGCGACGTCGACTCGATCGTCAAGGACCTGGTCGATGTCGCGGTCAAGATGGCCCGCGAGCAGGAAGTCGAGAAGGTGCGCGAGCGGGCTCTCGACGCCGCCGAGGAGCGCGTGCTCGATGCGCTGCTGCCCAAGCCGCGCGCCATGGGCTTCTCCACCGACGAGCCGCCGGTGCCGCGCGATGCCGAGACGCGCCAGAAGTTCCGCAAGATGCTGCGCGAGCGCCAGCTCGACGATCGCGAGATCGAGATCGAGTTGCGCGCGATCCCCGCGGGCGTCGACATCATGGCGCCTCCCGGCATGGAGGAAATGCAGCAGCAGCTTTCCTCGATGTTCCAGAACCTCGCCGGCGGCCGCACGCATTCGCGCAAGGTGAAGATCAAGGAGGCGCTCAAGCTGCTGGTCGACGAGGAAGCGGCCAAGCTCGTCAACGAGGAGGAGCTGAAGGCGCGCGCAGTGGCCAACGCCGAGCAGAACGGCATCGTTTTCATCGACGAGATCGACAAGGTGACCCGGCGGCAGGAATCGTTCGGCGCCGACGTGTCGCGCGAGGGCGTGCAGCGCGACCTGCTGCCGCTCGTGGAGGGCTCGACCGTCGCTACCAGGTACGGCGCCGTGAAGACCGATCACGTGCTGTTCATCGCCTCGGGCGCGTTCCACCTGTCGAAGCCTTCGGATCTGATTCCCGAGCTGCAGGGCCGCCTGCCGATCCGCGTAGAGCTCGCATCGCTCGGCGTCGACGATTTCGTGCGCATCCTGACCGAGCCCGATGCGGCGCTCACCACGCAGTACGCCGCGCTGATGGAAACCGAGGGCGTGCGCCTCGTATTCGCCGCGGACGGCGTGCGGCGAATCGCGGAGATCGCGGCGCAGGTCAACGAGCGTACCGAGAACATCGGCGCACGCCGCCTGCACACCGTGATGGAGCGGCTCCTCGACGAGATTTCCTTCGAAGCCACCGAGCGCCACGGCAGCACCGTGACCGTGGATGCGGCCTATGTCGATGCGCGACTCGGCAATCTCGCCAAGGACGAGGACCTGTCGCGGTACATCCTGTGAGCGGCGACGAAGTCGTCGTCGATGTCCCAGCGGCGAGCGCCGGCATCGTTCCGGCGGTCGATGCAAGCGTTATCTGGCTGCACGGACTGGGCGCCGACGGGCACGACTTCGTGCCCATCGTGCCGGAGCTGCGGCTGCCGCCCACCGTGGCGGTGCGCTTCTGCTTCCCGCATGCGCCGGTCCGGCCAGTCACGCTGAACGGCGGCCTGCCGATGCGCGCGTGGTACGACATCCGCGAGCTGTCGACCGAGGGGCGCCAGGACGAGGCCGGCACGCGCGCCTCCGCGGCGCGCGTCGACCAGCTCGTCCAGCGTGAGATCGACCGGGGAGTCGCGCCCGCGCGCATCGTGATCGCCGGCTTCTCGCAGGGCGGCGCCGTGGCGCTGCACGCGGCGCTGCGTTACCCGGCGCGGCTCGGCGGCGTCATGGCCCTGTCCACCTACCTGCCGCTGCACGCCAGTCTCGAGCGCGAGGCGTCGGCCGCAAATCGCGATCTCCCCATCCTCATGTGCCACGGGCAGTACGACCCGGTGCTGCCGATCGGGCTCGGCGAGGCGTCGCGCGATGCACTGCAGCGCCTCGGATACCCGGTGGAATGGAAGACCTATCCAATGCAGCACGAGGTGTGTCGCGCCGAAATCGACGACATCTCCGGCTGGCTGGCTGCACGCCTCGCCGGCGGCGGGCACGCCTGATCGGCACTCGCGAGGCTACTTGCGCCTGGGCGCCAGCCCCGCGGCCGTGAACCCGATCCTGCGATGGGTACCGTCACAGAACGGCTTGCCGCCCGACCCGCCGCAGCGGCACAGCCAGCACTCGGTAACGCGCTCCACGGTGCGGCCCGTGCCGGTCACCACTTCGAGATTGCCTTTCACGTGCAGCGGCCCGTTCTCGACCGGGATGACCTCGAGCGGACCGTTGCACACCGCGAGCGCGGGGGAATCCCTGGTCGGCGCCTCGCCGCTGGCGGCAAAACCCGCGTCGGCATGGCTCGTGTCGCAGAACGGTTTCGACTTCGAAGCACCGCAGCGGCACAGCGCCGCGCGCAGTGCGCTGCCGCCACCGTAGAAGTGCATTTCGGCGTGGAAGGCGAGCGGCCCGTTCTCGCGCACCCGCACGACATTGACGGGCGGCGGCGCCTCCTGCGGCCCGCCATCGATCCGCTCGTAGGTAATCGCGCCCGATGGGCACTTGTGCGCGATTTCGACCACCGCGTCGACGGACGCCGCGTCGGGGTGGATCCACTCGCCTTCCACGTTCGGCTCGCCGTCTGCGTTCGGGACGAAAACGCGCGGGTCGCCCAGCACGCAATGCCGCGAACGGATGCACTTGCGGGCTTCGAACTGCACCGTGAGCTTCTCGCCCGGCGCCCTCTCGACGTTCGAGGACATACTTGCGTGCCTCCGCTGCGCCTGGCGCCCATTGTGCCATGTCAGCCTCGTCCTACGCGCGACACGTCCCTCCCGCCCTGTGCCAGGCGCGCACACGGCGCTATTTTGGCTGCCGGCGGGTATGGGCAGAGGTCCGTTGAGGTCATGTCGGAGAATTCCTACAGCAGTCTCGCGCGCGTTCGCGCAAAGTATCCGGTCGATGCGGCGACGAGCGCGGTACCGGGGATCATGCGCTGGCACATCGCGGCGGCACGCGGCGAGATCCAGCGCGCGGCCGCGGTGACCACCTCGACCTGGAAGCGCGCGCGCCGCGCCGTGATCGGGCTGCTTTACGACAACTAGGCGAGGGGAATGCCTCAGGTCAATGTCATCATCGGGGACGATCATCAGGTCGTGCGGGCAGGCCTGAGACAGATCATTTCCTCGCAGCCCGACCTGCGTGTCGCGGCCGAATGCCGCTCGGGCAAGGATGTCATCGCCGCGCTCAAGGAACACGCCTGCAACGTGCTGCTGCTCGACCTGTCGCTGCCCGATATGTCGGGGCTCGACGTGCTGAAGCACGTGCGCTCGCATTACGAGGGCATCGGCGTGCTGGTGCTGAGCAGCTATCCGGAGAAGCAGTTCGGCATCAACGTGCTGCGTGGCGGCGCCAACGGCTTCATCAGCAAGGGCGTCGAGGAGTCGGAACTGCTGCGTGCCGTGCGGCTGGTCGCGCGCGGCAACCGCTACGTCGGCCCCGAGCTCGCCGACCTGCTGCTGTCCGGCATCGACGGCACCGGTGACCAGCCGCGCCACCGCGTGCTGTCGGAGCGCGAATTCCAGATCTTCGTGAAGCTCGCCGAGGGCAAGACCGTGACCGAGATCGCGAACAAGCTGTTCCTCAGCGTCAAGACGGTCAGCACCTATCGCTCGCGCATCCTCGACAAGATGGGCATGAAGACCAACGCCGACATCACCTACTACGCGATCAAGAACAGCCTCCTGCAGTAGCCATGCCTGCCGATCTCCACGCCACCGGGACCGCCGATCGCCGTGCAGCCGTACGCAACGCCGGGCAGACGGGCGGCCGGCGGGAGCTGCCCGGCGGGGAACTGCGCATCCTGCTGATCGAGGATTCGCGCCCGCTGCGCGAGCGCATGATAGGCATGCTCACCGTGCCGGGCGTGATGCAGGTGACCGGCACCGCGGAAACCGAACGCGAGGCGACCGCACTGATCGATGGCAATGACTACGACGCACTGGTCGTCGACGTCGAACTGAGGGAGGGCAGCGGCATCACGACGATACGCCACGCCCGGCGCTCATACGCCGCGCGCCGGCAGCCGCTGATCATCGTGCTCACCAACTACGCGCTGCCCACCGTTCGCCAGCGCTGCATCGAGGTCGGCGCCGACCACTTCCTCGACAAGATGCAGCAGTTCCTGCAGGTCCGGCCACTCCTCGAAGCCCACTATCGTCACGCTGACAGCTGATAGCCCTGTACTCCGGCTTCCGCGAACGGCACCAGGATATCGAGCCGCGTCCCCTCCCCCGGGACACTCTGGATGTCGAACGACCCGTTCAGGCTCACGATGCGATGGCGCATGCCGGAGAGGCCGTGCGAACTGCGCGCGCGCTCCGGATCGATGCCGACGCCGTCGTCGCTCACCGTGAGGTGGTAGCCCGACTCGGTCACCTCGAACTGCATCTCGACGTTCCTCGCCCTGGCGTGGCGGATGATGTTGGTGAGCGATTCCTGGCCGACGCGGAACAGCGCGATCGCGAGCTGCTGCGGAATCGGTGCCGTGTCTTCCGGAATCGACGTGCGGCACGAGAGCCCCGCACGCTTGCAGGTTTCGTCGAAATAGGCCTCGAGCGCGGTCGGCAGGCCGAAATGATCGAGCAGCGCCGGTCGCAGGTTTTCGACGACGCGGCGCTTCAGGTGCATCGCTTCGGTCACCGTGCGCACCAGCTCGTCGAGCTTCTCGCGCACTTCGGGGTCCATCGTGATGGAACGGCCCTGCAGCCAGGCGAGATCCATCTTCGCTGCGGTCAGCAGCCCGCCCAGTTCGTCGTGCAGGTCGCGCGCGAGATCGGCCTTCTCCTGTTCCGAAGCGCTCTGCAGGTGGGTCGTGAGCCTCGACAGCTCGCGCGTGCGGTCCTCGATGACGACCTCGAGCCTGCGGCGCTCGTGCTCCTCCTCGTGGCGCTGTTCCTCGCGGCGCAGCGAATTGGCGACGAACAGGCGCACCACCAGCAGGATCAGCGCGAGCGCGAGCAGCGCCAGCGCCGCGAAGGCGTAGCGAGACAGCACGAGGCTGCGCGCCTGCTCGGCGCGCAGCGCCTCGAGCCGGGTGTCGAGCAGTTGCAGGAGCTCATGGGCGGCGGCGCGGAACTCGTCCATGACCTTGCGGCCCTCGCCGGTGCGCAGGATCGCCATGGCGCTGGCGCGGTCACCGCGCTGCGTCAGCGAGATCGACGCGGTCACCTCCGCGATCTTGATGCCACGCAGCTCCTCGAGCCGCGTGACGTGCTGGAGCACCTCGGCATCCGCCGCGGCGAGCGTGCGCAGCTTGGAGCTGATCACGTGCAGCTCCGGCAGCGCGGCCTCGTAGGGAGCCAGGTAACGCCTGTTGGTGGTGAGCAGATATCCCCGCTGCGCGCTCTCGAGGTCGACCAGCTGCGAGCGCAGCGCGATCACCTCGTTCTGCATGCCGAGGGTGCGGTTGACGCCCTCGGCGGCGATGCGGATGCGGCCCATCGACCATTCGTTCATCAGGAACACGCCGAGGGCGAGGAGCGAGATCGCGACGATCGGCAGCCAGATCGAGCCGGGCAGCAATCGCAGGCCATCCCAGAAATCGAGATGGACGCTGCGATATTGGCGCCACGGCAGCCCGTTCCCCTCAGTCACCTGCCACCCCGCCAGCAAACCACACGCGCCATGCTAGCAGCAGCGGCTGTGCGAGGGGACTAGGCGCGCCTGAAGAGCCCGACCAGCAGCGTCACGGCGAAGGCGATCAGGAAGACGAAGAACAGGATCCTCGCGATCCCGGCCGCGCCCGCCGCGATGCCGCCGAAGCCGAACACGGCGGCCACGATCGCGATGACCAGGAAGATGACGGCAATCGCGAGCCAGGCATCGCCGGTGCTCTGGTACTTCATCGTGGGGTCCTGTCGTGACACGGCAGGCGAGCGTATGCGGGACAGCCCGCCGAGGATGTCGTCCGCGCGGCCGGATTGCGCGTGCCCTGTCCTACGCCGCGACGGCACGAAAAAAGACGCCTTCACTCGCGTGAAGGCGTCCAGGAGGCCGGTACTCGACGGGGGGCGAAGGCACCGGCGTTCGCAAGTCCGAAGCTACGCGGCGCCATGCCGCCTGGCAGTCAGCCTGTGGCGCGGCGCGCGTAGGAAACGACTGACAGGTGCGCGCCGGGGCCCCGGCACGTATGCTGCGCGGCCATGACCACCTACGCAGCAATCACCGGCTGGGGCAAGTGCCTGCCGCCGGCCGTCCTTTCCAATCAGGACCTTGCGGGCATGCTGGAGACGAGCGACGAGTGGATCACGAGCCGCACCGGCATCCGTGAACGCCGCATCTCGCATGTCCCGATGGCCGAGCTCGCCCACGTCGCCGCCGCGCGGGCGCTGGCCTGCGCCGGCATGGCGGGACGCGAAATCGAACTGATCGTTTTCGGAACCTGCAGCTTCGAGGACCAGGTGCCGAACATGGCTTCAGGCCTGCAGCAGCGCATCGGCGCGCAGGGCTGCGCCGCCATGGACGTCAACACGGCCTGCACCAGTTTCCTCTACGGGCTGTCGAGCGCCACGGCGATGATCAGGAACGGCGTCGTGAGCAACGCGCTGGTCGTCGGCGCCGAGATCATCTCGCCGTACATGGACTGGTCGGACCGCAACGTCGCGGTGCTGTTCGGCGACGGTGCCGCTGCGGTCGTCCTGCAGGCGACGGACTCGGAAGAAGGCCTGCTCGCGGAAAAACTCGGCTGTTACGGCGATGCGCGCGAGACCCTGCGCATCCACGGCATGGGTGGCAACTACGCGAACCAGGGGCGCCTGTACGGCGTCACCTCCTGGCAGTTCGAAGGGCAGGAGATCTTCAAGCGCGCGGTGCTCGGCATGAGCGAGGCGAGCGCAGCCGCGCTCGGCAAGCGCGGGCTCACCCCCGACGACATCCAGCTCGCCGTGCCCCACCAGGCGAACCTGCGGATCATCGAGGCCGTGGCGAAGCGCGCCGGCATCCCTATGGAGCGCGTGTTCACCAACGTGCAGCGCTACGGAAACATGTCCTCGGCGACCGTGCCGGTCGGACTGTGCGAGGCGCTCGAGTCGGGCCGCATCGAGAAGGGCGGCTGGGTGCTGATGCCGGCCTTCGGCGGCGGCCTCACCTTCTGCGCGCACCTCGTGCGCTGGGGAAATCGGATCACGCCGCTCGACACCACCGACATCGAGCTGCCGCCGTGCGATCGCACGGCCGTCGAACTGATCCACGAAGTGGCGGCGCGCAAAGTCACCCGCGCGCCGGACCCGGCTACTTCCTAGTGGATTTGCCTGCGGCCTTCTTCTTCGCCGCCTTCTTCTTGGGCCGTGTCTTGCCGAACGAACCCTGGTAGATCTTGCCGCGACGGCTGCGGGGGTCACCTTTACCCATTGTCGACTCCGGTTGTGCGTGAAAGCGGGGCGAGTCTAGCAGCCCGTCGCCGCACGTTCAGCGATATCGCGACAGGATCTTCGCGAGCCCCTGCGCACCCGGCGACAGCGCCGCGAACGGCAGGCTGTTGAGCGGCGCGTCCGGCGTGCCATTCACCTCGTGGAACTCCGGCTGCGACTCGTCGATGTAGAGCAGGCCGGTCAGGAACTCGCCCTGCTTCTGCCGCGCCTGGATGAAGGCACTCGCGGCGACACGATCCGTGGGGTCGTAATCCTGCGCAAACTTGCGCAGCAGGATACGGCTGCCGTCGTGCATCACGATCGGCAGGGATTCACCCTCGGCGTAATCGGCGACGATCTCGCGCTCGAGCGGCACGAAATCCGCGTTGACCACCGGCTCGTAGTGCTCGCGCGTGTAGGCGTAGCTCTTGGTCGAGCCCTCGTGGTCGTTGAAGGTGACACAGGGCGAGAGCACGTCGATCAGCGCGAAGCCGCGATGGCGCAGGCCGGCCTGGATCAGCGGCACGAGCTGGCGCTTGTCGCCCGAGAAACTGCGCGCGACGAACGAGGCGCCGAGGCTCATGGCGAGCTGCACCGGATCGATCGGCGGTTGCAGGTTCTTCTCGCCCTTCTTCGCCTTCGTGCCGATATCCGCCGAGGCCGAGAACTGCCCCTTGGTGAGGCCGTAGACGCCGTTGTTCTCGATCACGTAGAGCATGTTCAGGTTGCGGCGGATCGCGTGGCAGAACTGCCCGAGGCCGATCGACAGCGTGTCGCCGTCGCCGGAGACGCCGATGTAGCTCAGCTTGCGGTTCGCCGCGTTCGCACCCATCGCGATCGCCGGCATGCGCCCGTGCACCGAATTGAAGCCGTGCGCGCCGCCGACGAAATAGGCCGTGGTCTTCGACGAACAGCCGATGCCCGAGAGCTTGGCGATGTTCTGCGGCTCGAGCGACAGCCCCCAGATCGCCTCGGTGAGCGCGGCGGTGATCGAATCGTGGCCGCAGCCCGCGCACAGCGTGGACAGCACGCCCTCGTAGTCGCGGCGCGTGAGGCCGAGATCATTGCGCGGCAGCGACGGGTGGCGAACTTTCGGCTTCGGTATGAAGGTCATGGGCTCACTCCGCCGGCGTGCCGGTGGCGTGCACCGGAGCGACCGAGCGCAGCGGCCGCGGTGCGACCTCGGTCAGCACACCTTCGATGATGAAGCTCGAGTAGATCGGCAGGCCGCTGTAGTGCAGCAGCGAGCGCAGCCTGGACTTCTCGACCTGGGTCTCGAGCGTCAGCAGCGAGCGCAACTGCGCGTCGCGGTTCTGCTCGACGACGAACACAAGACGGTGCTCGGCAAGGAAGCGCTCGACTTCGTCGTTGAACGGGAACGCGCGCACGCGCAGGTAGTTCACCGGGATGCCCATGCCGGCCAGCACGACGAGCGCCTCGCGCACGGCGCCATCGCTGCTGCCCGCCGCGACGATCGCGACATCGGTGCGCTTGTCGGCCATTTCGATGACCGGCTTCGGCACGAGAGTCTTCGCGGTACCGAACTTGCGCAGCAGCCGGTCGACGACGATCTGGTATTCGGCCGAATCCTCGGTATAGGCGCCGTACTGCGTGTGCCCGGAGCCGCGCGTGAAATACGCCGCCTTGGGATGCACGCCCGGGAGGGTGCGGTACGGGATGCCGTCGTCGTCCTTGTCGAGGTAGCGGTAGAACTTTTCGAGCTTGACGATTTCCTCGAGCGGCAGCACCTTGCCGCGGTCGGGCCGGTAGGAGTCATCCCACTTGAACTCGGGGCACATCCAGTCGTTCATGCCGATATCGAGGTCCGACAGCACCATGACCGGCGTCTGCAGCCGCTCGGCGAGGTCGAACGCCGCGATGGCGAAGTAGAAGCATTCCTCGGGACTCGCGGGGTACAGGCATACGTGCTTGGTGTCCCCGTGCGAGGCATAGGCGCAGGACAGCAGGTCGCACTGCTGGGTGCGGGTCGGCATGCCGGTCGAGGGGCCGACCCGCTGCACGTCGAACACCACGGCGGGGATCTCGGCGTAGTAGCCGAGCCCGAGGAATTCGTTCATCAGCGAGATGCCGGGGCCCGAGGTCGCGGTGAACGCACGTGCGCCGTTCCACGAGGCGCCGAGCACCATGCCGATCGCCGCGAGTTCGTCCTCGGCCTGGATGAACGCGAAGTTCCTGCGGCCGGTCTCCGGATCGACGCGCCACTTGTCGCAGAAGGCCTTGTACGCGTCCATCACCGAAGTGGAAGGCGTGATCGGATACCAGGCGCCCACCGTGGCGCCGGCGAACATCGCGCCGAGCCCGGTCGCGGTATTGCCGTCGATCAGGATGTGGCCGGCCGTGCGGTCGAGCGGCGCGACGCGCAGGGGCAGCGGGCAGTTGAAATGCTGCTTCGCGTAGTCGTAGCCAAGCTGCACCGCCTCCATGTTGCTGTCGGCGAGCTGCGGCTTCTTGGCGTAGGTCTCGGCGAGCAGCTCCCGCATCCGCTCGAGGTCGATGTCGAGCAGTGCCGCGAGCACTCCCGCGTAGCAGATGTTCTTCATCAGGATGCGCGTGCGCACGCCCTTGAAGCGTTCGTTGCACAGACGCGCGAGCGGCACGCCGAGCACGGTGATGTCCTCGCGCGAGAGCAGCGCCGGGCGCGGCCAGGTCGAGTCGTAGATCAGGTAACCGCCGCTGTCGACCTCGCGCATGTCCTTGCCGTAGGTCTCGGCATTCATGGCGACCATCAGGTCGATGCGGCCGGAGCGCGCGGTGTGCGCATCCCGGGTTACGCGGATCTCGTACCAGGTCGGCAGTCCCTGGATGTTCGACGGGAAGTAATTCTTGCCCATCACCGGCACGCCGCTGCGGAAAATCGCCTTCATCAGCAGGGCGTTGGCACTGGCGGAGCCCGTGCCGTTCACCGTTGCGATCTTGATGACGAAGTCGTTTACGCGATCTTGGGCAGTGAGGGCTGGCATTTTTCCGGCTGATCCTTGGCGTGCGGCCACGCCACGTACGACTTCTGCATGTCCCAGGCGGCTGTCGGGCAACGTTCCGCGCACAAGCCGCAGTGCACGCAGAGGTCTTCATCCTTCACCATCACCCGGCCGGTCTGCTTCAGCGGAGCCGAGACGTACAGCGCCTGCTCGAGGTTCGCGGCCGGCGCCCGCAGCCGCGTGCGCAGATCGTCCTCGGTGCCGTCCGTGGTGATGGTCAGGCAGTCGGTCGGGCAGATGTCGATGCAGGCATCGCACTCGATGCACAGCTTCGCCTCGAACACCGTCTGGATGTCGCAGTTGAGGCAGCGCTGCACCTCGGCCGCGGCCTGCTCGGCAGTGAAGCCGAGCTCGACCTCGATGTTGAGCTTCTTGAAGCGTTCCTTGAGCGACACATGCGGCATCAGCCGCCGCTCGACCGGGTTGTAGTCGTTCTTGTACGACCACTCGTGCATGCCCATCTTGCGGCTCTGCAGGTTCACGCCCGGCGCCAGCCGCTCGGTGACCGCCACGCCCTGGCAGTGGCGATGGATCGAAATCGCGGCCTGGTGGCCATGCTCGACCGCCCAGATGATGTTCTTCGGTCCGAAGGCCGCGTCGCCGCCGAAGAAGACCTCCGGTCGCGTCGACTGGAAGGTCGTCGCATCGACCTTCGGCACGCTCCACTTGTCGAACTCGATGCCGAGGTCGCGCTCGATCCACGGAAATGCGTTTTCCTGCCCGATGGCGAGGATCACATCGTCGGCCGGCAGGAATTCCTCGCCGGCGACGCGCTCGGCGGTGATGCGCCCGCCGGCATCGATGTCGTATTCCATCACGCCGAACAGCATGCCCGTGAGCCTGCCCTGCTCGATGACGAACCGCTTCGGCGAGCGGTTGACGATGATCTCGACGTTCTCTTCCTCTGCGTCGTCGAGTTCCCACGCCGAGGCCTTGAAGAACTGGCGTGGCTTGCGCGCCATGACCTTGACGTGCGCGGCGCCGAGGCGCAGCGAGGTGCGACAGCAGTCCATCGCCGTGTTGCCGACGCCGATGATCAGCACCTCCCGGCCGATCGCATTCAGGTGACCGAAGGCCACCGATTCGAGCCAGTTGATGCCGATGTGGATGTTGGCCGCGCCCTCTTCCCGGCCCGGCAGTTTCAGTTCCTTGCCCTTCGGTGCACCGGACCCGACGAACACCGCGTCGAAGCCGCCGCCCTCGAGCAGTGCGCGCATGCTCTTTATCGGGTGATTGAGCTTGAGCTCGGCACCCATGTCGACGATGGCGCCAATCTCCTCGTCGAGCACCGTCTGCGGCAGCCGAAAGGACGGGATGTTGGTGCGCATCAGCCCGCCAGGCTCGCGGAACTGCTCGAAGATGGTGACCTGGTAGCCGAGCGGCAGCAGGTCGTTGGCCACGGTGAGCGACACCGGCCCGGCGCCGATGCACGCGATCCGCTTGCCGTTGCCCTGCTCCGGAATCTGCGGCAGCCGATCCCGGAATTCGTCCTTGTGGTCGGCGGCGACGCGCTTCAGGCGACAGATCGCCACCGGCTTGTCCTCGACGCGTCCGCGACGGCAGGCCGGCTCACAGGGACGATCGCAGACGCGCCCGAGGATCCCGGGGAACACGTTCGACGCGCGATTGACCATGTAGGCGTCGGTGAAGCGACCCTGCGCGATCAACCGGATGTATTCGGGGACGTCCGTGTGTGCCGGGCAGGCCCACTGGCAATCGACGACACGATGAAAGTAATCCGGGCGGGACGTGTCAGTAGGTGGCATTCGAGTCGACGGCGGCAGCGGCAGCCAGGATCGGCGGGCGTCGAATCAGTATAGGCGATGGCCGCTCGCCGCAATAGCGGGATAGATACCGCGCGCGCCGGAGGGCTAAGCTGCGTCCATGGCCGCCCGCATCTGTACGGAAATCCGCCTGCGTCAGCACTCGCGCCTGCTCAAGGTGAGTTTCGACGATGGCCGCAGCTTCGAGCTGCCGTTCGAGTACCTGCGCGTCAACTCGCCGTCGGCCGAAGTTCAGGGACACGGCCCCGGGCAGCGCGTCAAGGTCGTCGGCAAGGAGGGCGTCGGCATTCGTGCGGTGCAACCGGTCGGCCAGTACGCCGTGCGTCTCGTGTTCGACGACGGGCACGACAGCGGCCTCTACACCTGGGACTACCTGTACGAGCTCGGCGAGCGACTCTGAAGAAAAGGGGCCGGGCACATGGTGCCCGGCCCCTTAAGACCCCCGTCTCAACAGTCCTTGCGGACTTGAAGTGGCGCCGATTGTTAGCGGACTTCCACAAACTTGTAAAGGTGAAATCTTCTTTCCGGCGCTGCAATCCATCCTGCGGCGGGGCGGCGCGCTAGAATGCCGGCCCACGCGAGGTGACCTTGAGCCAGCCTTCCGCCGACCCGACCATCGACTTCGGCTATGAACGCGTGCGCCGCGAAGACAAGGCGCGGCGCGTGCGCGGCGTATTCGACTCGGTGGCCGACAACTACGACCTGATGAACGACCTGATGTCGGGTGGGGTGCACCGCATCTGGAAGCGGTTCGCGCTGTCGATCACGGGGCTGCGGCCGGGCCAATACGCGCTCGACGTAGCGGGCGGTACCGGTGACATCGCGCTCGGCCTTGCGCGTCAGGTCGGCCCGGGCGGCCTCGTCGTCTTGACCGATATCAATGCGGCCATGCTCGCCCACGGTCGCGACTGCCTGCTAGATGCCGGCCACCTGCGCGGCATCGAATGCGTGCAGGCGAATGCCGAGCAGCTGCCTTTCGCGGACGGCAGCTTCCACTGCGTCACGATCGCCTTCGGCCTGCGCAACGTCACCGACAAGGCCGCCGCGCTCGCCTCGATGCGCCGCACGCTGAAGCCTGGCGGGCAATTGATCGTGCTCGAGTTCTCGAAGCCGATCGACGCGCTGCAGCCGCTGTACGACGCCTATTCGTTCGGCCTGTTGCCGCTGCTCGGACGCGTGGTCGCTAAGGACGAGGCGAGCTACCGCTATCTCGCCGAGTCGATCCGCATGCACCCCGACCAGGAGACACTGCTCGGCATGATGCGCGGCGCGGGCCTCGAGGGTTGCCGCTACCACAATCTCAGCGGCGGCATCGTGGCCGTGCACCGCGGCTATCGCTACTGATGCGCCGATGATCACGTCAGCCGTGCAGCAGCTTCTCAACCGCAACCTGCCGCGCTCGCCGCAGGCGCGTGCGCTGTGCGAGGAACTCGCCGGGCGCCGCGCTGCGCTCACGATCGAGGGCACCGGATTGCGCCTCGTGCTGGCCTCCGATGGCCAGCGCATCACGCTGACCCATGAGACGCGACCTGAGGGCGAGGCGTCGCCGCCGGCCGACGCCGAAATCGGCGGCACGCCGCTCAATCTGCTCGCGCTGCTGGGTACCGATGCCGAAGGCGTGATCCGTCGCGGCGACGTGCGCATCGACGGCGATGCGCAGCTTGCACAACGCTTCCGCGAGCTTGCACATCTGCTGCGTCCCGACATCGAGGAAGAACTCTCGCAGCTCGTGGGCGACGCCGCCGCGCACGGTCTCGCACGTGCCGCGGCCGGCGTGCTGGACTTCGGCCGACAGGTGGCCGCGACCGGCAGCCGCAACGTCGCCGAGTACCTTGCACACGAGCACGCCGACCTGGTGCCGCGCGCGGAGGCCGACGCCTTCTTCGCCGACGTCGACCGCACGCGCGAGGATGTCGACCGGCTCGCGGCGCGCATCGAGCTGCTGGTTCGACGGGATCAGCCTTGAAGCTGCGAGTGCTCGCGCGCCTGATCGAGATCCAGCGCGTGCTCGTGCGCCACGGGCTCGACGACTTCGTGCGCGCGACCCACCTGTATCGCCCGCTGCGCTACCTGCTGCTAGCCTCGCCCTGGACCTGGTTCGCGCGCCGCCACGGGGGCTCGCGTGGCGAACGCCTGCGACTTGCGCTCGAGGAACTCGGCCCGATCTTCGTCAAGTTCGGCCAGGCGGTCTCCACGCGCCGCGACCTGCTGCCGCAGGACATCGCCGATGAGCTGGCGAAGCTGCAGGACCGCGTGCCGCCGTTTCCGGGCGCCGAGGCACGCGCGGCGGTGGAGCGCGCCTACGGTCAGCCGATCGGCGAGGCGTTCGCCTCATTCGACGAGACCCCGCTGGCCGCCGCGTCGATCGCCCAGGTGCACGTCGCGCACCTCGCCGACGGGCGCGAGGTGATCGTCAAGGTGCTGCGGCCCGGCATGCATGCGGTCATCGAGCGCGACCTCGAGGTGCTCGAAGCGCTCGCCGAGCTTGCGCAGCGCTACTGGTCGCTGGCGCCGCGGCTGCGCCCGCGGGAAATCGTCGACGAGTACCGCAAGACGATCCTCGACGAACTCGACCTGATGCGCGAGGCAGCCAACGCCGCGCAACTGAAGCGCAACTTCGAAGGCTCGTCGCTGCTCTATGTGCCGGAGGTGCACTGGGACCTGTGTCGTGTCGACGTGATGGTGATGGAGCGCATCCACGGCATCCAGATCAGCGACATGGCGCAGCTGCGCGCGAAGGGCACGGACCTGCGCAAACTCGCGGTCAACGGCGTCGAGATCTTCTTCACGCAGGTATTCCGCCACAACTTCTTCCATGCCGACATGCACCCGGGCAACATCTTCGTGCTCGCCGATGATCCGGCCAATCCGCGCTATGCGGCGATCGACTTCGGCATCGTCGGCACGCTCGACCCTCGCGACCAGCACTACCTCGCCGAGAACTTCCTCGCGGTGTTCGACCGCAACTACCGGCGCGTCGCCGAACTGCATGTCGAATCCGGCTGGGTGCCGCGCGACACGCGCATCGACGAAATGGAATCGGCCGTGCGCACCGTGTGCGAGCCGATCTTCAGGAAGCCGCTGAAGGAAATCTCGTTCGGCACCGTGCTGCTGCGCCTGTTCGAGATCTCGCGCCGCTTCGACATGCGCATCCAGCCGCAGCTGATCCTGCTGCAGAAGACACTGCTCAACGTCGAGGGTCTGGGACGCGAGCTCTATCCCGATCTCGACGTGTTCGCAACCGCGAGCCCGGTGCTGCGCGAGTGGATGCGCGAGCGGGTGAGCGTGCGGCGCATCGCCGGCGAGATCAGGACCCATCTTCCGGACCTGATCGCGATGCTGCGCGTGCTGCCTCCCATGGTGCAGGGCGCGGTGCAACGCGCCCAGGACGGCACGCTGCGCCTGCCAGTGGCGGCGGACGGCCTCGACGAACTGCGCGAAGAACTGCGCGGCTCGCAGCGTCGGCGCGACGCAATGCTGATCGCCGCCGCCGCGCTGCTCGGCGGCATCGTCTGGCTCGCGCTGGAGCGCGACCCGGCCTGGCCGGGCTGGCTGCTCACCGCCGCGGCAGTGGTCGGTGCGTTCTTCGCGCGGCGCGGGTAAGCGAACCTTCGAGCGCTTCCAGAAATGCAGTAGGCAACTACCTGACTAGCCTACGCAGGAGGTATCAGTTGGGTCTCCCAGAGACCGCTCGGTGCACTTGCTGTGTTGCCGCCATGACCACAGGGTGAACAAGCCAAGCGACCCAAGTACGACACCATACGCGCCGCAAATTACAGGTAGACCTTGTCCTGCGATCTTCTCTGCGATGCGAGTACTCATGTTCAATGGAGGGTGGGCTTTTTCGAAATCAATCAGCACATCGACCGATGCGAGGAGCAGCTTGTTGTAGTAAAGAAGATCCAACAAGGCCGCGGCTAGTACAAGGACAAACAGGCCCAAAGATGCGACAAGGCGCAGTCGGTATCGCCTCTGTCTATCTTCGACTTTGTCTCCAATGAGATAAGCCGACAGCGCACCGATCGCCCCGACCCCGCCCATGAGCTGCAATCGATACTGGATAATCAACTCGTTGAAGTGCATCGCCACTTCTTCGTAGTGAAACCAAAGTTCAATGATTTGTTCCGTCGTTAGATCCATAGCGCTGTGCCGTCGTCAGAATGTGCCCCGCTCATTGCCCTGGTTTTCGCGCCGGGTTCGGCAGAACCGCTGGGATTCAGCCGAGTCGCGCACCTTCAGCCGCTATGTGCCCGGCCAATCTCGTCACGAAAGTCTTGAAGCTAGTCATGTCTGATTCCGCGCCAAACTCGCCATCATTCACAGCGGACCGCGGCGTTGTCATTAATGCCGCTGTTGAGTAGAGCCGTTCTTGCGTAAGCCGCTGACATAACAGATCGTAGCGTTTGATGTACGACGCGCCCTGAAATTCCGAAAACACTGGGAAATGTGGCGAGCTGTCACGGATGCTCACTCGAGAGGCCTTGGCATCCTCAACCAGCATCATCCACCCGACGAAAGGCCTTGGTTGTTTTCCAAACGCACCTTCGCGATAGGCGGTCCATAGATCGTGAGCGGTGCCGATCGCCTCTTCCGTTCGGTTGTTGAAGTTATTGCCGAACGAAGGTCCAACCTGACTCTTCAGCTCGATTGCCGCAATGAGGTGGCCTTTGTAGATAACGAGCAGGTCCCACAGTTTTGTAGGACGAAAGTAGCCGGGCAGTGCAAGCAAGGGACGGTGCTGATGGATGTCGGCGTGCGCGAGGCCGTTTGCTTTGACGATGTCGCTTACCAAATCGACAAAACCATCCATGTTCTTGCCCGCGGTCACCCCCGCGCGCTCGCCTTGGTCAATCTTGCCATCCTGGATCTGCTTTTGTCGTGCCTTCTCCCGGTTGGCCCAAAAGGCCCGCACGGCGTCACTAGCTTTGCGGTCGTAGTCCTGAAGGTCCAGACTCATTCGGCTTAACCACCCCCCCTAGAGCTGCGGATTCTCCGTGCGTCAAGCCATACAGCTTGAACACGGCTCTGTCGCAGGCTACCACGTCGCGAGCGTCGGCCGCCTCCTTGAGTTCCTGACGGACGCCTACAGGAACGTCCTTCCAGTTTGGTACCCGAATTCGGCGCAAATATTGAGCCTGGAAGCGAAGGTATCCGCCGCGCATCTTTGTTGAGTACATCGATACAAAAATCCGCGCGATCCCGGAGAGGAGAACGGCCTGCAAGGCCCGCAGGTCCCACTCGTCAGAGATGATGAAATATAGGTTGTGATGCGGATAGAGATTGCCATCCTCGTAGACAATCTGGGCCTCACCTTTGATATCGGGAATGAGCAGCTTCGGCCGGCAAGCAAGAGACGGTGTTATTCGGTCGATAGTTCGGTACCAGTTCGCCGGAATCTTCTTCGCACAATGGCGGCCAAGAATTTCGGCCTTATGGGTATCGAGATAGCGTTTCAAGCGCGGATAGTTGTCGAGATTTACCAAGCCGCCCTGGTCTGCGAAGGGATTGATCACACCAAACCCGCGCCAGTCGACTCTGCCCGTCACGATGTCGCGGGTCATTGCAAGGCGCAGCTTCCGGTCAGGCTCAACATCGAGCTCGTCAAATTGGCCGATGTAGACCTTATCTGCGCCGGTTGCAACACCAATCCCGACTTTGCAGCCGGCGCCTTCGAGCGTCGGAAAATCACGCTCCAGGCGACGAACCAGGGCCATCTGATCGGAGGACTCAAGTATCCACGGCTCGCCATCAGTTGTGATACCCGCAAGTTCACGAACCTCAACACAGTCAGGCCGTATCTGCTCGTTGGTTAGTTTGTCGGATAGGGTCGTGAGGCAATCTTTTGCGATACGCGGCCGGTGTGCAACGCGTGTCGGACCGGATTTTTCACGGCTGATTACGGTGATCGCGGGGTAGGCAATGACCTCGGAATGAAAGGCCGGTGTGTCTGTCATGTCCACATAGATCTTGAGCCGGAAGTCGTTCGCCACGAGTGCTCGTAGCGGCCCCCCATAGCGGTTCTTCATCCAGCGGTCGGCACAGATGAAGCCGAGGACACCGCGGTCGACGAGGCTTCGTAGGGACCGCTCAATAAATGGGATGTAGAGGTCGGCCCGGTCGTAGACCGTACTGTAGCGGCGTCGATACTCATGCAGGAGCACGTCGGGGATTAGCTCCTGGCGCACATAGGGCGGATTACCGACCACAACGTCGAACGGGGCCGGAAGATCAGCTAGAAGATAATCTCCGTGGATGAGCCACGTATCGGTGAGCTTCGCAGCAATCGACCTCTGAATGCCGCGGTCAATGAGAAATGCAGTCACCTTCGCGTGAGTATTCGCAAAGGTCTCCTTATGTAGCTCGACACCTCGGATGCACGGAGCGAGCGCCGCGAGGGGATCACCTAAGTGATCGTTTGCCGCCCACGAGCGGAGGAGGCGTTCAATTGCGGGAAGAAGAAAGTCACCGTTCCCGAACGAGGGCTCGAGGAGTCGGCGCTGGGTCAACAGCTGATCAGGCGTGTAGCCGACGAGGTCGAGAATGAAGTCAACCACTTCGCGACGGGTGTTTATCGCCCCGCGTACTTCAATACTGCCAGCGCTAGCCAGGGCCTCGATGGCGTCAGTTAGGGGGCAGAGCGCGGGGAGAGACTGTTGAACAGGACGAGGGGCTAAAGTCATGGGACGGGGCCTGATCGGGAGAGAGAAAACGCCGTTTTGCGCTCAAATAGACCGCCACTCAAGTGCGCGTGAGCGATCTCGGTTTCGCGACGGCCAATGATAGCGTGCTGCACAGAATAGCGGTTCCGCAGCGCAGCGACCCTCGGCAGATTTCTCCCCAGTTTCTGTAGAAATGCACGGTCGGGCCGAAAGCACCGGCATCGAGGTCCCCTGGCTCAGCAGCCACCGTGGCCTACCGGGGTGATTTCAGTCTCTCCAGCCGACCCTTGCGCTTGACGACGTTCTTGTAGTCCCACTGGATCGTCCTTGCTTTCGCGAGCCAGCGGGACAGGTCGCGCTTTTTGATCCCGGAAGCCGCATTGAAGAAGACCGATGCGTCCTTGAACTTCCGGCCGATCACGTTCAATCCCGGTTCGTCGAAATCCGCACCGCTCCAGAACATGAGCCGGATTCCCGGCTTCTGCCGGCTGTAGCCGGCGATCGGGTTGCCGTCCAGGAACCACACCGGATGACCGTGCCATACCCTGCTTTCGGCTTCAGGGAGATTGCGGTCCATTTCCCGGGCGAGCAACTCGCAGATTTCCCGGTCCGCAGGATCCTGCGCGTCATTGTATTTCGAGACGTCCGGATGCATCCCTGCCACCCGCCTAGACCCGCGGTTCGATCCACAGGCCGCGCGCCCGCGCGCACAGCTGGCCGTCCTCGTCGTAGAGCGCGGTACCGACCACGTGCTTGCGGCCGCTCGAGCCGAGCCGCCAGCCGACCACCACGCAGGGCTCATCGATGTGAACGCGCCGGTCGATGTGCACGGTGAACTCGCCGAGCAGCAACGGCAGCTCGAGGTGCACGGCGAAGTAGCCGGGACAATCGAGCGCCGCGGACATGAACTCGGGGGCGACCTTGCCGTCGTCGCCGGCGAGCGAGGCATCCGGCACCCAGGGCGCGGCCACCAGGCCATCGCGCGCATCGCCGGGAAAGATGCGCAGGCCGTCGCCGCGCTCGCGATGCATGCCGCACACGAAGCAATTCGGATAGATGTGGGTGTGGAAGCCCGCGTAGTGCCTTGATGCCTCCAGCGCCTCCTCGTAGGAAGGCGGCTCCGGCGCGGCCGGCAGGCCACCGTCGATGGCGCGCGCCTCGGCGACGATGGTCTCCGCGTGGGTGACGCGCAGTGTCGCGCCTTCGCGCTGTATCAGCATCGGCTCATCGAGGGGCGGCGGCGAGAGCAGCCGCACGGTCACAGGCGAGGCCGAGCGCGCCGAGACCAGCCCCGCGAAATAGCCGCCGTTTGCCGAGTGATCCGGGCCGCGAAAACGACTCGGCACCGTAATGAAGTCGACCGTATCCATCCTCCCGCCACCTCCGGGAAGCCCCCCTTTGCCGAATCTACCTTGCCGGCGCCGCGTCCGCCATGCGCCACAGCGACCAACCGACCAGCGCGCCGACCAGCGAGCCGAGCGCCAGCAGCAGCAGGGAGCCGTGCAGCGCCGGCACCACCACCCCCATCGTGAAGGCCGCGACCATGATCGACACGAATGACTGCACGGACGACACCGCGCCACGGGTGTCCGGGTACAGGTCGAGCAGGCGCAACGTGATGATCGGACTCACGATCTGCACACCGTAGGCTGCAGTGAATATGAGCACCTGCTGCACAATGATCGGCACCGGAGAGAACAGCCAGAGTGCGAGCGTCGAGAGCAGCCCGCCGATGGCCGAGACCAGGAAGCCGAGGCGGGTCTGTGCGTGCGGGCTCAGGCGGCCCGCCATGCGTCCCGAAGTGAACGCACCGGCGACGAAGCCACCGATGAGCGGTACGAACAGCATCGCGAACTGCGTTTCGGTGAGCCCCCACTGCTCGAGCACGATGGCGGGGGCGGCGCCGATATAGGCGACCACCGAAACGAAGTGCAGCGCGGTCGACAGCGCGAGCAACAGAAACTCGCGGTGGCTGACGATGCGCCAGGAAATCGTGATCAGCGAGCGAAACTGGAAGGCGAAACGCCGCTCTGGCGGATGCGTCTCCGGCAAGCGCCACCAGGCGACGAATGTGATCGTGGCGCCGAGCAACACGAGGAAGATGAACACGGCGCGCCACCCGAAGGCGACATGCACCCAGCCGCCGATCACCGGCGCGATCGCCGGCGCAAAACCGAACAGCATCGTCATCAGCGACATCAGCCGCTGCGCCTCGTGGCCGGAGTACAGGTCACGCACGATGGCGCGGGAGACGACCATGCCGGCGCCGGCCGTGGCGCCCTGCACCGCGCGAAACGCGAGCAGCCAGCCGAAGCTCGGCGCGAATGCACAGGCGAGCGAAGCGAGCGCGAACAGGCTCACGCCGATGAGGATCACGCGCCGGCGTCCGTAGGCGTCCGACAGCGGCCCGTGCAGCAGCATCGTGAGGCCATAGGGCAGCAGGTAGGCGGTGAGCGTCTGCTGCAACTGCAGCGCCGAGAGCGAGAACTGCTGCGCAATCGCCGGGAATGACGGAAAGAAAGTATCGAGCGCGAACGGGCTCACCATCGACAGGAAGGCGAGCAGTGCCGCGAGCCCGAGAGTCGGGCGCGGGTCGGGCTGATGTGTCACTCGCCGTCCTGACGCAGTCCGCGCAGCCAGGCCCCGGGATCCTCGCCGCGCTCGAGCACCTCGACGAGTGCGGACCCGACGACCACACCGTCGACATGTCCGGCGAGCCGCGCGACCTGCTCGCGCGTGCGGATGCCGAATCCGGCGCATACCGGCACCTGCGACACGGCCCGCACGCGCTGCAGGTAGCCGAGCACGTCGTCGGGCACGGCGGCACTCCTGCCGGTCGTTCCGGTCATCGTGACGGCATAGACGAAACCGCGGCTTGCGCCGCAGACCCTGCGCAGGCGCTCGGGCGTGCTGACCGGCGTCGCCATCTGCACGAGCGCGATGCCGCGCGCGGCGAGCGCCTCGGCCAGCTCGCCACCCTCGTCGAACGGCAGATCGGGCACGATGAAGCCCGCGACGCGCGCGCGCTCCGCAGCCTGCGCGAGCTTCTCGAAACCGAATGACAGCAGCGGATTGAGGTAACTCATCAGCAGCAGCGGCGCCCGCAGGGCCGGCATGGCGGCGAGTTCCTCGAGTATCCACTCGAGCGTGACCCCCTGTGCGAGCGCCTCGCGGCTCGAGCGCTGGATGGTCACGCCGTCCGCCATCGGATCGGTGAACGGCACGCCGATCTCGACGACGTCGGCGGCACCCGCGACCGCCGCAAGCTGCTCGCGGAAGCGCTCGCGCTTCGGGTAGCCGGCGGTCATGAATGCGACGAGCGCCGGACCATGTGGAGCCGCCGCGCGGATCGCGGCGCTGATGCGCTCGTGCGGCGCCAGGGACTGCGGCGCCGTCACGACCGCGCCCCGTGCGCGGCTGCCTCGAGCTGCGCGATCAGCGTGCGCTGCAGGGTCGGCATGTCCTTGTCGCCGCGACCCGAGAGGCCGATCAGGATGCGTTTGCCGGGATGTGCCGCCGCCCAGCGACGCGCACCGGCGAGCGCATGCGCGCTCTCGATCGCCGGCAGGATGCCCTCGGCCTCGCAGCACTCCTTGACCGCGGCGAGCGCCTCGTCGTCGCTCGCCGACTCGTAGCTGACACGCCCCGCGGCCTGCAGCAGCGCGTGCTCGGGCCCGACGCCGGGATAATCGAGACCCGCCGAAACCGAATGCGTCTCCTGGATCTGGCCGTGCTCGTCCTGCAGCAGCACCGAATAGGCGCCCTGCAGCACGCCGGGCCGACCGAGCGCGAGCGTCGCGGAGTTCTCCCCGAGCGCCGTGCCGCGGCCCCCGGCCTCGATACCGAGGATCGCCACGGAGGCATCGGCGATGAACGGCTTGAAAATCCCGATCGCGTTCGAACCGCCGCCGACGCAGGCGATCAGCGCGTCCGGCAGGCCGCCGGCCTGCTCGAGGATCTGCGCGCGCGCCTCGCGACCGATGACCGTCTGCAGTTCGCGCACGAGATAGGGATAGGGATGCGGCCCGATCGCCGAGCCGAGCAGGTAATAGGTTTCGAGCGGATCGGCGACCCAGTCGCGCAGCGCCTCGTCGACCGCCGCGCGCAGCGTCTGGTCGCCTTCCGTCACCGGCACGACCTGGGCGCCGAGCAGGCGCATGCGCCCGACGTTCGGCGCCTGGCGTTCCATGTCGACGGCGCCCATGTACACCGTGCACGGCAGGCCCACGCGCGCGCACGCCGCGGCGCTCGCCACGCCGTGCTGGCCCGCGCCCGTCTCCGCGACGACGCGCTTGGCGCCGAGGCGCTTGGCCAGCAGCGCCTGGCCGATCGCGTTGTTGATCTTGTGCGCGCCGGTGTGCGCGAGGTCCTCGCGCTTGAGCCATACCTCGGCGCCCCAGCGCGCGCCGAGGCGGCGCGCGTGCGTGAGCGCGGTCGGCCGGCCGACCCAGCTGCGCAGCTCATCGGCCAGTTCGTGCTGGAAATCCGGCGCATGCAGGTGTGCACGCAGGCCCGCCTCGAGCCGCTCGATCGCGGGGATCAGGGTCTCGGGCACGTAGCGGCCGCCGTACGGGCCGAAACGCCCACGCTCATCCGGAAATTTCCCGGCGATGGAATCAGCGAGCAGTTGCGCCTGCTCCTGCGTACTCAACGATGTCATGTCAGCCCTCCCGGCCGGCGGCTCGCGCCGCCGCCACGAATCCTGCGATCCTCGCCGCGCTCTTGACGCCCGGTGCGCTCTCGACGCCACTCGACACATCGACGCCGAACGGGCGCACCGCGCGCACCGCACTGTCGACATTCTCCGGCGTCAACCCGCCCGCCAGCACGACTTCGACGTTGCGCACGCACAGCTGCGCGGCCCGGGTCCAGTCGGCGACTTCGCCCGCGCCGCTCCTTGCGCCCTCATACAGTACGCGGCGCGGCAGCTGCGTGGGCAGTTCGCGACCGGCACGCAGCACCGGCAGGCGCTCGAGCGAGGCAGGCAGGTCGAGCGCCGCGAAGTCTTCGCTGTCCGTCTGCAGCACGTCGGGCGCAAACTCGGCCAGCATCGCCGTCACTTCGGCCTGGCTCGGATGCTGCATCACGGCCACGCATCGCGCGCGACCCCGCGCCGGGGCCGCAAGCATTGCGGCATGCGCGGGTGCGACCCGTCGCACCGAGGGCGCGAACACGAAACCGATGGCATCGGCACCCGCGGCGACTGCCGCGTCGACCGCCGCGGGCGTCGTCATGCCGCAGATCTTCACCCACATCACGGCACGGACCCGCGGGCTGCGCGCCCGGCCGCGAGCATATCGGCCAGCAGCGTACCGGGTGCGTCCCGCTTCATCAGTGCGCTCCCGACGAGCGCGAGATCGTAGCCTGCCGCGGCGATGCGCGCCGCATCCTGCGCCGAATCGAGGCCGCTCTCCGCCACGCGCGGCAGATGCGCCGGCAGGCGCGGGGCGAGCGCTTCGAGCCTGCCTGGCACGACCTGGAGCGTCGCGAGATCGCGGCAGTTGAGGCCCACCAGCAGCCTGCCCCCGGCGTGGCGCGCCAGCTCGTGCGCGAGTTCGATGTCCGCCTCATCGAACGCCTCGAGCAGCGCGAACAGTTCGAGCGACGCGGCGGCAGCCAGCAACGCCTCGATATCGGTGCGCGGCAACATGCGCAGGATCACGAGCACGCCACCGGCGCCGGCGACGCGCGCCTCCATGACCTGGTAGGGATCGACGAGGAAATCCTTGCGCATCGCCGGCACCCGTGCCGGCGCGAGCGCGTGCGCGGCCTGCGCGAGATGTTCGAGTGCACCGTCGAAGCGGCTCGGCTCGGTGAGCACCGACACCGCCGCCGCGCCCGCCCGCGCGTAATCGCGCACGCGCGCAGCGATATCGTCGGCCGATGCCGCGCGCAGCGCACCGGCGGCCGGCGAGCGCAGCTTCATCTCGGCGATGATGTCGAAGCGCCCGAGCGACAGCACGAGCGGCGGTGGCGGCGGCGAGTTGCGCGCTCGCGCGGCCATCGCATCGAGAGGGCAGGCGGCGAGCGCCGCGTGCACACGGGCGCGGCTCGCGGCGGCCATCGTCGCGAGGAAATCGCTCATCGGCGCGATGCCCCGAGTGCCGCGAGCACGCCGCCGGCGCGGCCGGCGTCGATGGCGGCCGCCGCGGCGGCGATGCCCTCCTCCAGGCTGCGCGCCTTGCCCGCGAGTTCGAGCGCGAGTCCCGCGCCCAGTGTCAGCGCATCGCGCAGCGCACCGCGCTCCTCGCCCTGCAGCGTGCGCTGCAGCGCCGCGGCGTTGAATGACGCATCCTCGCCGACCAGCGCGGCCGCCGCACAGCGCGCCATGCCGGCCTCGCGCGGATCGCGGATCGTCTCGACGATGCTGCCCGGACGCACGTCGATCAACATGAACTCGCCGACCGGCGTCGGCTCGTCCCAGCCCTCCGCGCCATGCACGACGAATGCGCGCTCGATCGGCATGCCGGCGAGCGCATCGGCCATCAGCCGCGCGACCGGCGCGCTGTACGCGCCGATCAGGTGGAACGCCGGTTCGGCCGGGTTCACCAGCGGCCCCAGGATATTGAACGCGGTGCGCACACCGAGCGCCGCACGCACCGGCGCGATGGCCTTCATCGCCGGGTGATAGTAGGGCGCGAACAGGAACGTGAAACCGCACTGGTCGAGCAGGCTGCCCGCTGCCTGCTCATCGAGGGGCAGGGCGAGGCCGAGCGCCTCGAGCACGTCGGCGCTGCCGGTGCGGCTCGAGACCGAACGGTTGCCGTGCTTGACGACGCGCAGGCCGCAGGCGGCCGCGAGCAGTGCACTGCCCGTCGACAGATTGACGCTGCCCGAACGGTCGCCTCCGGTACCGACGATGTCGAGCGTCGGCGCGCCCGGGGAAATCTCAGGCCGGCGCGCGAGCGAGCGCATCGCGAGCGCCAGGCCGCGCAACTCGCTGGCCGCCACGCCCTTCGCCTGCAGCGCGGCGAGCGCAGCGCCGGCGAGCGCGGGCGGCGTTGCGGTGTCGGCCAGGCCGCGCAGCAGCGCGCCGGCAGCCGCCTCGTCGAGGTCTTCGCGGTCGATCAGTCTCTGCAGCAGTTCACGCATGGCGGGTCTTCAGGAAATTGGCCATCAGCTGTGGGCCGTCCGGCGTCAGCACGCTCTCGGGATGGAACTGCACGCCCTCGACATCAAACTTGCGGTGGCGCACGGCCATGATCTCGCCCTGCGCGGTACGCGCACTCACCTCGAGCTCGGCGGGGAGCCGGTCGGGCGCGGCGATCAGCGAATGATAGCGGCCGACCGTGCACGGCTGCGGCAGGCCGGCGAACAGGCCGCGGCCGTCATGTTCGATCGTCGAGGTCTTGCCGTGCATCAGCCGTCCGGCCCGCACGATCTCGCCACCGAAGGCCTCGACGATGGCCTGGTGACCGAGGCACACACCGAACACCGGGATCTGTCCGGCGAAGGCGCGGATCATCGCGATCGACACGCCGGCGTCCCGCGGCGTGCCCGGGCCCGGCGAGATGCACAGGTGTGTCGGCTCGAGCCGGCGCGCGGCCTCGACGTCGATCGCGTCGTTGCGATAGACGAGTACCTCTGCGCCGAGGACCATGAAGGCCTGCACGAGGTTGTAGGTGAACGAGTCGTAGTTGTCGATCAGCAGCAGGCGCGCGCTCACAGCCCCTCCTCCGCCAGCGCGAGTGCACGCACGAGCGCCGCGCCCTTGGCGCGAACCTCGTCGTATTCGGCGTCCGGATCACTGTCCGCGACGATGCCGGCGCCGGCCTGGAAGCTGTACTCGTCGCCGTTGAATACGAGGGTGCGGATCGTGATGGCCTGGTCCATGTCGCCCTGCGCGCCGAAGTAGCCGATCGTTCCGCCGTAGAGGCCGCGCCTGACCGGCTCGAGTTCGTCGATCAGCTGCATCGCGCGCACCTTCGGCGCACCAACCAGCGTGCCGGCAGGAAATGCCGCCGCGAACAGGTCGAAGGCATCGCGTCCCGGCGCCAGCGTGCCGTGCACGCCGCTCACCATGTGCATCACATGGCTGTAGCGTTCGATCGAGCGGTACGGTTCGACGCGCACGCTGCCGGCGCTCGCCACGCGGCCCAGGTCGTTGCGCGCGAGATCGACCAGCATCACGTGCTCGGCGTTCTCCTTCGGGTCGGCGCGCAGCGCCGCCTCGTTGGCCGCGTCCCGCTGCGGGTCGTCGTCGCGGGGTCGCGTGCCGGCGATCGGCCGCAGCTCGGCGACACCCGCGGAGAGCTTGACCAGCGCCTCGGGTGAGGAGCCGACCACCGTGTGCTCACCGAGCCGGCTGTAGTACAGGTACGGCGAGGGATTGATCAAACGCAGTGCGCGGTAGACCTGGAACGGATCGAGATCGTGCCGGCCGGAGAACCGGGCCGACAGCACGAGCTGGTACACATCGCCCGCGGTGATCGCCTCTTTAGCGCGCCGCACGCCCTCGATGTAAGCCTCGCGCGTCAGCGACGGCACGGGCTCGCTGTGACGGCCGCGCGCCTGCCCGTTCGGCAATCCGCCGCGCAGTGCGCGCACGATTTCCCGCCGCAGCGATTCACGCTCACCGGCCGAGCCCGCGTGCAGCACCGCGATGCCGCGCGTCAGGTGATCGAACACCAGCATCGAGCGCGGCGCGACGTAATGCATCAGCGGTGTCCCGGCGACCGGCTGCGCATGCTCCGGCAGGCGTTCGAAATACCGCACGACGTCGTAGGCGGCATAGCCCACGAGCCCACCGGCGAGCGGCACGTGGGCGATCTCGGGCTGTGGCCGCGCGGCGCGCGCCAGCGCCGCGCGCAGGCTGGCGAGCAGGGCATCGCGATCCGCGGGCGCCGGCGTGCGCACGCCGTCGACGTACAGCGCATCGGATTCGAGCCGGTACTCCAGGCTGTCGCCGAAGCCGATGAAGGAATATCGGCCAAGGCGCTCGCCGCCCTCGACACTCTCGAGCAGGAAACGCGGCCGGAATGCGCCGAGCTTCATGAACGCCGAGACCGGCGTATCGAGGTCACCTGCTATGTCGAAAGTCTTCCGCATCCACATTCCCTGCCGCAAGCCGCGCAAAACAAAAACCCATCGCCGTCAGCGACGGAGATGGGTCTTGCGTATCGAAACCTGAGAAATCCGGGGGACTAGTCGGTCACGTCGGCGCCCACTCCGTCAGGAGTGTCGCCACCACCAGCAATGAGCCGTGAATTCGCGGGATTTCATCTGTTCTCAGTATGGGGGAGCGGCCGTCGCAGCGTCAATGCCGGTTGCCCGCCGGGGCGCGACCTGCGGGAAACACTTACCGGCCGCGCGCCGCGGTGCGGATTACGCGCCGCCGCAAAGGTACAATCGGCGCACCACCCGCAATCTGGAGTAGGCCGTGGGCTTCAGGGAACTCCTCGACGCCTGGCGCACCGGCGGCATGTCGCCGCGCACGGTGACCGAGTACGCGGTGCGGCTGCCGCTCGATGACGCCGCCCGGCTCGATGCGCTCGCGGAACTGTTCCCGGGTCGCACCCGCGAGCAGATGATCACCGAGCTGCTCGGCCTCGCGCTCGATGAAATGGTCTCGGCGCTGCCCTACGAGCGCGGCAGCAAGGTGATCTCGACCGACGACCAGGGCGATCCGATCTACGAGGACATCGGGCTCACGCCGAGGCTCATCGAACTTGCGCGCAAGCACAGGAAACGCCTGCAGGCCGGATTGCCCAAGGCGAAGTAGATGGCCGGCGACTACGAGAAGCTCGGCGTCTTCTATCTCGGACGGCCCTACGATCCGCAGGCCGGGGCGGCCCTGCCCGAGCCGCTGCTGTACGACTCGCGCGATCTGACGACTCACGCGGTCTGCGTCGGCATGACCGGCAGCGGCAAGACCGGCTTGTGCCTCGCGCTGCTGGAGGAAGCCGGCATCGATGGCGTGCCCGCGATCTGCATCGACCCGAAGGGCGATCTCGCGAACCTGCTGCTGACCTTCCCGCAGCTGGCACCGGCCGACTTCGAGCCGTGGATCGACCCGGCCGAGGCGGCGCGCAAGGGCCAGTCGGTGCCGGACTACGCCAAGGTGGTCGCGAACAACTGGCGCAAGGGCCTCGCCGACTGGAACCAGACGCCCGATCGCATTGCGGCGCTGCGCGCGCGGGTCGATCTCGCGATCTACACGCCGGGTGCCAACACCGGCCTGCCGTTGTCGGTACTGCGCTCGCTCGATGCGCCGGCCGAGGCGCTGCGTGCCGATGTCACCTCACTGCGCGAGCGTGTGAGCGGCGTGGTCGGCGGACTGCTGAGCCTCGTCGGACGCGACGCCGATCCGCTGCAGAGCCGCGAGCACATCCTGCTCTCGAGCATCATCGAGCAGGCCTGGCGTGCGGGTGACGGGCTCGATCTCGCTCGCCTGATCGCCGCGGTGCAGAAGCCGCCGATGGACAAGGTCGGGGCGCTCGATCTCGAGACTTTCTATCCGGCGAAGGAGCGCACCGCGCTCGCGATGGCGCTCAACAACCTGCTCGCCTCGCCAGGGTTCGCGGCATGGCTCGAAGGCGATCCGCTCGACGCGCAGCGTCTGCTGTATACGCCAGAGGGCAAGCCGCGCATCAGCATCATCTCGATCGCTCACCTGTCCGATCCCGAGCGGATGTTCGTCGTCACACTCGTGCTGAACGAGCTGATCGGCTGGATGCGCCGCCAGTCGGGAACCTCCTCGCTGCGCGCCCTGCTCTACATGGACGAGATCTTCGGCTACTTCCCGCCGACGGCGAATCCGCCCTCGAAACCACCGATGCTCACCCTGCTGAAGCAGGCACGCGCCTTCGGTGTCGGCTGCGTGCTCGCGACCCAGAACCCGGTCGATCTCGACTACAAGGGGCTCGGCAACACGGGCACCTGGTTCATCGGTCGCCTGCAGACCGACCGCGACAAGCAGCGCGTGCTCGACGGCCTCGAGAGCGCGCTGCCGGGCGGGGCGGCGGGCAGCCGCGCGACGCTCGACAGATTGATGGGCAGCCTCACGCAGCGCGTCTTCCTGATGCGTAACGTGCACGACGATGCGCCGCAGCTGATGCAGTCGCGCTGGGCGCTGTCCTACCTGCGCGGACCGCTCACCGGGCCAGAGATCTCGCGGCTGATGGCCGATCGCAAGCGCGACCCCAGCACTGCGGTGGCGCCGGCCACACCGGCCGGAGCATCGGCCGCACCGGCGGCAATGGCCGCGACATCTTCGGCCGCGGCGTCTGGAGCGACGGCATCCAGCGCCCGCCCCGCCGTGCCCGCCGACGTGCGCGAGTACTTTGCCGCTGCCCTGCGCGGCGCCGGCCCGATCGAGTATCGGCCCATGATCCTCGGCACGGCGAAGCTGCACTTCGTCGACGCCCGCTCGAAAGTCGACGAATGGCGCACCGTCACGCTGCTCGCGCCATTCAGCGACTCGGGCGATGAGGTGGAATGGCCACCCGCCGGCGAGGGTGCAGCGCCCGGCGTACTCGCAGACCAGCCCGCAGCGGATGCGCAGTTTGCGACGCTGCCCGCTGCAGCGCTGCGTGCGCAGAATTACGCCCGGTGGGGCAAGGCCCTCGCCGCCAGCCTGTACGAATCGGCGCGCGCCGGGATCTACTCCAGCAAGACGCTGGCGATGACGTCGCAGCCCGGCGAGAGCGAAGGCGACTTCCGCGCGCGCCTCGCGCATGCCGCGCGCGAGCGGCGCGACGCGGCCGTGGAGAAGATACGCGACCGCTACGCCGCGAAGCGTACGAGCCTTGCGGACCAGGTGCGGCGCGCCGAGGAGCGCGTCGGCCGAGAGCGCGACCAGTTGTCCGAGCGTCGCACGCAGACGGCGGTGTCGGTGGGCTCGGCGGTGCTCGGCGCACTCTTCGGGCGCAAGGCGCTCAGCGCCTCGACCGTGGGTCGCGCCGGCACGGCTGCGCGCACCGCCTCGCGCGTGGGCCGCGAACAAGCCGACGTCGCACGCGCCGAGGACAACCTGGCCGTGCTCACGCAGCGCCTCGCGGACCTCGACGCCGAATGCGAAGCAGCCCTCGCCGTGGCGGCGACCGACTTCGACGCCAGCACGCTCGCGCTCGAACACAAATCCATCGCGCCGCGCAAGAGCGACATTGCCATTGGCGAGATCTCACTGGTGTGGGTTCCGTGGCGGCGCGGTGCGGACGGCTTTCCTGCGCCGGCCTGGGAGGGCGCCCCAACGGCGCCACTATCGGTATGACACGCACTACGCTTTTCATCGCGGCATCCGTCGTACTTGCGGCCTGCGCGCGCCCGCCGGCTGATGCGCCGCCCGTCGAGGACTCCGTCTTGGCCGGTCAGTACCGCGCGACGCTGCAGTTGCCGGGCGGCGAGCTGCCGTTCGGCTTCGAACTCGTGCGCCTCGGCGATCGCAACCTCATCTACCTGCAGAACGGCGCCGAGCGGCTCGCCGTCGAGGATGTGACGCTTGCCGGGGACACGCTCGAGGCGCGCATGCCGGGCTACGAGAACCGCATCAGCGCGAAAGCCGAAGGCGCCGCGCTGCGCGGCGAACTGCTGCTGGTCAAGCGCGGCGGCGCGAACCAGGTCATCCCGTTCATCGCCGAGCGCGGCGTCACGCATCGCTTCTTCGCCACGCCGGCCGCGAGCGCCGGTAGCGTGTCCGGGCGCTGGGCCGTGACCTTCGCCGAGGCGGACGGCAAGACCTCGCCCGGCGTTGCCGAGTTCCGGCAGGAAGGCGCCGCCGTGACCGGTACGATCCTGACGCCCACGGGTGATCATCGGTATCTCGCGGGCGAGATGCGCGGCAACGAGCTGTACCTGTCGACGTTCGACGGCGCGCACGCCTACCTGTACCGCGCGCAGCTTGCGGCGGATGACACGCTCGCCGGCACGTTCTGGTCGGGGCTCGCCTGGGAGCAGGCGTTCAGCGCGCGCCGCGACGAGGCAGCGACACTCGAAGGCGCACCCGCCACCGCCGTGCGCAATGCGGCCGAACGCCTCGAGTTCACGTTCCCCGATCTCGACGGCCAGCCGGTGTCGCTCTCGGACCCGCGCTTTGCGGACAAGGTGGTCGTGATCACGCTGGCCGGCAGCTGGTGCCCGAACTGCCACGACGAAGCGATGTTCCTCGCGCCCTGGTACCAGCGCAATCGCGCCCGCGGCCTCGAGGTGATCTCGCTCATGTTCGAGCACTTCGGCGACTTCGAGGCGGCGGCGGCCGCCACGCGCCTCTTCCGCGCGGACCTCGGCATCCAGTACACGACATTGATCGCCGGTGTTTCCGACAGGGACGACGTCGCGAAGAAGCTGCCGCAGCTCGACGCGATCTACGCCTTCCCGACCACGCTGTTCCTCGACCGCTCGGGCCGCGTGCGCCATGTGCACACCGGCTTTTCGGGGCCCGCGACCGGCGCGCACTACGACGCGCTGACGGCGCAGTTCGACGCGCTGCTCGAACAACTGCTGGCGGAAGGCTGATGCCCTCCTTCGACATCGTCTCCGAGATCGACCTGCACGAGCTGACGAACGCCGTGGACCAGGCGAATCGCGAGCTCGCGCAGCGCTTCGACTTTCGCGACACCGGTGCGAAGTACGAACTCGAGGGCCACACCATCACGCTGCAGGCGCAGGTCGAGTTCCAGCTGAAGCAGATGCTCGACATCCTGCGCATCAAGCTCGGCAAGCGCGGCATCGATATCGTCTCACTCGACATCAAGGATCCGGAGACGAACCTCGCCGCGGCGCGCCAGCAGGTGGAGCTGCGCCACGGCATCGACCACGAGACGGGCCGCAAGATCACGAAGCTCGTCAAGGACTCGAAGCTCAAGGTGCAGTGCGCGATCCAGGGCGAAAAGGTGCGCGTCACCGGCAAGCAACGCGACGACCTGCAGGCCACGATGGCGCTTCTAAGGAAGTCGCCGTTCGACCGGCCGCTGCAGTTCGAGAACTTCCGCGACTAGCGCGCGGCGTCGAGGATGCGACACAGGTTTGCGGTGGCCTCGATCGCCGCCGGTCCCATGCGATCGAGGCGCGGATCATCGAACACATACAGGCGATCGTTCGCCGTCGCGGCGAGGCGCGGGAACTTCCGCCACTCCTCGACCCAAGCGCTCGCCACGGCGCGGGGTGCCGACACGACGATGACGTCGGGATTGCGCGCGATCACCGCCTCGATGCCGAGCGCCGGTGCGGCGACACGCTGGTCCGCGAAGGCATTGTGCGCGCCGCAGGTCGCGAGCGCATCGGTCACGATGTGCGGGCCGCCGATCGAATAGATCGGCCGGTTCCAGACCTGGTACAGGACTTCGAGCGGCCCGCGACCGGCGTACTGCCTGCGCAGCGCCGCGAGCGTGCCGGCGAGCCGCGCGGCGGCGGCTTCGGCCACGTCTGCCGTGTCGGCGAGGCGCCCGAGCCTCGCGACGCTGGGCGCAATGTCGTCGAGCCGCGAATAGCGGGTCGCATAGACCGACAGGTGCAGGCCGCGGACGCGTTCGATGACCAGCGGCGAGGTGATCCCTTCGGTGACGACGACCACATCCGGCCGCAATGCGACGAGGCGTTCCAGGTCGATCGCCTGCACATCGCCGATGCGCGGCAGTCGCCGCGCCGCATCGGGTTCGTCGGCGTACTCGATCGTGGCCACGATGCGATCGCCGGCGCCCGCCGCAAACAGCAGCGCGGTCGCGCCCGGTGCGAGCGCGACGATGCGGGCAGCCGGCCGTGTGAGCGCGACCGGCTGGCCGGTATCGTCAGTGATGGAGAACGCGCCCGCGGTGGCCGCCACGACCTGCGCCGCAATCAGGCACAGGAGCGTGGCGACGCACGGCGCGCGCAGGCTCAGATGGCGGTGCCGGGCTTGTGCACCCAGACGCTGCACCAGCCGTCCGCGGCAACGAGCTTCTTCGGGAAGATGTTGCAGGGACGCCAGGCGTCGCCGTCCTTGCCGGTGATCTGCAGGCAGTTGGCGCACTTCTGGCCGGGCTTGTAGTTCGGGCTCTTCTTCGGATCAACCAGCTTGGCGTCATGCACGTACTTGAGCGCAACGGCGGTCGGCTCCTTCTCGTCGAGCTTCGGAAAACTCGCGGCGCCGGCCGGTGCTTGCGCAAACGCGGCAGCGCCCGACAGGCCGGCCGCAGCCGTCACCGTCACGCCGATCAGTTGCCGCCGGGTCAGTCGTTCAGTCTTGTTCATTTGCGGGGGGACTCCAGTGAAGCGGTCTCGTAAACCGCTTCGCCAATGATACCCTTGGCGCAGCGCACAAAACGGGAATGAAACTCATTCAGTCGTGACAGCTGTCAAGTCCGCGCGGTAGGCGATCTCCCCACCGATTACCGTCATCAGCACGCGTGTCGCGAGAATCGCCTCGTCCGGCACCGCCAGCAGGTCCTGCGACAGCACAGTGAAGTCGGCGAGCTTGCCCACCTCCAGCGTGCCGCGCTCGCGCTCCTCGAATGCGGCTTGCGCCGGCGCGAGAGTGAGCATGCGCAGTGCCTGCTCGCGCGTGACGCGCTGCTCGCGATGCCAGTCCTCGCCCGCGTAACCCTCGGGCGAGCGCCGCACCACGGCGGCGTAGAACTCCTGCACGGGATCGCCGCGCTCGACCGGCGCGTCGGAGCCGGCGGCCACGATCGCACCGCTCGCGAGCAGGCTTTGCCAGGCGTACGCGCCGGCGAGGCGCTGCGCACCGAGGCGCGCCGGCGCGAAGTACAGGTCGCTGATCGCATGCGAGGGCTGCATCGAGGCGATCACGCCGAGGGCCGAGAAGCGCGGCAGGTCCGCGCGGTCCAGCACCTGCGCATGCTCGATGCGCCAGCGCGGTTCGGCGAGCGAGCGCTCCGCGACGGGCACGGCGTCGAAGGCGCGCTCGTAGAGATCGAGCACCATGCGGTTGCCGCGATCGCCGATCGCGTGCGTCTCGATCTGTAGCCCCGAGCGCAGCGCCTGCTCGAGAATCGGCAGCAGCTGCGTCTCCGTGTTGAGCAACAGGCCCGTGCTGTCCCGCGCATCGCTGTAAGGCGCGAGCAGCGCGGCGCCGCGCGAGCCGAGCGCACCGTCCATGTAGAGCTTGATCGCACGCACCGTGAGACGCTCGCCGCAGGGATGGCGCGCGATGCGCCCGGCGAGCAGCGCGTCCGCATCGCTGCCCGGCCCGCCGATCGCGGAATAGAGCCGCAACTTGACCCTGCCCTCGTCGTAGAGCCGGCACAGGCGCGTGATCCCGGCGAGATCGGTGCCCGCATCCTGCAGCTGCGTCCAGCCGAGCCGCACGCTGCGCGCCGCGCCCAGCTCGAGGGCGCGCAACGCGTCGGCTTCAGAGGGTGGCGGCACGAGCCGCTCGACGAGCCGCGTCGCCGCATCGATCAGCATGCCCGTGGGCTCACCGTGCGCATCACGCAGGATCCGGCCGCCCGCAGGATCCGGCGTCGATGCGTCGATACCCGCGAGCGCAAGTGCGCGACTGTTGGCCACTGCGGCATGGCCGTCGGCGCGCTCGAGCAGCACCGGGCGATCGGCGACGACGGCATCCAGCGCCGCACGCGTCGGAAACCGCGCGGGCTCCCAGCGCGATTCGATCCAGCCGCGCCCCGTGATCCAGTCGTCCGGGCTCGATGCAGCCCGTGCGGCGAGCCTGGCCTGCAGTTCGGCGAGGCTCGCCGTGCCGTCGAGGTCGAAAGCCATCTCGCGCAGACCGATGCCCGCGAGGTGGGCATGCGCATCGGTGAACCCGGGCACGACGGTCGCGCCGGCGAGATCCACGAAGTGCGCACCCTCGGGTGCGCGGCGACGTGCTTCCTCCGTCGGCCCGATGAAACTGATGCGCGCATCCTGCACGAGGATGGCGTCCGCGCCGGCCACCGGTTCGGCACCGGTATGCAGGTTCGCATTGAAAAACACGGCCGCCTCGAGGCAGGCGAGTGCCAGCAGGTTCATTGCGGGTGCTCCTGGCAGCGATGGGCTTCGATCGACACGTGCACGACCTGTGGCAGGTGCGCAAGGCGGGCCTTGTATTCCTGGGGCGCGAGCGGCTGCGCGGCCACCAGCGACACGATCGCGGCGTGGCGTCCCGGACCAACGCGCCACAGGTGCAGGTCGGTGACGGTCTCGTCGCCGGCTTCGATCGCCTCGCGCACAGCCTGAGCGAGCGCGGTGTCGTCCGCGGCATCGAGCAGGACCTCGCCCGTGGCGCGCATCAGGCCGAGCGACCAGCGCCCGATCAGCACGGCGCCCGCGACGCCGATCACCGGGTCGAGCCACACCCAGCCGAGCCAGCGCCCGAGTACCAGTGCAAGGATCGCGGCGACCGACGTCAACGCATCGGCGATGACATGCAGGTAGGCCGCGCGCAGGTTGAGGTCCGCGCCACTGGCCGTGTGGCCGTGTTCGTGGTCATGGTCGTGGTCGTGGCCGCGGCGCCCATTGCCCGCGTGCGAGTGGCCGCCACGGAGGAGCAGCGCACTGACGAGATTCACCGCGAGGCCCAGCGCCGCAACGGCGGTCGCTTCGGTGAACGCGATCGGTACCGGGGCCAGAAATCGCTGCAGGGATTCGACGGCGATCAGCAACGCGATCACGGCGAGGATCAGCGCGCTGGCGAAGCCTGCGAGGTCGCCGACCTTGCCGGTGCCAAAGGTGAAGCGCGCATTGCGTGCGTGGCGGCGCGCATAGGCATAGGCGAGCGCGGTGATGCTGAGCGCACCGGCATGGGTCGCCATGTGCCAGCCGTCGGCGAGCAGCGCCATCGAACCGAACAGCATGCCGGCGACGACTTCGCCGACCATCATCACGAGCGTCAGCCCGATGACCCACCACGTGCGGCGCTCGTTGCGCTCGTGATCGTCGCCGAGATAGACGTGGTCGTGGCCCAGATGCTCAGTGCGGTGGACGTGCATGGCGCGCCTGGGAGGCGGCGTTGGCGGAATTGGCGGGGCAGCCACCACAACCACCCCCGAGACCCTTCGCGGCCCGGCGCACGAGTGGTGCGATGATGCCGTGCCCGATGCGGGCCGCATATCCCCGCTGCGGCAGCGCAGCCTGCAGCGCGCGGAGCGCCTTATAGCGTGCTCGCGCCGGCACGAGCTGCCACAGCACCGAACACGCGGCGATTGCGACTATGACGAAGGCGAGCGCGTTCATGTGGTGAGTGCGAGCGCGACCCGATAGGTGATGAACGAAGCGAGATAGGCGAGCGCGAACAGGTAACCCGCCATGATCAGCGGATAGCGCCAGCTGTTCGTCTCGCGCTTGACGACGGCCAGTGTCGGCAGGCACTGCGGCGCGAACACATACCAGGCGAGCAGCGACAGGCCGGTCGCGAGGCTCCAGCCCGAGGCGATCACCGGCATGATCGCGGTTTCGAGCGCCCCTTCGGTGGCCGACATCGCGTAGACGGTGCCGAGAGCGCCGATCGCCACCTCGCGTGCTGCGAGGCCCGGCACCAGGGCGATCGAAATCTGCCAGTTGAAGCCGATCGGCGCGAAAATCGTGTGCAGCGCGCCGCCGAGCATGCCGGCGAAGCTGTACTCGATCGCCGGGCCCGTTGCATCGGGCGGCGGCGCAGGGTAGCTCGACAGAAACCACAGGATGATCATCAGCGAGAGGATCACGCCGCCCACTCGTCGCAGGAAGATGCGCGCGCGATCCCACAGGCCGACCAGCAGGCTGCGCGGGTCCGGCCACTGGTAGTCGGGCAGCTCGAGCATCAGCGGGTGATGGTTCTGCTTGCCGGCAAAGTGCTTCATGAACCACGCGACGCCGAGCGCACTCAGAACGCCTGCGGCGTACAGCGCGAACAGCACCAGCCCCTGCAGATTGAAGGGACCGGCCGCCGCAGCCGGGATGAACGCGCCGATCAGCAGCGCATAGACCGGCAGGCGCGCCGAGCAGGTCATCAGCGGCGCGATCATGATCGTGACCAGCCGATCGCGCACGCTCGGTATGGTGCGCGCGGCCATGATGCCGGGGATTGCGCAGGCGAAGCTCGACAGCAGCGGGATGAACGCGCGGCCCGAGAGCCCCACGCTGCCCATCAGCTTGTCGAGCAGGTAGGCCGCGCGCGGCAGGTAGCCGCTGTCCTCGAGCGCGAGAATGAAGAAAAACAGGATCAGGATCTGCGGCAGGAACACCAGCACGCTGCCGACACCGGCGATGATGCCGTCGACCAGCAGGCTGCGCAGCGCGTTGTCGGGCAGCAGCGTGACGAGCGCCTGGCCGGTCGCATCGACGCCGGCCGTGATCAGGTCCATCGGCACCTCGGCCCAGCTG
>Ga0116143_10000654_pt1 | contig 46897 bp, 45 predicted proteins | sample AD_UKC034_MetaG_FD_89745 | JGI IMG/M metagenome (GOLD analysis project Ga0116143, IMG submission 89745) | Active sludge microbial communities of municipal wastewater-treating anaerobic digesters from USA - AD_UKC034_MetaG | ecosystem: Engineered > Bioreactor > Anaerobic > Digestate | place: USA... | reverse complement strand
TATTGTGTAAGCAATTTTAATAATCATCCGCTAATTAGCAAAATTGTTGTTGTAAGCAATCCGGAGCATATTCAAAGAACAAAACAGATTGTAAGGGGGGGTAAATTCCCAAAAGTTGTTTCGGTAGTTGAAGGTGGCTCTACTCGAGGAGAGTCCTCATATTTGGGATTAATGGAAATTTCTCGTATTGAAAAAGATACAGAAAATTTAAAAGTTTTGGTTCAGGATGCAGTAAGACCATTTACAAGTAAGAAGATTATAGATGATGTATTAGATAGGCTTACGGTAAATAATGTAGTTACTGTTGCTGTTCCGACAACAGATACAATTTATATTGCAGGTAATAACGGAACATTGGAACATATTCCGGACAGAAGCAAAATATTGAAGGCTCAGACTCCGCAGGGTTTTGATTATAAAGTTCTTTTGAATGCTTATGAAAAACACGAAAAAGTCAATCGCTTTAAACAAACAGATGATTGCAGCATTGTGAATAAAGTCTTCCCGGAAGAAAACATCTATATAGTTAAGGGCGATATAAATAATGTCAAAATTACATTTTCTGAAGATCTGGAGTATTTCAGACAAATATTAAAAACAAAACGCTGAAAATTTTCAGCGTTTTTTATTATTAAATTTCTGATAACAAACTTTTAGGATCTATTGGCACAACGCCAGCTTTGGCACAAACTAATCCCCCCGAAATGTTTGATAAAAATGCAATATGTTCATTCCCGGCACCCGAGCAAAGCAATAGAGAAGCTACACTGATTACAGTATCTCCTGCCCCCGAAACATCTGCAATGTCTCTAACAACTGCAGGATACTGAATACAATTGTTTTTGTCGCATATTACTAATCCCTGCTCTGATAAGGTTAGGATTAGCTTGTCAATTTTATATTCTTCCAAAAACTTTCCGGAATATTCTTTAATTAGTTTAATATCATTTTTAGGAATATCACGATTAACCCCTTCGCAAAATTCTTTATGATTAGGTTTGAATAAATTTACTTCGAAATAATTCTCAAAATTCCGCTTTTTAGGATCTGCAGTAGTATAAATGTTTTGCTCTTTTGAAAATTCGATAATTTCTTTAATCGTATAATCTGTTAAAACCCCTTTGTCGTAATCTTCAAAAATTATTACATCAACAGATTTTTCTTTGCAAATCTTTTTTATCTTGTTTATTAGTTCGTCAGCAGTATTTTTATCAATATTTGTTTCTATTTCGTCATCCACCCTTAGTAAATGCTGATTACTGCTGATGATTCTGGTTTTAACTGTAGTCTTGCGATTCTTATTGCAAATAATGCCAATATCGCTTAAATTATTTGATTTCAGAAGTTGCTTAAAAATAATTGATTTTTCATCTTCCCCAATAACCGAACATAAATAAGGAGTAGCTCCAAGTGAATGAACATTAATAGCAACATTTGCAGCCCCTCCTAATCTGTATTCTGATTCGGTTACAGATACAATTGGTATCGGAGCCTCAGGAGAAATTCTGTTGACTTTGCCCCACAAATAGGAATCAACCATAACATCTCCTACAATTAAAACATTTTTAGTTCTAAAAGCATCCAAATATGCTTTAGCTTCATCTTTTGTAATAATTGATTCCATAGCTTTATTATCTGTAACAGACATAGAATTATTTTTTCTTGAGAACGATTTTTAATTTAATATATTGCGAAAACTGAACCGCCGGTTCTACCATATCAGGATTTATTATAATATCATAAGTATTATAGGGCAGTTTATTGTAAAAAATATTTATTTTTTCATTTGGATTAACTAACGTAATATCTGTTGCATTTCCAACTAATGCCTGATAATTTGTAGGCATATACGAAGAAAATGAAGAGTAACAAGATATTGGATAAGTACAAGAGTTTGTTTCCTCCAGAGATTTATAATCAGCCTCAAAAGTATATCCCAATTTTGAAAAATCTGTCATAAATTGATTTAATAAGTTAATACATTCTGTTCTTAATGTATTATAAATTGCCTTGTGATCGTTTACAATATAATCAACCCTTATTATATCATAAATTTCATTTTTTGCAGCCATTTTTAAATATTTGTCAGCATTTGAACGGTCTGTATATCTAATATGAATATTCTTTTTTATTTCATAACCTTTTGGTACTTCAACATATTTTTTACTAAAAATTTTCTTTTCTTTTTCTCTTGCAAAAATTGGAGTCTGTGAGATAAAGTCAACATATACTTCTGTATCTTTTATTCCCGCATCTGCAATAAAACTTGCTATTCTTTGATCTGTAAGCTCAAAACAAGTTTCGAGATTGTCCGAAATTTGTGATAATCCTAAAATCATTATATATGTGTCCGCTTTTACATTCATTAATGCCTTTACATCAATGTAAATAACAGTATCGTTTGCAATCGTATAATTATAGTACGATGGTTGTTGGTAATATGCATTGGCATTTGAATTTGTTAATCCACCGTAATCTGCGAAGTAATCCGTTTTGTAATCACTACTCCCTGATCTCATCTCAGACTTACTCTGGTATGCCCAGTTCCCCGCTCCCTGAGCATAATTGCTTAACGTGTAAATACTTACGAATAAGTATAATAAAATAGTTTTTTTCATTTTTATTTGGTTTTTAGTTTGGTCAAAGTTAGAAAAAAGAGTTGAAATGGTCAATAATAATAATTAATTATTTATCAGAACTAAGAATTTGCTTATTCTAGACTGACAATATAATCTAACTTTTTGTCGAATGAAATTTTACGAAAACATATGTGTTGCTTGTGATAAGCCAAAAACAAGTGAAACTAAACCAAGAATTACCCCAATCCAGCCGAGTTTTTGTTTCTTTATTCCTGCAATAACACCTCCAATTATACTTACCAAACCTGTCAACATAGCAATGTTTCCCAACATCATTTTTAGGTCATGATAATACATCCAGAGAGAATCTCCCTCTGTAGTCTCAACAAGCGGAATAATATTTATCTGATTATGTACGGCAATTCCGATACCCGCTGCTGCAATAATTATTGCAATAATACTTAATACTTTCATGGCTTTTTAGTTTAAATTACAATGCTAAAATTAAGAATTTATTCGGAATTATTTAAGATTATCTTAAAATATTTTTGAGATAGTTGAAATTAACTCCCTTATTTAATAACAAGCAATTTATTAAAGTACTTTCTATTATTTAATTTAAAAGCTATATAATATGTTCCGGGGACATAATCACAAATGTTAATAATCTCTATTGCGGATTCAAGATTTTTAGAATAAACAACTCTACCTGAAATATCATAAATCACAACTTCACCTGAATTATAATTGTCTAAATTCGTTGTTAGAACAATGAAATCTTGTGCTGGATTTGGAGATATTGAAAAATATGTAGAAATATTATCAATGTAATTAGGTACATAATCAGGATCCCAAACTGCATCTGCCCAAATAGGATTGTCAACATAAGGATTACGATTGTCCTGATATGAATAAACAACATTATTTCTGTCAATTTCTTTTTGCGAGACAGGGTCGTCATGATGCCAATCCAACATCATGTTAATTGTCCATGCTGATAAATTGTTGCCACTAAAGGACGCTCCGCCCGGCCAGTTCTCAATAACATCCATATAACGGGTTGCCATATAAAAATATATTCTGGCCACATCTCCTTTATATTCATCAGCAGGTTCAAAAACAGTTCCGCTATATCCGGAGTATGTACATGATCCAAGTTTTCCTGTGCCATAAACTGTTCCGGAATTACACTCTCCGTAAGGGTAATTAGCTCTATATCCGTTTACCTTACCATCAGTGGGAATAACATGAAAGGCATCAGAAACCATTGGACTGGCATCATTGAACCAACTCTGAGGTACAGTATGTTCCCGGTTATAACAATCACAAATTGAACTGTAGCTCCCGCACTGATCTGTAACAAAAACAAAATCACAATTTGAATATATATCCCAGACTTTGCCGTCAGAACGTTTATCACTGGTTTCGTAAACTGTCCACAAATCGCTGTAAGAAATAACAGTATGATTATCTATAATATTGTGTAAAGCAGAACGCAATTCTTCGCCCTGTAAGCCCTGAGCTGAGTTATAATATCCAACAGGTATTTGAGCCTTTGCAGATGAGAATAAAAAATTTATAAGTATGATTATTAATAGAGGAATAATTTTTAGAAAACCTTTTTTGAACCCATCATTTATTTGTGCCAACATATAATTTCTTTTAAATATTTTCTTTTAACAAATTTACAGCTATTTTTTCAATTATCACAGGATAATATTTGTATTCCAATTCGTGAACCTTATTTGCAATAGTTTCAGGGGTATCAGATTTGTTAATTGAAATTGATTTTTGAAATATCACTTCTCCGTCATCATACTTATTATTTACATAATGTATAGTAATTCCGGTTTTCGATTCTTTATTTTCAAAAACTGCTTTATGTACAGTATCGCCGTACATACCTTTACCACCATATTTTGGCAACAAAGCAGGGTGAATATTAATTATTCTATTCGGATAATTTTCAATTAGAAATTGAGGTATCATCCATAAAAAACCGGCAAGAACAATTAAATTGACGTTTTTTGAGTTTAAATATGTTAAAATCTTATCAGAATTGTTAAAATCTTCTCTGCTAAACAACATAAAATCCATATTAAGCTTTGCAGCACGGGTTAAAACATACGCATTTGGCTTATTGCAAAGCACGCAAGAAATATTTATTGAAGAATTGTTGTTGAAGTAATTAGCAATATTTTCGACATTAGTGCCTGATCCTGAGGCAAATAGAGCAATATTTACTAGTTTTCTTTTATAAGTCATAATTGAACTTGTTAAATTGTTGAAAATCAATAATATAATCAAATTGTTAATAAAATTTTGTGCAAAATGTTTGACCGAACAGAATCTATTTTGTTAATTTGCACCGCAAAAGTAATTAATTTATTAATCTTAAATTATTAATTATGTCAGACATTACAACAAGAGTAAAAAGTATTATCGTTGATAAACTAGGTGTTGACGAATCAGAGGTAACTCCAGAAGCTAGCTTCACAAATGATCTGGGAGCAGACTCCTTGGATACAGTAGAACTTATTATGGAATTTGAAAAGGAATTTGAAATTTCTATTTCAGACCAGGATGCTGAAAAAATTGGCACTGTAGGTGACGCGATAAGCTACATGGAATCACACGCAAAATAATTTTAATCTTTTAAAAATTCTGGTATGGAGTTAAAAAGAGTTGTTGTTACCGGTATAGGTACAATATCGCCTGTGGGTGATACTGCGGCCGAAACTTGGAAAAACGTTGTTAATGGTGTAAGCGGGTGTGACTTGATTACACATTATGATACCACGAATTTTAAAACAAGATTTGCATGTGAGGTAAAAAATTATGATCCTGAAAAGTATTTCGATAGAAAAGAAGTAAAGAGAATAGACAAATTTACACAATTTGCTTTAATTGCTGCCGACCAGGCTTTACAAGACTGTGGTGCGGATATGGAGTCTTTGGACAAAACCCGCGCAGGTGTTATTTGGTCATCCGGGATCGGTGGAGTCGAAACATTCTATCAGGAGGTAAAGGGCTACATCGAAGGAAATTATGTCCCTCGATTTAGTCCTTTCTTTATTCCAAAAATTATTTCAGATATTGCAGCAGGACATATTTCAATGAAACATGGACTGATGGGACCAAACTATTGTACAGTTTCTGCATGTGCTTCTTCATCAAACGCATTGATTGACTCCTATAATCTTATTAGATTAGGGATGGCCGATTTTATGGTTACAGGTGGAAGCGAAGCTTCTATCAACGAAATAGGGATGGGTGGATTCCAGTCAATGATGGCAATATCATTTAATAACGATGAATATAAAACAGCTTCACGTCCGTTCTGTGCAACCAGAGATGGTTTTGTAATGGGTGAAGGTGGTTGTGGTCTTATTCTCGAAGAATACGAACACGCTAAAGCTAGAGGTGCAAAAATTTATGCCGAAATGGTAGGTGCCGGATTATCTGCCGATGCGTATCATCTTACCGCTCCACATCCCGAAGGAATGGGTGCTGCTTTAGTTATGACCAATGCAATAAAAGATGCAAAAATAAAGAAAGAAGATATTGATTATATTAATGTTCATGGAACAGCAACACCGGTAGGTGATATTTCTGAAGCTAAAGCAATCGTTTCTGTTTTTGGTGAACATGCATATAAATTAAATATCAGTTCAACGAAATCTATTGTTGGACACTTACTTGGTGCTGCAGGTGCAATGGAAGCTTCTTTTGCAATTATGTCAACTGTTGACAATGTTGTTCCTCCTACAATCAATCATAAACAGGTGGACGTAAATATCGATCCTAAATTAAACTTAACATTACACAAAGCTCAGAAGAGAGATGTTAAATATGCTATGAGCAACACTTTTGGCTTTGGCGGACATAATACTTGTGTAATATTTAAAAAGGCAGAATAGCTTAAATGAATTTTTTTCTTTTTAAAAGAAAAACTAAAGAAGAAAAAGAATTATCTGATACTCTCAGTAAAATCATTGGTTTTAAGGTAAAAAATCTTGAATTGTTTAAAATTGCTTTAAGGCATTCTTCAGCCGGAATTACTCATCTGGGGAAAATCTATAATAACGAAAGACTTGAATTTATTGGTGATGCAATATTAAGTGCTGTTGTCAGCGACATTCTGTATATTGAATTTCCAAAAGCAAACGAAGGGAAATTGTCAATTTTAAGATCGGCTATTGTTAATAGAAAAAGTCTTAATAAAATAGCTGAAGACTTACATCTAGACGATTTATTAGTTTTCCGTAATATCGGAAATTCTCCAATGAAAAATATAGCAGGAAATTCTTTTGAAGCCCTAATTGGAGCAATATATTTTGACAGAGGATACAAGTATTGTAAGAGATTTATTACAGCAATAATTTCCGAACACTTTGACCTTAAAAACCTTATCAAACAAAGTTCTGATTTTAAGTCTAAATTGCTTCAATTTATGCAAAAATACAAGTTGGAGATTAGCTTTTACACATTCGAGAATTGCGAGTTAAACGAGAAAGTTCATCATTTTTGTTGTGAAATATGTTTGAATAATCTTTTTCTCTCTGAAGGGAAAGGATGGTCAAAAAAGGAGGCAGAACAAAAAGCCTCTTATTCTGCATTAGATGTTTTAAAGAAAAATATCTTTATTGATTATAAAGAAAATCAATAACACAAAACAACATATTTACGTAAATATTTACACACATCGATTTAGTATAAGAAAATACTGTGTCAAAGTTTTATCTACTATTGATTAGTTTAGGTATAATTGTTTAAATTTGCAGTGATGAAAACGAAAAAACTAAAATATACTCCGGAATTTAATTTTAATTTATTGGGGATATCATCAGCTGTGGATGATTATAAATTATCTTGGCATTTGAGTGAAATATTTGGTGTAGAGTTTAAAAGATCTCCTGATCTAGAAATCATTGATTCCAGATTTTCAGATTTTCAGATATTCAGTATTTATGAAACTGAAGATGAAAACCTCGGGAATAGGATTAAAATAGTCTCAAATAAAGGTGCTGCAGGTTTCCTAATAGATGAATTAAAAAATATTGACTATTTTATTATTATTTATGATTGTGAGAATAAGGATTTTTTAGACAAACTAATTGTTAAGTTGAAATCAATCTCCGGCATTTCTGCAGTTTTTAGACTTAATCCGGAAAATCTTAAGTCTAGAGAAAAATTATTGTTTTAAATCCTGAAAAATGGGAATAATTGCAAGACAAACAATAAAAGGTTCGATATATTCATATCTGGGAGCTTTAATTGGGTTTGTCAATGTGGCACTTATTATGCCTCAAATTTTCTCTACAGCTGAGATTGGCTTAACGAATCTATTGGTTGCTATATCTGCTATTTTTGGACAATTTGGAAGTTTAGGTATGGTTAATGTAACCATTAGACAATTTCCGTACTTCAGGGATGAAAAAAATAATCATAATGGGTTCCTATTTTTTTTGATTGCCGTTGGAACTTTAGGATTTCTTATTTGTTCTGGGGCATATTATATTTTAAAACCAATGCTTATTGCGGAAAATATTGAAAAGTCTCCCCTGTTTGCAGAGTATATTTATTTGTTGATTCCGCTTATTTTCATAAGTATTTTTCACTTATTAATTGATTCATATAATAGGATTCTTTTTAATGCATCTTTTGGTTTGTTTGTCAAAGAATTTCTCCTGAGAATTCTTAATTTCGGTGGAATAATGTTGTTTTGGTTCGGGATATTTGATTTTAATGACTTTATCATTTTTTATACGGTAAGCTATGGAGTACCGGTTTTGTTAATTTGTTTGGTTTTGATGAAAAAACATCAATTTCTGTTAAAGCCATCATTTACCATATTCAAACCTGCATTTTTAAAAGAAATTGTCTCTGTTGCAGCTTTTGGGCTAATTTCAGGTTTCAGTGGGATGGTTGTTATGCAACTAGACAGATATTTAATTAATCATTTTTGTGATTTAAGTGCTACCGGGATTTATTCAACGGTGTTCTTTTTTGGAACAATAATCTTATTGCCTGGCAGATCATTAGTTAGAATTTCGGGATCTCTCATTGCTGAAGCGTTTAAAAGTAATGATAATGGAAAAGTAGATGTAATTTATAAAAAAAGCACTACAAATCTTATGATTATTGGGACAATACTTTTTCTACTTATATGGGGAAATGTTAATAGTATTTTAGAGATTTTACCTCCGGCTTTTTCGCAGGGCAGATATGTTATTTTGTTTATTTCTTTAGCACACTTATTTCAGATGATTGCAAGTGTTAGTGGAGAGATTATCCAATTCAGCAAGTATTACAGACAACATGTAGTGATAATGATAGTTTTGATTATTTCAATAGTAAGTTTAAATATAATACTGTTGCCTGAAATTGGAATTACCGGTGCGGGAATTGCTTCGGCTGTATCTTTTTTAATATATTTTATCATTAGATTTTTGTTTATTAAAATTAAATTAGGATTTCAACCTTTTGAAATTAAGCATTTGCTAATATTGATATTTGGCGCTGCTGCTTATTTTCTTTCATTGTTGTTACCTCAAGTTGGGAATTATATTATTGATCTGATATTACGTTCGGCATTGCTATGTGTTTTATTTGCTGCCCCATTATATTTTGCAGGATATTTGAACGAATACAAATCTTTAATTAATGATTTTTTAGGAAAGCTAAAACTTAAAAAATAGTTAAAGCCATTTATTGATGGAATGATAATGGGAATGGTTTTCGGAAAATCGAAAAAAAATCGTAATTTTGTAAAAAAAGTATTATGGGAGTAGGAAGCTTTTTCAAATTACCTCAATATAATGTATTTGATTATAAACCAAGGTTTTATGATCCTGAAAAAGAAGAAAGGAAAGAAAAACTTAATGAATTAAGACAGTCGATGGGTAAACCTCCCTTAGATGGAGATCAGGAAGTTAAGCCCGGAAGTTCAATAAAAGGTAGTTTCAGACCAAAAATGCCAAGAACAGCTTTTCGCACCAGAAGCTCAACGATAAGATTATTTGTAATAATCGGCATTTTATTTTGTCTTGCATATATAATAATTACTTCAGATTTAAGTTCTGTTATTAAATTTTTCAGCAAATAATGGCAGAAATTATTAAATTATTATCGGATTCTGTCGCCAATCAGATTGCTGCAGGGGAAGTTATTCAGCGTCCTGCCTCGGTTGTTAAGGAACTTACAGAGAATGCAATTGATGCAGGAGCAAAAGAGATACAGATTATCATCAAAGATGCCGGCAAAACTCTGATTCAAATAATTGATGACGGAATTGGGATGTCACCTGTTGATGCCAGAATGGCTTTTGAACGTCATGCAACTTCAAAAATTTCTGAAGCAAAAGATTTATTCGCTATTAGAACGATGGGTTTCAGGGGCGAAGCTTTGGCATCAATTGCGGCCGTTGCTACAGTTGAATTGAAAACCAGGCGTGAAAACGATGACGTGGGAACACATGTAATTATAAGCGGTTCAGAAGTGTTGTCACAAGATCCTGTAAGTTGCTCAAAGGGATCAAATTTTATGGTCAAAAATCTGTTCTTTAATATTCCGGCAAGAAGAAAGTTTTTAAAAACAGATAATGTAGAAAACAGAAATATCTTAAACGAAGTATATCGAATTGTACTTGCTCATCCGGAATTATCGTTTTTAGTTGTTTGTGATAACAATACCCTTCTTAAATTGTCTCCCGAAAACCTAAGACAAAGAATAGTCAGTGTATTCGGAAAATCACTTAATCAGCATTTAATTAATTTAAGTGTTGAAACTTCGCTAATTAATATCACGGGTTTTATTGCTAAACCCGAAAGGTCACGTAAATCAACTTCTGAACAGTTTTTCTTTGTAAATAACAGATATATGTTACATCCTTACTTTAGAAAATCTGTTACCATGGCTTATGATAAGCTGATAGCTGAAGGTGAGCACCCATCGTTTTTTATTTATTTTGAAACAAGTCCCGCTAGTATAGATATTAATATTCATCCTACAAAAACTGAAATTAAGTTCGAAGACGAACAGGCTATTTTTCAAATTCTGAACGCCACAGTTAAGGAGGCTCTTGGTAAATTTAATATTATTCCCGGACTTGATTTTGAGGAAAACATTACCAGAGATGCTCATTTGACATCAAAAACGAGTGTAAAACCACCGGCTATAGCTATAAATCCTGATTATAATCCATTTGAATCCACTGCATATAACAGAGTATCAAATAGTCCACCAAAGAATTGGCAAAGTCTTTATTCAGAGAATACTCAGAAGACACCAGATGATTTTTATTTACCACAGGAAAAAACTTTCCTTGAGAGCAATCAACTTATTCCGGAACAGAATCAAATATCAAGTCAAACTAAGAATGTTTTCTTTCAACTAAAAAATAAATATATTCTTACTTCAGGTAAATCAGGGATGATTGTAATAGATCAGAAAAGAGCACATGAAAGAATTTTGTTCGAAAAATTTTTGGGCTTACTTGAAACCCGAAAAGGAGTTGTGCAAAAATCTTTATTTCCTGTTATTTATGAACCTGGACCTGACGAAAGGGCTGTTTTGATTGAAGTTATAACCGAACTTAACAATATAGGTTTTGAAATAGCCTTAATAGGTAAAGATAAATTTGAAATAAGGGGTGTTCCGGGAGATTTAACAGATATAGATCCGCTAAAAACTATCGAACAAATGGTTTATGTTTTAGGTGAGGTTTCCGGTTCGGCCGAAATGGTGTTAAATGAGAAAATTGCCCTTTCGCTTGCTAAAACAGCAGCTTTTAAAATAGGAAAAGTGTTGAGGGAAGAAGAGATGCAAGAACTTTTTTATAAACTAATGTCGTGTGTAAATCATAATTATACTGTTGACGGGAAAAAAATACTGGAAATTATTAATATTGATGAAATTGAAAAGAAACTAAATTAACAGATTATGAATTTTCAAAGACAAGGACTTTTTGATTTACCTCCTGTAGTAAAAACATTATTGATTATAAATATCATTTTGTTTGTGTTTAAGATGTTAATGCCCGAATTGGGAATGAGATTGGCTTTGTACAGTTTTAAATCAGATTTCTTTCAGCCTTATCAACTTGTTACACACATGTTTATGCACGGGAGTTTTTGGCATCTTTTATTTAATATGTTTGCTCTTTATATGTTTGGGAAAATCCTCGAAGATATGTGGGGACCTAAACGGTTTTTATTTTTTTATTTTTTTACAGGATTAGGAGCCGCTGCTGTACATTTGCTTGTTATTAATATCGAAATAAATTCGTTAATTTCTAAAATGAATCCCGATCAAATCGAAATGGTTTTAAAGGATGGCTCAAGCGTTTTGCTGCAAGGTAAAAATTATATTGATGCAAGTATGAGAGATTTGAATATAATAATAAATACACCAACTGTTGGAGCCTCAGGTGCAATTTTCGGATTATTAACTGCATTTGGAATGGCCTTTCCAAATGCTCAATTACAATTATTGTTTCCACCTATTCCAATTAAAGGAAAATATATTGCGGTTGTTGCATTAGTAATTGGTTATGTAATGGATGGTTCGGGAAACGTAGCTCATTTTGCACATTTGGGAGGTATAATATTTGGATTTATTTTCTTTATGTTTTGGAATAAATGGAAATTTAATCGTTGGAATTAAATGAGTATTATTGACGAAATAAAAAACAGTTTCAAAGGGAAGAATAATTTTAATATCCTTATTTATATTAATCTGATTGTCTTTGTACTAATTCATCTTACAAATGCCGTATTGTTTTTAGCCGGCATAAAATCTTTCGATTTAGTAGAATTTCTTGCTGTTCCGGCTGATACGTCATCAATTTTGCTAAAACCATGGACAGTTATAACTTATATGTTTACCCACGAAAGTTTTTTACATATATTGTTTAATCTCATGGTGTTTTTCTGGTTTGGGAAATTGTTTCTGCAATACCTTTCTCAAAGACAATTGTTGAGTATGTATTTAATGGGAGGAATTTCAGGGGCTATATTCTATATCCTTGCTTTTAATACAATTCCGGCATTTTCATTCATTAAATATTTTTCAGTTGCTTTGGGAGCCTCTGCTTCCGTTATGGCAATTGTAATTTCAGTTGCTAGCTTAGTTCCCAACCAAGAAGTGTATATGTTCTTTTTCGGGAAAGTTAAACTTAAATATCTGGCTCTAATAATTATTGTAATTGATTTAATAAGTATTCCTATTGATAATGCAGGGGGACATATTGCTCATTTAGGTGGGGCTTTTATGGGATTTATATTTATTATGAATTATAAAAAAGGTACAGATATTACTATCTGGCTTTCTAGATTTTTGTACGGAATTAAGGAGTTTTTTATTCCGGATAGAGAAATTAAAGTCAAATATCGAAATAAAGCAAAGAAAACTAATGCTCCCGAATCTGATATGGAGTATAATGCAAGAAAAAAAGCAAATCAGGATGAAATAGATAAAATACTAGAAAAAATTGCAAAGTCGGGTTATGGAAGTTTGTCTTCCGAAGAGAAAGACAGATTATTTAGAGCAAGTAATAAAAAGTAAGTTGTGAAAACATTTAAAAGAATAGTATTAATAACTAACATTGTTGTAGCAATGATGTTAATTGCCTGCTATTTTTCAGTTTTTATTTCTCCAGCAAAAACTTTAGTTGTCTCATTATTTCCATTTATTTATACGGGCTTGCTTATTACAAATATAGTATTTGTAGTTTTGTGGATTTTTTTAAAATGGAAATATTCTTTAATTTCAGCCTTATCAATAGTTGCAGGAGTGAAGTTTATTGGTCTTATATTTCCCATCCTGTCATTTTTTGGGGCTGAATCAAAACCGGGTGACTTTAAAATAATGACATATAATGTAATGGTATTTGGTTTATATAACTGGCAGCAAAATACCAACATTAAAGCCGGAATAATTAGAATCATTAAAGAAGAAAATCCTGATATTATTTGCTTACAGGAGGTGTACTGGAACAAGTCGGATAAAAATTTCATTACCCTCGATTCTGTAAAAATTGTTTTAAATGCAAACTATGATTACAGGTTTACGACATCTACGGCAGTGGGGGGGCAAAATTATGGACTTGCAACAATTTCACGTTTTGAGATAATAAATTCCTATTCACATCAGTTTGAGAATTCGAGGAATGCTTTTATTTATAATGATTTGCTTGTTTTGGGTGATACTGTCAGGATATATAACTGCCATTTGCAGTCTATTCAGCTTAACCAAAATGATTATACGGTAATTGAAGAATTTACTGAAGCAGATGAAAATTTAAAGATGAAAATAGTCCTAAAAAAATACTTAAAGTCATTAGTTAAGCGAAGTGCACAAGTCGAGATAGTAAGAGCATCAATAGATTCGTGTAATTATCCGGTTTTTGTTTGTGGCGATTTTAATGACGGGCCATTAACATACACTTACTTTACAATGGCCAAAGGATTACGGGATTCTTATTCATCAAAAGGAAAATACCCCGGATATACATGGGACAATTTTAAAATAAAACAAAGAATTGACTATATCCTTTACAACAAAAATTACAAATGTACCTCGCACAAAATAATACAACAAGAATTATCAGATCACTATCCTGTTGTTGCCGAATTTGATAAAAAATAAACAGAATTAAGTAAAACTATTTTAATAATTAAAATCGTTATTACTCCTCACTGTCACGTATTTCTTTTAAACATATTTGCCAGCCTAAATCCATTTTTAATATTATTGGATTTTGTTCACTGTAATGAACCCAATATTTTATCTGTTGGTCTTCTGTTTCAGCGTAGAAATAACCGATGTTGTCGAATTGTTTCTTACTTATATCATTGTATAATGAGAAATCGTAACCAACTTCAATAGCATTCAATTCTACCTGAGTCTTTCCTCCATCAACCGAAATGGTAGTTTTTCCCAGTTCGCCGGTCAATTCATCAAATACTTTTTTACTCATCCATACCGATGTCATGTCAGTTAGTTCAACAGTACCACCACTGAAATAATTGTAGTGTGATGTTGCGTTAAGTAAAGCATCTTCTGACATTATTATATTTCCATTAGTTGCATAAGCATTTGTCATTCTGTAAGAGTATTCAATTCTTGTTTCAGATAATTCTTTTATTGTCATAATGAAGTCATATTCTGTTCCGTTATAATTAACGCCGTAAACAAGGACTAAACCTTCACGCAGCATAAGAGTCGAGCAATTCATGTCGTTAAATTCAAGTTGGGCAAAAGATTGTGTTCCTGCAAACAATAGGAAGAACATTGAAATTAAAATAGTTAGTTTTTTCATAGTTAAAGAGTTTTATTATTAAACATTAATTTATTTATACAAAAATAATAATTCTAATAAACTAGCATTATTATACTTGAAGTTTTATTTCTTTAACAATTAATTATTCTGTAATTGTTTTTTGTCTTAAGATATGTCCTGATTATTTGCCTTACATCTTTGTTGTCAGGATATCGCTTAATAATATCATCAATATTGTAAGGAATTAAAGGGATTTCTTTATCTGCAAATCCGTAGCCCATATATTTATTTTGTTTTATTGCAACAACACCAATTTGTTCATTATCGCAATTCTCAAAAATGATGTAAGAATTTTGTAAATTTATGCTGATTTCGTCAATAAATCTGTTGGCACGTTTATTATATTCATCTGCAGGTTCCTCCTCGCAACAAGCACCTTTACATTCGCCAAGCCCATAATAAAAACAAGCCCCTGCACTTGAATATAGTCCACACAATTTTTGACACAGCTCGTATTTTGTGCAATAAAACTGCAACGAATCAATTGCTGCATTTCTCGATGAAAATACATTCAGACAATTATCTTCACTTTCATTTAAATGTTTTATATAAAAACAGAGGTATCCGCTTTCATTTTCTGTACTGAATATTCCCCAGTTATTAATTGTGCGTCTCTGAGCTTTATTGTATTTAGGCTTGTTGTTCTTAATTTCGTGAGACTCTTTTAACAAAGCTATAAGTTCGCAGCCTGTTAGTTCGAAGTCAATGTCTGCAATTTCATTACGCATATTAAGCCCCTTTTTTGTCTTTTCATTTCGGAGATGGGTTAATACGCGAGAATAAATATTTTTACTTTTACCGATATATATAAGATCGTTTTCTTCATTATAAAAATAATAAACACCGCATTTCTCAGGGAGATTTTTAACTTTTTTAAGGTCAAGTTCTTGGTTTAAACCATTTACGGAAAAACCATTAATATTAATACCCTCATTTTCATTTAAATCAAGATTATAAAGTTTGTTGAATAATATGGTAGTAGCTTTTGCATCTCCGGCTGCACGATGTCGGTTCTCTATATTTATATTCAAATCATTGCAAATATTACCTAAACTATATGAGCGGTGTCCCGGAAATAGTTTTCGGCTTAACTGGATGGTACATAAAGTGTTTAACCGAAAATTATAACCCAATTGTGCAAATTCCTGTTTAACAAAACCGTAGTCGAAACTTACATTATGAGCTACAAACACAGTGTCTCGTGTAATTTCCACTATTTTTTGAGCAATTTCATAAAACTTTGGTGCATCTTCGAGCATTTCATTAGTAATTCCTGTAAGAGAAGTGATAAAGGGGGGAACTCTTTTTTCCGGATTTACCAGACTTGAAAATTCATCGATTATTTTATATCCATCAGTAATATAAATTGCGATTTCGGTAATCTTTTCAGTACGGCTAACACCACCGGTTGTTTCAATATCTACTACCGAAAACAGTTGAGACATAATTAGTTCCTGCTTTTTTTCTTGTTTTTTGAAACGAGTTCAATTTTTAAATAAGGTGGGCGCCGCATCATAATTGCGATAACTGCTCCGGCCATTCCACCGGCAAAACCTCCCGTTATGCCCGGCCATCCAAGATACTGTAAAACGAAGTTTAATACGATTAAAACTAAAATAACAATGGCAACTAAAAGGAAAATTCTTTTCCAGTTATAAACTAATTTTACCTCTGCATTACAATATGTGCAAAAACGAGATCCGGTATTTCCTCTGCGAGAAAAAATGCGCATGAATGCATTTCCGGTTTTATGACAATTTGGACATTCCATTTAACAAAAGTAAAAAAAAGACCCGAAAGGAAATCAGCAAGAAGAAAAGATTTTTTTACTTTTGCTAAATGGATGAAAAGGAAATTAAGTTTTTAATTATTCGTTTTAGCAGTATTGGTGATATTGTATTAACCTCTCCAATAGTAAGATGTTTAAAACAACAAGTGGAAGGTGCTGTTGTTCATTATCTTACCAAACCACAGTATGCTGTAATTTTAGAGAATAATCCGTATATTGATAAGGTACATGTATTAGAATCCTATAGTAAAACTATTGAAAAACTTAAGAATGAAGGTTTTGATTATATTATTGACTTACACAAAAGCTTAAGGTCTTGGCGTTTCAAAAACCGTCTTAAAGTTATGGATTTCAGTTTTCCTAAGCTTAATCGCGAAAAATGGCTAATGGTAAATCTTAAAATAGACAAACTTCCTGATGTTCACATTGTTGATCGCTACTTTGAAGCAGTTAAGTTATTTGACGTAAAAAACGATATGTTGGGATTGGATTATTTCATTAATGAATCGGATAAAGTACAAATAAAAGATTTTGGGATTGAATCTAATAAAAAATTTGTTGCATTTGCAATTGGTGGTCAGCATGAAACGAAGAAACTCCCTGTAGGAAAGATTATTGAGATTTGTAATAAAATTAATCATACGGTTATTTTATTAGGGGCTGACGAAGATTTTGAAAATGCGAAATCAATAAATGTGAATTGTAAAAACACATTAAATATGTGCGGTAAATTAAGCCTGAATCAATCTGCTTCTCTGGTTGAACAATCAGCTGTGGTTATAACACATGATACTGGGATTATGCATATTGCTGCAGCATTTAAAAAAGATATTGTCTCCGTTTGGGGAAATACAATTCCACAATTTGGTATGTATCCATATTTACCCGGAGAAAAGTCGAGAATTTTTGAAATTAAAGATTTAAAATGTCGTCCATGCTCTAAATTAGGGCATAAAAGCTGTCCAAAAAAACATTTCGACTGTATGCAAAAACAGGATAGCCTTGCGATAGCAGATTATGTAAATGAGGTCGTTGGATATAAATAATTAGTATTAAGATTTCAATTCTTTGTAAGCAAATATTATCCATGGAGAATATTTTGCAGTAGAATTTACCTTTTTAGAATTGTGCTTAATTAATCTTTCTTTAAGATCATTTGTTTGACCGTAATAATATTTGTCAAACTTTTCTGAATACAGTATGTATATATAATATCTCATATTAATAAAAAAAGGATTGTAATTACAATCCTTTGTGGAGCATATCGGACTCGAATCCCGTGATTTAATAAAATAGTTACGAAAAACTATTTTATTTAAAATCACGTGGATCCTCGAAAAATTTAAGAAATCATAGATTTCTGATTTTTCGGGACCGATCACCTTAAGTTGACTCATCCCGAAAAATGAATCTATGTTTTCTTAAATATTCATGAACTCTCGTTCGGCTTTTAAGGTTTTTAATCTTTCTTTCAAAAGCGATAGCCTCTGACCTGGTCTCCAATTCTTTGTAAGCAAATATTATCCATGGAGAATATTTTGCAGTTGAATTAACCTTTTTAGAGTTGTGCTTTATTAGCCTTTCTTTAAGATCATTTGTTTGACCGTAATAGTATTTGTCAAACTTTTCTGAATACAGTATGTATATATAATATCTCATATTAATAAAAAAAGGATTGTAATTACAATCCTTTGTGGAGCATATCGGACTCGAACCGATCACCTCTAGACTGCCAGTCTAACGCTCTAGCCAGATGAGCTAATGCCCCAAAATATTAGGTTAGATATTCAGTCTAACGCTCTAGTCCCGAAAAATAGAAAATTTTATAAAATTTTCATAATTTTTTGAGGACACTCGATTTTTAAAGCAAAAATCGTTGATTTTAGATGCTTTTAAAATCGAGTTTTAAATATAACAAATAACCTGTTTTGGCAATGATTTTTGCTAAAAATCGGTGCCAGATGAGCTAATGCCCCAAAATTATTGTTTAAGAAACTTCCCTGCAGCAACCGGGACATTTCTTTCATTAAACAATTGATAAAAATATGTTCCTGAAGAAAGTTTCTGTATATTTATTGAGTTATCACCCGAATTTAATTTTCTTGTACTGACGAGTTTACCATCAGTACCAAAGATGTACAATGTATTGTCTTGTATCATTTCAGAATTAATTATCAAAACCTCAGAGGCAGGATTTGGATATATTGAAATGTTGGATATTAGTTCTGTATTCACATAACTCATATATGCATAGCGAAAAGTCATATTATAAACAGAATCATAACCGGTATTATATTCAACTTCCAGTAAAGGACTTTTCCAACCCTTAACCCAATAATTATGAGAGTACGAAGTGTCGTAAATAGGGAGTTCCATAGGCAACATTTCTCCCACGCCAGGTATACCGCTTATTGAAACATATTGGTGTGAGAATTTATTTCTTAATTGGACATCAAACATTGTAAGCATCTTTCTGTTTTCTCTCAGATACTGAAAGGTCCCGTTTTGATTTGAATCTCCAACAAATTGGATGCTGCCATACTCATCAAAACTTGTATTGAGTTTTAATTCCATAAAAAATCGAACAGTGTCAAATAAAGCACTTAATTGACTGTAGTAATCGGCCGGTATTACGGATTCAAATGCAGAGATATGTTGTTTTTCCCATGCTGTTCCCTGATCAACATGAGTATCTTCATATTCGCCAGGAAAATTATTGGCAATCAATGTGTCAACGAATTCTAAATTCATCATGCCACCCAATAACGGTAGTTCTCCCTGCACTCCCACAAGATTAACATTCTCTTCTGTGATTAATAGATGCATAATAAAACCATCTCTGGTCATATAAGCGCAAGTTGCACCTTCAAATACTCCTTCCGGGTCAGAATCTGATGATGGGAAATAAATCAGAGTGTCTATTAATGCTACCGGAAAATGTGTAGGATCGTCAAAAATTAAGTTTTCAGGAATTACACTATCAGGACAAATAGAATAAGTGTCTTGTTCAAAAGTGTAAAATATCCGTGGAATTTCATCATTTACATCCACAAAATCAGCTCTTGTGATTGATATTTGTGAATACAAATTCACGACTGATATTGCAATCAGACATAACAGTAAACATTTTTTCATAGATAATACAGATTTATACTTTTAATAAGAGTCTAGTTAAAGACAGTTTGCTCATTAATCTCAATTTTTGACTCAATGGTTTTATTATTTTCAAGAATTAGAATTCCTATACCTCTTCTTGCAAAAGGATGATCTCTGTCTGTTCCTTTTGTTACCTCAACTTTATAAATAGACTCATATTTAAAGTCATAATATACTTTACCGTCTTTATTTGTATATTGAGTATCAGCAACAGGTTTATTTTCATTTAACAGATAAACAACTGTATGAGAACTGTCTGAATTGGCTGCTTTAACAACAACCATAGCATCTTTGACAGGATCGTTATTTTCGTCAACAACAAATACAACAGCTTTTGGTGGAGCTTCTGGTTTACAGCTATAATTCACAATTACTACTCCTGCAAGTATCACAATAATTATTGCAACATTAATAAATCTCTTCATAATAATAACAATTTGTTTATTTTTGTAACACACAATATTAGTAATTTATTTTATACAAATCAAATATTTTTTTATGAATAAAGTCAAATTGTTTTTTTGGATAATAATTTTCTCATCAATTCTAGCAGTTTCCTGCTCTATGTTAAATAGTCCGCTTAAGATAAATGACTATGCATTATTGCATACGAATAAAGGAGATTTTATTATTGGATTGTATGAGGGTACGCCATTACATAAGGAGAAATTTCTTGAGAATATATGCTCTGGCGTTTACGATTCTTGTTTAGTATATTCCATAATTCCAAATGGACTAATGAAAGTGGGATTGCAAAAAAATGAGATAGAGGAAGACGTTTTAAATGCTAATTTTCAAAAAAAAGCAATAAAACCTGAATTAAATGAAAAGTTAATTAATAAAACTGGGGCTGTTGGAATGTTAAGACTCCCAAATGAACAAAACTCAGATTGCTTTTCAGACACAAAATTGTTTTATCTGGTTCAGGGGATTAAACTTGATGAAAAAACTCTAAACACGCTTGAAGCTAAAAGGAATGCTCCGATAATTGCAGATTATTTAACTATTTATCTCAATAAACCCGAAAATCGAATTTTTAAAGATAGCCTTGATTATTATAAAATTGAGGGTAAGAATAAAGATTGGAGCAGATTGTATGCAGACTTAACAGAAAAAATAATCCCTGAAATAGAGAAGGACGGGAAAAAACTGTATAAGATTAATAAATATCAGACGGAGATATATCAATCTGTTGGAGGTGCTCCTGTTTATGACGGGCAATATACTGTTTTTGGTGAAATAGTTGAAGGGATGGAAATTTTGCAAAAATTTTCAGAGATTAAAACCGGTTTAATGAATAAACCTAAAGAAAATATTTATATCTTGTCAACCAAAAAATTAACAAAAAAAGAATATAAAAATCTAAAGTAAATACTTATGAAAATCAAATTATTAGTTGTTTTATTTTTAGTAATATCATTTTCTGCTTTTACACAGAATGATAGTAGAAACTTGAAAGTTAATTCATATACTTTAAAAAATGGATTAACGGTATTCCTTAATGAGGACCATAGTATCCCGAATGTATTAGGTGCTGTTATTATTAAAACAGGAGGGAAATATGATCCTGCTAATCATACCGGAACATCGCATTATCTTGAGCATATGATGTTTAAAGGAACAGATGAACTTGGAACCATAGATTATAAAAGCGAAAAAGTTATTATTGATAAAATTGCAGAAAAATACGAAGAATTGGCACTAACTTCAGACGAAGAGCAAAGAAAAATGATACAAAAAGAGATCAACGTCCTTTCTCTTGAGGCCGGCAAGTATGCAATTCCAAATGAATTGGACAGAATTCTTGATCAGATCGGCTCCAGTGGTGTAAATGCATTTACTTCTGAAGAAATCGTAGCATATTTTAATGTTTTCCCTAAAAATCAAATAGAAAAGTGGATTATTATATATAGCCACAGATTTAAAAATCCTGTTTTCCGTTTGTTTCAGTCCGAATTAGAAACAGTTTTTGAGGAAAAGAATATGTATATGGACGATTTTAGCTCTAATTTAATTGAAACATTCTATAAAAATTTATACAGAAATCATCCTTATGGGACTCAAACTGTTATTGGAACTGCTGATCATGTTAAGAATCCTTCCCTTAATAATATGAGGAAAATGTATCAGACTTATTATGTGGCAAATAATATGGCTTTGGTGCTTACTGGGAATTTTGATTCAAAAGAAGTTATTCCTCTTATCGAAAAATATTTTGGAGAATGGGAAAGCGGAAAAGTTCCCGAGTATCCTGTATATGAAGAAAAACCTTTTAATGGAGTGGAGCGGGTTGAAGTAAAAATGACTCCGGTAAAAATTGGAATGCTTGGATTTAGAACCGTGAAAAGTAATCATGAAGATGAGGTGGCTTTGGATGTTTGCCAGGCGATTTTAAGTAATTCTGCATCAACAGGTTATCTGGATAAATTAAGTCTCGAAGGGAAATTGATGGAAGTATTTTGTTTTAACGATATTCGTAACGATCACGGTGCTTTAATGATTTTGTTCGTTCCAAAAGTTGTTGGACAATCCTTAAAAAACGCAGAGGAATTAGTTTATAATGAAATTGCACGGTTACGTAGTGGTAATATTGACAAAGAGTTTTTAGAAGCCGTAAAACTTAACATTATCAAAGAACATCAGCAATCGCTGGAAAATGTTCAAAACAGAGCTTTTCTAATAGGATTTTCTTTCATTTCGGGGGAAAAATGGGAAGAAGTGCTTAATTATCCTAAAGAAGTCGAGGCAATTACTTTAGAAGACGTGCAACGTGTTTCAGAGAAATACCTTAATAGCAATTATCTCTCATTTCATTCTAAAATGGGATTTCCCAAAAAAGACAAACTCGAAAAACCAGGATTCGATCCGGTTATCCCAGAAAATGCAGAAGCAAAATCAGATTTTGCTAAAAAGTTTGAAAAAATGCCCGAAAAAGAGATTGTGCCTGAATTTATTGATTTCGATAAAGATATTAACATTGTTGAGGTTGCAGATCAGTGTAAACTTTATTATGTTAAAAACGGTGTAAATGACATTTTCAATGTTACTATAAAATACAGAACAGGTAAAATAAATGATAAACGTTATGAGCAAGCCGCAGAATATGCTCAACTGATTGGGACAACTCAATATCCATTAAATGAGTTTAATGATCAGCTTCAAAAATACGGTTGTTCATTTCAAATTTATGCTGATGATAATTATGTCAATGTTTCAATAGACGGGTTTGATAAATATTTTAAGGAATCATTAAACCTTGTACTGTCTTTACTTGAATCGCCCGCTGCGGACGACTCAAAACTTAAAAATCTTTTACAAAATGCAACATTCCAAAGAAAATATGAGAAAAGTTCACCAGACGATTTGGCTTCAGCTTTATATAACTTTGGAGTTTATGGTGAAAATTCAAATACTTTAAGAAGAATGACAGTTAAAGAAGTAAAAAGCCTTACTTCTCAGGAATTAATAAAACTTCTGACCGGATTACCTTCAGAAATACACACGGTTCATTATTCAGGAACATTGTCTTCTGACGATGTTTCAGAATATTTTAAAACCCAAAATAAATCTACCATAAAAACTAGTTCGACAAGTTTCCCAATCATACTTCCAAGAAAAGAATATACAGAAAATACAATACTATTTTTGGATGACCCCAAGGCTTTGCAGAGTAATATTTATTTTTATGTGCAAGGAAATGTAAACGATGACAAGGAAAGAGTAATGTCAACAGCTTATAATCAGTATTTTGGAACCGGGATGTCAGCTATAGTTTTTCAGGAAATAAGAGAGTTCCGTTCAATGGCATATACAGCCTACGCAGTTTATCGTAATGGATACATACCTTCGGAAAAGGGGTATTTAAAAGCATTTGTTGGGACACAAAGTGACAAAACGATTGATGTTATTAGTGTAATGGATAGTCTTATAAATCAAATGCCGGTTAAGGAAAACAGATTGCCTGATATCAAATCAGCCTTATTACAATCCATCAACAGTAACAAGCCTGAATGGAGAAATATTAGCGAAACTGTTGAAAGATGGCAGGTCCAGGGGTATGAGTCTGATCCTAGAATTTTACAGTTTAAAGTTTATAAATCACTGTCATTTGATAATATTCTTAAATTCTATTCATCCAACATCCAAAATCGCCCTATGCTAATTACAATAGTTGGAAACAAAAAGCATATCAATATGGACGAGCTTGCCAAATTCGGTAAAATCATCGAAGTTGATAAAAAACAAATTTTGAATTAGTAGTTTCTGAAATTGATTAAATGAAAAAAATATTTTTAATACCCACTATATTATTAATTTCATTATTTACTTTTTCTCAGGAAACTGTAAAATTAATGTTTTATAATTTACTGAATTTTAATAATTATACTTCCTATTGCACAAGTGAAAACAATTCTCATGTAAATAAAGCAAACTATTTAAAAACGATAGTATTAAATCAGCAACCTGATATACTAGCTGTTTGCGAAGTGGGAACAAATGTAAGTGCTTCTTATACTTTGAATTACATATTAGGAAATTCTCTTAATGTTAATGGCGAAACGAAGTGGTTGGCAGCTTCTCCAACAGGTTCTTATTTAGTTAATGGATTGTTTTATGATAAGAATAAATTCCAATTAATTTCTCAACCTGTTGTTACAACTGAAGTTAGAGATATTAATATTTATAAATTGAAATGCCTTGATCAGGAAGAAACAACATATTTTAATATCATAGTAGCCCATTTAAAAGCTGGTAATTCTTCTCAGGATGCCTCAGATCGTGCTAGTATGATTGATGAACTAATGGAATATCTGCAAAATTTGGGAAGTAACGAGAATTTTGTTATTGTCGGAGATTTTAATGTATATACTGATTCCGAACAAGCGTTTCAAAAATTGATTAATCCTGTAAATCCTGCACTTGCATTTTATGATCCAATAAATAAAATGGGAGATTGGAATAATAATTATTCTTTTAGGGCTTATCATACACAATCAACACATTCTGACTCCGATTCTGATTGTCATAGTTATGGAGGTATGGATGACAGGTTTGATTTTATACTTATTAGTTCTTCAATAAAAGATGGGACTTATGACATTAAATACAAAACAAATTCTTATTGGGCAGTGGGACAAGATGGGTTAAGGTATAATAATTCAATAAATTATCCAACAAACACAACTCTTCCGGCGGAAGTAATTGAAGCATTATATAATATGAGTGATCATTTGCCTGTTGTATCGGAGTTTTATTTAGGCGAACATAATAGTGTTGGAAGCCTTTCTTCAGACCCGCTATTTTATGCAAATGTGCTTAATCCTGTTAGCGATGTGCTTCAGTATCAGTATAAAACAAATAGTATCGAAAAAGTAAAAATGTCTTTGTTTTCAGTTTCGGGGGTAGAAATGTTTAGCTCTGAGGACCTAACAAAAAATAATTTTGTTTTTACTAAAGATATTAGTTGGTTGGCTAATGGGATTTATATAATAAATTTTAGTGCTGAGGGAATAAATCAATCATTTCGAATTGTTAAGTGTGAATAGTCTGTAATGCAAAAAGAATATTCCGTACTATTAAAAAAGCTTCGTCAAACGAAATCCAAACAGATTGACAGTATTTTTCTAGATTTGCACACAGAAGAAATGGATAAAATAGATTGTCTTGAATGTGCAAATTGTTGCAGGTCATTAGGTCCGAGGATTACGAATCTAGACATTGAAAGACTTTCGGGTTTTTTAAAAATGAAATCATCTCATTTTATTGACAAATATTTAAGAATAGACGAGGATAATGATTTTGTATTTAAATCAATGCCTTGTCCTTTTCTTGATGACGATAATTTTTGTATTGTGTACAAAGTCAGACCTAAGGCTTGTAAAGACTATCCTCATACAAATCAGAAAAATATTTTGTCAATTATAGATTTGTGTGTTAAAAACGCCGAAACTTGTCCAGTTGTAAAAAATATTTTTGTTTCACTAGAGAAAATGCGGTTGAAATCTGAGCTGTGAATATTTTAAGAGTTTAATGATTACATACAATATTAGTTTAATAGCAGCGTTAATGAATTATTATTTATTTTTGTAAAAAATTTTAGAATGAGCGGACGTCTATTCTTTATTCCATTACTTTTTCTAAGCACTTTTGTTTGGGCTCAAAGTGGTGGAAACAATACTTATGAATTTCTTAATTTACCTGCAGGGTCTAGAATAGCGGCATTGGGAGGGAATAATGTTTCTCATTATGATGACGACTTGAATTTTGTTCTTAATAATCCTGGTTTACTTAGACCTGAATTAAATGAAAAAGTCGTGCTGAATTTCATTAATTATTTGAGTGATATCAATTTTGGATATGTTTCATATGCAAAAAACTTCGACAAAATTGGAATGTTTGCAGCAGGAATGCAATATATTAATTATGGAAATTTTATTCATGCTGATGAAACAGGCGAAATATTGGGAGATTTTGTACCTGCCGAGTATTCTTTTAATATTGCCTATTCTTTACCTGTATCAGATAAATTTACTGCAGGGACTAATTTAAAATTTATTTACTCCGATTTTTGGTCATATTTTTCTTCGGGAATGGCATTTGACGCGGGAGTTTCTTATATTGATACTGCAAAGCTTCTTTCTGCAGGTTTGGTTATAAAAAATATTGGTTTGCAATTAAAACCTTACACTCCGGGTTTTAGAGAACCTTTGCCTTACGATGTGCAAATAGGGGTAACCAAAAAACTTGCTCATGCTCCTCTTCGTTTTTCTGTTACCGCACAGGATTTATTGAGATGGAACCTCGATTATGTAAGTGTATTCAATAACTCATATGAATTAAATACGAGTATCGCAGATACAACTTTCAGACAAAAATTTGCTACGGCAATGAACAAAGTAGGTCAAGCCGGAGATGAGCTTATAAGACATATCTTAATTGGAGCAGAAATTGTTCCTCATCCGAATTTTTACATTGCTTTGGGTTATAATTATCGTCGAAGGACAGAACTTTCTTTGCAAACAGCACCAAAACTGGTAGGGATGTCAATAGGTTTTGGACTTAAATTGACAAAATTTAATTTGAATTACAGCCTTGCCTCTTACCATGTTGCCGGGGCTTCTCACCATTTTAGTGTGGGATTGAATCTCGCTGCATTTTATAAAAAGTCGGATTATGTAATTCAGAATATTCCGTAAATCTAAAAGTGCAAAATATTTAATTATTGACGTGCAATTTTGTACATTTGTAAAATTAAAACCATTTCAATGAAAATTAAACCTGTACAAATTGCTGTTGACGGATTCTCATCTTGTGGTAAAAGCACTCTGGCTAGGGAGCTCGCAAAGGAATTGGGTTATATCTATATTGATAGCGGAGCTATGTATAGGGCTGTTACATTATATGCCTTAAAAAACAGGGTCTTTGACAATGATAAATTAGATAAACCATTATTCTTGACAATTCTAAAGGAAATTAAAATTCATTTTGAATTAGATAAAAATAATAATCCGATTACTTTTTTAAATAACCAAAATGTTGAAAATGAAATAAGACAAATAGAGGTGTCATCAAAAGTTAGCATTATTAGTGCTATTCCGGAGGTGAGAGAGCGTATGGTCAAACTTCAGCGAGAGATGTCTAAAGATAAATCGGTTGTAATGGATGGCAGAGACATTGGAACAATTGTTTTTCCTGATGCAATGATTAAATTTTTTATTACTGCCGATTTGGATGTAAGAGCAAAAAGGAGGTTCGACGAATTGGCTGAAAAAACATCAAAAGCAAATTTCGATGAGGTAAAATCTAATTTAGCTGAACGTGATTTACTCGACCAAACAAGATTAATAAGCCCTTTAAAAAGGGCAGAAAATGCAATCTTAATAGATAATTCAAATCTTGACAGAAAAGAACAGTTGGATATTGCAATGAAACATGTTAAAAACATTTTGAATGAAGGTTGAAATTGATAAATATGCCGGCTTTTGTTCAGGTGTTATAAAAGCTATTGGAATGGCAGAAAAATATTCTGCTGATGGATTTGAGATTTCATGTCTGGGGGAAATTGTCCATAATTCACAAGAGGAAAAAAGGCTTAATAGTCTCGGAATGAAAACTATCGGATATAATGATTTCGAAGACTTAAATGGTAAAAGAATTCTAATTCGTGCACATGGAGAACCGCCCGAAACGTATGAAAAAGCCAAGGAATTAGGGATAGAAATAATTGATGCTACTTGTCCGATTGTTTTAAATTTACAAAGGAAGATTAAACAAAAATATATTGAGAACCCTGAATGTCAGATAGTTATTTATGGTAAAAAAGGACATGCAGAAGTTAATGGTTTAGTAGGCCAAACAAACGGTAAGGCAATTGTTATTAGTAATATGGCAGAGGCGAATTTGCTTGACCTCACAAAACAAACTTTTGTTTTTTCGCAAACCACATCAAACAATAACGAATATGAAAAGATTGGGGAATTCCTAAAAAATAAGTCTATAGAAATTTTTGGGAATGATGATAATATAGTGATTTATAACACTATATGTCCAAGTGTTAAAAATAGAATTCCAAAGTTGAAAGAGTTTTGTAAAGATTTTGATGTAATAATTTTTGTGAGTGACGAAAAAAGTTCAAACGGGAAAATGTTATTTTCGGTTTGCAAAGAAAATAATGTCAACAGTTTTTTTATTAGTTCACCCGATGAATTAGAGAATTCGTGGTTTTCTGATGCGGCTACGGTTGGAGTTAGTGGAGGCACATCTACTCCCTTATGGCTTATGGAAGAAGTTAGAAACAAGATTTTAAAATTATTAACAAAATAGAAAATAAAGTACAATTTCCTTTTAATCATATTATATTAGCAAAAAATAAGAATCAAAATATGGCAAAAATTAAAAAAATAGCACTATTAACATCGGGAGGCGATTCTCCGGGAATGAATGCGGCAATACGAGCAGTGGTTAGAAAAGCAATTCACCAAGATTTGGAAGTAGTTGGAATCTTACGCGGTTATGAGGGATTGATTAAAGAGGAATTTATTCCGATGAACTCAAAAAGTGTGGGTAATATTATTCAACTTGGCGGAACTATACTAAAAACTGCCAGAAGCGCAAATTTTATGACAGTTGAAGGTCGTAAAACAGCTTATGAAAATCTTGTCAAAAACAAAATTGATGCACTTGTCGTCATTGGTGGTGATGGCACTTTTAAAGGTGCTAGGGTTTTTATAGAAGAGCACAATTATCCTATTGTCGGTTTGCCCGGTACTATTGATAATGACTTATATGGTACAGATATGACTATAGGGTACGACACAGCTCTTAACACAGTAGTACAAGCCGTTGATAAGATTAGAGATACGGCAGCCTCTCACGAAAGAATTTTCTTTATTGAGGTAATGGGCCGTGATGCAGGATTTATTGCTTTAAGAGCCGGTATTGCAAGTGGTGCAGAAGCTGTTTTAGTCCCTGAAATGCCAACAGACTTAAAAGCTTTGCATGAGCAGTTAAGTGAATATATGAGTTCAAAGAAAACCTCAAGTATTATTTTTGTTGCAGAGGGTGATGATGCCGGCGGAGCTTTTAAAATAAAAGAAGCTATGGAAAAATTTGGGGGTGAATTCGACATGAAAGTAACGGTACTCGGACATGTTCAAAGAGGAGGTTCTCCTTCAGCATATGATAGATATTTGGCTAGCCGCCTAGGGGTAGCAGCTGTGGAAGCATTGCTGGATGATCAAAGAAGCATTATGATTGGCATGATAAATAGAGAAGTCGTTCATGTTCCGTTTAATCAAACCATTAAGCATCATAAAACTATTGACCAGCGTTTGCTCGAAATCGTTGATGTTCTAAATTCGTAAAGGACTTAATGTGCGTACCTTTATTTGCTGACATAATATTACCTTTAAGTCTAAATAATATTTATACTTACTCTATTCCTGAGGAGTTTGGAGATGTTGTAAAACCTGGCTTTAGAGTAATAGTGGGTTTGGGTAAACGCAAATTATACACAGGTATTGTTGCTAAAGTACATAAAGATACCCCGTCATTTGAAACAAAGGAAATTTTATCCGTTCAGGATAGCATCCCTTTTATGTGCAAGCAGCAAATCCAATTGATTAAATGGATTTCTGATTACTATTGTTGTTCTCAGGGCGAGGTACTTAATGCTGCAATTCCTTCTACCTTAATACCAAGCAGTGGAACGAAGGTATTTTTGGTTGATAATGATAATAATAGTTATTGCCCCAGTAGTTCGGAAGTTAAAATACTTGACTTTTTAAAGAATGCCGGAGAATCAGATATATTTCAAATTACTCTTGCTACTCAAATAAGTAATCCGATGAGATTGCTTGAAAATCTATCCTTAAATGGATTAATTTCCCTTAATCAGAAAATGGGGAAAAGCTATAAACCGGTTTATTCGGATGTTATTGTTTTTGATAACATGGTTTTAGACAACAATACAGATTTGTGTGAAAAGATTCTTGCAGGCAACAATAGGCAAAAAGATGTACTAAGTTTTTTGGTTAATGATAAAATTGAGAGAAACCTTATAGAATGCGAGTATCCAATAAAAGCAATTGTTGAAAAATTCGGCATTTCAAAATCTGTTTTAGTATCGTTGGAGAAAAAAGGATTGCTAAGAATAGAAAAGAGGGAATACTCGCGATATATTTATGAGGAAAGAGGGTCAAATAACACATTTCAATTAACAGATAATCAGCAAAATACGTACGAATATATAAATGATAGATTTAAAGAAAAAAAACCGGTATTGCTTCATGGTGTTACTTCCAGTGGTAAAACTGAAATTTATATAAAACTGATTGAACAAAAGCTTAAGGAAAATAAAGAAATATTATATCTGTTACCTGAAATTGCAATGACTTCGCAAATAATTGAAAGATTGCAGAAATATTTTGGTAACAAGATAGGTGTTTTTCACAGTAAATATTCGGCCAACAGTCGAGCCGAAGTTTATATTAAAATTTTAAAAAAGGAAATTAAAATTATTTTAGGTGTTCGATCAGCGGTCTTTTTACCTTTTTCAAATCTTGGATTGATAATTATTGATGAGGAACACGAATCAACCTATAAACAGAATGATCCGGACCCTCGTTATAATGCAAGGGATGTATCTCTTGTTTTAGCAAATATTCACAAAGCCAATATTGTTTTAGGATCAGCAACTCCGTCAATAGAATCGTATCAGAATGCCGTATCAGGTAAATATGCACTTGTCGAACTTAATGAGAGGTATGGAAAAGTTAAAGTGCCCGAAATTTTAATTGCTGATATGAAAGAGGCATATCGCAAAAAAATGATGAATTCATACTTCCATCCATTATTAACGGAAGAAATAATTAATGCTATTGCAAATAATCAACAAGTAATACTATTTCAAAATCGCAGAGGTTATGCCCCAACACTAGAATGTGCCGATTGCGGGTGGGTTCCATATTGTCGAAATTGCAATGTTAGTCTTAATTATCACAAGTATGAAAATAAACTTGTGTGTCATTATTGCGGAGAAAAGTATGATTTGTTAAATAAATGTGCTTCCTGTGGCAGTAGTAAGATAAAGCTTAGAGGGCTTGGCACTGAAAGGTTGGAAGAAGAGGCGGCCAGGTTATTTCCTCAGGCAAAGATTGTTAGATTTGATTACGACACTGCTAATTCGAGAATTAGATTCGAAAAAATTGTAAAAAGTTTCGAAAATCATGAATACGATATTTTAATCGGAACTCAAATGGTCTCAAAAGGTTTTGATTTCGAAAATGTGGCATTGGTTGGGATTTTAAATGCAGATAATATGCTAAATTTTCCCGATTTTAGAGCATTTGAAAGAGCATATCAACTAATGACACAAGTAAGTGGTCGTGCAGGAAGAAGAAAAATTCAGGGTAAAGTTATAATTCAGACCTATAATCCTGAACATCAGGTAATTAAAAATGTTGTATCAAATGACTATTTGTCTTTGTTTAGTGCACAAGTTGAAGAAAGAAAACAATTTAATTACCCACCTTTTTGGAATTTTATCATAATTAAATTAAAACATAAGGATAAACGACGATTATACAGAGGAGCATTGGCTCTGGCAGATTCTTTAAAATCGGAATTCTCAAATAGAGTAAAGGGTCCTCAGGAACCACTGGTAAACAAAATAAGTAATTACTTTTATTTAACTATTCATTTGAGATTTGAAAAAGAATTGTCTTCTCAAAAGGTTAAGAAGAAAGTAATGGAAATGATTCATAGCTTAAAGTCCGAAAGTGAGTTTGGCAGTATAATTACTGAAATTGATGTGGATCCAATGTAATTTTTTAAAGAAATTCGCCTTTTCATGTAACACTTTCAACTTCTTATTCGTAATAAATATGAATTTCTAAATATAATTCAAGTAATAAAGAAATTTTTGGGAATGATATTTGTAAAATTATACATGTGAAAAAAATTGTTTACATATCATTTTTTATCCTGATGTTTGTTAAATCAGGTTTTTCGTTTTATCCAAATCCGGGAGATTATTATTATTATTTAGACGGAGACCCTGAATTATACAAGATTTCTGCACCTGTTCCGAATCCTGTTATTGATTACGCAGAAATTTATTATAATTTGCCTGCTGATTGTACTGCCGAAATTGCCATTTATAATTTTACCGGGGTTAAAGTAAAATCTGTTCTTGTGACAGGAGGCATAGGTAAAGTAAGCTTTGAAGCTTATGATTTGCAAAGTGGAGTTTACTTTGTTTGTTTAATATTAGACGGTAAAAATATTGATTCAAAAAAACTTGTTAAAAAGTAAAAACCTCAACTATATATATATTATTTTAATGTAAATAATCTAAGTCCCCCGATAGCTAAAGTTGTCGGGTATTTTTTTGGTATCAGGCAGAATTATTGAAATTTGTTTATAAGTAAACAATACAATTTCTGCTTATTTTCTTATCTTTATGCCATATTTTAAATCTTAAAGTTATGTTCAAACCGGAAATTTATAAATCAAGAAGAGATAGTTTAAAGAAACTCTTAGGAAAAGGAGTTTATTTGTTTTTAGGCAATAACGAAAGCCCGATGAATTATAGGGATAATACTTTTCATTTTCGTCAGGATTCAACATTTTTATACTTTTTTGGTCTTGATTTGCCGGGAATGGCAGCAATTATTGACACTGAAAAAGATAAAGAAATAATCTTTGCCAACGATGTTGATATTGATGACATTATCTGGATGGGGCCTCAACCAACTGTAAAAGAAATAGCTCAAAAATGTCTTATTTCCGAAACACGAGCTTTTACAAAACTGTCGGATTATATTAAAGACGTGAATAAAAAGAAAATCAATATACATTTTCTTCCTCCTTACAGGCATGACAATATGATTTTATTAAATGAACTGTTGGGAATAAGTATATCTGAGTTAAAAGCAAAAGCCTCTGTAGAGTTTATAAAAGCAGTTATTCAGCTACGTAATGTAAAAGAAGATGTTGAGATTAAAGAGATAGAAAAAGCTTGTGACATTGGATATTTGATGCACACAACAGCGATGAAAATGGCAAAACCGGGAGTTGTCGAAAGAGAAATAGCCGGAATAATTGAGGGAATAAGCATTTCTTATGGTGCAGTACCGTCATTTCCCGTAATTCTTACTAAAAACGGACAAACTTTACATAATCATTGCCACGACAATGTTTTGAAAAAAGGCGACCTGATGCTTACTGACGCTGGAGCGCAAACTACCATGTTTTATGCTTCCGATAATACCCGTACAGTCCCTGTTGGAGGAAAATTTAGTCAGAAACAAAAAGAAATTTATCAGATTGTTCTTAATGCTATCAATGGAAGTATTAAATTAATGAAACCGGGAACAAAATATTTTGATGTTCATTTGGCAGCTTGTGAGATAATTGCAAACGGAATGAAGGACTTGGGAATTATGAAGGGTGATATAAAAGAAGCTGTTAATAAAGGTGCACATGCGTTATTCATGCCTCATGGTTTAGGACACATGATGGGGCTCGATGTTCATGATATGGAGGATTTAGGGCAGATATTTGTTGGTTATGATGATGAGACAAGACCAAGTAATATTTTCGGGACAGCTTTTCTAAGAATGGGACGAGAACTCAAAAAGGGGTATGTATTAACTAATGAACCGGGTATTTATTTTATTCCCGAATTAATTGATTTGTGGAAAAAGGATAAAAAATTTGCAGAATACATAAACTATGATAAAGTGGAACAATATCGTAGTTTTGGTGGAATTCGTCTTGAAGACGATATTTTAATTACCGAAAAAGGTTCCAGAATTCTTGGAGGTAAACGTATTCCAATATCTGTAGAAGAAATTGAGGAATTTATGAAATAAGTAAAGATTATATTTGTAAAGATATGCTACTAATATATACGCCAAAATTAACTCGAAGAATTGAATATGCTGTTGAAGTTTGCTTTAAGCACGCTTTTAAACTCGACTATGTTGTTACAACGGATTTGAATGAATTTGAAAAATCGGCTGATCCATGTATATGGTATGCTCCTAAAAAAGTATCAAATAAACCCGGTATTATTGCAGATGCTGTAATGATAGATGAAAAGTTATTGATAGCTTCTCCGGGAAGAACAATGATAAAAGACATGACTGTATTATTCCCAACAGAATCAAACTTACTTCCCAAATTTGATTTGTTCGCTGCCGCTTTTTGGCATGTGACAAGAATGGAAGAGTACGGACATTTTGCTAAAAATGCTTTAAATAGATTTACTTCTGACATGAGTATTGCACGTAAAACGGGAATATTACAGAAGCCTATTGTAAATATCTGGACAGAGATAGTCCTGAGTGAGCTTAAATTGTTATATCCGGATTTAACTTTTGAAAAGCCGGCATTTAAATATATCCCGTCTGTTGATGTTGATAGTGTTTATATGTACAAATCCAAAGGGTTATTCCGAACTCTTGGAGGAGTTGTCCGTGATTTGTTAAAGAAGGATTTTGTCGGTGTTAAAAAGAGATTTAAAGTAATAGTAGGAAAAGAAAAAGATCCGTGGTTTTGTTTTGATGAAATAAATAATTTGCATAAAAAGTATAATTTCTCGGCTTATTATTTCTTTCTAGTTGGTAGATTTGGTAATCTGGATAGAAATATATCTCCTTATAGAAAAAGTGTTAAAAATCTTATCAGAGAATTAGTAAAAGATTATACAATAGGAATTCATAATTCATATCGAGGAAACAGCAAACCAAAAACATGGAGTAAAGAACTGAGAATTTTGAAAAAAATCACAAAACAAGACATTTTTTCATCACGTCAGCATTATTTATTTGTGAGGTTTCCTTCTACTTACGAAGATTTGATTAAAATGGGGATTAAACGTGATTTTTCTATGGTTTATCCTGATATGCCAGGATTCAGAATGGGGATTACCGTTCCTGTACCATTTTTTGATCTGAAGTCAAATACTAAAACAGACTTATGGCTATATCCAACTATGATTATGGATGTAGGTCTTACAAAATATCAGAATCTGAATTATAAAGATGCAGAAGAACAATGTATTAATATTGTAAATTACACAAAACAATATGGTGGTATTTTAATAACACTTTGGCATAACGAGTCTTTATCGAATTATGGTAAATGGGAGGGGTGGATAAACGTCTATGAATCAGTACTTAAAGCCTCCGCTGAAGAATAAAATATATTTACAGAATTTCAATTAATCTAGTAAATATTTTGGTCATTTTTGTTTCGGCTGCAGATGCTACTTTTTGAACTTCTTCATGAGTAACTTCAACAATTTTTCCGGGAACGCCGAGGTCAGTAATTATTGACATTGCAAAGCATGGAATACCCATCTGGCGAGCAGCAATTACTTCTGGAACAGTTGACATCCCAACGGTATCAGATCCGATAATCCTGAAATACTTATATTCTGAAGGTGTTTCAAATGTTGGGCCTGTAGTTGCAGTATATACTCCTTCTTGAACTTTGATATTCAATTCTTTTGCAATTGCTTTGGCTCGAATGACAAGATTTTTATCATAAGCATCACTCATATCAGGAAACCTAGGTCCAAATTCGGGATTATGCTTACCAATTAATGGATTCGGAAGAAGATTAATGTGATCGGTAATTATCATTAAGTCCCCTATTTCAAAATCAGGATTTACTCCCCCACTGGCATTCGAAACAAATAAATACTTTATTCCCAAAGATTTCATTACTCTTACCGGAAAAATAACCTGAGACATCGGGTAGCCTTCATAAAAATGAAATCGCCCTTGCATGGCAAGAACATTTTTCCCCCCGAGTTTTCCGAAAATGAGTTTTCCACTATGACCTTCTACTGTTGAAACAGGAAAATGCGGTATTTCATTATAGGGGATACTTATTTCAATTTTAATGTCTCGTACCAGACCACCAAGACCTGTCCCTAAAATAATTCCTATTTCAGGATTAACCTGAATATGAGTTTTTATATAATTTACTGTATCTTTTATTGTTTCTGACATAACTGAATATTTGGTTATCAAATTGTTTCCTTTCTTCGTCGCTGCAAATTAATTCTACTTCGATTGGTATGCAATATACAGCTTTTTTTATTTCTTCATTAAAAAAATCTGTGCTTTTTAGACGTACTGCATCTTTTTCTGTAACTACTATTATTTTTTTTGATTTAATCGTTTTATAAATTTCCTGAATTTTGATAATATCTTTTTGTTTATAGTTATAATGATCAGGGAATTTAATATGTTTTAAACTTTTAGAATTATCATTAAGATAACTTGCTAAATCACTTGATCTGGCAATACCGGTAAACGCAAGTACGTTGTAATCTTTCAATTCGGTTATTTTGATTTTATTTTCTTCGGCATTAAAAACCGGTGTTAGATCGTGATACTTCAGGGTTGAGAAAAACAAATATTGATATGGCATAATATCTACTTCCTGTGACAAAATTCGTCTTTCAATCGGTTTTAAGTCTGCCGGGCATTTGCTGAAAATCACTATATGAGCTCTGTGACTTGCAGAACGAGGCTCCCGAAGCCTTCCCAAAGGCAAAAGATAGTCTTTTGCAATAGGATGGTGATAATTATTTAATAATATTGATAACCCGGGACTTATTCTTCTATGTTGAAAAGCGTCATCAAGAATAATTAAATTTAAGTCGGGATACATCTCTAACAATTTGTCAACTCCTGCTGTTCGGCTTTCACAAACAGAAACTATTACATCCGGAAATTTTTGTTTGATTTGCAAAGGTTCGTCTCCGGCATCATAATGATTATCCGTTATATCAATAATTCTAAAACCTTTTGTTTTTCTTTTATAACCTCGACTTAATATTGCTACCGAATATTCTTTTTTTAACATTTTTAAAATAAATTCAGTATGTGGAGTCTTTCCGGTTCCACCAATACTGATATTTCCGATAGAAATCACAGGAAGGCTATATTCTTTTGTTTTTAGGATTTTATTGTCATAACAGAAATTTCTTATAGATATAGCAATTCTATAAATAATAACCATGGGGGATAACAATATAAATAATATTAGATTTGGACTGTCCTTCATCATTATTTAAAAATTTCAATATAAAAATATTGCATTATTCGCAAAATACAAATAATTGCTATAAAAACTCTGTTATTTTTAAGAATATTATACATAAAGCATTTGTTTTATTGTTTATATAGAGTATTTTTGTAAGGAATCAAAATAGGGAAGTCAATTTTTTTTAATTAATATTATAGTATATCATGTTATTGTCGGATTATGTAAATAAGGTGAAAGAGTTTTTTGAAAAGTACCAAAATCCTGTTGAAGCTGAAGCAATGTCAGCTTATATGAAGAATAATTTTCCTTTTTTAGGGATTTTAGCACCAAGAAGAAAAGAGTTATTTAAAGTTTTTTTCAATACTTTTCCGGTACCTGATTATGATGAGACCAAAATGTTGGTTAAGGAATTGTTTAATTTGCCCGAAAGAGAATATCATTATTTTGCGTTGCAATTGATTATTAAACATAAACGTAAATGGTCTCCAACTGATATTGTTTATTTTGAAAGCCTTATTTTAACGAAATCTTGGTGGGATACTGTTGATATAATTAGCAGTAAGATTATCTCAGCATATTTTCTCAAATATCCAAATCTTGCAGTCGCAATAACAGATTCATGGAGTCATTCAAAAAATATTTGGCTTAAAAGAGTTTCAATTATTTATCAATTATCCTACAAGAAAAAAACTAATACTGAAATTTTGTCAAGACATATTCTCGAAAATGCCGGCCATAATGATTTCTTTGTGCAGAAGGCTATTGGTTGGGCATTAAGAGTTTATTCCAAAACAGATTATAAATGGGTGCTGAATTTTATAATTCAAAACACAACACTCAAATCACTCAGCAAACGTGAAGCAATAAAATGGATGGATAGTAAAGGCTTGATATCTTAGATTATGAAATATATAATAGCCATACTTTGCTTTTCCTGTGTAATGTCAATATCCGTTTTTTCGCAGGAATACGATTTCTTTAAGTATTCTTATAGATTTAGTAAAGCATTGGATCATGAAAATGACTCTCGATTGATGCATTATGATATTGGTTTCTATTTTCTAAATCTCGAAATGAGTAATACAAGTGTGTATTTATCGGGTAGTACAAGAATTGATTTGAATTTATTGACGGAATATAATAATGAGCTCGTATTTGATTTTAAATCAGGAATGACAGTTGACTCGATTAAAATTAATGGGGCAATTCGAACATTTTCCCATTCTGACGATAAAATAGTAATTAATTATAGCCATACTGTAGATTTTAACGATGACTATATGGTTTCTGCGGAGATATTTTATCATGGATCGCCTTCGGATGGAATGTTTTATGATGCAGACTGGTATAGTACACAAATGTATCAGTTCACATATTCTTTATCGGAACCTTATTCTGCAAAATATTGGTTTCCATGTAAACAAGTCCTTTCTGACAAAGCCGACTCGGTTTATGTTTACATTACTATTCCCGAAACACTGAAAGCCGGTTCGAATGGCTTGCTGGTTAATGAAGTAAATGTTGGTGGAGGTAAAAAACGAGTAGAATGGCAGTCTTCATATCCTATTAATTACTATTTGATTTCTGTAGCTGTTGGTAAATATCAGGATTATTCATTTTATGCCGAAATCCCAAATTTTTCTACTCAAATTCTTGTGCAAAATTATATTCCAGATAATGCTACATATCTAAATGAAAATGCATATTACATTAATAATACTTCTAATATGCTTCAGCTTTTAAGCGATAAATTTGGATTATATCCATTCTCTGAAGAGAAATACGGGCATTGTATTGTACCATTAAATGGCGGAATGGAACATCAAACCATGACTACATTGGGATATTTTAGTTTTAGATTGGTTATTCATGAGTTAACACATTCCTGGTTTGGAGACTATCTTACCTGTTCAAACTGGCAGGATATATGGATTAATGAAGGTTTTGCAAGTTATGGTGAATATATAGGGCTAAAGGAAATTCAAGGCGATTATTATGGCCAAGCATGGCTTGAAGAATGTATGACATTGGCAAAAGAGGCTCCGACCGGATCGGTATATGTCCCATTTGAAGAACTATCAAGCGTTGCCAGAGTTTTCGATTATAGACTAAGTTATAGAAAAGGAGCATATTTGGTTCATATGATAAGATATATTATTGATGACGACGAGTTGTTCTTTTCCGCTATGCAGGAATATCTGAATATTTATGGACACTCAACGGCTTCAGGAGAAGATTTTAAAGAGGTGTTTGAAAATGAAACAGAGATTGATTTTGAGCCATTCTTTCAACAATGGTACTACGGAGAAGGTTATCCAATATATTCTGTGACCTGGTCGCAAACTGATAATGTGTTAAACATTGAAATGACTCAAACTACTACAGCTTCTGATGTTACCCCATTATTTACCGTCCCTATGGAATTCGAAGTCGTATATGATGATGAAACTAGCATTATAACTAGAGAAAATGTTGAATCAAATTATTGTACTTATCAGATACCTGTTACAGGTGTAGTTACTGATGTTATTGTAAATCCTAATCTATCAGTCCTAGCCGATGTTTCTTCTGTTCATTCGGAGATTATTAATAATTATACTGATTTAGCTAAAGTTTTTCCAAATCCTTCAAACGGTGGGATAAACATTTATACTCAAAAATCAGGAGATTATGAGGTAAAATTATTTAACCTTGAGGGAAAGATAATTTTCGAATCTGAATTTACAGGCAATTCAAATTATCTTGACTTTGGTTGGATTAGTAATGGGGTTTATTATTTGTTGGTTATTAGTGAAGAAAAAATATCAAATAGTAAAATAATTCTGTCAAAATAGAGATTACTTAATTTCTTCAATTTCTAATATATCAAAACGACTTAGTTCAAGCCAGTAATTTAAGATTGAAATTTCGCGAAGTTTAATCCAGTACATCTCGCTTTCCAGACCATGAGCTTTAATAAGCTGGGATACATCGTTTTCGGCTTTTTTAATGATTTCTTGTTTTATCGAAAACAATATTTCTCTGCCATTATACTTTACTAATACAGCCGGTCTTACCGACAATTCAGTATCTACTGAAATTGTTCCATAACCAATTGTTGAACCTGTCCCAACTTGCAGCCCGTCATTAAAACAACTAATGGGAGGAGTAAATCCTGCGTATGAAATTAGTTCTATTTCATCCAATCCTGCATGAAGATATTCCATAATTCTAAGGCCGGTTTTTGCCCCCAGGATTGAGTAAATTCCCATGTGCGAATGAATTTCTGATGTTAATGAAACGATTTTAAATTCTGCATATCCATGTTTTTCTATTAACTGCTGGGAAATGTTATCAATGTCAGTTTTCAACATATAACCAGAAATAGGTATTTCATTGAAAACCACACCTTCATCAGGTTTGTCACTGTTTAGAATTGATGTAACTAAAATATCAGGAATAGTCCCTGATTTTAACGTTATTTTACGCGTAAAATCAGAAATAATATCTTCCTGAAATATAGTCGGATAGAGGAGATATAATGCTGAAAGTTCATCCCAATAATATGATGAGTGTTTTGTCTGAACTGCAAAAAAAACGGAAAGGGTTTTTGCATATACAGAATTTATTTCATTACAAATTTGTAAAAAATCTTCCATATAAGTTTGCTCTGAACCGGAAAACATTTTTAATGGAACCTTAGTCTTAATAATGTATTCGTAAGCTTTAATGTTTTGCTTATAGTTATAACCGTCGGGTTTGTCTGTAAAGTTGCAATACCATAAGATAGTTTCAATTTTCATTGCATTTTCAGGATATTTTTCAAGTAATTCTGCAATGTTTGAAAGTGGTCCCAAAGCAATAATTATTGTTCTGCCCTTTTCGTTTTTTATTGATAAATCAAGCAAATCAATTGCAGGTGGTCTAGGCTGTATTATTATATCCTTGAACATTTTCTCCCAATAAAACAAAGCGTGTTTTGAGTATTGTTTTGATGCTTCAAAATTTGATCCCGTTCCGATCGGAACCCCTTCGTGATGATACACATTTAATAATCTCGAAATGTACTCAGCTCCAATTTGAGGTTCTAATACTCCATCAACTGTTGAAATACAATTAATATTGAAGTCTTTTGATGCACAAAAGTATGTAATAGCACGAAAATCATCTATCCCGGCATCGGTATCAATTACAATATTGTATTTTGCTCTCTTATGTGCATACAAATTGTTTGTTTGTGATACGATAATTACAGAAAATATTATTAAAACCAGCTCTTTCATTAATATTAGTTTGGTTTAAAATAGAAATCATTTTGATAGGTCTCAATAATCTCAGGTGTAGCTATTTCAAAATGATTATCTTTTAAGTAATTGACAGAGTATCCCAAATCAGTTATTATTTTAATTACATTGAGCCTGTTTTTCGTACCACTTAATTCGCTTTGTATTAGAGGCTTGTGTCTCTGTATGGTTTCTTTCATATTCTCAACGACAATACTTTCATATCCTTCGACATCAATTTTAATAAAATCTATTTTGTCTATTTTAGAAAATAAGGTGTCGGGATTTTTCATCTCTACAGTAAATGTTTTATTATAATGTGATTCACTTTTAGTGATTACTTTTGTCATTCCATGATGCAAAATGCCGTTAATTACTGGAGTCCCCATTTCAGCCTGAGATTCCTTTTCGCCTAAAGCAAAAGGGAAAAGGGTTAAATTTTTATATTTAGATTTTGAAGTATTTTTCTCCCATATTTTGCAAAAAAGAGGTACCGGCTCAATAGCAAATATTTTACCTGTTTGTCCTGAATATTTTGATAAAAAATACGAATAGTATCCCATGTTTGCACCAATGTCAATGCAATTGTAACCGGGTTTAATAATATTTTTAAGATAGTGCAATTCGGGATATTTTGCTTTGCCCCAACCTAAATTTACTAGTTTAATGTAGATGCAACTGATTAGTCGCAGATATAATTTAACTCCTAACACCTTAAATAATATAATTCTAACTAGTCGTAGCATTTATTTTATTTCTTCAAAATCAACATAATCGCCCTTAATATCTTCTGACTTTTCAACATTTTGATTATCAGGCACATAGTCAATATTTATTGAGCCCTGTTTTTTTTGTTTTGGAGAGTCATCAAACTGCATATTCATTTTTTTTGCAAATTTTTTAACCATTTTTTTAAGAAGCCAAGGAAGAATTACTCTTAAAAACAGATATCCTAACAGATAAACTATGGCGACAATTAACAAAAATTTTAAAAACCACATATTAAAGAATCATCATTGAAATATATACAACAAAAAATCCTACGGCATAACCCACATAAACCTGAGCCTGAGAATGTCTTTTTAGGTACAATCTGGATGACGCAACTACACCTGAAGCAAGGATAACAATAAAACCAATTAATAACATCGACAAATCTTTTTGATTGGCCAGATAAAACACAAATCCCAGAAGACCTCCCATACCGGCACAATGTAAACTTATTTTCCAGAAAATTGTGATGACTGAAGTAATAAGAACTGAAATTAGGGATGCTAGGATTATATTTAATAAAATTGGGGGCATAGACACTCTACTCATGAAATACCATGCAAGTGCGTACATTATTGCAACAGTCATCAGGGGGAGCAGCCTTTCCTTTTTATCGTCAATTTCGAGTTTTGAAATTATCCCAAGATAATAAAACACAGGGATGAATAAAGCGGGTAAAACAAAAGTAAGGATGAGGTAAATTGAATAAATTGTGTTTCTTAATTCTGCATTTACAACACTCAGATAATGACCTGAATTAAAGACAATTAATACCGCAAAACTTGCCATAAGTAGTGGATGGAATGCATAACTTACTGCTCTAGCTAAATAATTAAAAATGCGTTCTTTTTGCATTATAATTCCTTTCTCAGACGTGCCACAGGAATATCAAGTTGTTCGCGGTATTTTGCAACGGTACGTCTGGCAATCTGATAACCTTTTGACTTTAAAATTTCAGCAAGTTTATCATCGGTTAGAGGTTTCGATTTGTTTTCGGCACCAATACAATCTTTAAGTATTTGTTTTATTTCGCGAGTTGAAACCTCTTCTCCTGTATCTGTTTGCATACCTTCACTGAAGAAGTATTTTAACGAATAATTTCCGTAAGGAGTAGAAACATATTTGGAGTTTGCAACTCTCGAAATGGTCGAAATATCTAAACCGGTAATTTCTGCAATGTCTTTCAGAATCATTGGTTTGAGATTTGTTTCGTCACCGGAAAGGAAAAAACCTTTCTGGAAATCTGCAATGGCATTCATAGTAAACAACAAAGTGTTTTGACGTTGAATAATTGCATCAATAAACCATTTTGCTGAATCAATTTTCTGTTTGATAAAAACAACAGCGTCTTTATTACTTCGTCCCGAATTTTTTGCTGAGGCATATTCTTCAAGCATTTGAGCAAAACTCTTATTTATTTTTAATTCTGGTGCGTTTCGGGAGTTTAAAGAGATTTCTATTTTATTGCTTTGAATATCAAGAATAAAATCAGGAACAATAGCCTGGATTGATCTGGTTTGAGGTTCGCCAAATGAACTTCCCGGTTTTGGGTTGAGCTTAAGAATTACATCCACAGCAGATTTTAGTTCAACATCATTTAACGAACATTTTGACATAATTTTGGGATAATGCTTTTTTGTAAATTCGTCAAAGCATTCTAACAGTATCTTTTTGGCTGTTTTTACATTTACGTTTTGGTTTTCTTTTCTTTCAAGCTGCAAAATAAGACATTCTTGTAATGATTGTGCTCCAATTCCGGCAGGATCAAGTTCTTTAACGATTTCCAGAACATTTTGCAGTTCATCAACACTAGTGGTTAAATTTTGCGAAAAAGCGATATCGTCAACAATAGCATCCAATTCACGTCTAAGATATCCATCATCATCAATATTTCCAATCAAATATACAGCTAATAATTTTTCGCGATCGGTAAGTTCTTTCAGCATTAATTGTTCTGAAAGATGCTCCTGAAAAGATTTTGCTGCTGAATATGGGATTTCTTTATGATCGTCGTCCTTGGAAGTGTTGTTGGTAGTTAATTTATATGCAGGAGTATCATCGTCATCTTCCATATAGTCTTCAAGAGAAAACTCATCATCGTCTTTTGAATCGTCGTTTTCATTTTCATTCTGATCAACATCAGATAACACATCTTCCTCTTCATCCTGACCTTCATCAAGAGCCGGATTTTCTTCCAATTCTTTTTTAATTCTTTGTTCCAGTTGAAGTGTAGGGAGTTCCAGCAACTTGATCATTTGTATCTGTTGCGGAGATAATTTCTGTAATAACTTCTGCTGTAAACTCTGTTTTAACATTTTTCTTTTTTGCTACATTCCAAAAATACAAAAAATTTAAATAAGAATAACAAATTAAAACTCCGCATTTTTTGGTGTTCTCGGAAACGGAATCACATCACGTATATTTGACATTCCGGTTATAAACAGCATAAGTCTTTCGAAACCCAGTCCATAACCGCTATGTGGAACAGTCCCAAACTTGCGGGTCTCGAGATACCACCACATTTCTTTTTCAGGAATATGTAATTCCTGAATACGACTTAAGAGTTTATTATAATCTTCTTCTCTTTGAGAACCACCAATAATTTCACCAATTTGAGGAAACAACACGTCCATAGCTCTAACAGTTGTGCCATCTTCATTTTGTTTCATGTAAAAAGCTTTGATTTCTTTTGGATAGTTTGTAAGGATGACCGGCTTTTTAAAGTGCTTTTCAACAAGATATCTTTCATGTTCACTTTGTAAGTCAGTTCCCCAGTTATTAACTGGATAGGCAAACTGTCCCTTTTTATTTGCATTTGAGTTTTTTAATATATCAATTGCTTCGGTATATGTTAGCCTTTCAAATTTATTATTTACCACAAATTCAAGTCTTTCGATTAGACTCATATCATCTCTTTCGTTTTGTGGTTTTTGTTTTTGTTCTTCTTCACGACGCTTACTGAGGAATTCGAGATCTTCACGACAGTTTTCTAAAGCATATTTAACCAGATATTGCAACATTTCTTCTGCAAGATCCATATTGTCGTTTATATCATAAAAAGCCATTTCAGGTTCTATCATCCAAAATTCGGCCAAATGTCGGGCAGTATTGGAATTTTCGGCACGAAAAGTAGGACCAAAAGTATATATCTCCGAGAGTGCCATTGCTGCAAGTTCTCCTTCGAGTTGTCCCGAAACAGTAAGGTTTGTTACTTTTCCGAAAAAATCTTGAGTATAATCAATTTTTCCCTCTTCTGTTTTTGGAAGATTCAGTGGGTCAAGAGTTGTTACCTGAAACATTTCTCCTGCACCTTCGGCATCAGAACCTGTAATTATTGGAGTATGGATATTACAAAACCCCTTGTCGTTAAAGAATTTATGAATTGCAAATGTCATTGCATGGCGTATTCTGAAAACTGCAGAAAAAGTATTTGTCCGAAAACGCAAATGAGCAATTTCGCGTAAAAATTCCAAGCTGTGACGTTTGGGTTGCAGTGGATACTCGTCAGGATTTGCCTGTCCTAAAAGTTGTATATTTGAGCATAGTAGTTCAACCTGCTGACCGCTGCCAACAGATTCGACAGTTTTACCAATTATAATTAGTGATGCACCTGTGTGCACTTTCGATAAAAGCTCATCTATTTCCGGTGTCACTTCAATAACAACCTGCAGATTATTAATTGTAGATCCGTCATTTAAAGCAATAAAACCAACATTTTTACTAACTCTTTTTGTCCTTACCCAACCCATTACGGTTATTACTTCACCAAATGTGGTGCGTTTTAGAACTTCCGAAATTTTTATCCTTTTCATATCGAAATTTGTTATAAGCTGCAAAAATAGAAAAATTGTGCTTTTTAACGAAAAAAAGATTTCAGTAGGATTGATTTTTGTTTTATTTTGAGATTAGTATTTTGCAAAACCAAGATGGGCAAAACTGTCCTATTAAAAATGAAAGGTTTTAAATATTTTACTTGCATAATTTAAACTTATACTTTAAATTTGTACAGTATATTTAAACTAACACTTTAAATATACATGATAAAAATTAACATATAATTTGTAGTTTATGTATTTAAGAAGGCAGGTATTTGAAGGATTGGAAAACGAATCATGCTTTTTTTGGGGTGCTAGGCAGACCGGAAAAACGACATGGCTTAAACATATGTTCTCTGATTCGATTTACATTGATTTATTGATAAACTCTGAGTTTTTACGTTTTAGTAGGAATCCGGATTTATTGCGTGAAATAGTCGAAGTAAATAATCCGGTAAAACCTATCATAATTGATGAAGTACAGCGTTTGCCGGAATTGTTAAATGAAGTACATTGGCTTATGGTGAATAAAGGTACCAGATTTATTTTAAGTGGATCGAGTCCGAGAAAAATTATTCGTTCAGGTGTTAATTTGCTTGGGGGAAGAGCTTTAC
>Ga0116143_10000648_pt1 | contig 47142 bp, 48 predicted proteins | sample AD_UKC034_MetaG_FD_89745 | JGI IMG/M metagenome (GOLD analysis project Ga0116143, IMG submission 89745) | Active sludge microbial communities of municipal wastewater-treating anaerobic digesters from USA - AD_UKC034_MetaG | ecosystem: Engineered > Bioreactor > Anaerobic > Digestate | place: USA... | reverse complement strand
TAGGAAGACCTTTACCAATATTTCTCCAGCCGGCAACAAATTCATTCTCTTCAATGGCATTCATCGGACTCCCATGACCGAGAAATAATACAGGCATTCTATCTGTACTACTGAAAGTTTCGGAAATTTTGTTTAGAGCCTGGAGTTTCATTGCTGCTGCTGATAAAGGTAAAATTGCAAGAGAGCTGATAAATTGTTTTCTGTTCATTATGAAAATTAATTCGCATTAGAAGTTGTCAGAATTGCTAAATGTAAGTGGTGTAAATCATAGGAACAAAGATACTTTCTTTTTTGTACTTAGATTTTCATCAACATTTGATTTGTGATTTAATTTCAGACCATATTCTATCGTAATAACTGGTTTTAGCGAAATATCAAAAGATATCTCTAATTGTTTTTCAAGAATGGTTTTAATTGCTATTTTTAAATTTTTCAGAGACCATGCAACATATATTATTATAATGAATAATTAAACTTCATAGAAAAATACGAATCAAATGATGACACCAAGAAAACTATCAGTAATCACCGGCCTTAGCTACCTCATTATCTTCTTTGCAGCAATCTTTGCCAATTTTTTTATGCTCGAATCAATTTTAAAAGATCCTATGGTTGCAATCAGAGAGGAGCAAATGATGATCAGGTTAGGTATTATGGCGTTTATGATTACGGTAGTTTTTGATGTTGTCGTGGCCTGGTCTCTCAATGAATTATACAAGAGTCATCCGCTTACCACTCTGAGTACTTTATTCCGTATGATGCATGCTGCCATCATGGGCGTTGCTATTTTTGCTTTGCCCAAGGCACTTGTACTTACAGATACCGGTGAAATATTAAATCAGGTTGACACATTCAATACGATCTGGCTGATCGGGCTCTTTTTCTTTGGTGTTCATCTGATTTTACTGGGTAGAATCATTGCAAGGCCAAAACTGATAGCTGTGTTTCTTGTGATCGCAGGCCTGATGTATATGATTGATACAAGCGCGCATTTTGTTATGGAAAATTACAATGAATACAGTAACCTGTTTTTGACTTTGGTTGCAGTTCCAAGTATTGTCGGTGAAATGGCTTTTGCTATCTGGCTTCTGCTGAAAGGGGGAAAGGAAAATGCCTGAAGAGTGAATTGAGCCACGCATAATTCATCCTGCTTCCATGCAAGCTGTATAATATTAAAGCCCGGATTATCATTAGAGATATTCCGGGCTTTAATTTAAACAACTAAAAAAATGTTGCCTGCCTTAGTTAAGCAGGTCGTATCGATCTGCATTCATAACTTTTGTCCAGGCTTTTACAAAGTCTTTTACAAATTTTTCTTTGTTATCGTCCTGGGCATAATACTCTGAATATGCACGCAAAACAGAATTAGAACCAAAGACCAGATCAACACGCGTAGCCGTCCATTTTGTAGATCCACTTTTACGGTCAACAATGTTGAAGAGGTTCTCTGAAACAGGCTTCCACATATACTTCATGTCAGTGATGTTCACAAAGAAATCATTGCTTAGTACACCTTCTTTGTCTGTCAAAACACCATGTTTGGAAGCCCCGTGATTGGTTCCTAATACACGCATACCACCCACTAAAACGGTCATCTCCGGAGCAGTAAGGCCCATTAGTTGGGTTCTGTCAAGCAGAAGTTCTTCTGCTTTAGCAGCATAATCTTTTTTAAGCCAATTCCTGTATCCGTCGTGGATAGGTTCTAGTGCCTCAAAAGATTCAACATCGGTCATCTCTGCATTTGCATCACCACGTCCTGCACTGAATGGAACCTTTATCTTCACACCTGCATCATGTGCAGCTTTTTCTACCGCAGCAGTTCCTCCCAACACAATAAGATCAGCAAGACTTATTTTTTTACTATAACCTGATTGAATTTCTTTCAGCTTTGCCAAAACTTTTTCAAGACGTTTAGGTTCATTGCCCTCCCAATCTTTTTGTGGTGCTAGTCTGATTCTTGCACCGTTCGCTCCGCCTCTAAAGTCAGAGCCTCTGAAAGTTCTTGCACTATCCCAGGCAGTACAGATCAGCTCAGTCGCTGAAAGTCCACTATTCAATATTTTTTTCTTAAGATCATCTACTTCCGCATCACTTAGTGTATAATCCACTTTTGGAATAGGATCCTGCCAGATGAGGTCCTCTTTAGGAGTATCCGGTCCGAGATAACGACTACTTGGTCCAAGATCACGATGGGTTAATTTAAACCATGCCCTCGCAAACACATCGGCAAAATATTTCGGATCCTCTAAAAAGCGTTCGGAGATCTTCCGATATTCCGGATCCATCTTCATGGCCATATCCGCATCGGTCATGATGGGATTTTGTTTTCTACCGGCTATGTGAGCATCAGGTGCTTTGTCTTCTTCTTTAATATTGACAGGTTCCCATTGCCATGCACCGGCAGGACTCTTCTTTAATTCCCATTCATATCCGAGCAGTAAGCGAAAATAATCATGATTCCATTTGTCCGGATGGTTGGTCCATGAACCTTCCAGTCCGCTGGAAACTGTATCTTCCGAAAAACCTTTACCTGTAGGGTTAGTCCATCCAAAACCCTGTGTATGAACATCGGCGCCTTCCGGATTCGGTCCTAAGATGGATGCATCGCCATTCCCATGTGCCTTACCGACGGTATGTCCTCCTGCAGTAAGAGCAACAGTTTCTTCATCATTCATGGCCATACGTCTGAATGTTGTTCGAACATCCTTGGCAGTTCTTAAAGGATCAGGTTTACCATCAACGCCCTCGGGGTTCACATAGATAAGACCCATTTGTACAGCAGCAAGCGGGTTTTCCAGTGATTCACTATTTGAACCATCTGAATAGCGCGATTTCGCAAGCCATTCTTTCTCTGCGCCCCAATAGATATCTTTTTCAGGATGCCAGATATCTTCCCGTCCTCCTGCGAAGCCGAATGTTTTGAAACCCATTGACTCATAAGCCATGTTGCCTGCTAAAATGAACAAGTCAGCCCAGGAAATCTTATTACCGTATTTTTTCTTGATAGGCCAAAGAAGTCTTCTTGCCTTATCGAGATTCACATTGTCGGGCCAGCTGTTGAGAGGAGCGAAGCGTTGATTGCCGGTATTGCTGCCACCACGACCATCAGCGATGCGATATGTTCCAGCACTATGCCATGCCATTCGTATCATTAAACCGCCATAGTGGCCCCAATCTGCAGGCCACCAATCCTGACTCTCTGTCATTAATTTTTTCAAATCATTTTTCAGAGCAGTGAAGTCAAGTTTTTTAAACTCTTCTCTGTAGTTAAAACCTTTTTCCTGTGGGTCCGTCTTGGTATCATGCTGATGCAGGATGTCAAGGTTGAGGGTTTTTGGCCACCAACTTGTTACGGAACTTTTTGTTTCAGTGTTTGCTCCGTGCATCACAGGGCATTTTCCTTTTGCAATTGTTTCCATGCTATCGATAATTTATTTTGATTTATTTTTTATGTAAAGATTAATTTGCCGAATGCAAAGGTACTGGGCAAATAGCAGTTGTCAAAGCCAAATGCATGAAAAATGTCGGGTTATTTTTTCAGCTTATTGAATCAAGTTTCACTTTATAGGAAGGTTCCTCCCTGAAAAAATTATATCAATTTATACCTGAAATGATTATCAGATGATGATTGTCTTTATGACCAAAATCCTTTGATTTGACGGGATTTTTGATTATAGAAAATAAGATGAGTGACAGGAGAATGAGAACACGGACTCAATTAAGCTGATTCAGTTTTGCGAAGATAGAATTCAGAGTTTCCTGTCCCACTTTGCTGACTGATTCACTAAACCCAAAAGTCAGTTCGGTTTTCCCGGCTTTTAATTGATCAAAAATAGTTGTGATGAATTCGCTTACAGGAGGAGCAAAATCATGAAGTCCGACACCACCAAGATCTGTATTTAATGCCGGAGGGATCACTTCAATGACTTCTATATTCCTTGACTTTAAAAGTGTTTTTGTTGATAATGTAAATGAATGTAAAAAAGCTTTTGTAGCTGAATATACAGGGGTTTTAATCAATGGTACAAATGAAAGACCTGAAGTTACGTTCATCACAGTTGAAAGTGCTTTGTGATTCAGGAATAAGGAAAGCAAATGGATTGGCGCTTCAATATTTATACGAATCTCTTCTATGGCCCTCTTGTAAAAGTCTGAATCGCTAATGGACATCCATTGCTGGATACCGGCATTATTGACTAGCACGTTCAATTCAGGATGTTCTTTTGAGATCCATTGAAACAATGACTCGCGTTCTTCTGCAACACTCAAATCACATTTTCTCGTGATGAGAGTTGGAAGTTTTTCCTTTGCTTTTCTCAATGCATCTTCACGTCTTCCGCAAATGATGACCTTGTTTTTTTCTATGATAAATCTTTCTGCCATGGCAAGGCCAATTCCGCTTCCACCGCCTGTAATGAGGATCGTATTTTTTGATAGGTTCATCGCCTGAAATAAGTTAAATAGTTGAATTTTTACCGGACAATTTTAATATTGAAAGCCCCATTATTGGTGGACATATAAACCCTTAACCACAAAGGAAGATAGCTTTCCGTTCCTCGTGCAGTGCTGATATCCCCAAGGTCGAGGATCTCCTCGTCTTGCCATCCGAATTGCTTGAGTAGAGACTTTACTTTTGATTTGGCCTCTGCATTATTTCCGCTCATGAAAATGTTGTGAGAATCTTTCAGCATACGTGGATTGACCATCAGACCACACCATAGTGTGTTCAGAGTCTTCACGACATGAGATCCGGGAAATGCTTTTTGGATTTCTTCTCCCAGACTATTGGTATTTGAAATAGACAGGGTTGGGGGCATTCCTTTGGAACTGTCCAGCGGATTTGAAAGATCTATTATTATTTTACTCTCCAGATTTTTTTCACCGGCTTGTTTTAAAGCTTCCATGGATGCTTCTCCTTTGGTACAGTTAAAAACAATTTCGCCAAAACCGGCAGCATCTGAATAATCTCCTGCAGATGCATTTTTCCCGTTTTCAGCAGCCCAGGATTTTGCCTTTTCATTGTCCTTTGTTCGGGATCCCATCATCACCTGATGACCAAGTTCTGTAAGTTTGGATGCAATTGTGTTGCCAACTACACCGGTTCCCATTACGGCTATTTTCATGTTTAGATTTTTTGAAAGTTTGAATGTAAGATAAGAAATCAAAAGCATCCGTATATGACCATTTTGTGAAATTTCAATTTCAGCCGATTCTTATCCTGTGAACTTTCCTGATTATTAAATTAATAGGATCATACATTTGGCATACAATAAATTCTCAAACCTTCATGTACAGCATTCTTCTTTCTGCGCAAGTGGACTTGATAAGCACTTTTAGGTGAAATTCTGTGCAACCAAAGTCTGCACGAGATCCGTCAACTCAATACACGACTTGTCGGCCCGAATGGATGCCTGCGATCCCGGGTTTGTTTCTAATCTCTGTTCTCAACCAAACTTAGTCGGGGAAAAATACATAATGCTATAAATCGAAGAGTATAAACGACTCTTTAATATGAGAAGAGGTAAAGATCGTAGAATGAGAATAAAGATTAGGAGTGACGATCAGGAGCCCCTTAAAATTTTTTCCAATTTTTTCCCTTTGGCTAATTCATCAACAAGTTTATCTAAATACCTGACTTGTCTGGTTAGATCATTGTCAATTTCTTCTATTCTGTATCCGCAAATGACTCCTGTAATAAGATTTGCATTCGGATTCAATTTTGCTTTTTTAAAAAATTTATCGAAGCTCACCTTTGCATCGATAAGTTCTTGCAGCTTTTTATGATCAAAACCTGTAAGCCATTCAATCACCTTATGCAATTCTGCCTTTGTCCTGCCTTTTTTTTCTACCTTGGTGATATAGTGAGGATAAACAGAAGCAAAGGTCATCTTTGCTATTCGTTCATTATGTTCAACAGTAACTTTCATCTCATGATAGTTTTACAAGTTTGCCTTTTCTCTTAACTACGTTTTTATAATCCCATTGAACGACTCTTGATTTTTTAAGCCATCGCTTTATTTCTGTTGCTTTGATCTCGTCTGCTGATGTATAAGTTATAGATGCATCCTTAAACTTACCTGTACCCGGTTTAAGCTTCTCCTCATCAAATCCTGCTCCACTCCAGAACATCAACCGGATACCGTCTTTCAATTTACTGTAGCCGACAATCGGATTGCCCTCTAAAAACCAAACCGGATGAGCATGCCAAATTTTGTTCTCAGCATCCTTAAGAGTGTTGTCAATGAGCTCTGCAAGTGTGTTACAGATCGCTTTCTCCGGGATACTAAGTTTGCTATTGTATGACTTTACGTCCTTGTTCATTTCATTATGATTTAGCGTGTTTGATTTTGTAATTTTTGAGTTGATGACCATCTGCATTTTGAAAGCATGTATAATACTACTCCGGATATCATGCACATCAGAACAGCAAGATGGCCTTTTTATTTTCATTCGTAACAATTCAGGCATCAAGTTCGCCAATAAATTCTAAGAGGAAATTTGTAAAATTTCTAGAGTATATTGCAGATCATATTATGTGGATAAAAGCAAAGATACAGTCCATAACATATTGTAATACTTCTCAAATAACGTTATGAAACTTTACACCTTAAGCCTTGAGGTCAGCGGTATCCGTTTTGCTGATTCTGTCTTCACCGGTTTCGCTAAGGTAAATTTTATTCTTTAATTAATTTGTAAGAAAATGCCCTATCAAGTCTGAGGATATATATTCCATTACTGTATCCATCCAAATTCATTTCATTCCCTGACCGGAGAATCTTATTTATAATTAAGTTCCCGTAGACATCATATAAATTCAGCTCATGTTCATTCTCATCATTGAATTGAACCGAGAAAGTTGAGGAGAATGGGTTTGGAGAAAATTTAGCATGGTCATCGATAAGCCTTTCTTCTATCCCTGTCTGAACTTGGCCGCATGACCACTGACTATGATCTAAACCTGAACTGATCTGCCATGCTTCAAATGCAGAAAAGGTCTCGTTGATCGTTGCCCATTGAAGCTGATTAGATGGTATCAGGATCAGTGAATCGATCAGGGTGCTGATCTTTTGAAAAAACATTGGACCGTATTCTCTCTGATTCGTCATGATCCGAGTCACGTAAAATTTATCTCCCGGCCAAATTCCATTTTGTATGCTGTCGATCTGACCTTTAATCAAAGTAAGGATTGCCTGAACATCACTTAGCGAATCCAGAACCGGGGCGCATCCGACACCTATGCACCATAAATTTTTTGCCGGGTTATGTTGATAAAAATTAGTTGTTGTATCAGGTTTAAAGATACCGAAGTCATGCAGATCATTACAATGCGGATACAAACTTCCTGCACCCGACAAGAGAGAACATTTCCATTTATTGCCATAGATACTTCCTGTGATTGTATCTCGGTATTGTAACCAGTCAATACTTGAATCTGTTGCCGGCGGACAAACAGCCCAGATAAAACCGCCTAAGGTATGTGTTGGGTGACCCCCCAATGAATCCAGTAAATACCATTGATCGGCAACATTTCTGCCACCCATGTTCTTTGAACGGGGGTCTATCTCTACATTGTCATCATAAGGGGCATTAGCAAGTGTCTTAAATATATTGGTTGATGTTGCAAGCTCATCCTGCAAAGCACCAATTACAAAACCATCGGATGTTTGTAAATTCCATTTTACATTCTTGTTGTTCACAATATCTGCCATCATCAAGGCATTGTTTTTTGCAATAGTGTATTTCAATGGATTCTGAAGCGTGTCTGTTGGTTCATTGTGTGATACAAGATGAACATACAATTTGGGGGGTTGGGAGAATGAGAAGTTGGTCAAAGTAAGACACCAAATAACAATAGTTAGTTTTATCAAGTTAAATTTCATTGCCACTTTTTTATACAGAATTTATAAGAATTGTAAACTTGCGGGTAGGCTTCAATGAAATTACCGGTATTTCAAAATTTTCTTCACCACGTTGCCTTCGCTACTGATTAGTTGAATTGTATATATTCCTGGAATTAGTTCCAAGGGTATTGTCAGGGTTTTCAATTTTGAAAATTTTGTTCTGAAAACTGTCTTGCCATGTATATCAGAAATGACAAGATTGGCCTGATCCAAAGGCTCATTAATATCAATATGCAATTCTTTATCAAACGGATTAGGATAAATTTCAAAAGCATCTGATTCGAAAGGCTTTTTTTCAATACCCGAAATCAATCCATAGAAGACAAAAATTCCGCCGCTTTCAGTACCTGCATAAACATCGTTCCCATTCTGAGCTAGAGATATAACGATATCATTTCCAAGACCTGTGTTGACTGACTGCCAATTGTCCCCATTATTATAAGATACATAGAGTCCTCCATTTGTTCCTGCAATAACGGTGTTGCCAAAAGCTAACAAGGAACGCACCCAATTTGCCGAACCAGTATCAATACTTTTTTGAACCCAATTTTCAGCACTATCAGTAGATACAAACACGCCACTCATTTCAGAACCAGTGTATAAATATGAGCCGCTCAATGCCATAGTGATGACATGCTTATCAGTTAAGCCGTTATTTTTTTGAACCCAGGCGGAAGATAAATCATGTGTTCTGTAGACCCCGCTACTTGGCGCAGTGCCTACGTAATAAAATGTTTGATCCTTAAGAATAACGTTTTTATCGGGAGAAACTAACTGGGCTATTGAATATGTATCACCAGAGTCTGTTGAGTAATAGATTTGTGAAGAATTTTCGGCAACAATCAATATACCATCTTTATAGAAGATGCCTTTTGTAGTGCCAATCGTACCTAATGGACCGTTCGAAATATTATCCCAGTTGTTGCCTCCATTGCTGGTTCGGAATACCCCTTGTCCGCTGACATAAACATTCATCCCATCAGTTGATAGTTTATTAGGATTAAAATTATAGTTTGTTGCCAATCCTGTATTGATAATCGACCATGTGTTGCCACTATTTGATGATTTGAACATTCCATTCCCTGCAGTGCTAACGTACATTTCCGAACCGGAAAATAAAATATCGTTTATCGCCAGACCATACATTCCATCACTTTTCCTGTTCCAGGTTGAACCATCATACATATACAAAGCCTGGTTGTTTGTTCCGGCGAATAAATTCCCGGCATCGCAAAGCAGGGCATTCATTTCATTTTCAGCGAGACCTATTGGGGTCCATCCGACTCCACCATTGACTGAGGAATACACACCTTGGGGTGTAGCGGCATATAATGTAGCTCCGCAGATTGCAAAATCGTTTGCAGAAGCATAAGGAAATATTCCACTCCCCGATGATAACCATGAACCAGCCATATTCGATGATTTGTATATTCCTTGAGTTGTACTGATAAAGAGATCACCTGAGAGTTCTTTGATCTTGAACACCGTAATTCCGGAAGGGAGCATGGTGTTTGCCGGTATCCAATTCGCACCACTATCTGAACTCATGTAAACTCCATCCGAACCTGTACCACAAAATAAATTAGTGCCGGATTTTTCCAGCGCTAATACAGTTTGACCAGCCAGGCCATTGTTCATCGAATTCCAACTGGCTCCATTATCATAAGATGCATATACTCCTTGGTACATTGCAGCATATACAGTGTTACCTAATACAGTCAGTGCACGTATCACCGGCATGGTGGGTAATCCTGATCCGCTTGAAGTCCAGGTGGCTCCATTATTTACCGACTTGTAAATACCACCCTGGTCAGTTCCTAAGTATACATCTCCGGAATCCAATGCCAAACAAAGTACATGGGGATTGCCTAAACCTGTATTTGAAGGATTCCAGGTGTTCCCGCCATCATTAGATGCAAAGATTCCTTTATCTGTTGTGCCTGCTAACAGATTCGCTCCTGATTTTGCAAGTGCTGTAATATTGGCAACATATGGGCCATTTATTGCTGTCCATTGTGCGGATGTAGAGTGGGCAGAAAATAATAAATCCAAAAGTAAAATGAAAAAGATTAATCTGTTCATGATCTTGTTTTTTTGACTAGTTATCGATCAAATTTCTATTAAGTCTGATTTAAGGTGACAACCTAATTTCGGAATAATAATCTTACATAATCCTAAAGCAAGATATAAATAATAAAAATCATGAAAATAAATAAATGAGAAGAAATTAATTAAGTACAAGAGTTTATTGCACCAAGATAAAAGAATGAAATGAGGATTCAGAGATTAGTAAATATCCTTCCTATGTATGTAAAAAATGGTATTTTACATTTAACAGCGATCTTTAATCAATTTTTAAGTGTTTTTTTTGCAGTATTATATTCCAATTTGACATTATTCGTTGAAGTATCCCTTTCTGATTACCTCCATTTAAGTGAAGGTGATATTTATTGTTTACCGTTTAAGTAATTTCTTTTGTAACACACCTTGCGAATTGATCAAACGCAACAGATATGTTCCGGGATTGAGATTATGATCCACATACTGTGATCTCCTGTATAACATTCCTGAAAACACTTCTTTCCCTTCCATATTGAAGATTTTCATTCTGTTTTTTCCTTCAAAACTTGTCTCAAGATAGAAGCTGCTTCGGGATAGATTTGGGTATACTACCAGTGATGACAATTCTTCAACTGTCTTTATTTTTGTGGTGAATCCCGGAATAACATTCACTATAACCATGGTGTTAAGATTGCGCATCAAATAGGCATTACTATCACAGTAAGTGCTTGAGCATCCTGCCTGATCAGCAATGCTGAGGCAAATGGTATAAAATCCACTATCTGAATATGTATGCGTTGGGAAGGCTGTATTGGCAAACGTTCCATCATCCCATGACCATTGATAGCCGAGAGGAGTATTTCCATAATGCTTTTTTGGAAAGCAAGAATCTCATTATTCTATAAAATGGATTTTAAAAGCGTATGATTAAATTGTATTTGCTCACAGGCGGAAATTTAGGCAATAAGGATTTGTATTTTTTTCTGATAACTGATTTAGTTTGGAACAAACCCTGGTGTTCAAAGCACAAAGTTTGATAAGGTCTTTCTTGATGAAGCGAAGTACTATTTATAAAGTAATTGAGAGACTAATGTGAAGTACATGCGTGATCCAATAAACAATAATACATTGACATCACTTTGAAGTATGATTGATCAACGCATAAAATCTTTGCTTATACGTTTCAGAAACCGGAATTAGCTCGCCTTTGATTTTTATACGGTCTCTTTCTATACTTTCAATTTTTTCAATGGCTACCATATATGATTTGTGAACTCTGCATATAACTGATGAAGGAATTTCTGCTTCAAGCTCAGAGAATGTTTGTAAAGTCATGATGCGCTTGCTTCCGGTATGTATTCTGCGGTAATCTCTCATTCCTTCAATGAAGAGGATATCTTCAAGCATGATTTTTTCAAGGCGGTATTCTGTCTTGACAAATATAAATTTCCTTTCCTTAGAATTGTCCGGTACAGCCAGTTGATGTTGAACTCTGTCAACCGCCTGCACAAAACGCTCAAAAGTGTAAGGTTTTAAAAGGTAATCGGCGACCTTCAGGTCAAATCCTTTCAGGGCATATTCATGATAGGCTGTTGTGAGGATAACCTGACTTTTAATGGATGATGTTTCAAGCAGTTGTATGCCTGAGAATTCATCCATCTGTATATCTAAAAAGATCAGGTCAACTGTATTGCTTTTTAAAAAGTTCAATGCGTCGAATGCATTGTCAAATGAAGTGAGTAAATTCAGAAACGGAAGTTTTGAAACAAAGCCCTTAGCCCGTTCCAAGGCTAAAGGCTCGTCTTCTACAATGATGCAACTTATTTTCATGATAACTGAATAGATAACTCAACGCTAAACAGGCCATTGTTATTGCTGATCGACAAACTGTGTTTTCCGGCATAAATTAATGTCAGTCGTTTCCGGATCAATTCGATACCCATACCACTGTCTTGAGGGTTTCTGTTTGTTTGTGAGCCATAACTGTTTTCACACTTGAAAAATAATTCTTTTTGTTGAACTTTAAGGAAGATATTAATGGCGTTTTCTGTTTTTTTATTATCAGAATGTTTGAATGCATTTTCAATAAAGGATATTAAAAGCATTGGAGGTATCGATACCTGCGAAATCTCACCTTCCACATTGTAACTGATATAATGAGTGTTTGCAGTTCTGATCTTCTGAAGTTCAATGAATTTTTCAATATAATCCAGCTCTTTAGTCAGGGGTATTTTTTCACTTCTGGTTTCATATAACATAAAACGCATGATATCCGATAATTTGTTTAAATATGCTGAAGCGCTCTTGGCATCTTTTTCGATCAGTACATCAATATTATTAATCGTATTAAATAAGAAGTGAGGGTTGATTTGTGATTTTAACAGAGCCAGCTCAGTTTCATAATTCTTTTTTGTCAAATCTTCTTTTATTTTTATATCATCAAACCATTTAATAAACCCTTTTATCACCAGACTTATGAATCCGTGGATTCCGGCCAGAAGTGTCAATGTCAGAAAAATACCTGTCGCAGAATTGTAACCGTCAGCAAAGAGTATTTTATGTCCATAGATGAATGACATCAGCAGGCAAGAGATAAAACCGGCCCCGAAGGCAATGCCTGTACCTGTTAAGATCAGGCTAAGAATTCTCTTTCTGTTCAGGTGCTTGTCAAAGAGGTAAAAATAGAATGAGTAAAAACCCAGTGTGGCCGGAATGAAAGCAAGTGCGACAATCGGTGAATGAAAAAAGAAGTTCAGAGGAAGATGTTTTTGTCCTTGAAATGTAGCCAGCAAAATAAATGATATCAATAACCAATAGAGTGCCCAGTAGGCAAGATGTAAGAGTACGACGATTGACTTTTTCATTTTTATTGTTTTAATTGTTTAATATAAGTCAAAAGTAGAACGGTCAGGCTCCTTAAACAATTCTGTTATGTGAGATGGGGGACTTTGTCTGCAAGTTATATATTATGTTCTGCATAAAATGTGATTGCAGTTTTGAAAAGCAGCATTCAGCCTGCTAAGAACAATTTCTTGCAGCTTATTTTGAATTTTGTTATCCCTGTTTATTTCTTCCGGGTTACTTACGGTATCCTGACTTGCGTGAGAACAGGCATGTCATGGAAGGGCTCGTTTAAAATGCTCAAACAAAGAGCAGTCTGACAATTAATACGATAAAATGAATTTCTTCACCATAGTGTTCTTTTCGCTTTCTACAGACAAGATATAGATTCCGGGACTTAGGAAAGAGAGGTCTTCTGTTATTTCGGTGCAATTGCTCATGCTTTTTATATGACATATTTGTCCGAACATATTGTAAATAACAAGTCTTCCTTTGTGAATGAAATCATTGAAACGAATATTCATTTGTTGGATTACGGGATTTGGAAAAATATCGAAGCTATGAATAGGATTTACCGGTTCTATTCCGGTAGAAATTGAATTACATGAGGAATCAGTAGCAACTTCATTTGCGAAAGCATGAGATACATAAATTGCAGCCCTATTGGGATCATCGAAGTAATCGTAAATCACAGAATCCATGTAAGCTGCTGAAGTGCCATTCCAATAGTTACTGTCAGCAGTATAACTTGCAGCCCCGAAAGAAATACCATTGCTCAACTTGATCTTGATCCCGGGATCTGTAAAATTATTGAATTTAAAATTAAGATACCCGGGGTAAGTATTAACACCGATAGTACTTATTCTGACGTCAGAATCTGAAAAATTGTTGCTATAAGTATTGCGGGTAATTTCTGATAATGATTGTGCCGTTGTTGAAACGATAAACGAGCAAATGGAAGGAGCAGTGTTATTGATAAAATAGTTATTGTCAAATATTGAAGGATTTGTGGAATTTCCTGAGAGAAATCCAATGACAATAGCTCCGTCTGTTGAAGTCGAATTATTTTCAAAAATATTATTTCTGATTTCTCCGGGACCATTTCCAATTCTGATGTTCACTATGCTTGTTGACGGAAATGCAACCGAATTACCAATAAAATGATTACAGTTGAAGGATTTTTCCCAAGGCTGATCTATAAATACAATGCTGTAATCAAATGCTGTATTATTCACAAAATAATTTTCAGAAATATTCATGAGTCTGACTCCGTCAAAGATGGTTATTGCACCGGTAGAGCTGTTACCGTAAAAATAATTCTGAGTGATGTTCATTGGAATAGAATCATAATTTCCGGTTGTAATCAGCCCGCCTCCGATCGCTCGGGGCTTTTAGACAGGATTCCGCATGTCATGGGCATAAAAATTCCGGGTGAGAGAGGAAAAATCGTCATTACAACATCATTAATGGTCGTTTTGGCAATTTATACAATCAAAAAGAGGGTATAAAACATCAAAAAGCATGCAGGATTGGGTTCGTTTCTGTAAGAAAACATGCAATTCTGCAATTACCGGACAGGCCGGAAGACGTATATCTAATCAATGAAAAACCAAGCTCTCAGCCTGCTCTGCATCGGTATCTTCCTTTGCTCAGGCATTTCAAATTCTCCGGCTCAGGATCCTTCTTCTATCAAGCCGGCTATGAAGAAGGACCAGTTGCATGCCCAAGGTAAAAAAGCCGCTCCCGGAACTTATCAGTTTATTGTTACACCTTCTGAAGCCGGTGATCCCTTTACCAATGATTACCTCGTAATGATAGAAAATTACCGTGATCAAAATGAGGAACGTGTCCTTGCGCTTACACAACTTACCAAGGTCCGGATTCCTTCACGAGCTGACATTGAGAAACCGGACTACAAGCCATTGACAGAAATAGTTTATACCAAGAGTTACAAACCTACAAGTCGTACACGATGAAGAATTTTTTCAGCATTATAGTTTTCCTGGTACTCGGACAAAGCTTTTTGTTCGCTCAGGCGGGTAAAAATTGTGAACAAGCGCTGGTCGTTTTCCCTTCACTCAATTGTGAGAATACGGATGGTCAGGTTTACTTTGGAAAGATGTCCGGCTTGTCCGCTGACTTTGCTTCTTATTTTGACATGTCCGGAAAGACAGCTCTCATTGATCCCGCATGCAGCGAAGATGATGAGCGTAAGCAATCTGTTGTCTGGATAAAAGTCCGTGCTACCTCTGATAATTTTACCATCAATAACGGAAGTGCCTACATTGGATCCGGTGCTGCCGCAGCCAATACAAAAGATTATGTTGTCTTTGCCGGATCATGTTCTAACATGATGCAAATCGCTTGTCATACACTTAGGGCAAATACTTCAGCACTTGTTGAAGGTTTGGAACCGGGGCAAGATTATTATATTATGGCTTCACCGGCAGTTACACAAACCAAAGCTGATGCTATAAGCCTGTGTGTTACCAGTAGCATAGCTTATGTACCGGCAGGAGATCTTTGCTCAGAGGCTGTTGCCCTGGAAATAAATAATCCACGAACATTTAACAATGCCGGTGCAAGTGCAGATGGCCCGGTAACAAATACATCCGTAGAGAATAATACCTGGTATAAGTGGAAAACACCGGAGGAATGGGTTCCGGGTAAGTCGGCCTATCTGAGGATATATGATCCTGTCTGTAATTCAATAGAAGGATTGCAGGTTTACTTATGGAATTCTTCAAATCCATGTGCGGATAATAATTCAAGACCTGCAATGGTCAGTAAAACACCTGAAACAGATAATGAATATTATTATCAGTGGACTCCGAGGGCGGGCTTGAGTTATTATATTTCTGTCGACGGTTATGCAGGCACTGCATGTCAGTTCAAGATCGAAATTGGAGCCAGAAACGAATTGCCTGTGAATCTTATCACTCTTGATGCTCAAAGTAATGGTAGCAGCGTAGAACTTTCATGGATCACTGCCGAAGAAAGCAACAATAGTTCATTCACCATAGAGAAAAGTAATGATGCAGAACGGTATATCCCCCTCATGAAAATTCCGGGTGCAGGAAAATCAACGACTGAGAGATCTTATCAGAGTCGTGATGAGTATCCCTTTCCGGGAATTAATTATTACCGTCTGAAGCAAACAGACTCTGAGGGAAATTATACCTACACAAAAACCGTTGCAGTAAATGTTAAAGGTGATGGAAATCTTTTTCATGCTTCTATAGAGCCGGGAGATGATAAAATAGATCTGGGTTTCTTTAGCACAGAAGCAGAGACAGGTTTATTGAGGATGTACGACCATGCCGGAAAACAGATGTACAATATGAGCCTGCAACTTTTCCCGGGTAGAAATAATTATAAAATTCATTCTCTGTTGTTCCCCGAAGGAGCTTATACCATTAAGCTGGAAACGGCAACGGCCAGGCATTCAGAGAATATTTTGCTTGAAGACGAATAATCGACTTATGACTCACCGTGCTCTGAATATGCATATTGACTGTTTATAATTTATACATAATGCAATAATGGATTGACGATGGGAACAGTTTTTCTGATAACATTTTCATAAATTGCATCCGGAAAGAAGAATTGATTTCAATTGAAATTAAAAAATAATCTTTTCGGAAAAAATTGACCAAACAAGTTCAAGCACTCCTCAGGATACTTATATATTTCGTCCTGTTTTTTGCCTTTTGGCGCATAGCTTTTTTACTGTACAATAAAGCGGATCACCCGGACTTTACTTTTTCCGAAGCTGCATGGAGTTTTATACATGGATTGAGGATGGATCTTTCAGTGATCTCTTATATTCTTATTTTACCTGCCTTGCTGCTTATGATGATGCCTATAAAGATAGCCCGCTATCTTCATGAAAGATTAGGCAAGTATTTTAATGGAGTCATTGTTGTACTTACGTTTCTATTAGCTGCCAATATTTTCATTTTTCATTTCTGGGGAAATCTCATAAACTACCGTGCACTGACGTATTTGTCGGACACCGGGCAGTTATTACATTCCTTTTCTACCGGGCAAATAATCGTTGTAGTCCTGTTTTTGGCTCTGGTTATTTATCTGGCTTTATATACTTTCAAAAAGTTTTGCCGGGTACCGAAATACGATGCCACGAACGATAAGCTTATTTACAAGGTTGGGATTAGTTTAACTCTGGGCTTTGTTTTAATTACCGGAATTCGTGGAGGCTGGCAAATGCTGCCAATGAATGAAAGTCTGGTAAGCAGGTCTTCCAATAATTTTTTAAATCAGGTCACTCTCAATCCGGCATGGCACCTGATGTATGAAGTACAATTAGCAGGTTTGTTGGAGAAAAATCCTTTTAACAAAATGGATGAATCTGTATCAACACAATTGGTGAATGATTTATTCAGCAATGACAATGATTCTTTCCCTGACGTGCTTTCAAAAAAAGATCCAAACATCGTAGTCATTATTTTGGAAAGCCATACTTCAGATGTGGTAGGAGTATTGGGTGGTGAAAAAAATGTTTCACCGTTTTTAGATTCACTGAGTAAAAGTAGTCTGCTTTTTAATTCTGTATTCTCAAGTGGCACCAGAACGGATCAGGGAATCGTGTCTATTTTAAACGGATGGCCTGCTACTCCTTATCATAGCATTATGCGCTCGACAGAGAAGTCGAAAAGATTGCCGTCAATACCTAAAGATCTTAAAACACTGGGTTATAGCACTGCTTTCTACTATGGAGGGGAAAGTAATTTTTCAAATATGAATTTATATCTAATGAACCAGACCTTCGATCATGTCTATGATAAGAAAGATTTTCCTGCCAATACACCGGGAGGAAAGTGGGGGGTGTATGACGAAAATCTTTTTAAAAAACAAAGAGAAGATCTAAGCAAAACGAAAGAACCTTTCTTTTCAGTGATGATGACATTGAGTACACATGAACCCTTTGATGTCCCGGGTGAAAAACGATTTCCGGGTAATTCAGAGGAGGATCTGTTTAGAAACGCTGCTGCTTATACCGATGCATGTGTTTGGAATTATTTGGAATCAGTGAAGAATGACCCATGGTATGCTAACACTCTCTTCATCATACTTGCTGATCATGGCCATCGTTTGCCATGGAGCCGAAATGATCTTATGCCGGAGGCAAGAAGGATACCTATGCTTTTTTATGGTGATGTACTCCTGACCAAATTCAAAGGCAGACAGATTAGAAAATTAGGAGGGCATCATGATCTGGCAGCAACATTACTCCCACAGATGGGCTTGTCCGGAGCAAATTATAAATGGAGTAAGAATTTACTGTCTACAGGTTCTAAAGAGTTTGCTTATTATCAATCTGAATCTGTGATCGGTTGGAAGGAAGGACGGAATTTTTATGTGTATTCTTATTTGGAAGATCGATTGCTTCTTACAAATATCAAGGATAAGCAGGTAGAAAAAAAGCTTGTTCAGCGTGGACAAGCTTTCCTTCAGAATTTAAATGGAGAATATTTAAGCTATTAATCGTCCTGTTGCCCCTTAAGGAAAATGAAGAATTATAGCTTGTACTTGTACAAATCAGCAAGTACCATATACATCTCTTTCTCTACTTCTAAAAAACTTAAACTCGAATTATAGTAGTAGTTCATTTCCATAAAATATTCTATTGTTGATATCTCGCCAAGATTGAGTGCTTTATTTAGCAAGGTAGTGCTGTTCAGCGATGCGAAAACATTTTGATAGTCGTCCAATGTAAGCTTTAGGTTTAAATAATTTTCATACCACTGACTGATTTCATAAAAGTGTTCGATCCGATGATCTTCTATCTCGAGATCTGCATACACGATTTTCGCTTTTTGCATCTTGATAGTCTTGTTATTCTCCCACAAAGGGATTGTGACCCCTGTATGTATGCCATGAAAATCAGCCCTCTCAATCCCCTGATATCGATATCCTGCTTTAAGCTTAGGTAGCCAAAGAGCTTTGTTTAGCTCCAGTTGTTTTTGAGCAACAACTCTTTCCTGTTCAAGCATCATTCTTACAGGATCATTCTTTTCGTATTCAGATTCCAGTACATCAAATGTAGGTACCGCAGAATGAAGCGGATAGACTGTGTCATTGAACAAGATCTTATTCCCGCCATTAAATGATTCCAGCCTTTGTTGTCCCATATTGATTGCTGAATAATTTTCCTGATATTGTTTCCTGACCTCAATTAGCTGTAGCCTGGCTTTATTCAAGTCTAAAATGTTTCCTTCACCTTTATCAAGTTTCTTTTGGAAATCACGCAGAACTTTTTCTGTGTTTTCTTTTTGTTCGGTTAGCTGTTTTTGAAGTTTGTTTCGGAATACAAGTTCAAGACATAACTTTTTAGCTTCAAGTAATATATCTTGCCTGCTGGTTTTTGCTTCAATTTCTGATAATGCTGAACGTTCTTTTGAAAGCTGAGATTTTTTTATGTAGCTGGTGGGGAATTCAAATGTTTGTGCAGCAGTGAATTCGTGTTGTACACCTTTATTCGCCGGACTTCCTTCCAGATAATCATATTCCAGACTTGGATTTTCCGGTCTAAGCCTGGTTCTGTGCTCCAGCATTTCAGCTTCCATAAGCTGCATGCTTGCCTGTATCGTTTTGTTATTGCGGGATATCTGTTCAAGAACAGAGTCAATACTCGATTGAGCATAGGTCTGAATTGTAAAAATCAGAGCAAATATTGTCAGGAGTCGATTTTTCATTTTAACTCTTTTTTACTTTTGATAAATAATAAACTACCGGGACGATAAAAATATTCAATAGCGTAGAGGTGAGGAGCCCGCCAAGAATAACTTTAGCCATCGGACTTTGAATTTCATTACCTGCCAGGTCACCTGCAATTGCTAGAGGGATCAATGCCAATCCTGCTGTTAAGGCAGTCATAAGAATAGGGCTCAGTCGGTCGCGGGATCCAAGAATAATTGTATCGTATAAATTGTAGCCTTCTGTTTCCAGCGTTTTATAATGTGATACAAGTAAAATTCCATTCCTTGTAGCTACTCCAAACAATGTGATGAAGCCAATGATAGATGGAATACTCATGATACCTCCTGTAAAGTAAATACTGAATACTCCACCTATTAATGCAAGCGGGAGATTCAATAAAATGATAGAGGCAATTTTTACATCTTTAAATTCCTGAAAAAGGAGAAGGAAGATGACCAATAAGGAAAGAAATGAGGTAATTAATAAAGTCTTGGAAGCCTGAGCTTCTGCTTCAAATTGTCCTGCATATTCTATATGATATCCTTCCGGGATAGAAATTTTACTATTGATAATTGTTTCTATTTCTTGTACTACACTTTTTTGATCCCTTCCACTTACATTGGCAGAGACAACGGTCTTGCGTTGAACATTTTCCCTGTTGATCGTATTGGGTCCACTTGTGCTTACAATGTCTGCTATATAATGCAAGGGAATTCTGCGATGCCCTGATTTTATTTTCTGAGCAATTTTGCCATGATCATCCTGATGTGTATCGTCATTCTCACTCACGCCGAGGTCAATCATCGTGTTACGGATATTTTCTATTGTCCCCCTGTTAGCCTCGTCAAAGCGCAGAATAAGATCAAAGGTTTTATTGTCCTCATAAATTTGCCCGACTTTCTCGCCTGAAAAAGCAACGTCGATAAATTCATTGAACTCTCCTATGGTGATTCCATAATAGTTTAAGATATCTCTTTTTGCTTTGATTTGAATTTGCGGAATTTCGATTAGCTGTTCAACACTTAGGTCAACCAGACCGGGGATGTTTTTAATTTCATTCTGAATTTCTGTTGAAAGTCTGTATAAATTATTCAGATCATTACCGAAAATCTTGATGGCGATATTTGCTCTTGTCCCTGAAAGCATATGGTCTATGCGATGACTAATAGGCTGACCCACCGTAAGATTTACACCTGAAACTGTCGATAAACTTTGCCGTACATCTTTTAGAAATTCATCTCTGCTTCGATCCTCCAGGGTAAATGGAGCATCGATTTCTGAAGAGTTCACACCCTGTGCATGTTCATCCAGTTCTGCTCTGCCTGTCCTGCGGGTAGTAACACTGATCTCCGGAATTTCAAGTAGTGCTTGCTCAACAGATCTTCCTATTTTATTGCTTTCGTCCAATGAAATTCCCGGCAGACTCACTGCACTAATTGTGAGTGATCCTTCATTGAAGTCAGGAAGGAATGTTCTTCCCAGTTGGCTCATCACGATTAATGCAATTATCAGCAATGCGACTGATGACCCAATGAGTAATTTCTTATACATCATCACCTTTTCTAAAGATCCTGTGTAGATCTTTTGTAGTTTAGAAACCAACCATCCTTCTTCATGTTGCTTCATCAACATTTTATCATTGGCAAGCAAATAGCTTCCTAATACCGGTGTCAATGTTATGCTTACGATGAGTGAGGCAAAAAGAGAAATGATAAATGCTATTCCCAAAGGCGCCAATAGTTTTCCTTCCATTCCCGACAAAAAGAAAAGCGGAATGAATGCAACGATAATGATGAAGGTCGCATTGATAATTGAGGTGCGAATTTCAACAGATGCGTCGAAAATTACTTTGAGTTTATTTACCTTTTGTTCTGCAGGTTTTGAAGCATTTTGTCTAAGTCGCTTGAAAACATTTTCAACATCAATGATCGCATCATCCACGAGAGCTCCAATAGCTATAGCCATTCCACCCAAACTCATAGTGTTTATTGTGTAGCCTAGCCAATTTAAAGTCAGAATAGCTGCTATCAGCGAAATCGGTATTGAGAGCAATGAGATGATTGTTGCTCTCCAGTTCATCAGAAAAAGGAACAGAATAATGATCACAAAAATACTTCCTTCCAGTAATGTCTTTTGAATATTACTAATCGATGCTTTGATAAAATCTGCCTGACGAAATATTTTTGTATTTACATGAACATCGGCAGGAAGATTATTTTGAATATCCGCAACGGCTAAATCAATATTCTCTGTCAATGCAAGAGTATTCGTTGTTGGTTGTTTTGCTACCGAAAGCACAACTGCCGGCCTGGTGTTGGCAGAGGCGTCTCCGATTTTTTGTGCTGCTCCGATTTTTATTTCAGCGACGTCTTCAATTTTAATGACTTTCCCATCGATCGACTTGATGACAGATTTGCCTAATTCATTTACGTCGCTTGTCCTGCCGATTCCTTTGACAACATATTCGTTGCCAAATTCATTCATAAATCCTCCTGAAGAATTTCCGTTGGCTTCTTCTGTTGCACGCAGTAACTCTTTCAGAGATATGTTGTAATAGCTCATTTTTTGAGGAGAAGCCAGGATCTGATATTGCTTGAATTCTCCTCCCATAACAATTACCTGAGCAACTCCTCCTATAGCCAGGAGACGATGACGGATTGTCCAGTCGGCAATGGTTCTGAGCTCCATTAATGAAGTGCTGTCTGCCGTGAGTGATACAAACATTACTTCTCCCATGATGCTCGACTGAGGTGCCATCGTAGGGTTTCCTACACCTTGCGGCAATTTTTCTGAGACAGAGCTCATTTTTTCACTAACGATCTGCCTGGCCCGAAAAATATCTGTGTTCCATTCAAATTCCACCCAAACAATTGATATTCCTGCTGAGGATGAACTTCTCACACGCCTCACATTTGTAGCGCCATTTACAGAAGTTTCTATTGGAAAAGTTACCAGTTTTTCAACTTCTTCAGGTGCCATTCCATGAGCCTCCGTGAGTACAACAACAGTTGGTGCCGTAAGGTCAGGGAATACATCAACATCCATTCGTGTGGCCACATAGGACCCGAACACGATAAGAAGGACCGAACCTACAATTATCAGAAGTCTGTTGCTGAGCGAAAATTTTATAATCTTATTTAACATCTTGATTATTTTTAATGTTCGTGTCCGTGTTCAGGCATATTTCCTGATGCTGCGGCCAATTTGATCTGATAGGCTCCCCTTGTCACAATTCTTTCTCTTTCGTTGATTCCGGAAATGACCCGGACATTGATTCCGTCGGAAGCTGCTATTTTTACTTCGCGTTTTTCAAAACTCTCTCCATTTGTTTGTATGTAAACGAAGAAAAAACCTTGCTCTTCAGTCAATGCTGTTACAGGAACCACCAGAGCATCTTTGATAGCTGAAGATCTGAGGAACACTTCAGCCACGGTACCCGGAATGATAGATCCCGGATTTTCAAATTCGAAGCTTACAGGAATGAAGGGTGAGTTCGTATAAGTGCTTCTTCCATAAGAAAGAAGTTTACCATTAAGTGATCTCGTGTCATAAACATCATCATTCATTGTAGTTTTGAATGAAGCAGAGTTGATCGACGGTAATTCTGAAAAATATTTTTGTGACAGATCAGCCTGTAGAATAAGCCTCTTGTTTTTTGAGATGATGGCTAAAGGTGTTCCTTCTTCAACATACTGTCCCTGTTCCACCAGAACACTCTTAACAAAACCCTGGATCGGGGAACGTATGATTTGCCCCTGTTCCGAATAGTTTTTCGACAAAACATCATAGTTTACTTTGGCGTTTTCAAATTTTAGTTTTGTTTCCAGATAATCTTTTTCAGAGATTATTTTATCCGACACTAATTCTTTAGCTCTGTCATGATCTGCTTTGGCTTTTTCAAACAGTACTTTAGCTTCTTGATGCTTTACTTCTACATTTGCTGATGTGAGCTCCCCACCTCTGATGATGAATAAGTCTGTTTGCATGTTGACTGAAGATCCTGAAATAGTACGGTTGCCTGCAAAATCAACGATCCCTGTCGCTACGGCAGTAATGACAGTTTCATCACCTGAAGCTGAGAGAATTTGTCCACCGGTTTTTATGACAGTACTAAAGTTTTGTTTTTGTACGGGGGCATTTGCAAAATCTGTTTTCCAGGCTTGCTCCTTGAGATAACTGATGCTTCCTGCACCGGCATCTGAGACCGGAGCAGCCATTGCTGCAGCCTCATCAGGATAGACTATAATATCCTCAATAATTATCCGGTCATTGAATTCTTTTGCAGCGATGTCGAATTCCAGTTTTCCTTTACCCGAAATTTTTGGTTCCAATGCCAAGCGATAAATTCCGGGTGTGTCATGGGAGTCGGTTGAATTTGTTTGCTCAGACCCGTTCACAAGAAGTCTGATAGTGACTTTGGCATCACTCAGTGCTGAGAACTTATCACCTGTTACTGTTAAGTGGCTGGCAAACCGGGAGACTGATCCGACAACGAGCGGTTTAAACTCAACAAACAATTCTAGTTTATCTGAATAAACTGTATAAGAATGGTTAGCTTGAGTTAGTTCAACAGACTCATGTTGATGATCATCATGCTTGTGACGGCAAGCCGGGATGGATAGCAACATAGCCGGAATTAATAAGTACGGGACATATGATCTGTATATCATAGGTTGATTTTTTTGAATAAATATTTTTAAGAAAAAATTTCCGCTGTTGTGCAGAATGTAATTTGCATCAACAGTCAGACACAGAGGCTTAAGACCGGATAAAAGGGAGTGTGTAAAGTACCTGTTAAGCGGAACTTAATTATGCAAGAAAAGATGGGGGAGCCTTCAGGCCAAAACTGAATTTGATATCAGTTCTATAGATATGTTCATCTGCCGGCGGTTTGTACTCCAGGGGTGGCAGAGTATAAGAGATAAAAGATAAATTATCAGGAAGTATAGATATTACTGACAATAATTGTTTCGAAAAGTCAGCTTGAAAATTATATGAACCGGTAAACACCAACTCATCGGATGCGTGTAAAAAATGAGAGAATAAGTGATTCAGTCCACCTTCGCTTTCAGTTGTTGAATGATCGTGATCATGCTCATGATGAAAGTTTAGATTGGAATTATCTTCGTGATGGTGATGTGGAACAATGCTATGTCCAAGAAGGATCGTATAAGCGATCAACATCAATAAAAATGAAAAATATTTCCTGAGCATAGAAATGCAAAGGTACTTATATTTTATGAGAATTGGATGAAATTGGCTAAAACAGATCAAATACGAAATAAAAGTGATGGTTTACATTGAAAATACGGCCGGCTCGCAAGGACGTTTAATACTTGGAAAAAAATAAATCTGAGCTTCTTGAATTTGGATGCAGGCCAGAAAAACCTAAACTCTGCTGTTGCGATTACCACTGATAGCTACTCAGACCACCATCATCTTCGTTTGTCGTGTCAAAGAGAAAATCAAGAAGTTCATTAAAATTATCTACAGTCTGATTTCCTCTTACTGCTCCATCCCTGCACCGGTCATACAGCCCATAGGAGGGATCATCATTTTTTTTATCGTCAGGATGGAGCTAAATACAATGTGTCCAATATATTCTCTTGCTGCGAGAAAACAATTTTTCACAGAAAGGAATGATCTGGTAAATTCCGTCTTTCCCTTCCTTGAACTCCTCTGTTTCCGGAAGAAAACCGCTGCCATATTAAGAACAAACTACCATGCGATCGATAGCTTCACACACATCGCCGGCAAGGGCACTCGACTGATCCAATAATTTATAACTTACCGAAATTCTTTCATAGAAATTATACGCATCGAGATATGGAAAAGAAAACTCTGCTAATTCGATATTGTCATTCGTATTGTGAAAGTAGACCAGCGAGAAAACATCGGGCCCGAGTATATCAACGGATGCCTCTGAGCTCAGCACATCACGTAGCTCAGCCGGATACAATTTGTCTCTCTTTCCCACCTCTGCATCCGGACACATGCCTGCACCATTTCCATGCGAGCGAATGATAAGCATATAATGATTTGCAGGATAATTATTTTTACAATATCTGATGAAGTTCCTTAACAGCATGGCGTCACCCATGTTTCCTTCAAAGTAGCTGTTTGTATTTATTTCAGGCAACTCTTTCAGGCCATCCGGTTCAAAGTAGGTCTGATCCGAGATCCTGTATAATCCGGTATCGGAAAAATTTTCTCCTAATGTCGTCGAGTCTTCAGAAAAACCTTTAATCCGGTCTAGTAATGTGATGAGTTCGTACTCTTCAGAATTTTTACACCGGATTATTTCTGCAATATCATCTAAGAGGTCTGCTTCAGATGAATTTGAACATACTCCATAATGCATGATAGTCCGGTTGTTTTGAGTCAGGCTTCCTGTGAAAAAGAAAGAAGCCTGAAATATAGAAAGCAAGATGAATATTTTGTTCTTATTCATACCTGCAAGTATAAATTTAATGTTAGAGAATGAATTCTCAATCATGGATCACAATAACCCTTTGGGAGGATCTTTCACCACTTATAAAGTGGAGTGTGATTATATATTCTCCTTCAGGAAAATTTCCGGAATCCCATATTTGATCCTTGATGTTATCGGAATGGTACACAAGTTTTCCAATTGCATTAATGACATTAATTGATTTGATATTTCTCGTGAGATTATTTTTTAAATAGAAGGTTCTTCCAATGGCTGGATAAACCAATTCAGGATTGATATCTTCGGTTTTATTAATTGATGAAATAAGATGCTCTCTTAAAACAACTGCGTTTGGGTTGATCATGTTGGCAGCATGTGGAGCTATGAGGTCGGAAATGTAATTGCCGTTACTATCGAACAGTTTGACAGAACTTGTCGCTCCGTTACCTAATAATATGTTACCATTCGGATAAACGGCAACACCTTCAGATTGCCCGATGCCGGAAATGAAAATTCCCTGATAAGTTCCTGTGGAGTCAAATCGTTTTACAGAATATCCATCATAGTCTGAGACCAGTAGATCACCGTTTATGTCGAACCAGATATTGGTTGGTCCGGCCAGGTTTGTGCTGATGAAGTTTCCAAGATCTGCACCTGAGGGGCTAAATTTTCTTACAATATCATCGCTGTAAGAAGAGACATATAAGTTTCCATGTGAATCCCAATCTATACCGATACTTTGACTTACACCAACACTTGTAAACTCGTCAACAAAAGTTCCGTTTAATTGATACCGCCTCACTTTCCCATTACCATTCCATTGTAAAACATATAGTAAAGAGTCGGGGCCGATCTTCATCCTGGTTGGACCATTGATAGAGCCGGCAAATACCGAAAGATATGCTCCTGAGCTTGCATCGTGTCTGTTGATCCTTCCGGTACCAAAATTGGATATCAGAACAACATTTGCATTTTCCAGAAAGAGAATATCCTGAGGCCAGTTCAGGTTGGAGTTGATAAAAACAATATGATTCTGCCCTGAACTGTCAAATTTTAAAATTTGCCAGGGACCATTTTGAAAATCACCGGCATCGCTTACATAGATATCAAAGTTTTGCGCAAAGGCAGAATTACTGAATAGAAATAATGTAAAGAGGATGAATTTTTTCATGAGATCTGTTTATCAATAAATTAAAGCTCTTCTGCACAGTACGCAAAGCTACTATGACGAAATGTATTAATTAATTGATAGCAGAGTTGTTAAATTCAGGAGAATATTTTCTTGCAATCTGATTTATCCAAAATCCCTGTTAGGATAATGTTGTCTTAAAAAATGGTTTCAAAAAAATCTAATTTCTATAAAAGTTTTTGAAAGCCACCATTACCTGTTCAGGATCTTTGCTTTTTGCTCGTCGAACTCAGCCTCAGTCAGAATCCCTTTATCTTTCAGTTCTTTCAATTGTGTAAGTTCAGTAGCAATAGAATGAACTTTGTTTTGTTCTTCAGATGATCGGAGTTTTTCACTTTCAGCTTTTAATCTTTCGATTTCTGTATTTTTCTTGCTGTTACCTTGACTGACGCTGTAAATAATCACCAATAAAAGAATTATTACTGATATCCAGATTAGCATATCTATTTATGTTTTTATAAAATTCGGATGATAATTTAGAATTATTTCACGTCTATTTGAAAGTGCGGATTATAAATGATCCCAATTATATTTCCCCAGGGGTCTTTAACTGAGCCAACCATTATTTCGCTTCCTACGTCATTGGGCTTTTCATGTTCTCTAGCTCCTGCAGCAATCAATCTTTCGTATTCGGAGTTGATATCATTCACACCCCAATAGCTAAGTACACTTTCCGATTTGTTTGTTGTAATGCTCTCCTCCGGCATCAGTCCCAGTTCATAACCTCCTATATTAAACCCGACATAGAACACTTCATCAAAGTAAGGCTTTTCCTGAAAAGCTATAGAGTACCAATCCTTTGCCTTACTAAGATCTCCTACTTTATAGATTGTTGTTCTCAATCCAAGCATACCGGCTTTTTTCATTTTATTAAAATTTAATGGCAATATTTAGGCTCGATTTTAAGTTCACTTTTGCCCTGATATTACGAGCGTACTTGCATCAATGTTTACTTTTCCTTCAGGATATTTTTGTTGGATAATATCATACACTTCTTTTTTAATTTTTGCCTTCATGGCTTCATCGGCTTTACTCAGTGCAGCAACAAATGGGGCAGCAACATCGGTCATCATGTTCCAGTATACATCTGTCGTGCCGCAACTAAGCTTCACGGGAATTTCTTTTACCATGACATTTTTTAATCCTGCATTCTGAAAAATGCTCTGCATCAAACCCGGCGCTGCACAACGGAACATTCCCGGCGCTTCAGGTGGAGGGGGTGCCAGTTGCATATTTTTGTTTATTGTACCACCTATTGCCGTAACCCAGAAATTTTTTTCAGCAACATTCCAAACAGCAGTTGCTAATTTTCCCCCCGGCTTAAGCACCCTAGCCATTTCTCTTGTTGCAAGGTTCATGTCGGGAAAAAACATATAGCCAAAACGACAGCTGATAGCGTCAAAGCTGTTGTCATCAAATGGAAGTTCGCTGACATCACATACCTTTGTTTCAATGTTTTTTATTCCTTTTTTCGCTGCATGCTCTTTAGTGATAGCAAGCATATCTTCTGCAAGATCAGTAATAAGGACTTTGCCGTTTGTAAGTTTTGTAGCAATGCTGAGTCCCGGTTCTCCGGTCCCACCTGCAATATCCAATACCACATGATCATTTTTTAAATTCAGAGTGTTAATGATCTCATCAGCTACAGGTTTCATGAACTCCATCATCATTTCATCCCATTTTTTCCATCCCGGGGAAAATTTATTCCAGGATGCTCTCTGTTGTTCGCGGATTTCTTCAAGTTGTGCTTCCATGATCTGTTTTATTATTTGTTAAAGAATAAATAATATATTCCGAAGATACATTTTTCTAGTGTTATTATTATAGAGAGAATGTCAATTGATTTATTATGAAACAGTTTTTTAATTTCATTTGTGCATTTAACATTATATGATCAGTATTTTTGATAATCACCATTTCGGGCGAATATACCGGTAACAGGCTAGAATTTGAGTATTTCCATCTCAATCTATAAATAAAAAGCAAAAAACCTGTCTGTATAGCGTTAATACTTTTTTTCAAAAAATAAAAAAACTATATTTGAAAGATCACCAATTAAATTATACTTCATGAAAACAAAACTACCTACTTTATTATTTCTTATTGCTATGTGTATCAATTTGTCAGTATTTTCACAACCGGAAGTGACAAGCGGTAATCTTCCTCAAACCGGTGACCACGTTGTTATCGGATTGTGTTCTGATATTCCTGATGCAACCGCCTTGAATGCCAGCACCGGGTCCGGGCTTACCTGGGACTTCAGTTCTCTGACTGAAGTCGAGGAACAATATTTTGAATTTGTTGATCCGGCTTCTACACCTTGGGGAGCGGAATTCCCAACTGCAACCTTATGTGGGATTTCCTGGGACGATGCATACAGTTATTACAGGGTGACAGGCTCTTCACTTAATACAGTTGGATTTGCAATTCTTATTCCTCCTTCTGATACAGCAAAATTGGTGTATACCACTGAAGAGACAATAGCCCCAATACCATATTCTCTTGGTACAATGAACACGAGTTCCTTTTCAGGAACAAGTTATGCGCAGGGGTTCAGTGTTCCTTTTAATGGGAACATAGATTTCCATGCAGATGGCGATGGTACACTCATTCTTCCAAATGGCACTTACTCCAATGTGGTGAAGTATCATTTTTATCGTACTCAATCTACAGGGGTAACTACCAGCACAAAAGATCAATGGGCCTGGGTGTCAGAGGATTTTCGGTTCTGGTTGTTGCTTATGGAAACAACCTATGATGGTTTTAATACTACACATAGAGTATGGTTCGATAAAAGTCCTGAAAGTTCCACAACTTCAGTTCAGGAGATTGCTGAAAAAACCTGTACGATATTTCCTAATCCTGTATCATCCGGTTCGGCTTTATACATCAATACTGAGCTTGCCTATGATCATCTGAACCTGCTTGATCTGTCAGGTCGCGAACTTAAGACCTTTTCAAAAGCCGAAAAGCAATTTCATTTGGATGGCATATCTGCCGGGGTTTATCTTTTAAAAATGTCGGATAAAGATGGTGCTGTAGTCCTGGTTCGAAAAGTTAGAGTGATATAACAGGAATTGCTCAACTGCCGGAAGATAAACATAAGTACATAGAGTGTTGAAGGACTTCGTAAGAAAGGGACTTCAACACTTTTTGTATTACATGACACTTCAGGAATTGACCTTCTGTACTCTTACATAATACCTCACCATTGGTCTGTTTTTGGAGGTTCGGTCTACAATTTTGAATCCGGCTCTTTTAAATGATTTAAAAAGTCCTATCCAGGCAAAGGTATCCGGTAGTGGTTCCTTGGTGGGAATAGTTGGATATGCTTCAATGATCTTTATTTTATTCTCTCCGGCATATTTGATCACTCCTTTTAATAATGCTACAGATAGTCCGATTTTTCGAAATCTTTTATCTATGAAAAAACAAGGTATAGACCATACAGCCTTATCATCAATCCGTCTGTGAACTCTGGATCTTTCAAGTTTTATGAAGTCCTCTCTTGGTGCGAAGGCACACCACCCTATTGCTTCACCTTCATAGATGGCTAGTATTCCTGTTGGTTTTTTTTCCAAAACCAATTGTTTCATAGAATCTTTATTGCCGTCATTTAACTTTCCTTCTTCAAACTCGGATTTACTTAGTCGAAAGGACATACACCAGCAACTACCACAAGCACCTCTTTCACCAAAGAGAGCAGTAAATTTATTCCAGTTAGATCGGTTTAAAGGTTCGAAAGTAAGCTGACCGGTGAGTTCGTTGACTAATGATTTTTTAGACATATGAGGGAAGAATGTATTTTCTTTTCCATAAAGATGCAGGATATGTTTTTCTCTCAGACATGCTGGTCTAAAAGAATTATGTTTCCATCTGGATCCGAAATCATAATGTTTGCAGGACCTTTTGTGCTTTCATCTGCTTCGCTAAGTAACTTCATGCCTTTTGATTTTAATTCTTTTTGTATTTCACGGATGTCGGTAAAGGAAACTAATTTTTGTGCGTTCGAATCCCAACCCGGGTTGAACGTCATAATATTATTTTCAAACATCCCCTGAAATAATCCGATCACGGTACTTTCGTTTTTCAGGATGAGCCAGTTTTGTTTAATGTCACCGCCAAATTCAGTGAAGCCGAGAGTTTCGTAAAATTTCTTTGAGGTATTTATGTCTTTCACAGCAAGACTAACTGAAAATGCGCCTAGTTTCATAATTCTATGTTAGATTTAAATTGATTAGCGTTATTTCGGATTTTAATTATTCAGAATTTCCAATATACAAAATTGAATTTTAATTATAGAAACTCATTTCAAAATTCACAGTGCAGAATCATAACTGTCATGAATGCAGGTCGAAAAGTTTATCAAATATCTAGTAAAGCCTGTATATTAAAATAATACTTATGATGATGACTAAAGAGGTGTAAATTAATTTAGTGTATTTAGCTAACCAATTCGGAAGAAAAATGTCAAAATTGTCCTCCTTTGAATCAGAGTATTTTCTGGCAAGTATTGTTAATGGGCAGTAGAGTTTGAAAAGCACTAAGGTAAGAGCTTCAAGTCCGATTAATCCATAGCCTAACCATAGCCATAAGTCTATTTTATTGGTCAGGACTGCATAAAGCATATAAAAGATAACAATATTGAAAAATATCCAGATCGCCGTATGAACAAATTTTATTGAAATCAATTTTTGTCTTGCATCCGGATTCATGCATGCGATATTATGAGAACAAGCAGATTGCCGGTTCGTTCATTAGACTCATAGTTAACACAGAACTAATGTAAAATCTCAGAACTTAAAATTATTTTTATTCTCAAAGAAATTTGAAGAGGTAGTTTGTGCAAAGATGGAATAATGTCCCGATAAGATAATTCTTAGTTTTCTTCCATTGTAAAATTCTCCAGGAACTTCGTTGTGTAATTTCCGCTACGGAAATCAGGATGACGCATTAGTTGCTGGTGGAATGGAATGGTTGTTTTCACTCCTTCAACGACAAATTCGCTAAGTGCTCTTTCCATAGTATTAATTGCTTCTTCCCTGGTTTGAGCAACAGTAATTAATTTAGCGATCATGCTATCGTAATTAGAAGGGATCGTGTAGCCTGCATATATATGGGAATCCACCCGAACACCATGTCCTCCCGGGACGTGAAGCGTGGTAATGCGTCCCGGAGACGGTCTGAAATTATTATAAGGGTCTTCAGCATTGATACGACATTCGATGGCATGCAGGCTCGGGAAATAATTTTTTCCTGTGATAGGTATTCCGGAAGCAATTTTGATCTGCTCCTTAATCAGGTCGTAGTTAATGACTTCTTCAGTGATTGGATGTTCTACCTGGATCCGTGTATTCATTTCCATAAAATAAAAATTGCGGTACTTGTCAACTAAAAATTCAACAGTACCAACACCTTCGTATTTTACAGCCAGGGCTGCTTTGATAGCAGCATCACCCATCTTATCACGTAACTCTGCAGTCATGAAAGGTGATGGAGTCTCTTCCATCAGTTTTTGATGGCGACGTTGAACAGAGCAGTCCCGTTCACTAAGATGACAGGCTTTACCAAATTGGTCGCCTGCAATTTGAATTTCAATATGTCTTGGTTCTTCAATGTATTTTTCAAGATACATACCATCATTTCCAAAAGATGCACTGGCTTCCTGCCGTGCATTGTTCCAAGCTTCTTCAAACTCTTCGGGCTTCCACACAATGCGCATTCCTTTACCACCACCGCCGGCTGTTGCTTTCAGGATGACAGGGTATCCGACTTCTTTTGCGATCTTCATTCCACTTTTAAGGTCCTTCAAAAGGCCTTCTGTTCCTGGGATTGTAGGAACACCGGCTTTTTTCATCGTCTCCTTAGCGTTGGATTTATCACCCATCTGATCGATCTGAGCAGGAGTTGCTCCAATAAATTTGATCCCATGTTCACCGCAAATTGCGCTGAACTTAGAATTCTCAGAAAGAAATCCGTATCCCGGATGTATAGCATCAGCGTTGGTAATTTCGGCTGCAGCAATGATCCTTGAGATATTCAGATAAGATTCTTTACTTGGTGCAGGACCAATACAAACAGCTTCGTCAGCAAATCGTACGTGTAAACTTTCTTTATCCGCTGTACTATATACCGCAACAGTGTGTATGCCCATTTCTTTACAGGTACGAATTATTCGTAGAGCAATCTCACCGCGATTAGCGATCAATATCTTTTTAAACATGGTACTGATTTGAAAGTAATATTAAGCAGACTCTGAAGACAGACTCAAATGTCAGTTGAAATCAGTTTAGCTGGGGTCTATCAGAAACAGTGGCTGATCGTATTCCACCGGTGTTGCATTATCGACTAACACCTTAATAATTTTACCACTCACTTCAGATTCAATTTCATTGAATAGCTTCATTGCTTCTATGATGCACAGAACCTTACCCGGTTTTATTTCATCTCCCACATTGGCGAAAACAGGTTTTTCAGGAGTAGAGGAACGATAAAAAGTCCCGATCATAGGTGATTTGATTGTGATGTATTTGCCTTCATCTCCTGAGACAGGAGTTTCTTTAGGAGCGGAGGCAACTGAAGGAGCCGCTGCAGCAGACACCGGCGCAGGAGCAGGTGTATGAACAATATGTGGTACCTGGCTCACTTGAGCAGGCATCACCATAGCTCCATGTGTTGTCTTAATTGTTATTTTAAAATCTTTTTGTTCAAGACTTACTTCACTAACGCCACTATTTTGTACGAATTTTATGAGCTTTTCAATTTCCGGTAAATCCATAGAAGATGATTTCGGTGTTGATTTTACTTTCGCTACCGTTGCTTTTTTGCTTTTCATTTGGCTTTTTTATGTTCTTGGCGGGCCCTTGGACCGGGAACAGAAACCAAACCTACATGAAATTTCAAAAAGAGCAAAATTCTTTATGGTAAGGAGTAGGTATAAAACTCATTGAAATGCAATTTTCTGATGATATAAAATTTATGCTCGCTTTTGAGAAGATAAAAACTCCATTTTTGAAAAAAAAATGAGGAAAGACAGACTGCCTTTCCTCATTTTCCTATTTCATTGAGCCAAGCTCTGCGCTTGATAAATTTAATGAATTATATATTTGATTTTAAGTCACTTAGAGATCAGGTGTTCTAAGTGCTTCACGATCACCGAAAAAAAATCATTCTTCACAATGTGTTTTTAGATGTCAAACGAATTAGAAACTAATTTCAACTCCAAGAGCAAAAGCATCAAGGGAGTTATTCACTTGCACATTTACATCTAATGGATCAGCATTGATCGCTTTGATATTCTGATCCTTTGCCCAGAATGTATGCATGTAACCAACATTTACTTTAATTGCGTTTGAAGCTTTCACAGCGAATCCGGTATTGATGTTATAATTATCATCCTGCATTACTTCATAGGTTCCGAGTTTTGTATAGTAACCGGTTCTGTCATTCCACAAATAGTTTGTGTAACCACCACCTATACTGGTTGTGAACCATGGACTAAGCTTGTATTCAATACCTGCAGCAATTGTTGAAGCATTACCTGCAAGATCTGACCATGGCTGATCTTTAGTAGCGGCAGTTGATTTTTCCCAATCAGCATTTTTCTGGAAGTAATAATTATAATCTGCAAATGCTTTGAACTTATCAGAGATGGTATAACCTAAACCAAATGCCAATACAGCCGGAAGGTCTCGACGATTTTTTTCTCCGTCTACACTAGCTCCGAAATCATCTGTGATTTGTTTTGTTTCAAAATCAAGATTCACCTGTGACTCATATCTGGTGCTGATGTTAAATTTTTCAGTCGGGTTAATATTCATACCAATGATGAATCCCATTCCACTGGCATTTTCTTCTGTCTCCAGTACTAATGGCATATCATCAAGATCGAAAGGCGATGAAGTCAGAGTCATTCCGGCATCAGTTGTATTCTTTGCACTGATATAACGTATCGCAGTTGAGAATCCAATATTCTTGCTCATTTGAATTGTTCCACCAATTGTTGTGGTGAGATACATAGAGCTTGCATTTAAGCTGGCGTTTTTAGTTTCAGCATAAGCGCCACCTGTCGACATTAAAGCCTGTAAACCGATGAGGTCTGTTGTGATAGATCCTGTTGGATAGTTTAGTGTTCCGCCACCACCTGCAATGTAAACTCCGGTAAATAATGCCCAGTTGTTTTTCTTGAAGGCTGCATAAATATTCGGGATAAATGGATCAGAACCATCTTGCGAATAACTTTTAGGGCCTTCACCAATTCCAAGGTCATAGGAATGAGATGGGTTGCGGAACAGACTTTGGTTTCCAACATTGATGTGGAAGCCATTTGAAAGTTTCGTGATACCGGCAGGATTATAGACAACGGCATCAGTTGCATCCGTAGCAGCATTTCGCGCAGCAGTTCGCATCCATTCAGCACTCATGTTTGGTAAATTATCCATCTGTGCTATGGCAACACTCCCACCGAACATTGTAAGCAGGATCAGCATGATCCATTTGTTGTTAGTTTTCATTGATTTGAGATTACAGTTTGTTCTAGGATTAAACTGTATTATTATCCTGTAGTTAGGACAATTGACCTTGCTTTCTTACACAAAGTTTAGCCTCAAAAGCGGATAAATGCTCGTTTTTTTGTCTTAAAATGAATAAATTAATGATTTTTTGCTCTTTTTTAAGACTTAATCCTGTCCGCTAATAATTTGCAATCTCATTGTATATCTCTAATGGGAGAATGATCAAATGGTACGATTTGTCTTAGAAAAGCTTAGAATAAAGAAATACCAAAAAAAAATTATTATCCTGTCGAAAGCAGGTCGCAAGGTCATGCGAGAATAAACATTCGAAAATAATTTTATTAATAGGCCCATTTCACCCAGACACTTCCCCAGGTAAATCCACCTCCAAAAGCGGCAAGTATGAGATTGTCGCCTTTCTTCAGTGACTTTTCCCAGTCCCACAAACATAGTGGAATCGTTCCACTTGTTGTATTGCCATATTTGTGAATGTTAAGCATCACTTTGCTATCGTCGACACCCATTCTGTTCGCAGTAGCATCAATGATACGTTTGTTAGCCTGGTGTGGAACCAGCCATGCGATGTCTTCAGGTTTTAAATTATTTTTTTTCATGATGTCTTCCGAAACCTGTGCCATATTAGTTACAGCAGCTTTAAAGACAGGTTGGCCATCTTGAAATACAAAGTGTTCTTTAGCATCTATTGTTTTGTGTGATGGAGGTTTTACAGATCCTCCGGCTTTTTGGTGAAGGAAAGCTCTGCCGGAACCATCACTCTTTAAGATTGAATCTAAAACTCCCAATCCTTCTGAGTTAGGTTCAAGTAATACAGCTCCTGCGCCATCACCGAAGATCACGCAGGTTGATCTATCGGAATAGTCAATAATAGCTGACATTTTATCGGCACCAACAATAACTACTTTTTTATATTGTCCTGACTCTACATATTTGGCTCCGGTAACCAAGGCAAATAAAAATCCGGAACAAGCAGCGGAGATGTCAAAACCAAAAGCATTTTTTGCTCCGATCTTGTCGCTAATAACATTGGCTGTTGCAGGAAATACATAATCAGGTGTAGTAGTTGCACATATGAGCATATCGATCTCTGTCGGATCAATGCCTCGTTTTTTACACAACTCTAATACTGCGGGCACAGCAAGATCAGATGTCCCCTTACCTTCACCTTTTAAAATTCGTCGCTCTTTGATTCCTGTCCTTGTGGTGATCCATTCATCTGTGGTGTCAACCATTTTTTCCAGTTCGCCATTACTGAGAACGAACTCAGGAACATATCCTCCAATGGCAGTAATTGCAGCGGTTATTTTTGACATTCTCTTTTAATTGGATAGCGAAGTTAGAAGATAAATTTGAAATACACAGCCAATTCCATGAGCAGAGAATGAAATTCCAAATTTGTAAAAAAACTGAGCGGAAGTTGTCAGGATACGGTTTCCTTACTAAACGCCTTTGCTATCTTTCCGGATAATCCGGCTTCACATACTTCCTTACAGAGCAAAGTCATGTTTTTGATAGCTTTTGCTTTACTGATACCGTGTGCAATGATCACCTCAGAATTTATTCCCAGAATAGGAGTTCCTCCATAATCTTCGTAGTCAAAACGGTTAAAATATTCATCATTTATTCCCCGCTTAAGGATCATTGAATAAAAAGCTTCCGCTTGCTTGAGCATAACGTTACCTGTAAACCCATCGCAGACTACAACATCAGCCTTGTCATTAAATAAGTCGCGACCTTCTACATTACCTATGAAATTTATTTCTTTCGTTTCTTTGATCAGTTGATGTGCTTCCTTGACCAGGATGTTACCTTTTTCTTCTTCTTCTCCGATACTCATTAGTCCAATTCTCGGATTCTTTATATGAAGAAGATTTTCTGCATAGATAGAGCCGAGTACAGAGAATTGCTGGAGCACCTCAGGCTTACAATCGGCATTGACACCTACATCAAGAATTAATCCCCAGCCACCATCTTCTTTTGGAAGTAATGATCCTATAGCCGGGCGCAATATTCCGGGGATGGTTTTCACGGTAAACATCGAACCAACAAGCATAGCACCTGTATTTCCCGCAGAGGCGAATGCATCAATGCGACCTTCTTTGAGCCATTGAAATCCTACTACAATACTTGAATCATTTTTTTGCTGAAAGGCTTTTGTTGGATGATCTGACATTGATATTACACTTGGCGTGTCAACAATTTCCATGACGTTTTCATCCACACCTTCCCGTTTAAAAAACGGAAGCATGAGTTCACGCTTACCAAATAATATCAGCTTGACGTGAGAAGGTAATTCACGCCATGCCGCAATCGCACCGAGTGTCGTTTCTTCAGGTGCATAATCGCCCCCCATAATATCAATGCCGATTTTCATTTCAGTCTTTGCAGATAAAGGAATGATTTAAAAATACTGAATAACAAAAAGCAGCTGACAAAAGGCGTACCGAATTTGTCAACTGCTTTTTGTCAGTTTTTTGTTCACACTTATGCAGTGGCATTTTTTTCCATCACTACCTGGCCCTTATAGTATAGTTTACCTTCGTACCAGTGTGCACGATGATATAAATGTGGTTGACCGGTAGTTGGGTCAGTTGCAACCGTTGGTGCTTCTGCTTTCCAATGAGTTCTTCTTTTATCTCTTCTGGATTTCGAGTGTCGGTGTTTCGGATTTGGCATGTTATAATGGTATTATTAATTATTTCTTGTTTTTTTTTGACCAACTGGATTAATTCAGATTAATGTTTTTAAGTATGTCCCATCTTGGATCCGAAGGATGTTCAGCATCCGGATTCAGTCCATGCTTCCCCAGGTCTTCAAGCATTTGTGGGTCACAGGATGGATTTCCATTTTCATCCTCATGAACATTGCGCATTGGTATGAGTAATGTTATATATTCATAAATGAATCTGGATAAATCAAGTTCATTTTCTTTTGCCGGAAGAATTAAAACATCCTCTGCTACTTCTTGCTCTTCTTTTACATCGCCGAATTTTACAATCAATTCGTTAAAACTTTCAAGTTCTAATTCAAGATCCTCAAGACAACGATCACAAGCTAAAGTCAGTTCTCCTTCCATGGTGAAGTCGAGCAGTAGCATGTTCTCTTTTCTTTCAACAACAACCAGAACGTCAACATCACCTTTTGTTACCGGCGAGTTTTCAAAATTCTTAAAGAACGAATCTTCAATATGGTATTCAAATTCATGTTCCCCTTCGCTTAAACTCCCGAAATGGATCACGAAATCTTTCTCTCTGGTCATGCAAACCTCCCAATTTTTAAGGGGGACAAAGGTAGAAATAAAAGCCTTCGAATCAATCTTTTCTAGTGATTTTCTAAATCAAATTGGAGCTTTTTAGGGATATAAAGCCTGAAAAAATGCCTCTTTTTAAGAACATTAGTAATTTATTGATAAACAGGAGCATATCCCAACATTTTTTATATTGAGCCTTATATAGCTTTCCTCTTAGTACATTCGCCGTCCGGTTCTAAAAGTGGAGAAAATAAGCAAATATCTTCTGTTTCCTTTACAATGGCTGTGGCGATGCTTCTATTTTGTGAATGCTGTCGTCACCTTTTTTGTTTTTTTTCCGTTTTTCGCCATTTTACTTTTACGCCAGGAGTGGTTTCCACTTGTTTTCAAACTTAAAAAGGTTTGGGCTCATTTTATTTTATGGCCCGCCCTGATATTTTATAAGATAGAAAGTGATTTTAAGCCGAAGCCGGGAGAGTCATTCGTTTTTTGCCCGAATCACACATCCTATCTGGATATCATGCTTATATATATAAGTATCCCGGTTTACTTCCATACTATGGGCAAGGCTGAGCTAAGAAAAGTGCCGTTTTTCAGACGTTTCTTTGATAAAATGAACATTCCGGTCAATAGGAAAAGTAAAATGGACTCACACAGGGCTTTTCTGCGGGCTGCTTCAGACCTTGAAAAAGGTATTAGCATCACACTTTTTCCTGAAGGCACCATTTTACATAACGGCCCGTGTATTGGAAGATTTAAAAACGGCCCTTTTCGACTTGCTATTCAGGCTCAGGTCCCTGTTGTTCCCATTACTTTTTTGGATAATTGGGTCTTGCTCCCTGATGATTTTCTAAAAAGAACCGGTCGCCCCGGTATGTCTCATGTCATTATTCATGAAGCAATTCCAACAACAGGGATGACCGAAGCCGACATGGAAACTCTCAAGGCTAAAGTTTATAAGGTCATGAAAGATCCGCTTGCAGCAAAATTTCCGGAATATTTTCAGGATCAGGCAGAAAAAAAATAAAGCAGATCCTTTATGACAGGAATCTGCTTCATTCATTCAAATTATTCTGTTTTCTTCTCAGCAGAATTCCTCGTAGGCGCTAACTAAATTCTCAGCGATCATTTCTGCAGAACGACCTTCAATGTGGTGGCGTTCAAGCATATGGACTAGTTTCCCATCTTTAAAAAGGGCAATAGCCGGTGAAGACGGAGGATAAGGAAGAGTGAATTTTCTAGCCTCTGCAGTGGCTTCAAGGTCTTGTCCTGCAAAAACTGTAGCGAGTTTATTTGGTTTTTTGGGACTCTGCAAGGATAATTTAACTCCCGGACGAGCTGTTCCGGCGGCACAACCGCAGACAGAATTCAAAACAAGCAATAAAGTTCCCTGACTCTTTGGAATTGTATTGTCAACTTCTTCAACTGTCTTCAGTTCTTCGAAACCAACGGATGTTAATTCCTGACGCATTGGCGTACAAATGTATTCTGGATAAGGCATTCTGGTTTTTTTTAAAATTATTCTACAAAATTACGGGGAAAAAAGCGTGTTACAAGCAGCTTCAACTTATTTTATTGAAGCTTGCCTTGTTTTTTCCAATAAATAAACGTTCTACATTTTTAAATACCCATTTTCTTACAAATGTCAGTGCTTAGTCTTAATGAGTATCATCAGGCCTGAGCGTGGGGCTACTTTGCATGTAATCAACATGACACACAAAATGCATCGTACATCACTCAAAATTCTATTTATTTTCTTTCTCGTATTTAGTTGGGCTTTCAGGATCATGGCTCAGGATGTTCTGGAGAATAAAATCTATAAAGTTACTGCTTACAAGAGTGGAAACAATCAGATCAGCAGTACTTCCAACTATGCCGAAATTATTCCTCCGGTGAGTATTTATATACCCAATGCTTTCACACCTAACGGTGATGGCATTAACGACACTTTTGGAGTTAAAGGTGAAGGGATACGGAATTTTCACTTATTCATTTATAATCGTTGGGGCGAGAAAATATTTGAAACGACGAATCCAAGACAACAATGGGATGGAGTCTATGAAGGACAACCGGCCGAACAAGGGACTTACGTAGTCCAAGTCTATGCATATGGCCTTTCTAAAAGCGCGAGAAATGCCTCTGTGACTCTTGTGAGATAAAAATAATATGAAATATATAATTTAAATAGCTGACCTTGTGTCGGCTATTTTTTTTGCCTGTCAATTATAATTTCAGGTTAATTCTTTATTTCTATTTTTACACTCAAATAAGTATTTCTATGAGCCCTACTTCCCGCTATCAGATAGCAATGTTGATCGATGATAATGAACTTGACAACTTCATCAACAAAAAACTGATTGAAAGCGAAAGCTTCGCTGATAAGGTTATAATTCATGCTTCCGCACAATCAGCTTTGGAAGAATTAAAAAAGATCTCGGGCAATACCTCCTCTCTTCCCGATGTCATATTCCTTGATATCATGATGCCGCATATGGATGGATTCGGTTTTCTCGAAGAGTTTAATAAGCTTCCGGATACTGTTAAGAAGCATTCAAAGGTTGTGATGCTATCAACTTCTGAAGGTTTTAAAGACCTTAATAAGGCTAATCAGGATAAAAACGTTTATAAATTCCTGAACAAACCGCTGAATAAGGCTGTGCTGGATGCACTGAATGTCTGATTTTCATTTTCGGCTTTATAATATTAACAGGCGACCAAAGCCTTGTAAATACAGGATTTTCAGGCGATTTACTTTTAGGTCTAAGGGAATATCTTTACATTTGCCCCTGAACACCTTTCAATAGACATGAGCAACAAAAACTTTTCATTCGGGCAAGTGCTGCTGGTTGACGATAGTGAGATTGACGTCTTGGTAAATCGTCGCCTCATGGAACTTACATCGTTCACGAAAAGTGTGATGGTTGCCGGTTCTGCAGAAGAAGCATTGCATTACCTGAAAGAAGAATGCAGGAGTGCTGATGAAGCACCGGATTGGATCTTTCTTGATATGCACCTGCCTACAAAAAGTGGCTATGACTTTATTGACGAGTTTGACACTCTGCCTGAAGAGGTCCGTAATAAAAGTAAGATCATCATTCTTTCAGTTTTTCAAAAACCTGAACATCTTAAAAAGGCAATGGAATATCCATATGTTTTTGGTCAGCTTGACAAACCATTAACGCAACAGGCACTACGAGAACTGGTCTCTAAAAATTACGAGACGATCAACGTTTCTTCTTGAAAAAGGCTTTTAGTAATTCAGAACATTCTTCGGCCATGATACCACCAATTAGTTCTGTTTTCGGATGTAATATTTTATCGGAGCAGGTAAGAAAGCCTCTCTTTTCATCAGAAGCACCATAAACAATTCTTCCGATCTGTGTCCAGAACGATGCACCGGCACACATCACGCATGGTTCTAAAGTCACATACAAAGTACATTCATTTAAATACTTTCCACCCAGAAAATTTGCAGCAGCAGTGAATGCCTGCATTTCTGCATGTGCCGTGACGTCATTTAATTGTTCAGTCAGATTGTGACCACGACCTATTATTCTGTCCTTGCAGACAATAAGAGCTCCAACAGGGACTTCGTGTATATCAAATGCCCGGCCTGCTTCTTTTAGTGCTTCCCGCATGTAACGAAGATCGTCTGATTCTTTTGTGTTCATCGAACTGCAATATAAGAGGAATTAAGATTTCAGGGTTATTCTGTATGCTTTTTTCTTGTGATGACAATAGAAAGCTCTTGCATTCCTTATCCTGTCGCTAAAATATTTTTACCTTCGCTTTTCAAAAATATTAATATGTTGAGGACCCATACCTGTGGTGAATTGAACTTGTCGTATGCCAATAAAGAGGTAAGCCTGTCAGGTTGGATACAGCGTTCACGTGATCTTGGCGGAATGACTTTCATTGATCTACGAGATCGATATGGATTAACGCAGTTGGTTTTTAATATGGAGACTGATCCGCAACTTTGTGAAGCCGCACGCAAACTGGGCAGAGAGTTTGTTGTTCTGGTAAAAGGGAGTGTCGCTGAGCGCAGTAATAAAAATCCTAAGATGCCAACCGGTGATATTGAAGTCATCGTCTCCTCTCTCATTGTTCTTAATGAAAGTAAAACTCCTCCATTTACAATAGAGGAAAACACAGACGGAGGTGATGATCTTCGTATGAAATACAGATACCTTGACATTCGCAGACCGCCGGTAAAAGAAGCTTTGATGTTGAGGGCACGTGTAGCTGCAGAGACTAGAAATTATTTGAACGCTCAGGGATTTATAGAAGTCGAAACACCGGTCCTTATCAAATCTACACCTGAAGGTGCCCGTGACTTTGTAGTTCCTTCAAGAATGAATGCCGGAGAGTTTTATGCCCTGCCTCAATCGCCTCAAACCTTTAAACAATTGCTGATGGTTGCCGGTCTTGATAAATATTATCAGATCGTAAAATGTTTTCGTGACGAAGACCTGAGAGCTGACAGACAACCGGAATTTACTCAAATTGATTGTGAGATGAGTTTTGTGGAACAGGAGGACATTCTTCAAACTTTTGAAGGCCTCACCACCCATCTTTTTGAAAAAATATTAGGTCAAAAGGTATCCTCAATACCACGGATGACCTATGCTGATGCCATGAAGTATTATGGGAATGACAAGCCGGATATCCGCTTTGAGATGAAACTTCATTCATTGAATGAACTTGCTAAAGGGAAAAATTTCAAAGTCTTTGACGATGCAGAGACTGTGCTTGCCATTTGTGTCAATGGTGCTGCAGAGTATACCCGCAAACAATTGGATGAGCTGACAGATTGGGTTAAGCGTCCTCAAATAGGTGCAACAGGATTAGTTTATGCACGTGTAAATGGTGATGGATCCATTAAATCTTCCGTTGACAAATTTTACTCTGCAGAGGATCTGAAGCAATGGGCGGAGTTGGTAAAGGCTTCTCCGGGAGATCTTATTTTAGTGCTGGCCGGAAAAGATTCAGGAACACGAAAAGCTATGAGTGAACTCCGACTGGAAATGGGAGAGAGGCTTGGTTTGAGAAATAAAGAAGTCTTTAAAGCGCTTTGGGTACTTGACTTCCCGTTACTCGAATGGAGTGATGATTCCAAACGATGGCATGCTATGCATCACCCCTTCACTTCTCCTAAGCCGGAAGATTTAGATAAGCTCACCTCTGATCCGGGAAGCGTCCGCGCAAATGCATATGATCTGGTGATAAATGGTGTTGAGATCGGCGGAGGGTCAATTCGAATACATGATAAACAACTTCAGCAAAGAATGTTTGAAACCTTAGGCTTCAGTAAAGATGAAGCACAGGCACAGTTTGGCTTTTTGATGAATGCATTTGAATATGGTGCACCTCCTCACGGTGGTGTGGCGTTTGGATTCGACAGATTGTGTTCCTTGTTTGGCGGATCTGATTCTATCCGTGATTATATTGCATTCCCTAAAAACAATGCAGGAAGGGATGTGATGATCAATACGCCATCAGGCATTTCCGATGAACAACTGAAAGAATTAAATATTCGGGTGATCTAGGATTTTAGCTGGATCCGGCCATTGTGTTCTTCGATCATGTCAAAGGGTTCATCTTTTACAAGAATAAAGCTGTCAAGGTCGGCATAATCTGCTAGTGAACTTAAGTGCAATCCGGAAGAGATGCCAAGACTTGTTTCAACCATACATCCGATCATGGTCTTCAAACCTTTTTCTTTAGCCTGCTTTAACAGGTCAATAGCATTGTTGTAACCACCGGCTTTCATCAGCTTGATATTTACACCATGGAACATGGTTTTAATATATCCGAAGTCAGCTTCATGCAGGATTGATTCATCAGCAAATAACGGGAATGGTGAATATTTTTTCAGGTAGCTATTCTCTTCATCTTTACCTGCCGGCATCGGTTGTTCGACCAATTCAATATTGTATCGTTTGATCTTTTCCAAAAAGTAAATACATTTTTCAACGTCAAGAAAAGCTTCATTGGGATCAAGAAGAATTGCCCGGTCACTGAAGCTGCTCAGGTATCGGATGACTTCTAAGCCTTCGTCAGTATTAATTTTTAGTTTTAGGTAGCGGAATCTATCAAGCTTGTTATCGTTGTAAAAGGCACGCAAATTGCCGGGATCCATGATTGGAATAGTATATGAAGTATATACCCAACCGGGCTCTTGTAAGTCTAATTGTTTTGGAACAGAAGTTTTGTTTTTACTTGCCTGTAAATGATGCCATGCAGATTCAATTGCAAAACGAAGCGCATTGGCCAATTTTAAGTCATTAAGAAATTCATTTAAGGGATCAAAAGATGAAAAATTTTCAGGAACCTTGCTTTTAAAAAATTCAAATTGTTTCAAAAGTTTATCCGGACTTTCATCATAACGAATGTTTGGTGCTGCTTCTCCTTTTGCCGAATAAGGTCCCTCGTTGATGTTTACGATCAGATTGATTTTTTGATCCGTAGCATTTCTGGATATCTTCCAGGTGTATTTCAGATCAAGTATAATTTTATCGATTGACCAATGTTGCATACTCATTCAAAGGTTGATGTGAAGCACTCAGAAACTAACGTAGTATTAAAAGTCATTTTGCAATGCAATGATGCGAAAATTTAAATTAATTAAAGAATTTAGGGCTGAAATGCAAAAGTCCCCCGATTGGAAACCGGGGGACTTTTTGCAAACCGCTTAGAAAGCGGGAAGAGCGAAGATTATTTCTTCTTCTTAGCTGCTTTTTTCTTAGTAGCTTTCTTCTTTGTTGCTTTTTTCTTAGTTGCTTTTTTAGCAGCTTTTTTCTTAGTTGCTTTCTTAGCAGCTTTTTTTGCTTTTGCCATTGTTTTTAGTTTTTGAATGTTATGACTAGTCAAACTTAATAAATAATAAAAGGTTACACCGTTTTGTATAATTATTTTCTTAACAATGGTTTGTTGATTTCAAAAAGAGAACTTTTCTTCTTCAAGCATTAAAAAAATTCTTCTGCAATAAAAAATAATTCTTCTGAAACGTGCATGAATAAAGGCGTTCCAATGATTTGTTTTTTTTTAAGTGATCATGTGATGATAAAAATGATTGCATGATCACATCAACGACTAAAATCAAAATTGTTAATAACCATAAGGCCGACTTTTCCGGTTAATGTCAATTTCTAAGTTGCTGCGGAGACTTTTTTCAATTTCGGACGGTTCAAATTGCCCGATTCATAAATTCTAATGATATAATTCTTCATGAGACAAGTTACTTTGATCAATGATCACGCTGTTTGCTTTGTCGAAAGGATCCATACATTATAAAACACTTTTTATTTATTTGATACAACGGGTTGATACCGGGTTGATGGTAAAACCTATACTTATCGTCAATTTGTTTGGAAATTGGCTGATATCTCAAATAAAATCTAAACCCTTTGGAAGAACACTCACTTTATTTTTGATACTTTTGAATGCTCTCATACAGTTCACACCTTGAAACTGAACCTTACGAAGCGCAGGAATCATATCAACGTTTGTTTTATTTTTAAAATATTTTCAAGAACCTAAGGAGATGCTCAGGGCTTTCAAGGAAAAGTTAAAATCTAAAGAGCTTAAGAATTTACGTTCACTCAATGTGCTTGCATCGATTGCAGTCACAGTGATGGGCTTTGTTTTTGAATTTGCCTATCATGATGGTTATATTTTGATCACCGGATTGCTCGTGTCTATTATTCTTACCTCAAATTACTTTTTATCCTTCTACAGTTCTGCCTACAAAGAGCATTTTACGAATATTACTTATGCATCTATCTTTTTACTTCACTTCTGGGCTGTATATGTTACCCTGCTTCGTCATTTTGAAATTAGCTTCCTTCTCCCGCTTTCCATATCCATTTTCACATTTTCTTTAATTTTTGACCGGTTTTATAAAAGTCTGGTTTTCATTTTTACAATCACCACCACATTACTTGTTCTCATGCTGCTGTTGAATGAATGGGAGCCGGAGCATAGTATTGCACTTGTAGCTTTATATGCAGGGGCTATACTTTCAAATCAAATCCTTCAGCGTAAAGAAGAGTACCAAAGTGAGATCCAAAAGCAGGAGAAGCGTTATATTGACCTTGTCGAGAATATGAACGACGGACTGATCTATGTCAATGATAATTTTCTACTGGAATTTCTCAATGATCGCTTTTGTGAGATCACTGCATTTAAAAGGGAGGAGTTGTTGGGAAGGTCAATAT
>Ga0116143_10000645_pt1 | contig 47376 bp, 44 predicted proteins | sample AD_UKC034_MetaG_FD_89745 | JGI IMG/M metagenome (GOLD analysis project Ga0116143, IMG submission 89745) | Active sludge microbial communities of municipal wastewater-treating anaerobic digesters from USA - AD_UKC034_MetaG | ecosystem: Engineered > Bioreactor > Anaerobic > Digestate | place: USA... | reverse complement strand
GAAATATCAGGACTTGCATATTGCTGACATCTGGCTTACCTCCAGCGACAGCCTGATCGGCGATACAATTCTGCTGTTTCAAGGGCTTCAGGGCGACCCTGCCGAGTATCACCACACATCCGGCTACTCCGGATCCGGTAACATCCTCGAGGCTCTCAAGTACGTAACCGAGCGCAGCGGTGCCTGCTATTTCAGAAGCTGCCACACTCTCAAGGTCATCCGCAATATCACCTGGGACGAAGCGGTGCGTGCGGACATACTGTTTCACGCAAAAAAATATCAAGGCTGGCCGTATGCATACGGCAAAGTCGTTATTCTGCAAGCGCTTGACTGTATTTTCCGCACCGATTGTTTCACGCGACATTTTACCGTGACGCCGCTGCCGTACTGCTCGCAGCTCTGGGCTAAAGCCTGTCAGCAGGCGGGAGCCCTTGCGATGGTTAACGGAAAGAGACCTGATTCCGTCAACCCGGATGACTGGGACGACCACAGCAAGATATGGCCGCGGCAGTGGCGCACCGTGCTCGAGCATGACGGGCGGATCTGCAAAATCTACAGCCCAGAGGAGATGAACGCATGACACCAGAACAGATCGCCGGGATCGCATCAATTGTGGATATTATCGCCAAGGTCAACGGCTGGGGCATCGGAACGCTCATATTCATGCTGGTAGTGCTCCCCTGGATCTGCCTGATCGTCATCACCTACTTTCAGCGCCGGCAGGCAGAACGCCGCTTCGAGGAAGCGGTACAGATGTATGAGAACAATGTCACCCTGGTAGAGAAGAACGAAGAGTTGACTACCGCATATAAGAAGCACCTTGAGGAATTCAAGGATATCGTATCACTAAACACGCAGGTATTTACCAGGTTGACTGAGGCCATAGAGAAAAACCAGTTTTGCCCCTATAACCGCATACAGAAAGCGGCTTCAGGGCCGCAGATCGGTGGATAAGCGCAATGAGTGAACGGTTGATCCTGCAGGGAGCCCTGGCAGAGAAGAAACAGCGAAGAATGGAAATGGCTGCACATGCGCAAGGGATAATCCGCGCGCTGAAAATAATCATTCAGCCCGCATCGATTACTCCGCTCGCGGAGCTTCGCACAGATGAGGCGCGGGAAATGATAGATGAGCTGGATGATCTGCGAACTGCATACCTGCGGCTGCTCGGCGAGATAAAAGAGATCGAAAAGGAGCTGGGCGTCAATGGGTAACATGGTGCGAAAGCATTGCCGCATCACTGATGAGCTGCCTGCGGAGATCCGCGAGCAGGTTGACCGGCTGCTGATCGAAGGCGGTACGACCTATGATGACATTCAGACCTTTCTGGCCGAGAAGGGCTATGACATTTCCCGCTCTGCGATCGGCCGCTACGGGAAAGATTTCTTTGCTGCCTACCAGCGGCTGAAGGTGATTGAGGATAAATCGAGGGCGCTGGTGAGTGAAGCCGGCGACGGCATGGTGCTCGAAGAGGCGGCAAGTAAGATTTTCACTCAAATGATTATCGAGGCTCAGCTTTCAAAAGAGCTCGACATCAAAGAATTGCCTCGCATTATTTCCGATTTCGCGAAATTGCAGGCTTCAACCGTACTGAGAGAGCGGTTTAAGGCAGATTTTAGGAAGAAGTTCGACAAGGTTATGAGCGATGCTGAGAAGGAAAGTAAGAACATGACCAAGGATGAGCTGGTTTCCATGATACGGGAGCGGGTCTATGGCCTCGTCTGATGCTGCCATCAACCTCTACGACTATCAGAAGCGCTGGATCCTGGATAGGTCCCGGTTTAAGGTCGGCATGTGGGCCAGGCAGACCGGCAAATCTTTTTCCACCGCGGCTGATATCGCACTGGATAGTCGCGAGCGGGACCGTAACAAGTGGGTAACGATATCTTCCGGTGAGCGGCAGGCAAAAGAGCTGATGGACAAGGTGAAGCTGCACGGTGAGATCACCGGCATGGCGATGAAGTTTGCCGAGGAGACCTACGGCTACACAATGCCTAGCGGGCAGAAGGATGAGTACAAGGTACTTGAGATCATTTTTGCCAACGATTCACGCGTAATCGGAATACCGGCGAATCCGGACACGGCACGCGGCTATTCGGCTAATGTATACCTGGATGAATTCTCTGTGCACAAGAACAGCCGCGAGATCTGGGCTGCGGTGTTTCCCATTATTTCGCGCAGCGGCTACCGTCTGGTGATCACCTTTACCCCGAAGGGTAAGCAGAACAAAGCCTATGAAGTGTGGAACAATCCAATATTTTCCAAGCACCAGATCGACATCTACCAGGCAATCGCCCAGGGCTGCCCGCATAGCCTCGATGATCTGAAAGCCGGCATCGATGACCCTGACTTGTGGGCACAGGAATACGAGCTGGCATTCCTGGATGAAGCGACAGCTTGGCTCACCTATGACCTGATCAATGAGGCAGAGAATGATCATGCCGGAATCCCGGAGCTTGCCAGCGGTGGTGCCTTTTATGTGGGTATGGATATCGGCCGAAGGCGCGACCTCACCGTGATCTCGGCAGTGGAAAAGGTCGGCGATGTCGACTGGACCCGCGAACTTACCGTAATGAAAGGTGCAACATTTTCCAGCCAAGAGCAAGAGCTCGATCGGGTTATCCGCCAGTTTCATCCGCGCCGGGTGTGTATCGATCAGACCGGTATGGGTGAAAAGTTCGTTGAGGATATGAAGAAACGATACGGTGAATACCTCATCGAGGGTGTTCTTTTCAGTGGGGCCGTGAAGCTCGATTTGGCCACGAGCATAAGGAAGCGCTTCGAAGATCGGCAGATCCGCATTCCCATCGATCGAAATTTGCGAGACGATCTGCACAGCGTGAAGAAGGTAACAACCTCTGCTGGCAATATCCGCTTTGATGCTGAGCGCACTAATGACGGCCATGCTGATAGGTTCTGGTCTCTGGCACTGGCTGTTCATGCTGGCGGTACCGCGGCTGCAAAACCGGTTTATGGCCATGTGGATCCGGAAGAGACGAAGCGTGCCGGCGCGGAGCTGATGCGCTCAGGCCAGCGCGGTGAATCGGCGGAAGCACAGAGCGGCCGTATGTGGGGCCGCGGATTGCCGCAGCAGATGATGCGGCGCTCAATGCTCAATTCCATCGGATCATAGGATAGGCGATATGTCATCGATACGGGAAAAAGTCGCACGTTTTATTGCACCGAACCTCAAAAATGATGAAGAGCTCCGGACGATCGTCAAAGAGGAAGTCGAGCGAGCGCGCATGGAGATGCCGATCAACCTCGATTACGACCCGCAGGGTGACGGCTATCGCAGGCTCACCAATGACGGCCAGATGCGACGAGACTTGTCGCCGATGTCTCAGGATACCATGATTGAGCTCGCCTATTACATGTACGATTCCAGCGGACTTACGAAACGTTTTGCGCGCGATACGAAAAACTTCGTGCTTGGCGAAGGCGTGAGCTTCACAGTAAAAAACGACACAAAAACTGGCGATGCGCAGACGGTGCTCGAGCGGTTCTGGAATCATTCGATGAACCAGCTCGATCTGCGCTTACGTAACCGCATCGAATTCCTCGGCTTGCTGGGCGAGCAATGCTGGCCGGTATCAGTCAATAGGCTGAACGGCATGGTGTTTCTTTCCTATGTGGACCCAAGCAACATCCAGGATGTGACGCTCTATCGCAATTACCCGGAAGTGATTGAGTTCGTGCGGCTGCGTGGCACTGCCGGCCAGGCGGGCCCCACGTTGCGCGCGATCCGTGAAGAGCTGGATCCACGCAAACGCGAATATGGACGCCTCACGGGTGAATGCTTTTTCTTTGCCATCAATCATCCACCGAATAGCCCGCGAGGCCGCAGCGATTTCATCAGTCAGTTTGATTACATCAATGCGATGGAAGAAAGCACGTTTGATGAACTCGATCGCATCAAGCTCATGAAATCGTTTATCTGGGACGTCATGCTCAAAGGGGCATCCAATGAAGACATAACGGAATTTTTACGTACGAATACTGCGCCCAAGCCTGGCAGCGTGCGGGCTCACAATGAAAGCGTCGAATGGAAAGCAGTATCCCCTGACCTGAAGCTGTACGAGTCAAAAGCCTTCTTTGATTATATGCGATCCTACATCAGCGCCTGTCAGAATCGGCCGACATCCTGGTTGGGTGAAGGCGGTAAAGCCTATCAAACTGAGGCGGATCTCATGGGCGAGCCCACGTTCAAAGACCTGGGAGAGCGGCAGCTGTACGTCAAAAACATGATTGAGTTTGTGCTGCGCTTCGTGCTCGATCAGGCCATCCTCTACGGCGGCCTGCGTGAAGGGGAAGAGCCGTTTGAGATCAACGTAAATATGCCTGAGATGCAGACAAAGGATCTGGTGAAACTGGTGACAGCGCTTTTCACTCTTTCGCAATCGCTCATGATTGCTCAGTCCTCAGGCTGGATCTCTCAGGAAACCGCAACGGAACTCTACGCCACAGTGGCTGAACGCATCGGATTTGAAATTGATGCTGCCGCTGAAATAGATAAGGCGGCCAAAACGAGAGTCGCAGATGGCCTCACGAAAGACTATGCAGCGCGCGAGGCGATGATTCTCGATATCGTTGAGCGGATCCGCAAAAAAGACAGCGGAGCGAAACGATGACCAGAAGAGAGAAAGCCTACAACAAAAAGCTGGAATCGCTGATCGACCAGGCGCTCACCCTCCAGGATGATGCCGTGGATCGAGTCAACAAGATTTTGACTGCGACGCGCACGGAGTTGGCCGCCAGCCTGGCGCAAACACCGTGGGAAGCCCACTACTTGCCTCAGGCAAAAGACGCCATTGAGCGGGCAATACGGGGCTTTGAGCAGCAGTATAAGGCTGAGCAGAGCGAGGCACTGAAGACAAGCTGGAGCGCCGGTGTCGATATGGTCGATGCACCGCTTGCGGCTGCCGGGATCCGGCTGGTTGCTCCGGAGATCAGCCCGAGCACACTCGGGATCCTGCAGGGCTACTCAGCGGATCTCATCGGTGGCCTAAGCGCCGATGCTCTCAAGCGAGTGAATAATGAACTTACGATGGCCGTACTCGGCCAGACACCGCAGTACCAGGTGATGAAGACCATCGATGAGCTGCTCGGGATCCAGACACGAACAGGAATTTCCTGGAGGGCGGAGACGATCACCCGCACCGAGATGGCCCGAATCCACAGCGCCGCGCGAGAAGCCCGCATGCAGGCAGTGCTCAAAGGATCGAGCGATCCGGAAGTGCGATGGGGAAAGAAGTGGATTGCCTCCGGCAAGCGGCACCCGCGGTGGAACCATCGAGCACTGAATGGCACGATCGTCCCGATAGATGAGAATTTCCCAGGTGAAATTCCTTATCCACATGCACCGGGCCTCTCAGCGGAAGAGTCCATTAACTGCGGCTGCAGCCATGTGCTGGTGCCGCTTGATTGGGGAGAGCTGCCGAAGCAGGGTGAACCGGTCGAGTATCAGGAGCGGGCAGCATAAAAACGAGCGAGGAGAGATTGCAGACAAAACACACAGCGACAAGGAGAAAATCGATGAGCGATGAACAGATTACGGGAACAGGCGAAGGTGTTGGTGTTGGTGCTGAAGGTGCAGCCCCGGAAGGCGGCGATAGCGGCACGGGAAAAGGCGCTAAAACGGGCAAAGGAGCAAATCCCGGCCAGGCTCTGATCAATGAAGGCTGCACTGCATACGGAATTCCGAAAGAGCATGTCTTCTCATCCGGGATTGGTGCGGATGGTAAGGCAGTGATTGTGACTAACGGCGGCGCGAAGGTGCGCTACGGCAAAGGCGACCAGGTTGAGAAGCTCGACTACATCCGGGTTACCGGAATTAACCCGAATGCGAAAAAGAAAAAGCCGCTTGTCGGCAAGGAGCGTAAAGGCGGTGAATAAGGGCGGCCGCTGAGCGATTAACCGAAATTGGAGAGAGAGAATGTACTCAATCGACAATCCCCCAGACTGGCTCAAAAACCTGCCGAAAGGCGCGATCCGCATAGGTGTGGAAGTATTCAACCAGGTGCTTTCCAAAGCAGATGACGAGGATCGCGCCCGCATGGCGGCCTGGTCGGCCATTAAAGCGAAATACGAAAAAGCGGACGATGGCCAGTGGCAGCCGAAAGCAGCCGTCGACGGCAGCGATCACAGCCAGACGATCCGGGTGCGAGCGGCACGGCAGGCGGATGATAAGGGTCTGGTGTGGGAAGTCGTCATCATCGCTCCGGGCTTAAGCTCGAGCACGCCGCGCATGTTTTGGGAAGAAGAGGTGCTCAAGGAAAGCATCGAGCTGCTGCAGGGCGTCGATGTGAATGCCTATGAGCTGACAGCTGACTTCTTTTCGCATCTTCCGGTACCGGATCTCGGCATGCTCGAAGACATCAAGCGCTACCTGGTAGCGAAGAAAGTCGGCTGGATTGAAAAAGCCTGGTGGGAAGATGGCATCGGTATCAAAGGCACCATTCATTTCCTGCCCGATCAATCGTGGCTGCCGAATGCGCTCGAATACGGCAAACAGCATGGCAATGACGACGTGCTCGGCCTCTCGATCGACGCGCACATCAAGGGTGTGCAGGTCAATGTGGATGGCTGGACCGTCGTGTGGGTTTTGAAAATTCACTCCTACAGCAGCGTAGATGTCGTCACCTACCCGGCTGCAGGCGGACGATTTTTACGGGCCGTTGCGGCCCTTAACAACAACACGGAGGGCAAACGCATGGATAGAGAGAAACTGTTGCAACTGATTGAGCAGAAACGGCCCGACCTGCTGCAGGGAAAGGTCACGGCCTCGCTCGCAGATGATGAGATCTTCGAGATGGCACGCCAGGCAATGGAGCCGGTGACCGTTCCAGATCCCGGCGCTGGCGATCAGCGCGGAGCGCAGGGGCTCACGCTGGAAGCGGTGCAGGCCTTGATCAAAAATTCACTCAAGGACGTAACTACGGCAACTGAGCAGCGAGCTGCTTGTGCCCGGCTGATGGACAAAACCCTGAACGAAAGTAACCTGCCGCGGCCGGCGCGCCACCGGATCGAGCGAGCCTTTGAGGGCAAAGTGTTCGAGCAGAGCGCGCTCGATGCCGCCATCAAAGAAGAGAAAGACTACCTCGCCCAGATGGCAGGTCCTGGCGATGGCGCTCAAGCGCCCTGGGGCGATCAGACGCGGGTATCGATGGGCCTGTGCTGCCGGGAAAAGGTACAGATGGCGGTGGACAAGCTCTTCGGACTTACCGAGGACGATCTCAAAAAGATGGCGCGCATGAGTCGGCTTGATAATCGGCCGGTGTTTGAAGATCTGCGGGTCGGACAGGCAGAAGAGTATAGCAGCGTACCGGCACCTACTGGGATCCGCGAACTCTACGTGCTGCTTAGCGGCGATACGGAAGTAAGCGGCCGATTCTATCGCGACCGGCTGCCGGCTGATCTTCGCGCTGCTCAGGATATCAACAGCAGCACTTTTACCTATCTGCTCGGAAATACGCTCGGACGGCGAATGGTGAAAGACTACCTGGCTGTCGATTATCAAGAAAACCTGCTGATTTCTATTCGTAAGCCGGTTAAGGATTTCCGGCAGCAGGAAGCGGTGAATGTTGGGTATTTCGGTGATATCGACACAGTGGACCCGGAAACCAACAACTACCAGGAGATATCAGCGATCACCGATGAAGAATCACCCTACACGCTGATCCAGAAAGGAAACATTCTTACCTTCTCCCGGAAGTTTATCATCAATGATGATGTTTCAATAGCAAACCGCGTGGTTAATCGGGTGAACCGTGCGCTGCGCCGCACGCATGGAAAATACGTGTGGGACTTCTGGAGAAATAACGCGGACTGTTCCGACGGTACTGCATGGTTCACCAACCCGCACGGGAACTTACAGGTAAACGCACTCGGGTTTGCGGCCGCTCTGGCCCAATATATCGCGCTTGGAAAGATGACCGAGAAAGACTCTGGTGAGCGAATCGCGTGGTTTGATGGTGCCGGCGTCAAGCCGACCTTAATCTACCCAATCGATCTCGTGGCTACGGCTGAATCCATCATTAGTGACGAGTTCTACTACACCGGAAACGATCTCACTACGAAAACCAGAAATCCGCTGCGCGGGAAGATCAATGGTGCCCAGGTATCGCTGCTTACCGATGCAACCGACTGGGGCCTGCTTATGCCCGCTGATGTCGTGGATATCATCGAAATGGGCTATCTCAACGGCCGACAGGAACCTGAGTTCTTTGTGGCTGACGCGCCGCAATCCGAGCAGATGTTTGTGGCTGATCAGCTCCGCTATAAATTTCGCCACGAGTACGCCGGTGCCGTGATCGACTATCGGTCTGGAACTAAAAATGTGGTGGCTGGCTAAGAAACAGTCAAGGGTGAAGGGTAAGGAGCAAACAACCAGAACACCTTGCTCTTCACTCCTCACTATAACAAAACGGAGGATTGAACCATGAATAAACGATCGATCAAACTCTTGACCATGCTGCTTGTGATCTGGGTATTTTTCGCAGGCGTTGCAGATGCACAGGCCGCCTATAGCGTGAAAGAAGCATTCCTGCGAATCTCCGGTACAGCTGGTGAGACCCTGGCAACCGGCGATGTCGTATGTATCAAGGACGCCGACGGCTATGTGTATAAGGCTGACGCCAATGACGCTGCGCTGCGGCCGGCTGTTGGTATTGTTGGCAGTAAGGATGGAGCTTCGGGTGCAAGCGTCGAAATCGTCGTCCAGGGCGTTCTGACCGGATGGTCTGCACTTTCGGAAGGCGTTGCCGGCTACCTTTCCGAAACGGCCGCCGCGGTCACGCAGTCAGCGCCTTCCTACAGTCAGCAGCTCGGCTTTGCCATCAGCGCTACCGACTATTTTTTCTCCGTGCAGAGCTATGTCGATACGAGCGCGATCACGTCGCTGGGAGTGCTGTCGGGAACGACGCCGATCATTGTTGAGGGCTCGACGGTAGATGATAATGAGACGACATTAACATTCGCAGATCCAACGGCTGACCGTGCTCCGGTTATTCCAGACGCAGTGAGCGGCACGATCTATGCGACCAGCGTTACTGCGCACGCCACAACCGGAAATATCACCGCAGCTGAATGCTGGGGTGGCACGGTAACGAATACCGGCGCAGGCGGAGCGATCGTGTTGACCCTGCCCGATGCGGTGGCCGGCATGCAGGTACTGGTGGTGCTGCTTGCGGCTCAGGATGTAGATATCAACCCGCAGAATGCCGAACAGATTCTGACCGCTACCGATGCGGCTGGTGATGCAATCAGTTCGGCAGCGACCATCGGAAATTTTGCACTGCTTAAGGCGGTGAGTGCAACCCAGTGGATCGTACAGTCGTCGTCTGGCACATGGACCGATGTGAATTAACCGAAACGGTATCGAGTACACAAGGGCAGGCACCCATGCCTGCCCTTTTCCCAAAAGCAGAGAAACACCATGAAACGACTTTTTGCAACAATACTTGCGACAATCCTGCTGATCAGCCCGGTGCTGGCCGATGAGCATCGAGCCGAGGATATCACGTTTCTGGCCAGCGGCGTGAAAACCGGCACGGCTCAATCGACCGGGTTCAATATCGAGGAATACATTGAGGGCCAGATCCTGGTAGATGTGACTGCCGAGAGTGGCACCTCGACGCTCGATATCACGATCGAAACCTCAGCTGATAACTCGACCTGGTTCACGCATACCACACTGACTCAGATCAGTGCGACCGGCCGCGTACGGCAGGCGATCACCAATTTCGGCAAATACGTACGCATCAATTACACCGTGGGTGGAACGTCGTTTACCTTCAGCGTCGTGGGCGTGTTCAAGAACTAACGGGATCGAAAACCTATGTCGAACAGATCTGACTACATCGCTGCAATTGGAGAGCTGGTACCAGGATCTCATCCTATCGGAGAGCCGGAGAAGAGAAAGGCGATCGCAAAGGCGCTGGCTGAGCATTCGCGCAACAAGCCGCGCGTGATCGTTGAAGACGAAGTCGGAAACGGTACGCACGAATACGCACTTTCTGCTCTTGCGCTCTGGCAGGATGATTTCTCGATTATCACACAGATCGAATACCCGGTTGATGATGACGATGAAACAAAGGATTACCTCGAAGCTGAAGACTGGACCATCTATCAGAAGCCGGCAGGTTATTACCTGCACTTTCTGAATGACACGCCACTGGCGACTGAAAGCATGCGCATCACCTACACGGCACCTCATACCTGCACGGATGCTGACTGCACGGTGGCTGATGCGGATGAGGAAGCGGTACAGAGCCTGGCCGCAGCGCACTTTTGCCGCATGCTGGCCGCATGCTACGCGCAGGATCAGGATGCAACGATTCAGGCAGACAGTGTCGATCACAGCAGTAAACGGCGCGAGTATGAAGCTCAGGCAAAAGCGTATCGACAGGAATACTACAAACACATGAACATCGATGAAAACCGACCGAAGCCGGCCTGTGCAACGGCTGACTGGGATGTGGTTTATCCCAATGGCTGGGACCGGTTAACTCATCCGAGACGGCAGCGATAACAGATGGACGTAACCTATTCGATCGACATCGAGAATATGAAGAAGCTCATCGCCCAGTGTCCGCAGGTTTTTGCCGATGAGGCGCTGCAGCTCTTGCGCGAAGTCGTTACCGTGCTGGAAGGGAAAGTGGTGGAGCATACGCCGGTCGGCGTCGGAGGGGAAGCGGGCCTGCGTGGATCCATATCAAGCGATGCTTATATCAGGGCGCGGGAAATTGTCGGCACGGTGGGCACACCGCTTGCCTATGGTGAGGTGGTTGAGCGCGGCCGCACGGCGAACCAAGCAATGCCGCCAGTTGAAGCGCTTATTCCGTGGGTGCGAGCAAAGCTGGATGTGCCGGAAAAAGAAGTGCGCAGCGTGGCTTTTCTCGTTGCTCGATCGATCGGAAAAAAAGGCTTTAAAGGCGCGGACATGTTCGCTAAAGGCTTCAATGAGACTGAGCCCTGGATCATGACGCAGCTGCGCGGGCTGCCGGCGCGAGTGGCAGCAAGATTGGTGGAATAACTCTTTCACGGAAATGGAGATCAACATGAAACAATCAGTATTAAATCGCCAGCAGAAGATATTCTCCATCGTTATTGCCCTGCTCGCGCTTGTCGTGATCGTAGTGAATACCTACGCAGCAAACTCTACCCCGACACCGTCCGCTGTTGAAGGAGCTACCTGGACGCTTGATACGGTAGGCGTTATCACCACGGGTAAGGTTAGGATCCGGACGATTTACTGGGTCGACTGCACCACAAACGGCCATTCTTTTATAATCAACGACGCTGCCGGAAATCTGATCTGGAAGGATACGGACGGAGAGGCTGGCATCGGGCACCTGTTTTATATCGACCGCGTTGTGACTGGCGTGACGCTGAACACACTCGGGTCCGGAACGCTCATTATAGATGTAGCGCCGGTGAGGTATTGAGATGAGGTTTGCGCGAAGCACTATTTGGGGTCTTTATATTTGCCTGTTGTTTACTGTTAATGCGCAGGGGGCAACGTATTATGTTGACAACACACTTGCTGCTGACTGCGACGGTGCGGCTACCCACTACGACCCCGCAACGTGTGCTTGTGTGGCCGGAGCTGGGGCGAAGGGATATAACCAAATCTATGAGGCGGTAAACGCCACAAGCGCAGGAGATACCGTGCTCATCATGTATGGTACGGGGTCTATAGCGCTGGCAGCAACGATAGAATATCTAAGGCGGCAAATACCCTTACTATTCAGGGATACGACCCTAAGCACATACCAACCATTGATGCGTCCGCCAGCTTGTACGATTGTATCAACGTTGGAGGGACAGATTGGACTGTACAGTATTTGACTTTTTCGGGACTAGCCGATCCCGACGAATATGGAGTGCTAATAGGACAGTCCGGTTTCACTGGCCGGTATCTCACGTTTATCGACTGCGGCGAGAGCAATAGCAGTGAGGCACCTATCCGACTGTCAGGATCGCTGGGAACTTGTACTCTCGACCATATCCGGATTTATGGCAACGATGTCAACAATGGGCGCAGTCTAATTGATAGCACCGCAACATCGGGAACAATCAATCTCACAAACTCTCTTATTCTTGGCTTAAATACGGGGATAGTGGCGTGTGTCGGGCTGACAAATGCAACTAACCTGACCGTATACAATAGCACTATACTAGGTGGCCAAAACTCAGCTATCGGCAATTCCTATAATAGCACTACCGCTATTAATCTCAACGTGGTCAACTCCGTCGTCATGTCGGCTCCACTCGTTACGACAAACGGCTTTGGGATAAGTGCCGGTCACGCCAACACTGCGGTCAACTGCTCATACTCTCTGGTATCGTCTGGATTTATGAACGATGGAAATAACTGCTTTTCCGGGGGCACCCAGACGATCAGCAATATGATAGACGAAGGCCCGGGATTTGTCATCCCCGGCAAGAACACCGGATGTGTGGCTCTCACAATGGATTGGGATAATTACTCAGCGGAGGTTATGAAAGACGTTGCCGATGTATTTGCCGAAAAAGGGGTGGGCCTCACTTGCGTAGTGAATGCTGCATACTTTGCCCCGATTGGATCGCAGCTTACCGCTGACATTGCCGCCTGCTATAACAAAGGTGTTGACATCGGCTCGCACGGCTGGAGCCACACATCCATTGGCGATGGCGAGCTTAAAGCTTTTAATATGTACTATGTGGGATCGGGCACCTGCACCCTCACCGTTGCCAATAATACCCTAGCTACGGAAATCACTGGAGGCGGAGCAGAGGAAGAACTGAATATCGACCTCACGCAGTATGCCAGCACCAGCGGCGTAGATGCTTTGACTGCCCATATTAACGCTAAGGCTGACTATGTGGCGACCACAACTGGCCGCGAAGTAGTCGCCACTGCTCAGGCAACATCTTTAGCCGATGTGACGGCACAGGACATTACCGCAATCGGGAAAATTTATACTCTCCTCACTAACCCTGCTCGCCTATACCGTGATGAAATTCTCGATAATAACCAGTGGGTAGAGACAACCATCGGCGGCGGGTACGAGTGCGTATCTTACGCCTACGCCGGAAACTCTGAGGACGCCAACACACTAGCCTATCTGCAATCTTTTGACGGCACTTCAGCGGGGCAGCGCATTACGAGCAGCGCAGGCGGTGACCTGGAGGACAATTCAGACCTTACTTCTTTCGACCCTTTCCGCGTCTACCGCATATCTCCCACGGCTGCATTAGACACCTTCACGCAGCAACAACGTGAATGGTGGTTTAGGGATATGGGTATGGATGCGACAATTAGAGGGAAGATTGTTTTTGCCTACTTCCACGCTGACGATTTTGACGATGGAGACAACGACCTCAGCGAGGCAGAAAAGCAAAGCATTAGGGGTTGTCTCGATGCTCTGATCAGCACCGGCGCAGTAGTCGGTAGCCAGAAATCAGTAATGGCGTATATTACCGGCAACGGCTGGACCTGGAACGCAGGAACAAGTAAGTGGGAAAAAGCGCTTGCCGATAGTGGAGACTACCGACCTACCGGAGGAAGCGCTCTAGTCGGTGCTGGAACCAACGATCCTGACGGCGATGGCACCCCTAATATAATCGAGGGCATTGACGGGTCGACCTCTAAACCAGAATGCGTTACTGCTAGTGCGTACCAATATGAACGCGATAATAACCCGCGTCCCGGCCCATACGCTTGTGGAGCGCATCGATGAGCACACTTGCTGAAAAGCGCCTGCAGATTAAAACAATCCTTTCGACCGTCGCCGGTATCGGCCGGGTGCATGAGTACGAGCGCTGGGCGAAGGATATCACCAAGTTTAAGGCGCTCTATCAGGATGCAGACAAGCGGATCAACGGCTGGACAATTACCCGATCTTCATCCGGCCAGCGCGAAGGCGCATCGATGACGGTTAATACCTCGGATCTCTTCATTATCCGCGGCTACTACGGAGTGGAGGATGAGGCGGCATCGGAACTTGCATTTCAGGATCTCATTGAGAGCATCCGCATTGCCTTTCAGAATAAGTGGAATCTGAACGGCTACGCTGAGTCGCTTAGCCCTGACTTCGGCCCTGGCGCAGTGGGAAGCGGCGTGCAGGTGCGCGTGGTCGATTACCGGCTCTTCTTCGGGATCCTGGTGCATTACTGCGAATTAGTCCTGGGCGTCCAGGATCAAACGGATATCTAATAGGAGGTGCAACATGCCATATCAGTTAAAACCAGGTGTTGAATCTTTTCAGGTAGTGGATGGGCCTATGGCGTATACGACCTTTCAAAAAGGCAAAGCCTACGACCAGATCCCTCCTGAGCAGGCTGACAAATTTCAGGAAGTGGGCAATAGCGCTGCGCCGTCCAAAAGCTCAGCCCGCAGGGGAGCTGGCGCGCAGGGAAAAGGCGATAACGAGGTCGGTACGGGCACCGACATGACCGGAGGTGAATAACCATGAGCATTAGAAATAACATGGCATCGTATAACCTGATCGGCGTATCCGCCGATGTGTACGAGTCGGCAATTAACACGGCTCGTGCCTGTAATCTCGGGCTGCTGCTTGACAAAAGCAATATCTGCCAGATCGAGCCACGGCGCCAGCACAATGGCAACGAGGCAAACGGCAAGGAAGAACCAGATCGCATCGACGATCTGGGCGGAAATTCTAAAATGCCCTTTAATTTTGAAAAAGCGCAGCCGCAGCACTTCGGGTTTATCTGCGGTTATGGCCTCGGCAGTGTCTCCGTCGCCGCGGCCGGATCTACCGGCTATAAGCACACGATTGTTCCGATCACCTTTGATCTGGATGCGTTTAGATCGCTGCCGTCCTTTCCTCTCGTACAGAGGTTAGGCAATCAGGTGCTTAAAGAGCGCTTCACCAGCATGTTCGTTAACGACTTCACCGCTGAATTCGCCGAAGACTCATGGGTGAAGCTGAGCGGCAATCTGCTTGGCACCGGGCTGCGGGAAGATAACGTGACGGAAGAGTCAATCACGACACTTGATACCGCGACATCGCTCACGCTGGCTGCTAACGGCGTGCAGGGTTCGGATGCAGCAACACGGCTGAGCAATGTGCACCGCATCATCGCCGAGACATCGAGCGGCGTGTGGGTGGATGTTGCTTTCTCGGCAGTCAGCGCAGCAACCCCTGCGGTCATCACCATTACCGCACCGGGCGCTGGTGCAGCGGACATCACCTATAAGGTCATGTATATCCCGACCGAGGCCGAATCCTGGCACACCTTCCCCTCTCGGGTAACCGAGACTGCGCTGCGCGTGGTGCAGTTTGACGTGACGGTGGGCGGCAAATGGTCCGGCTCTGCGCATAGCGGCGGCCACAGCCTGGGCGGCGAGCTTAAGAAACTCACCTGGAAATGCAACAACAACCTGAAGGCACGGTTCAGCCCCGGATCCGGCAATCTCAACTACGCCGATCGGTGCCTGCGGTCAGGGCGTGTGCAGACCGTTGACTTCGATCGCGAGTTTAAAGACTACATCTTCCAGCAGCATATCGACGACAATGATACCTTTGTGGTCTATATGCTCGCCGAAGGCGCTGAGTATGAATCCGGCCATAAGTACACGGTTGAAGTGATTTTCCCGAAGGTCGGAGTCATGAGCGCAAAGAGGGGCGTGGCCGATAACAGGCTATCGGAAAGCCCATCGCTGCAAGTGCTTGAAGACAGCACCTACGGCAGCGTGATCGTCAATGTGAAGAACATGCAGGCTAAGTACGCGCAGGCGTCATAAGCGCGTAAGCGCGCTGATCCCGCGCCATGCGGGATGAACGGTCAACGGTGAACCGATAACAACCGACTGAAAGGAGGTATTTCATGCCACGAGGAGCTGCACCGAATATTCAGAACGAACTCAGAATCAATGATTCCGTTTCCGGAGATGTCATCACCCTGTTTTACCGCATACCCACTACCGAAGAGCGTGTGGCGTATCAGAAGGCCATGTTCGCTCGGAAGCGCAATAAGGTGGAAACCCATATTCCGGAGACGCGGCAGAAGTATGGCAAGAAGATCCTGACCGGGTTTAAAGAAGGAGACTTCTATAAGCTCGACGGCGACAAGAAGGTCTTCTTCTCGTCTGATCCTGCTTCTCCCAATTACGATCCCGACTGGATGAATCTAATCTGCACCTATGCAATGGATCTTCTTGAGTTCATGGCACTGCAGGTGTTTGAAGGAAATACGCGCGATTCGAATGTCTTCGCCGATGAAGAGGAAGAAGAAGCCGGAGAAATTATTGACCCAAACGACTGATAGAGGATGTCCGCGCTCTGTATGGCGGCAGGATGTGCACGGAGAAAGAGCATGAGAAATGCCTGCTTGATTTCGGAGAAAACCTGGAATGGAACTGCGCACAATGTCCAGACAAACGCCGGCCGGAATCGATCAGTGAATGGACCCTGCACATCCTCGATCTTCGCCGCCTGCAGCTTGGCGGATATCCGTTCGAAAAGAATGACCTTGATTATGAAGAATGGTGCGACCTGGGAACTGTCGCAGATTGCATTGCACGAATTAACCAGCAGCAAACCATCATCCCGGTATTTCCGGGTATGAAGCCGAAGCGATAAATGATCGGAAACTCCAACACAGTCACGCTCGAATTTAAAGTAAAAGACGACGGCTCGATCGAAGTGCTCGGCGGCAAGGTGAATGAGTTCGGCGAGCACAGCCAGAGCACGGCGTCGAAGGCGAAATCTGCCTTCGACACGATGAAAGCCTCGTGGATGCAGCTGGTTGCTGCGGCGTATGCGATCAAGGAAATTATCGATATTTATATGGATCATGACCGTGCCACTCGGGCAATGCAGACAACCTTTGGCCAGGCTGCAAACGACTATATCGCCCAAGCGCAGAAGATTTCCGACGCTTCGCGCAATATGTTCCATGTCGATGAGATCATGAGCTCAATGGCTACCTATGCCACGGCCATGAAGCGCTATGGCATCGAGGGTGAGCAGTATATTGATTTGATCAGCCGGGCTACCGATGTGGCGGCCGGGAAAAATATCGATCTAGAATCATCAATGAGCCGCATCACCTCGGCTATGCGCGGAGAGGCTGAAAGCGCGGAGTTCCTGGGGCTTACCCTAAACGACAATTATATGAAACAGATGGCGTTTGGCGGAGCCCTGCAGGCTACCTGGGAACAGATGTCAGATAGCGAAAAAGCCCATTTCCGCTATCTCGAAATGATGAACCAGACTGCGGAATATACCGGTAAAGCGGGAGAAACAGCACAGTCGTTTGAAGGGCAGCTAAAAATCCTTTGGAATACTGTAAAAGATCTGCTTATTCCGATTCTTTCCAATTTTCTCATTCCTTGGTTGCAGAAGGTAGCAGACGTTCTGCTTTTTGTGTCAAACGTGATCACGATGGATGTTGGTGCAGCACTGGCCTGGCTGCTGGATAAAATTGCCACGACGCTAACCTATCTCGAAAAGCTTCCCAAAATTGGAAAATATTTTGATGGCATGGCAGAGGAGGTGCGTGTTGTTGCGCAGGAAATGGATGCAATGGGTCAAAAGGGGGCTGAAGGCCTCATGAAGATTGTCAACACCCAGGAGAAGAAAGTTACGCCGGCTGTGCAGCAGACCATTAATGTCGAGCAGGAACTGGCGAAAGTAACCAAAGATGTTTCTGATAGGAACACGAAGGAAAAGGAAAAACAGGCTGAGAAGATTAGAGCGCTTGAGGACGCACTGCTTGATGACATTCAGAAAAATCGCCTTGATGAGTTCGGCTATGCCCGCTGGGCGATCGATGAAGAATATAAGGCTAAACAGAACCAGGTTAACGACAAAAAGCTGCTCGATGAATGGTACCTGGGAGAAAAAAAGAAAATTGACGACGCGGAGCTGAAAGCCACCGAGGAAAAAGCTGAAGAGCAGCGGAAGATCGAAGAGCAGCTCACCGATAAAATCAACGAGCTCAGCCTGGATCAGTACGAATATGCGGAGCAGAAGCTTGAGGAAGAGGTAGAAGCATTTCGCGAAGCCGGAATCGATGAAGCAAAGATAAAAGAATACTACAGTCTCCAGATGATGGAGATTGATAAGGCGCGATCCGATGCTGCTAAAGAGCAGCTCGAAGCGGAGCAGAAGGCCTTTGAGGAAGCCGCGGAAAAAGAAAAGGAGATGGTGGAGACGGTTTCCGATGAGATCGTCGGCGTCGGGTCCGATCTGGAGAACTGGCATGAAAATCTCTGGGATCGGATCGTGGGCTACGGGCTGAAGAAAGCTGCCGAGTACGCTGCCGGCGTCGCAATACAGCTCGCAAAAATGATGTCCGTAAGCAGCTCATCACTTGCGAGCATCTTTAGTGCTATTGGCGTGCCGGTCGGTGGATCGTCAACAGGTGGTGTACCCGGAGTATCTGGGGAGAGTTCTAGCGGTGGGATCTCCAGCATTCCTGGAATTGGATCAATGGGGAGCTTCTACCTCCCGTCCTCAATGGGTGGCTGGGAGATCGGACTAGGTGAATTAGGCGTGGCGGCTGTTGCTGGAAATTATCTTCCTCAACTCTGGGGTGGAGAAGGTGGATTACCATCCTCGCTGGGCGCCACGGCTGGGTATGTCGGAGGCACGGCACTATTGGGAACCAGCTTTGGAGCAGCTGTAACATCCGCAGCTACCGCAGCATTCGGGGCAACCTTAGGCTCTTTTGCAATGCCTGTTCTCGGAACAATCGCCGGTGCCGTAATCGGTGAGATCGTCGGAGGTCTGTTCGATGATTCCCATGACGAAGCGGTGCGCGATCGGCGAGGAGCGGTCTGGAGCCAGGCATTCACGGATATGATGTATTACGTGACCAATCCTGAAGAGGGAAGATCTCCTCTATCATATACCCAACAAGCAGGGTGGTATTCTAACGGTCAGTATCTGCCGTTCGAGCTGCAGCCCGACGATTCTCAAGCCAAGTTGCAATATGCCGGCTGGGCGCACACGGTTCTCCATGACCAGATGAGTGAGGAGGATTACATAGCCACCCTCGCTCAGTGGGATAATATCACTGCTGCTGTAGCAAATAGTCTGGATGCACGTGGGCTCGCGACAGCTCAAACTGCTGAAGAGCTTGCTAAGTTTGCACCTGTTATTGAACTCACCGGCCAGCTTATGGTGAATTGGGGCGCTGATGCTCAGGCGGCTGGTCAGGCATTCATCGAATTCTATGGAGCGTTAACTGCTGCCTCAATCGATGACTGGTTCACGAAGGCTGCACAAGGAGCCTCCACGCTCGAAGAGGCAATGGCGAACCTCCATGCGCTAGGAATGACTCCGGCAGAGGAAGCAACGATCACCTATAATCTCGCCCTGGATAAGCTACTCAACGAGGTCGAGCGCGGTTCCGGCGATATGATGTTTTGGTATGACCTTCTGGTACAGTCGAGAGGATCGTTAGAGGATATCGAGTTTTGGACAGCGGAACTCAATAACGCCGTAACGCTCCTCACAACCGCAGAAGATCTTAATGCAGGTCAGGTAGCATCACTCATCATGTATTATCGGGATCTGGAAGCAGCCCTTGATGGAGATACCGAAGCGCAAAAACGACTGGAATGGGAAACAGAGTATATTGCCGAATTGTTTGCCGACTATGTTCCTTCGGCTCTCGAGCTATATATCGACGCATTAAAATCTGCCGAGACACAAACTAATCTAACTGCATCAGCTATCAGTGCTGGATTCTCCGCAGGCTTCCAGGCGGCTACGGCGGAAGAAGGCTGGGCCGCTTTCGAGCAGGCTATCTACCAGAGCATTTATGACACCATCGAGCAATCCGTCATCGATGCGTTTATTCAAAGCGAAGTGTACAAGTCTGCCCTCGCGCCGTTTACCGAAACGATTGGTACCGCGATGGAGGAAGCCTGGGCGACGGGCATATTCGATCCGGCCGTGTTCAGCTCGATCATGCAGCCGGCGCTGAGCCAGACCATGACCAATATTGAAGCGCTGGAACCTGCATTCACTGACATTTACGCGATGACCGCGCAGATCAGAACGAATCTGGGACTAGACGGAACGGGAGACGAAACAACATCGGGCGGTGTGCTCGATACCGAAGCCTGGGAAGACGTTATAACGGATGCCGAAACACTCTCGGCAAACAGCGAAGAGATTATGAGCTATCTGGGCGGAATCCGGGATGAACTGATCGCAATCAATGCCATCAGCTTCGACGACAAAGAGCTGCGTATTAATGTGGTGCCCTACTTGGATGGAGAGGCGGTAACGCTGGAGGGTCTTACGGATGCGATTGTCGACAAGATCAGGGTGCGATCTGAAAACGGTGAAATCATACTGGCTGAGGCGGCATGAAAATTCTTTATAAAAACCTCATCGATGATGTAACTGCGACGATGACCTTCTCCTCGGAAGTGGCGACGCTTCCGGGCACAAACGTCCTCGATGATCAGCGCGGCAAGGTGTGGGAAACAACCGGCTGCGCATCGGAATGGGTGAAGCTGGTATTTCCGGGAAATAAATACTTCAATGCGATCGCCCTGGCTGGATTTAACCTGAGCGCATCGGCGACCGTAACACTGCAGGCAAACATGTCTGATGATTGGACCAGTCCGGCAGTGGAAGAGGAATTCGAGGTGTGGGAGCCGGTGATTGGTTTTGACGAGGGGCTCTATGGCGAGCATGGCTACGGCGGTTATCTGACCGACGATGAAATGCCCAAATACACCACAATGGTCCGGTTTCTTGCTGCAGCATACGCGTACCCCTACATCAGGCTGCTCATCGAGGACCTGGACAATGAGGATGGCTACCTGGATATCGGCCGAGTGTTTATTGGCGAGGCCTATGAGCCCTACGGCTACCATGACTGGGATTGGAAACTTATCGCAGTGGATCCCAGCGTAGTGACGAAGAGCGAAGGCGGCCAGGCGTATAAAGATATTAAGAGTCCGTTTAGCCTGGTGAAGCTGAAGCTGCAAAATCTCACCGATGAAGAGGCATACTACCGCTTTATACGCATCATGCAGGACTATGGAGTGCATGCAAACATTTTTATCTGCATGGATCCATCCAGCGCTCAGGGTAGGCTCTTTACCGGGGTGTATGGCTTCTTTCAAGGATCACAGCTTCCGCTGGGTAATTGCCACGTGAACCGCTGGCAGACCAATTTTACGTTTGAAGAGGCTGTCTAGATGACCTTTAACGAGTGGCTTGAAAAGACCAAGACTCGGAAAATTTTTCTCTTCGAGATCCAGTGCGCGAAGAAACAGACCGGCTTTGTCATCTACGGCAGCGGCCCGGCTTACTCGATTGCGATGACTACCGAGATCAGCGGTGTGGCCGAAAACGGCAGTGCCTACACTGAGCGAGCGAGCATCGCCCTGGTCGAGGCGAATGCCGGATCCTGGTATTGGGACCGGGCCGCTGAGCGACTTTACATCAACACCACGGGCAGCGACGATCCTGCCGGCTACACGATTATTTTGCGCCACACACTGTATCTTGCCAATATGGACCGCAAGCCGTTTAACAGCCGCTACTATGAGCCGCGCGTAATAGGGATTCCGTCATTCAAGAGAGAGATGCAGCAGGTATTTTATGGCCGATCAATGGCGAGCTTTGGCGATATCGAGATCGCCTACGATTCCAGCGCGCTCAGTTACCTTAAAGAGTGGACCTTTGCCGGCCAGCCGTTTACTGTACGGCTGGGAGGCCCGGAGCTGGCCGATGGCGATTATACCATAGTGCTTTCGGGTGTGTGCGACAAGGTGCCTGAGGTGTCAAAACGATCGATTAAGATCCCGGTGCGTGACAATGCCCGGCTGCTGAAAAAAAAGATCCCAACGACGTTTCTGGCCTCGGGTGCGAATGTGCCGGAAAAGAGCGTGGGCAAGCCGATTCCGGAATGTTACGGCACGGTCTATAACGTGCAGCCTCTCTTTACCAATTCGAGCACGAATGAGTACCAGGTGCGTGACGGTCGCATCAAGGACGTGTTGGCCGTGTATGAAGATGGTGTGGTGACTGCGTTGACTGTTACGAAAGATTCAGCTAACGGCAAGTTTCGCCTTTCCGGGCCTGCATCGGGTACGGTCACCTGCGATATCGAAGGGGCTTATGACGGATCGACCTTCTGGGATCTGCCCGGAGAGGTGAAAAAGAAGATCCTGGATGATTACCTGCCGGATGTATCTTACGTGGCGGCTGACTTCACGCAGCTCGATAGCGATCGACCCTATGAGCTGGGCATCTACCTCGATCGACAGGTCGAGATCGGAAAGGTTTTTGATGATATCGATTTGTCAGTGTGCGCCACGTCTGGCTTTAACCGGATCGGCGAGTTTTCGACCGCGGCGATTACGCTGCCCGGATCGTCTGCAAGCGTTACGTTTTCCAATAGCCCAAATGAGTACATTAAATTTGTTCTCAGCAAGGAGAAGGTGCCGGATGTGGTCTGGCGCGTGGTAGTCGAATACCGTGTCGACAACTCGAAGAGCGGAGATGATGACCTTACCAGGCGTGAGGCGGCGGAAATCAGTACAATCCTTTATCTCTACCCGGCAGCGGATGAAAAGACGATTACGAGCCTGCTGCGCGACCAGGCGGATGCGGCCGCGGTGGCAGCGCTCTACCTTGCGCTGCTCGGTACGCAGCTCTGGTTTCCGAAGTTCACGACAAAAATCAAGCCGTTTAGAGTGCAATTTCTTGAAGATGTGCGCGTTATCAATAGCGATTACGGCGTGAGTGGCTATTACACCGTGATCGGCATGGCAGAGGATTACGCGAAATCCGAGGTAACACTTACTTGTTACGGAGATGACTGATGGCTAATTTACCTGGTTTGCGAGATGCTAATTGGGGGGAAATACTCAATGGGTTCCTGCTCACGGAGCATAATGCCGATGGAACTCATGCCGCTGGAGCAGATGTAGCCTTCAACTGGAAGGTGAGCGGACACACTCCGGTATATGTATCCACATCCTCTTTTCGGATCAATGGTGCCAATCATACCGGGATATATGTCCGTGGACTTCGCGTGAGGATGGAAGATGCAGGTGGAACGGGGTATGTCGCTACGGTGTTAAGTTCCGTCTATGCAGGAGGGAATACCACTGTAACCATCGATAACACAAACTGCCCTGCTGATATCACTACTCTTAAATATGGCTTGGTCACTCCCTATGGCATCTATGGAGCAATACCAGAGATCGCATATCTGGCCGAATGGTATCTCCGATTGCCCAACCTGTATGCGGTTCCTGGATATGCACCATCCGAAGGACTTGTTAACACCGACACACCGGTGATCAAGTTCTCTCCGACAGTGGATAACAAGGTGAGGTTCGCCTTCAGGATTCCCGAAAAGAAGCACGGCATCGATATGAGCCGAGCCCTTGTGTTCCATCTCAAGTACGGAATGGAAACTTCGGTTGCCAGTAAAAAGGTATCGATGAATATAACGTACCGATTGAATCAGGCTGCTCCTGTGTCAGTTGAAGATGAGATCACCGTTCCCAACACGACCACGTGGGCGATCCACAATGGAGTAAATCTAAGGATCGCCGCTGGAGCGTATATAACAGGGCAGACAGTAACAGGTGTTCTTTGGCGAGATATCGATGGAGTGGCGCAGAACCACACCGGAGCCTTCTGTTTGCTTGAGGATGGCTTTTGGGTAACTAACGAAGCATAAGGAGGGAGGCACCATGCCGTTAATTGGTGGATTTCGATCGATGAAGGTGGAAGTGGATGTGGTGTACCAGGCTGCAGCCCCAGCTGCTCATGCCGCACTCTACAATGTTACAGACTATTCTGGATCCGGAGTTCTGAAGAGAGTGAGTCAATTAAATCCTTCGGGTGCAGAATATTGCTATCTGACTATCACTATCGATGGAGGTACGGCAGAGGCAATTAATGCTGATGGAGTAACAGGCCAAAAAGAATTGATGTACGGATATTTTAGCAATGATGTGTCCCTGGATCTTTATGCGGAATTTAACAGTGCATTGTTAGTGAAGATTGCGAACGATCATGCGTCAAATACCGCCAATATAAGCGGGCTTTGTGCCTACGCACATCTCTCTGAGGAGATCTCACGGGAGATCATCCCTGCCGGGCAGCCGTTGCCGGACAGAGATCATACGTACCCGTTCGATGTTCTGGTAGTAAGGTACGCTACCGGAGGCTCCTCGATCAAGTTCCTCTCTTCTGAGATGCCCCGAACGTGGTTCGATGCTCAGGGGCGTTTGCAGGGTAAGTTAGTAAAACCGAAGTATAATCCCGTAGCGATCGGACAAGCAGGGATTGACTACGAGACTGGATCTCCGAAGTTCGTCTATGAGGACGCCGTTGAGGACAAGGTGGTGGACGTGGTACTGACGGATATGGACGGTTACCCCGGAAGCAAGGTATTCTCTGTTCCCATTGTGAAGGGTGTCATCGATAGCCAATATCTTCCTGTTAAGCCATCGGCCATTAAGGTAGATGCAACGAAGATTATTTCAATAGCATAGGAAAGTCCGGCGCGCGGATCTGGCCGGATCCATCGCGCCGCTCATGCTGATCTGCCAGCACAAGGCCCGCTTGAGGCGAGCAACTCTCCTTTTGAGATGCGATTAATGTTAATAGCTTAACCGGTCGACAGGATCGGAATCAAGGAGATCAGCATGAACAGTCCACTGCCGTATATCGGAGGAAAGAGTAAGTTGGCGGCTACGATAATTGAGATGATGCCGAAACACGAACTGTATTGCGAGGCTTTTGCCGGTGCAGCGTGGGTATTGTTTCGAAAGGAGCCGTCAAAATACGAGGTTATAAATGATCTGGAAGAGTTTCTGAAGCAGTTTAAGTGGCTGCTATCGTCCCGCGAATGGTTTGAGGACTGGAAGCGCCAGCAGCAGGCCGGAGGGCTTACCGATATACAGCGGGCGGCCCGCTACTACTACTTACAGCGCCATTGCTTCGGCGGAAGGGTGCATAATCGAAGCTTTGGTGCGGCTCCGCTGCGAGCGCCACGGATCAACCTGCTGCGGCTCGAGGAAGAGCTTTCGGCAGTGCATCTGCGGCTGGCGCGGGTGACGGTTGAGAATCTGCCCTGGTGCGAATTCGTCAGGCGGTATGATCGGACGGAGACACTGTTTTACTTTGATCCGCCGTATTTTAAGACGAAAGATTATGAGCATAACCTGGGCCTGGAGGATTATCAGGCGCTGGCTGGTGTCATGGACGGGCTGACGGGAAAGGCGATTCTGAGCATCAACGATCATCCGGAGATGCGAACGGTGTTTAAGAGGTTCAACATGAGACCCGTTTCGCTCACGTATTCGGTGTCTGAGAAGACGTGTACGGAGGGAAAAGAGTTGCTGGTGAGCAACTTTTAGGAGGGATTGAGGGGAGAGAATTAAGTGAAAAGACCTGCCTGAATTTCAGCTCAGAATTCAGACAGGCTTTTTGCGCCCTGCGGTTCGGGCTGTTTTTGGTCCTGGATTTTGTCGCAGGTTTTATTAGCCTGTCGCATTTTCTATTGCAATTTGTCGCAAAATAAGTTGCGTCGGTCAAACATCATCGGCAAGAGTCAGGCCATGCAGCAGGTGTACGAACAGATCCTGCAAGCCGCCAGCTCTGAAGCGAATGTGGTGATCCTGGGAGAATCCGGCACCGGCAAGGAACTCGTCGCCCGGGCGATCCACGCAATGAGCGGTCGTGCGGATCATGATTTTATACCGGTAAACTGTGGGGCTATCCCTGAAAATTTAGTTGAAAGTGAATTCTTCGGGCATCGTAAGGGCGCCTTTACCAGTGCTCATGCAGAAAGAAAAGGCTATTTCGATGCTGCCAAGGAGGGGACTCTTTTTCTTGATGAAGTGGGCGAACTCGGCCTCAGTATGCAGGTAAAGCTGCTGCGGGCCGTGGAAAGCGGAGAATACACGATGCTGGGTGATACGACGCCCCAGAAGGCGAGTGTCCGGATCATCGCCGCAACAAGCAGAAACCTTCGCGAGATGGTTAAGAGAGGAATCATGCGGGAAGACTTCTACTACCGCATTTCCGTGATCAGCGTCGTACTTCCGGCGTTGCGAGATCGCAGAGACGACATTCCTCTGCTTGTTTTTCATTTTATCGAGCATTATGCTCGCGGGAAGAAGGTACATGTTCCAGGTAAAATCATGGAAGCGCTCTACCGGTATGACTGGCCAGGTAATATCCGGGAACTGCAGAACGTAATTCAACGGTTTCTCACTGTAGGGAAACTGGGTCTGGAAGATTCTATAACAAAACCCCATGAAGGAAGGACTACAATCCCTCTACCTGAAGAAATAAGAAGCCTTGAGACAGCTACTGATGAATTTGAAAGGTGCTATATTCGAAAGGTACTGGAGGAAAACCGCTGGTCGAAAGCGAAAACCGCCGCAGCGCTTCAGATTGACCCCAAGACGCTGTATCGAAAGATGAAACGAGTTGGGCTCATATGATCTGTGTTACTTATTGGGCTTGTCACTGAAGAACACGATGTATTATGATAGGAAGGTATCAGATATTCCTGGACCGTATGGCCTTTAGTGATTTTGCGGCAATCTCAGCACGTGATCATCCCGCTGGGTTACCACAGTAAGCTGGAGCGTGGAAAGCAGCCACTTTCACGAGAGATAAAACGAAAAACACACCTGTGCCTGAACCGTCAGCCCCCCGCGCACTGTACTGGGATCGGTTCAGGCACTGGTAGTTCATGTAATTCTTTATGGTTCATGACAACAAAAACGGTGTGCAAATAGGGTGCCGGACCTTGCTGGTTGAGATCAAGACGTTGTAATTACGATCCTTTTTGACAAGTGGAGCACCTGTGTAGCAACAAAGGCAGGCAAGGGCAATTTTGCCCGATCATGCATTGACGATGTAAATAATGCTTTGTAACTATTTGCTAATTTTCTTTAATGGCTATTATGCCACAAATACGGGCAAAAACTCCCGATCCTTCCCTTAAGAATCACACCAACACTAAATCGCAAACGAGGTGAAGCCCTTGCCGCGGGCGGAATGGCCCCTGCGGCTTTGTCAGAGAGATCCCTGTTTACCGTGGCATGACGCGCTCACCACCATAGAGAAGTGTGAGCATGAGAGTGCTCAGACGTTACCCCACCCCTCTTTCTTTAGCACCTGGCGAGCCTTTTCATTCAGGATCGTTTCATGGAGTTTCACAAAATTCACAAGCGGCTTCCTATCACCGATGTCCATTCTGGCGTGCAACTTCACTGAACCGGTGGGACACACCGCGGCACAGACGCCGCAGCCGATGCACCATGCCTCATCAACAAGGACGGAATCACCTTCTAGCCTAATGCATTGTACTGGACAGATCTCGACACAGGCACCGCAGGCAATACACGTGTCCTCGGCAGTTGCCCGAATGTAGTAGGTGGCCATGAATGAGTCCCGGGGTAATATTCTCCTTCTGATCGTTCCTACATTCCAGCATGCGCATCCGCAGCAATTGCAGTTGTGTTGTATCTCGCCCTGGCAATTATCTACGAAATGGACCAGCCCCGCCTCTTCAGTCTTCTGCAGGATCTGCAGGGCTTCCTCTTTGGTGATTTTTTTTCCGACACCTCTCTCAACGACAAACCGTGCCTGGCTGTTAAACTTCATGCACACCTCGGTAGGATGGTTGCAGACCGTCCCCGTCAACAGACGCATCTCTATTCGACAGGAGCAGTGACATACCGCCCATGCTTCAGCTTTGCTGACAATTTGCTCCATGGCATCATAGGAGTATACTGCCTGCCGGCTCACATCAATCGACTTTTCCACCGGAACATACCGCCATGGTTTGGTCTCGAAGCCGCACGTTTCGGTTATCACCATCGGATTAAGGTAGTTGTGAATAAGCCTCACCATCGTCCGGGCATGGGGCGTATCTTCACCCTTCCAAAAGGAGGCCTGCGGAAAACCGAATCCAAACTGGAAGAAGGCGTATCCCGGCTTTCCTTCGGCTGTGGGACCAGAATAAATCAGATTCTTTTTCACTAAACCTTCAAGGACGTTTCGCACCTCCTCTTCAGGAAGTGCGGCTCCCCGGGCAATTTCAGCACCGTCAAAAGCCTGCAAGGGAATGACCACCGTTGGAATACCAAGACATACTGCGGCCTCCAGCGGTGTCAACGTCTGTCTGAGAAAGTCCACAAATGCATCCACTTGCAGGAAGCCCATTCCTAAACAAGACATGTGCTTCCCCAGCTTCTCATACGTATCCTGGTCTTGGGCACCATTCAAGGAATGGTCAGCTGCCGCAGTACCGGTGACTCCCAAGACCGGTACAGTCCCCACGATTGCATCGGCAATCCTGTTCTTGAAACGCTGTCGACGATCCACTCCTTTTTCATTCGTATCCATGATCGATCTCCTCATCATGCGATAGTTGAAGACGGTTCCGGATATTCTCCGCACGTAGTCCACACACCACCGTGGTGCCGCATCGTGTCTAATTTACATCGGAGAGGCTTGCGGCTAACCAGCAAATCATGTCTGCCCATCGATGGCAAGCGAGGACTTCTTTCGGTTGAGAAGCGTGTTCAGTTCCAGCAGCAAGGAGGCCATGTCAAAATCGTATACGTTGCTAGCCATCTCGATGGTTTCATAGCGGGCAATCGAGCATGTTCCGCAAAGTAACCCACGCTTATTCAATGCGGCTTCCGCCTCGGGAACCACATGCAGAACCTGGGCAAACGTCACCTGCGGGGTTATCGTGTCAATTTCAGCCAGCGGCAGCAAGGGAGTGGAGGTTGCAGAAAGCAAGACATTCCATTCACGCTCACTCCTTGAGGGAGGGATAATTCCAGGTACAAGCAGAAGCAGGACGATCATCAGCAGAAAGAACAGGTTCAACCACGCAAGAAGAGAGATGCTTTTTAGATTGGCGAAAACATCCGCCTTCTTTCGTCTTGCTTCCTCAGAAAGCTGAGTTCGTTCCGAGCACTTCATAGGAGCAAAAGCCTTTTAAACCCTATAGTGAAAAAAACACATCCGCTCATCAGAACGGAAGCTCTCCCTAAACCTGCCAGGAGAGGGAATCGGCCGAATGGTCCCAGGAATATGAGGGGAGCTATGAAGACTGACGTTCCCGCAAAGAAACAGGAGAAAAATAGTGCACCGCTGAACGCGCCACCTCCAGTATCCAGAATACGGGTTATCGCAAGGAGAAAGGGAGGACAGACATTGATGCCCATTACCAATCCGGTCATGAACGGAAGACGTTTGAAGCCACCACTCAGCTGGTTGAGCATGGAGCATAATTTGAACTGAGGGAACGATCTGACCATCCCATAGGCAATAAGGAGCAGAGAGAGAATCATCATCAACACCGAGGCAATCGCATGTGAACTTCCCGGAGGGATTTTCCGGCCCAGATATCCTACAGTAATCCCTACCGCCAGATACGCAACCAGGCGGCCACCGCTGAATTCCGCCACTACCAGAAAATTCCTCAGGGCGTCGCGTCTGTTTTCGACCAGAATAAAAGGCAAGAGAACCGGCAAGCAGCTCCCCAGACAGAACACCCCGGTTGAAAGCCCGAGGAAAAAACCCTCGATGGCAAGTGTGTTCATGGCTCTTCCCAAGGAATGTTTTTGTGGTCTCGATGTAAAGAAACCAGCCGTCTGGATGTACGATGCCTTGGAGTCACGATAGACGGCGATAACCTATCTAGCGTTTCAAGTATATCCAGACCTCGAGGGCATGCCTGGACACAGAGGCCGCACTTTTGGCACAGTTCGAGGTGTCCCTCACCCGTTTCCAGGCCTTTTTTCGCAGCAAGCATCACACCATACGGGCCGATGAACTCAGGTTTTCGTTTCAACACCGGACAGGCGCCGGCACACCGCTGACACTCCGTGCAGTTGAGAATCTGTGCTTTTCTTTCTGCCAGAATTCTTATTATGAAGAAGACAAACAGCAGCGGAATTTGCATCGCAAGGGCGGTGTAAATGATAATCACCGGGCACCCCACGCTGGTTTAAGATTGTCGAACGTCCCGTCTGTGCGCAAGTCTCGGATTATGTCTTCTATGCTAAGATTGATCGGACACATTTTTTGGCAATTTCCGCACAGGAGATCATAGCGGGCGGCGTGTTTGGCTTTCATTTTATACACCCGGACTTCGCTTCTCGGCGAAATAGTCTGCTGTTCAAGCGCCTTTCGAGGGCTGGTCAATGTCCCCTCACATTCGATAACCATGTCGGGATCCACTCTGTTGGCCTCTTCCAGGGAGAGCCTGAGATTGGCAGCATCCATCATGTAGTCAGGATTTGCGGTAAGTGCAGCCGTAACGTATCCCGATGGATCTATTCCCAATGGACAGCTAGAGGCACACGCTTTGCAGCTATAACACGTGATTGCCCACGGGTGTCGGGCCATGGTAGCATTCACGACCAATCCCATAAGAATAGAAGCAAGAAACACCGCCGTTATGGTATTGAGCCACTTCGCAATCCGTTTACGTGTTCGAGAGGTGCGCATCATAGGTGCTTTCAAGGATTGTATGATCAGCTGTGCATCAAGAACCCGGCGATTGCTCCGGCAACAATGCCTCCCACGTTGAAAAACGATCCGCACAAGGCGAAACTCAGCATCATGCCGGCAAGCGCTCCGGCGATTATCATCGCAGCAAACCCTACGGCCGTCTGGTTCCTCATGTCCCGTGGTGCCGTATTCTTATTTTCAGAGGAAGAGGGAGTCTCATCCGTTTGTACTTCGCGAAAGACCGCAGACTGTTCGTGCATACTCTACCTGTTATTTTCCTTATTACAGCGGCCGCATGTCACATGAGTGCAGCCAAAATTCCTACTACGACACCTGCACAGAGGCCGCCGATCTGATATGGCTTTTCGCCCAATGAAATATTGATCAGGGTTCCGGACAAGAGGCCTATGCTCAAGCTCAAAAGGACTAACGAGGTATTCATAGAGTAACCTCACAGGAATCCAAAGAGAGCGACAAGAACTGCAGCTGTGCCGGTCCCAACAATAATGCCGATTTGTTGAGGCCGTGTCGCACTCCCCGGCGAAATTCCCAGCAGTCCCTCTCCGATTTCACCAACCCCTCCGATCCGTGAAGGACCACAGGAAGATGCTGCATTGATAATAAACGCAGTGAGCATGGCCGGGATGACCATGGGAGCGTGATAGGTCATCATGATTTTCTGGGCGAACATGAACACTCCGGGGAGCAAGGCTACACCGATTATTCTCCCGCACGGCATCGGCAGAATCGTTGGACTAAAGGTAAGAAGCACTGCCACTCCCACATACCCAAGCGGAGAATGGCTGGCGATCCAATCGAGAACGGCCAGCAAGACAGTGAATCCCCCGGCATACAGAAGCGCTCCAGCAAAAATGAATCCTGAGACCATGGCCAAAATTGGATGGATAATAATACCGCCCATAACATCTCTTATCCTGAGCCCGGCCACTGCCATAATGCTTATGCCAATACATGCTAGTATCGTCTGGATAGGAATGGGTGGCTTGAAGATAAATACGATACTCAGCACAGACGTGAATAAGAAGAAGGAGAAATACCCTATTCGCGTCGGCGTGGGAAGGACCGTATCCCGGTTCACGGTTCTATAGTCCGGAAGGGGAAGAATTCTATAGAAAAGCCTGATAGAAATCATGGTTACTGCAGACATGACCATAATCGCAAGCTGTTGAGCATTGGAAAAGGAGCCGAGCGGATACCCACCGAGCCCCTCGCCGCTCATGCCGATGCCTCCTAAAGGAGATGGCCCGCAGGATGCTGCTGCATTTATGATAAATCCGAAGACTATAATGGATGCCAGGAGCGGATCATTCTTGTGACGCGCGATAGCCTGTCCGAACATTACCGCCAGGGGGAAAAGCGCCGCCACCAGAATCCTGCCGCAGGGCATAGCAATAACAGCAGGGAAGTTTACCAGGATCACCACTGCACCCGCAAAACCCAGGGGGGTTTTCTCGATCTTCTGTAAGAGAGCCATTGCTGCAGTAAAGCCGCCTGCTGCCTCCAAGGCTCCGGCAACGAGAAATCCGGCTATTACCGCTGTGAGAGGATGCAGGTACACATTGGCCGCAATGCCTCTTACTTCAACAGGCTTGCCAAACACAAGACCAAGCATCCAGATGATCAAAGCACCAAGCGTCAACGCTGTTTGGACCGGCAGGATATCCTGCGGAATGATCCCCTTTGTTGATCCAACGACAATAACAAGAAATATCAAAAGTGCTATGATGCCTAACGGTTCCATCGGCCCCAGCCTGGAGAGCGCTGCGCAACCCATTGGTCACCGAATCGGGTTATTCCGAGGCGGTCTCCTTTACGTATTGTTTCGAGACAGAAAAGGCATGGACTCGCCATGGCTTCAATGACAGTACCGTCTTTCAGGCCAACGCGGATCCGCACTGAGCCTCGTATAGTCCCACCATGGTCGCAGGAGCATCCTGTCGAAGGATCTTCTAGAAGGATTCCCACAGCGTGAGGGAACACAACCATCTTAATGCTGATCCACAGCCAGTAAAGTCCGAGAATAAGCATCCCACTCTGAACGATCAGTGATACATCTAGAGCCATCACGAACACATCTCTTGTATCATTCCAAACCTAATATTTTTTCTTCCACACGTCTGATTATTCCCTGAGGACAGTAATAAATGCATCGTCCGGTGCGAGGACATCCCCACACATCTATCTTGGGAACGATCCGGCCGTCTTCGAGAGCACTAAAGGTAATGAGTTTCCTCTCGGTTACCGGACACACATTCACGCATTGCTGTTCCATCGGATAGAGACATTCCTGGATACCGTACTTGAATCCGTGCTCCTTGGCAGCAAGCAGGAGCCGAAAGAAATTGACCGCACCTTTTTCGCCCGGCTTTGTCCTCAGGAATTCATTCCCCTCAACGGTGCCCTGCGATGAGATACGCACCCTGAAATCTGCTTGATCAAGGTGGTTAATGGTCACGGTGTTTTCATACACAGGCTTGAAGATGCTGTACTGGCACCCGGACCGATCATAGGCGAATACCAGTATTCGTGAAGGAACCGTGGTAGTGCTCAGTCGAATAGCAATCGTATTTTCACGAAAAAAAAAGCTCGCGTCAGTCGGAGGGGCAATACTCGGATACGTAGCAGGGATTTGCGGGACCCTCTTTTCGTATGCGATCACCGTTATCGATAGCGTTAACGCTAAGAGCACCACAACGCCCGTGAATCCTCCGAGCACAGAACCAATGATTAAAACAACGCGCAATCTCAAGAACACGTACCTCATGAGAGAGTATGAAGCTCGAACTCACGTTCGAGGCAATCGACTGTAGTAAAGAAGCACTGCGTCACCTTCTTTGAGCGCAACCTCATCAGCATTGTTTATTACTTTCTGGGCGTTTACCGTATACCACCACGAGCCGTTGAGATTATCTTCTTGATCGTTGCCAACTGAAACAATGATCAACCCTTGGGAGGTTTGTTTGATCTGAAACGGAATTCCATGGAGCCGGGAAACTTCCGCCAGGGCGCCAATAAGGGAGTGGCCGGCCACTTTGGTCGAGCAGCCATCCATATCATGAACCACATCGAACGCCTGCATAGTAACGGGACCGTTCCAGAGGCATTCACTTTTGCCCTGGATTACCATTGATACAGTGATCGGACTATCGCCCAGCACGCGAAGAGTCTTTCTGGCTGAGCGAATACAGCCCGCTGATTCGGCTATCAGGGTATAGGACCCTGGGGTATTGAGAAGAAGATCGATTGCACCTCCGGCGTATTCTTTTTTAGAGTTGTTGATCCAAACAATTCCTACAGGGCTGGGAATCCAGGTCGGATCATCGAACATCTCGATTGTCACGGGAACGGATTTCTTCACCGCCGCTACCTCATCAGTGATAACGAGCCGAAGCGGTACAAGTGAATTCGCCCTCGCACACCAGAGCACTTCATCTCCATTCTGCAGATAATAGCGATCTGCTCCCTTTTGAGAGCCGCAGTTGTTGACCCGATATTCCCACCGACCTGACTCGTGACCGATATCCCACACATAAAGACCCGAAGGATGAGCATCAACAGTGTATGTAAACGATTTCTCCTGCGCTGCGGCCTCCATGATGCTGAGAGGAGTCGGCCTTTTGAAATGATGATCGAGCCCCTTTGAATCTCTCACGATACTATCGGAACAGGTCAGCACCCCGTCATAAATAGTTCCCGCACTTCCTTCAATACGCACACTAACGGTGATTGTCTCCCCTGGAGCAGCGGCGGGAGTGAAAAAATTACCGAGGAGTGCCGGTATAGCATAGGCAGTCATAAGCGAAGAACTGTCGTCCTCCTTCGCTGTCCAGGTGAATGACCCATCGGATCTCTGGAGGCTCAGGAGGTGTGTTACCGGATCTCCCGCCAGGGTCTTCCAGGCGGTAGGATCCTTCTCCGCAGCAGCCAAGGCTTGGATCACCCATGCATCTGTGGCCGCATTAGAGGGCACAAAGAGATAGGGAAATCCGCCATCATGCTGCTGCATCTGCTTAAGGTAGGCAAGGCCTCTTTGAATAACAGGAGATTCCCTGTTTTCACCTGCTGCCTGCAGCGCAATGAGTGCGATGGCCGTGTTGTCGGCACAGATCTCGATATCGGTGATAGTAGCACCCCAGCTTCCATCTTCTTTCTGATGGCGTTTAATGTACGCTGCCGAGGAGATCACCTCTATGCTCTCAGATTCACCCGCAGCTGCCAGGGCAATGATTCCCCAGTAATCATCCCGCAATGATAAAGGATCTCCCATCTGGCCGTGACTGAACTGATCCTTTACTTTCCGGATGCAATCCATACCGCAGAAGTCTCGAGGATCCAATCCGGCAAAGCTCAAGGCGAGGACTGCCCGGGTATAATCCCAGATAGTGGTCGGCCGGAAGTGCTTCGCCAGATAATCCAGCGGGGTGTGTCCATTCTTCTTCCAGGTTCCCGGGTCCTGACCGGCTGCGCCGAGAGCGATAATCACCCATTCAGTAATTCCTCCTTGACCGAATCCTCCGTCGTCATTCTGGCATTGTTTCAGAAAGCTGAGGCTCTTGGTAATAGCAGACGATGTTGGCGACAATGGAAAGACATCTTCCGCATGAGCCTCTCGCCCCCAGGTTGACACGAGCAGCACTGCCAGGCAGAGCAGCACTGTGTTCATTACACCACCCATTATCATCTTTCTCCTTGCCAGTTCTCGTTCCTCTAAAGCAATGTTCTGGTGAACCAATTCCCGCCGACAGGTTACACGTCCGGCACGCTGTGCCGTCAGCTACCACTTCTCGCCTGCTGGGCTATCTTCATTGGATCATACTCGTATCCATATCCGAGGATGTCATCAAGGTACATAAGCACATATCTCGCTATGCAATTCCTTTGCACCAGGTATCGACCAATTCTATGCAGCCAGGAGTCCGGCTTGTTAAACGGGCAGGATGTAATACAGCCAAGGCAGTTCAGAGAATTGGCTGGATCCTTGTACCAATAGTCAAGACATTTGCGCAGGTCAACCTCCCACTTCCTGACTCCCCTGACTACCGTAGGACCTCCAAGGGGAACCGCGTTAGCCGGACAGTAGCGCACGCATTTAGTACATAGCTGACAAAACTCTTGTACTCCCAGGAAGCGTGGCTTGTCTGGTTCCAGGGGTAAGTCGGTGGTAACGATCGAAAAGCGCCCGGCCGGCCCAAATTCCGGAACAATCAGCAGGCCATTCCTCCCGAGTTCCCCCATACCGGCGTCTATAGCAACTGGGATAGTAAGCACCTGGCTCCAGCTTTCGTAATGAGCGCGGCTGGGATATCCCATGCGGCGAATTTCCTCGGCAAGGAGAAGCGCGATCTGGCCTCCGGACTTATAAAATTCGCTTACCGCTCGGGCCGTCTGCACTTGAAACGATGACGAAACAGTGTACTCATACGGCAACCGTTCTCCGATCACCACTGCATAGGTATGGCTGAGGGCAGCGCCTTTGAATATCCACCGAGGATTCATCCTCCCAACCATCACGATATCAGCTCCCAGCGCGAGCGCCCGCTGCTTGATTTCCCTGGTCATGAAGGTGGTACTGACGATCGTTCTCTTCTCTGGAAAAACAGGGCCTTCCAGAGCCACATCAATCTGTTCACCGCAGATCCCTTCAAAGATGAATTGCTTCTCCTTGGGTCCTTTGTACTCCGGTACCATGATAGAGCTGAAGACGTTACTCGGATGATCCGCCTGTTCGACAGTCGCTTCCGTATCGTAAACGCTGGCAGGCTTGTTTCCCAAGGGTATGGTGATGAGCACGACAAAGGCCAAAAAGGCAGAAATGCCGGTGAGGATAATGGCTTTTCTTCTCTGGTCTCTTCTAATCATAAGAATCAGTTATCCATCAGCAAGAGACTGACATTCCCGTGGAGGCAGGACTTGCCGCTGAGCCCTGAGGAGTAAGCCGTACAAAGAACACACAAGTGCCATGGAATAACCAGGAATATGCGCACAGGTGACTCTGTACGGCTTTCATCTTCTCTACGATCCCCACAGGTGTTCAGGTGCTGTGCTAATTTGGGCGAACGTTCTTTCGCTCCGGATGATATTTTACCAGCACCCACATCCAGCCAGAGCTGACAGCACCAAAAAATGCCAGACTGATATAGGCTGCCCGCATTTCATCCAGACAGACGTGCGTGTAAACAAAAAGTATTCCGAAACAGATCGTGATCAGTTCAATAATCCACCCGATCCATTCATACCATGTTAGTCTTTCAAGGCTCCTGAAGAATTGCGCTTTAGCGTTCATATGCTTTCATCCTTTTCAAATGCGTGCTTTGCTTTGATGAAGTTTATGGTGGCCTTCTTGACTGTGTTATCCTGAGACGCTTAAAGAACTCATGCTTTGGCGGGGTTTATCATGAGCCAGCTGAATGGCTCAGTCCCACTTCGCGGGATTACCCTGAGCACTTCGACAGAGCCTGTACCGAGCTGCCGAAGTGCTTCAGTGCAAGCTCCGTCGAAAGGCCGGAGGCTTCATTTCAGGTCCCATAATCAGGCATGGGCTCAGTGTTTCTTCCATATCCCACACCATAAGAACCCTTAGGAGGCCTCTTCAGCATGTCGGGGTGAATCGCAGGTCCCGTTCCAGCGGTGAGCGTGGATCCCCCGGCCCACTGAAGGATATCTGCATCCGGATCAAGCCCGTTGGCTCCATACGGCCCACCCTCCACCAGCCTCCCCCACGGGTCGGTCCAGGCAGGAAATTTGGCGAAGTGAGGGTTATCGGTGCCTTTATAAGGAAAAATGACTGGACGATACGTGTTGTTCATATCCCACCAGAACGGATATCTTTCTACATAGTACTGACGGGCCTTGTCTCCAACTTCATCGCTGCGGCTCCCGAGCGTCATCCAGCGCTCAGAGTCATCGGGCATTATCTCATAGCTTTCGGCAATCCTTCCCCGGAGCTCATCGACAATTTTTTTCATACCGTACCGGTTTTCTCGTGAGTAAAGGGCATAGTCTATATAGAGCATCATTCTCCGTGCGACAACGGAGCGAGAGACAATGTATCGGCCAAACCGGTGGAGAGCGTATTTCCCTTCTTTTGCCCAGGGACAGACATCACGACATATCGAACAGGTGTTGGGAAAACAGTTGCTCTCCATGCCTATGACAGTTGTTCGCCGGCATCGCTGAAAGTTTACGGTAAACTTCTTGACACCGCGCACGACCGACTTTTCATACTGGATAGCTTTGGCCGGGCAATATTCAAAACACAGAGTGCAGTGTTCACAGAAATCCTGGACGCCGATATCAACGGGATGGTCGATTACTAAGGGTATATCGGTCGTAACCGTAGCGATTCTCACATTTGGTCCCCAGTTCCGGGTGATGAGCTGGTTCATCCTGGACAGTTCACCATGCCCCGCCTTAACTGCAAGCGCGATCGAGTGAACATTGCCGTTGCTGTGAACCGCAGCTGGGTATCCCAAGTTTCTGATGTATTCGGCTACCTGGGCTCCCACGTGATCCATAAGGAAGTAGCCATAGGACACTTTTCCAAAATAGCTCGGAGCATATTCATTATCACCGGCAGGGAACGGGTGGCCCAGTTCCTCTTCAAAGATCATGGAGATAGCGTACTTGTGGGGAAAAGAGATCGGGTTTCCCATCTTATCGGTGGGGAAAACAAAACGCTGATCCAGCTCACATACCCGGGCATCCAACGCCCCCAGCATTTTTGCCATCCGCTTGATCTGTTTGGTCATTTTCACGGGATCGACTACAACCCTGTCCGGATTAACCGGCCCGTAGTAACGGGCCTGGGCCTCTTTGGAACCGAACTGGACAGTAGACTTAAGCGCCCATTTCATTTTAATGAGCGGGTCATCACTGCGGTTCATCCAGTCCCAGGCGGTTCCACTTGGGCCGCGCTGCGGTTGGTTGCCATAGAGAAACGCCATGAATTGGCTCGGAGGATATCTGACTATCTCACCAACTACTTCGCTAGTACCAACACCGTCCTTGGGAAATCCGCGCTGCCCTATGGGAAGAATGAGGGACAGAATAAAAAGCGTCCATAGTGTACTCACCGTGAGAATGACAATTTTTCGTTTATCCCTTTTCATTGCTGCCCTCCTGCAAGATGTTGCTGCCTATGGGACCCGGATAGGATGCTCAAGACACACAGATACCTGCACGTTCTTGATCAATCGAAAACGTTGTATTCAATAACGACATGGTTAGATCTCATAGTTGGTTCATTGAAAAAGTAAAAAGCAAGGGGTGTGCCGTCGGCGCATTCGCAAATAACCTATTAATATTAAATAGTATCTTGATTGTACAATCCAGGAGACTATCAAGGAAAAGATATTATTCGCGAAATAATGCGAATCTTGTGAGGATTGTGCAGCTGAGGCAGACAGTTCCAATGGGTAAGCAATGCGTTAAAAATAATAAATTTTATCGAAAACAAGCGTTAATCGTGGCCTTGAAAAGGCCTTTTCGCGAAATAATGCGAATATCGCGATATATCGCTACTTCCTTTGTCGTTTTATTCCTAGTTTCTTCATCTTAGACCGAAGAGTAGACTCCTTAAGTCCAAGAAAATGAGCAGCGCCTCTCTTGCCGCTGACAAGCCAACCAGTCGAGTCCAACACGCGAAGAATGTGTTTTTTTTCCATCTCCGCGAGACCAGTATCGTCTAACGGCTTAGGCAACGAGATCTCCGGCAGAGCAAACGACAGCTTGGATCCGCGCGTCAGAATCATAGCCCGTTCAATCACATTCCGTAGTTCCCTCACATTTCCCGGCCACGAGTATTGCTGCACGGCATCCATACTCCTTCGGGAAATGCTCTCGATCCGTTTACCCAGCGTGATTTCAAATTCCTTGACAAAGGCCTGTACCATCAAAGGAATGTCCTCCCTCCGCTCCCGCAGGGGAGGAACGGCGATCGGAAATACATTGAGCCGATAGTACAAATCCTCACGAAAGGCTCCCTGTTGAACCGCTTTGGCCAAATCCTGATTCGTAGCGGCAATCACCCGCACATCGACTGAAATTGTCCTGGTACTCCCCAGCCGTTCAAACTGCCCTTCCTGCAGCACCCGCAACAGCTTGGCCTGAAGTTTCAGAGGCATTTCACTGACCTCATCCAGAAAGATGGTCGACTCATCGGCAACCTCAAACCGACCGATCTGCTTAACGTTGGCACCAGTAAAGGCGCCTTTTTCATGACCGAATAGTTCATTCTCTACCAGCGAGGAAGGAAGTGATGCACAGTTTACCTTCACCATGGGCCGGTCCTTACGAAGGCTCAGGCTATGAATCGCCCTCGCTATCAGTTCCTTTCCGGTGCCGGTCTCGCCCTGGATAAGGACCGTAGAATCAGTCTTTGCTACCTGTTCTACCTGGGTAAGAATGTTTTTAATTGCGTCACTCTTTCCGACAATGTCACCATGTTTATACCGCAGTTCGATCTCCTCCCGGAGGTAGACATTCTCCTGCTGAAGCCGATCCTTCAAGTCCTTGATCTCAATAAACGCTTCCTGGAGCTTTTGTTCGGCTTGCTTGCGTTTGGTGACATCACGCACTATTGCCAAAAGAAAAATTTCCCCAGAGAGTACCATCCTGTTAATACTTACTTCTGCTTCAAAGAGAGTACCATCACATTTCTTATGTCTCCATTCAAAGAATTGCGGAATGTCTTCTTCTGCAGCTCGCATAATCGCTGGACCTTTTTTTGAGGACATAAGGCCATCAGGTTGTCTTTCCGGGGAATGATCGAATGGTGAGGACCCGATTATCTACTGTTCGGTGCATCCGTACATTTCTAAGGTCTTCTTGTTGCAGGCGATAAACTTATGGTTCTTCATGATAAAGATAGCATCACCGGCCGATTCAAACAGAGTACGGTACCTGATTTCACTCTCTTTAAGGGCTTGCTCCGCTAGCCCGCGCTTCCTTACCTCTTCTTTGAATTCGTGTGTATTCTTGTCAGCGGTATCATCAAATGTGCTTGTCGTCACAGTGCATTCCTCTCGTTTTCCCCCTTGCAAGGGACATATTTGACCGACGGTCTCATTCATGAGTTTCTGGTATCGTGTGCGAGATGGAGCAGGTAAAGAGGCAGTGATCTGAGGTGCAGGAGAAAAATCTGATGGCCGGTGCATAACGGCCACCAGAAAGAAGCGAAACCACCTTACAAAAGAAAGGCATGCAGATTTCGATACACAGTACACGATGGTCCAGAAGATCACGCTCGAACCTAACGCTGCCCTGATTATACAGAAATTATTTCCTGCAGCAAAGGTGTTATCTTCTCCTCCGGCTACGAGCTTCGATACGTGGCTCTGCATGTATAGTAATTGATATTCTTTTCTGTACGAAGACGGGCCTTCACCGACGCTCTTGCAGAACGGCTCGAAGGATCTGATACGTTTCTCTGTATATACGTTGGTCTTCACTCGCTCTCGGCCCCGCGACGTTGAGCACTCTGATATCGTGCTGCCCTAACCAGGACTGAATTTCGGTGATTGCCTCCGAAGCCGGGCGGAGATCGAGATCAATATGCAGGCAGGGACGCTGGTGATGTTTCGCTCTCTGTTGTGTCAATGCGGACCCACCCTTAAGTTTCCCATGAGAAAGGATGAGCGTGCCGTCGGAATCAAGGACGTTCTTTTCGGTTCGCTTACGATAGCTTGCTGTAGGCATTTCCTGAAGCTGGTACTTCATCGGCAAGATGCCATTCTCGGTTATCCGATTTCTTGGTATCCAGCCACCATGTGGGATGCCCAGGTCAATAGCAGCATCGAGAGCGGCCTGGTCAGCTCCGGTTTGACCGCCAGAGATTATCCTGCGTATCACCTGTGATCCTCTTCGTGACGTAGGGACGGATGAAGCAAAACACAGTTGCCATTTCTCAGAATACTACCACAAGGAAGCACCATTTGGGACGAAATGAGTAGAATGGAATCTCTTAATGCGAGTGGAGACATCGTGACCGATCCTCTTATTCTTTTCATGTCGTCTTCGCTGAACCGTACATTTCACCATTAATAGCTACGAGCATTCTGCCTCAGAAGACAGCATATTCGCCTCAGATTAGAAAAACAGCCTTCTGTCGGCCCGGTTCTTCTTATTTGTATAGGTCCTCAAGTTTTCCAGAAAAGTGCCGAAGAAAAAAATCAGAGATATCTTCTCTCATTTTCTATCCATCTCCATAAGCCCGGTTCCCTGCCGGGCTTCTTTTTTTTCCGGCCATTCTTGACATCCCTATAGGTAATACCTACATTATGAAACACAGCATAACATTCTCTCCTCCTGCCCGGTCTTAGAACCCCTTCTCTGAGACCGGGTATTCTTTTGGCACTTCCCTCCTGATTTGAACAGCTCTTTCACGGAACTGTTATCTGCGCTTTTTATTTCCCCCTTCATGAAAAGTGAGATACCTCATCCGGCTGTGCAGCCGCTGACTAAAACGAACGATACCCGAGGCATTCCTGTTTATTACACTTCCTTGCAGGCTTCTATTCCTTTCTTGTGCCTCTGCAATCCATACGCAAAAAAGCAGTATTGCATCACATCCGGGAATACTTTTGAATGGAACCGTTTTGTGGTGAAAGGCCCGCAGTTCGGGTCGAACTTCTAACCTGTAAGAGGAGGCAAGTATGGAACGAGTGAATAACAAAATAATTAATTCTGTGCGTGCTCGGTATCTGATCATTCCGGCAGTAATTCTGGTACTGCTGCTCGCGAGCGTTCCCGCTCGGGCCGCAAGCATCGTGATCAATGAATTTCTTGCAGATCCGGCGACAGGGATTCTTGGAGATGCCAATGGAGACGGATTATCGAGTTCTACGCAGGATGAGTTCGTGGAGCTGGTCAACAGCTCGGACACGGATCTCGACATCTCCGGGTGGCTGATTTCAGACTCGATTAGTACTACTCACGTCTTTCCTACCGGAACCGTTCTCTCCCCAGGCGCAGCAATCGTGGTTTTCGGCGGTGGTACGCCCACTGGCGAATTCGGCGGCGCAATCGTTCAGACCGCCTCTTCCTCAAATCTCAGCCTTAACAATACAGGGGACACGATTACCGTGAGCGACGGGGTTACTAATCAAGCAGTCGCTACATTCGGCAGAGCGGGAAACTATGATCAATCGCTTACTCTCAATCCGGATGTTTACGGAGGGACATATGAAGGACATTTGTATGCAGCCGGCTCTGGCGGCAGGCGCTTTTCTCCGGGAACAATGGTTGACGGTACGCCTTTTGTGGCACCAGTACCCGTTCCAGGCAGTTTGCTCCTTCTCAGTTCCGGAGTTGCCGTGATCTGGAGGACGCGTCGAACAGCATTGCAACAAGCATGTCGATGAGAGAGTATCGATGAATTGCTTTTGATACATAGTCGCAGTTGGAGAAGGCCTTACAGCAAAGAGCTGGAACAGCGCACCCCAAGACAGCAATAGTCGTGTTCTGTTCCAGCTCACGATTTTCTATATCGACAAAAGAATACGCAACACAGGAGTAGTCGGATCACGTGTGATATTTGCACCGGTTTCAGGTACTCCCAGTCTTTCGGCAGCGGGCAGTACAACCAGCCTCTTTGGCTCACTGGGCAGGGATGAAGGCCGTGTTGTTTGAAATGCTCCTCGAAGCGAGGAGAGACGAGAATTCTTCAAAGCGCTTGACATCATTAGCAAACAAAGGTAAGGTTTTCGCCAAAGAACTCTGAATGGTATGTTAGCAGCAGTCGGACCGGGTAAAAGTATATGATTCGTTTTCAGTGAGACTCTGATGAGATTTGTGCACACGGCAGACTGGCAGATAGGAATGAAGGCCGAAGGTATCGGCAGCGCAGGGCAGAAAGTGCGTGATGAACGGCTTGCCGCCGGCCGGCGGGTAATCGATTCCGCCAATCAGAGCGGAGCGCACTTTGTCCTCATTGCCGGAGATTTGTTTGAGCACAATGCAGTCGACCGCACGTTAGTTCAGAAAACCGCTGATATACTTTCCCGGTTTCATGGACCGGTTTATCTGATTCCCGGTAATCACGATCCTTTGGTTCCCGGCTGTGTTTGGGACCATCCGGCCTGGCGCTCAGCCGATAATCTTCACGTTCTTACCGAAGAAAAACCAGTGGAGATTTCCGGTGGTCTCCTCTTTCCCTGTCCTATTCGCGACAAACATTCTAGACGGGATCCTACTACCTGGATCAAAGGTGATGGAGGAGAAGGAATACGGGTGGGGATAGCTCACGGCAACGTCTCTGGACTCCCCCAGGCTGATCCGGACCATCCAATCGCGCGGGACGCTACCGAGCGGGCGCGACTGGATTATCTTGCTTTAGGACACTGGCACTCTACTGCCACCTACACCGAGAGCCGAGGAATCATCCGGATGGCTTACAGCGGGACCCATGAAACTTCTCAGTTCGGAGAACGTGACAGCGGCAATACGCTTCTTATAGACATCGCCGGTCCCGGCTCTCCTCCGAACGTTGTACCCATTCAAACCGGCAGATTCAGGTGGCATACTCTCGATCAGGATGTTAGCGTCTTTGGTGATCTCAGGAAAGTGAGGCTGATCTTGGAAGGATTTGATCAGCCGGATACACGGTTACTCAATCTTCGATTAAAAGGCCTTTTATACGTGGAAGAACAAGCCGAACTGTATCATCTTGAAGATTTGCTCGCCTCACGCTTCCTCTATGCCCACCTCGATGCCTCTGGCTTGCTCCCCTCCCCTCAGAACAACCGCTGGGTTGAGGCCCTGCCCGCCGGGGCGCTGCAGGAAGCAGCCTTAAGGCTTCAGCACTTGGCTTTATCCGGTCAGCCGGATTCGTCTACGGCTGCCCGGGCCTTGCTGGAATTGTATGCTCTTGCCGGAGATATGCACTGATGATTCTTTTTTCCCTTACGCTTTCCGGTTGGCGCTGTTTTCTCGAAGAGATTTCTGTCGGTCCTTTCTCGCATAAACTTAATGTCATATCCGGACCAAACGGCATTGGAAAGTCGACGTTATTTGAGGCCCTCCGCCGGGCATTAATGGATAGCTACGCGGTTTCTGGTGCGGATATTAACGCCATCCGCCCTTGGGGCCGGGCCGTGGCACCAAAGGTTACTATTTGCTTTGATCATGATAACGTTCAGTATAGAACGACCAAGCAATTTCTCGAAGGCGGTTTTTCCCGGCTGGAACGCAAAGAAGAAAGTGTCTTTCGGCCTCTCGCGGAAGGCCGACAAGCCGATGAATACACGCGCTCACTGCTCTCAAGCTCACCACCGGGCCGCGGCCTTTCCCAAGCACGCAACTGGGGCCTGGCCCAGGTTCTCTGGGCTCCGCAAGGAGAACTGAAGCTCGCAGATCTGTCCGGAGATGTCGTCGCGGATATCCGCGCCATGCTCGGCTTCCAGGTATCGGGTAAAAGTTCTAATCCGGTAGAACAAAGGATTACTGAACTCTATGAGCGCTATTTTACCCCGCAAGGAAAAATCAAATCCGGCAAAGCCGCTCCGCCAATCGTAGGCATGACCAGAACCCTCGAAGATGCGCGACAGCGACTCAATGAAACCACGAGGATGCTGCAGCGTTGTGAGGAAGTATCGCAACAGGTTGAAGAGCTTGGTGCCCGGCACCAGCAGCTTACTCTCGATGCTGACCTGCTGGACCGTGATATCCAGGAGACCCGTGAGCGAGCCGACACCTATCGGAAGCTCTCCGGCGAAAGTACCAACCTCCAGGGCCGGCTGAAAGCAATCGAGGACCAATGCAGGCAGCTGCAGCAGCTTATTGAGCTCATCCGTTCCCTTGACAGGAAATTGAAAGAAAACAGGCAGGAGCTTGCCCGGCTCAAAGAAGATGTACCCTTGAGAGAACAAGAAAGGGTGATGCGGGAGAAACAAGTAACTGCGGCGAAACTCGCTCTCGATGACTTCCGCTCCAAGGCTGAGAATGTGCTTGCCGCTTCCGAGCACACTGCTGAATTCAGCCGCCAGTATCGTGACCTCCAGACTCAGCGCGCGAAGCTCGATGAACATATTCAGAAAATTGAAGCAGCGGTACACGATCTGCAGGAGCATACCAGCGCGTATGCCGCACTCGTAGCACCTGACCGTTCAACCCTCAAGGAGATTCAAAAGGCGCTGCAGTCACGGGATCAGGCCCGCCTGCTTCTGGATGCGGCGATGATAAGCCTCGAAATCGAGCCCGACCGTGACGGCTCAGTGAAGGTGATAGAGGGGGAAAACCCCGGCGCGATTGATATCCACGCCGGCAAGCCCACACAGATCAAGGGTTCTCCCCACGTTATAATTCAGCTTTCTGGTATTGCCCGGATACGAGCTACCGGTCCGGCTGGCGACATTCTGGCTCAGCGCCGCGCGATGCGAACTGCGGACGATACCGTCAATGAGCTTACCAGACCCTTTGGCACTGTGGACATCGCTTATCTGGAAGCTTTAACCGAAAAAGCAGAGCGGCTGGAACGTTCCAAAGGGGAAGCCCGTAAGGCACTTGAAGTGCTGCTCGGCAAGGACACGCTGGACTCCATGAAAAAAGAGCAGACTCATCTGGACGCCATGCTCTCAGGAATCGAACAGGAGCACCCGGCCTGGAAAAGTTTCCCACCGGACAGCGAAGCGCTGAGGAGGATCGCTGAAGATCTCAGGCGAAATCACAGCCAGGAGGAAGGCAGGCTGAGAACCGAGTTAGAGAAAGCTGAGACTGCTTTTTTCGCCGCTCGCGAGCTGGAGCAGGCATTGATAAACCGCATCGGTGAAGTCTGGAATACAGTCCAACAGGACGAAGCTCTCCTCGCTGAGCAGACTTGCATGAGAGGACTCCCGGATATGGAAGCTGAGCTCAACCGCCTCCTGTTGGACCGAAATACCGCACGAGCGGCATTGGATGCGGTCACGCTCAAGCTCGGGTCGTTCTCCGATAACCCGGAGGCCTCTCTCGAAAAACAAGAAAAGAGCCGGGCCGCACTACAGGACTCACTTCAGACGATTCGCGACCGGGAGCGGACCACGTTGGGGGTCCTGGAAGCACTGACTGCTCAAGGTCCGTACTCAGTATATGCCCAAGCGCAGGAAGAAGTTGCCCGTTTGGAGAATGAGATTGAAGGTGAGTCGTTGCGCATGAATGCCGTAAAGCTCCTGTACGAAGCCGTCGAGCAGTGCCGAGTAGAGGCTATGACGTCGGTAGCAAAGCCGGTTGAAGAAGCCGCCACCCGTCTGCTACATCGGATCGCCGGCCGACGAATTGGTCGGATCACCGTAGGTGACACTTTGGAACCGTCAGCCGTGTCCCCAGAATTGACGGATGCCCTGGTCGATTTGACCAACCTCTCCGGGGGTGAACAGGAGCAACTTTACCTGGCCACCCGCATAGCGCTTGCCGAAGTGCTGGCCAGCAATGGTCGGCACATGGTAGTGCTTGACGATGTTCTTACTGCTACTGATACGGGTCGCCTCGCTCGCGTGTTAACCCTTCTGGAAGAAGCTGCCGATCGACTTCAGATCATCATTCTTACCTGCCATCCGGAGCGGTACTGGGGACTATCAGAGGCCGAGTTTTTCGATCTCGAATCGTTGGTCAGGCGATCATAGTGCGCAGACTACCCAACTGCAGTGGACTGTGTTCCCGGGAAAACAACCTTTGTTATTTCTGCTCGCCTCGGTTCATGCCGGATCTTCCCCTCCTGTCACCCCAAAGCCTTCTGCTTCGCATCCGATTGCGCCTCCACATACCTTTGCATGACTCTATAATTAGTCGCCCCTGAAAAAGTTCTAACAGATTGAATTATTTGCTTTAAATAGCAGCGAAGGCATGTCATAATCACCAGAAAGAGGCACATAACCCTTAAAAAGCT
>Ga0116143_10000642_pt1 | contig 47519 bp, 37 predicted proteins | sample AD_UKC034_MetaG_FD_89745 | JGI IMG/M metagenome (GOLD analysis project Ga0116143, IMG submission 89745) | Active sludge microbial communities of municipal wastewater-treating anaerobic digesters from USA - AD_UKC034_MetaG | ecosystem: Engineered > Bioreactor > Anaerobic > Digestate | place: USA... | reverse complement strand
GCGGCGAAGGTGATCTACAAGGGGTCTGATACGGCTGCTGAACACATCGTTGAAGACGGTTCCGACAACTATTACAAGTTCTACTCCTACAACGGGGCGAACTATTATTCGGATGGCGTGACCGCGGATGTCTCGATGGGGTCCTACGCCTCATACGAGAATGTGAACCCGTTCAGCTACACAAACAATACAGCTTTCGGAACATCCATGAAGGGCGGCCAGGGCTTTGGCGCGAATTACTGGGCGGCTAACAGCGGGACATGGAAAGCGCAGACCAACACCGGAACAGCAACGGCCGATACCCCGAAGTTCTTTGATTTGTCCGGCTACCCGGATATGGCCGGCAATCTGGCGTGGGTCGAGAATCCGGGCGACGGCGGGTCAGCCACGGCGGATCGCGACATTGATCCTGCAATCAACAGCGGCACGTTCTATGTTGCCTTCATGATGTCCTATCAGTACTACGGATCCAATAAGTGGGCCGGTCTGAGCCTGATGAACAGCGGAACCGAAAAAGCCTTTTTCGGAAAGGGAAGCGGCGGCAACTGGAGCACGCTGGCGGCCGTTGCCGAGGGCACAACTTACTGGTCGGCGTATGACCTGGCCGCTTTCGCCGGTGGAGGCGGGAACACCGGCAATGTCTATCTGGTGGTGGGCCGGTATGATTTCGGAACAAAGGAAATCAAGACCAAGGCGTGGAGAGTGCTCGACAGCGAATTCCCCGACACGGAGCCCGAATCCTGGGATGCCAGCGGCACGCTCAGCACGGGCATTGATGCGATCAACCGGATTCGGCTGAACGTGGGCTCATCTTCGGCCGGGGCCGGTACAATCGGCCGGGTGTTTTTCGATGAAATCCGCTATGCAACCAACTGGGCCGGCCTGATTGCGGTCACCTGTCCGACATGGGCGGGGAGCAACACGCTTGGCAGCACCAGTACGTGGCTGGGCGACACGGAGAGTTTCGAGTTCCAGTCCTATCCCGTGGGACTGGGTCAGACGGCAGGCATTGAGTTCGACTGGTCCCGTGACGGATCGTTCTCCTCTTATTATGACACGTTCTGGTGGAAGAACGAAAACAGCAACAGTTACTGGACCAATCAGGTGCAGATGATTTCTGCCGGCGTGGTGACCAGCCGTTTTGTGGCCTCCGGCAGCGGCTGCACACCCGCGCGCACCAATAATCAGCCGATCACGGTGCAGAATCTCAATCCGCCGACTGACGCAGCAGCCGTTCAGGACGGCACCTTCAGCAACAGCCAGATCAATCTCACCTGGACACGCGGAGTTTCGGGAGGCGCCAAGGACACGCTTGTTGTGCGGCAGACGGCGGATTCCGGCTGGACCGTCCCCGTGAATGGAACCACCTATAACGCCAATGATTCGCTGGGAAGCGGAACTGTGGTGTATCGCGGCGCGCTGGAGGAGTTTGATGACACGGGCCTTTCCCCGGATACAACCTATTACTACCGCTTCTATGCCGAGAACTGGACTTACTATTCGACCAACTATGATGAAGCCAGTGCGGCCACAGCCGGCGGAAGCCAGGAACTGGTCATAGACGGCGGCGCCGCGGACTGGCTGGGTACCCCCGCCACGGTCTATAATGCATCGGCCGGATCGCTGGGAGAGTTTATCTGGACCGACAAGAAGGGCGAATTGAGGGTGGACAGCGGGGACCATCCCAACGGTGATATCTCCGAGTTCCGCGTGTTTGCGGATGAGGACTGGGTGTATTTCCTGGTGAAGATGACCAATATTACGGACGAAGCCAAACCGTATGTGGTCATCGGCGTGGACACGCGCAGAAATTCGGCCAGCGCGGGCATGAACTGGCTGGGTGACGACTCCGGCCTGTTTGCCGGAGGCGACTACTTTGGGGGCGGCGCAGCGGCCGTGCACTATGCCGAGTATCAGCTTAACATCCATTCCGCCGGCGGCGGGGCCAAAATCGAGATGTATGCGAAAGACGGGGCCTACTGGTATGCGCCGCCGACGGGGGGAGATACGAATGTGGCGATCAGCACATCCGGAAATGCAGTTGAACTGAAAGTCGCGCGCGCGGATCTTGGTCTTACAGGCGATGTTACCGGGCGGTTTACGGTGGCGTCCTTCCTGAACACAGGGGCATGGAACAATGACGGCGATGGAACGGTTCACATTGCCGACAACACGGCGGATGCGATTGATTCCATGTCCATTGCCCCCTATAACACGGCCGACAATTCGGCCAGTCTGTCGGCCTGGCTGGAAGACATCAGCGATGCAGACATTGATTTCTGGCTGGATGTAAAATTCTCCGGCACCGGAATTTCTGCGAACAGCAAGGCTTCGACGCCCGTCCTGGTCTCGCCCACAAACACGGCGGCTACGAGCGCAAGTCCGCAGCTGGTCTGGAACAAGTCCACGGATTCAGACGGCGAGGTGACGGGTTATCTGCTGGAAATCAGCACCAACGAGCAGTTCAACGGTGTGACGGGTACAGAAAACGGAACCATCCAGCTTCGGGTGAATCTGGATGCGAACACCACCAACTACACGTTTACCACATCAGCTTCGCAGTACTGGTGGCGCGTGCGCGCCCGTGACACCGCCGGGGAGCTGTCATCCGCGGCCACCCGCTCCTTCCGTGTGGTCGGGAAGCTCGATACCGAAGGGCCTCTGCCAACTCTGCTTTACATCGGCACGAATGTGACGGGTTATCTGGCCGGAGATTACGATACACATATTGCAACATACGGATATATCCAGAGTGTACTGGACAGTGAAATCCGCGACACAAACAATGTCTTCGGGTTCGTGATACAGTGGAGCGATGCCAGCGGAGTCTATGCCACCAACCAAATGAAGGCGGCGGACAGTCCTCCCAACGGGGCGGGAGGTTTTGCTTTCAACATTGTTGACACCGACGGCCGCGTTTCGCCGAACTGGGATCTGGTGGAAATAGATACGGTGAACGGCACCACCAATGACCTGTGGGGTGTAGATCGACCGTTCTATACATCAAACACGCTGGCGGCCGGAAACGGGGATCTGAAGGTGACCAACTACGTGCCGGCGGCTTTCACGGTGACCAATTACGATCCCTCCATTGCCTATTACCTTACACTGAGCGCGGAGGACAGCTACACCGAGGGCGGAAGCTGGTGGGATTACGGATCATGGCCCAGTTTTGCCTCTTCAGCGGCGCTGCCGTACTACAGCGGGTGGTGCGAAGACGGCCCGAACACCATGCGCAACATCACCACGAATTATCTGATCGAAGTGCATGTAACCGATGATGACATCATCGCGCCGGTTGCCAGTACCGATCTTGCCTGGGAGAATGATGCCTCCATGACGGTTTCCAATTCGCAGGGCGCGCTGGCCTATGTGGGCGGGAGCGGTCAGGACGTGCTGTATCAGATCACAGACGGCAGCCTGATTGGCGACTGGCTGACTTTCAGCTTCAACGCGTATGAGTCCTACTATTCCGGTATTGCGCTTGGCACCAGCGAAACATTCAGTCATCTGGGCCGGACTCTGACCAATACGGCCTTTGTGGCGGCATACTGGCAGACCAACTGGGCCAATTACAGCTCATCGCGGAGCCAGACTTCAGACACGCTCAGCGCAGATACGATGATCACATGGTACTGGCCGACCATCACCACACAGGATGTCACCAAACTCTGGGGTCCCGACAGTCTGTCGGGAGAAATGGGCGTTACGAACATTATCCAGCTTGATCTGTACGATACCGATAATGACCGGGTTGAAGATCAGGCCTCGGCCCGCGTGAATTTCGGCCGCGTCAGACTGGTGGACGACGATGCCGCGCCGCCCGGCCTTTCTCTGACCAGCATCGGCGGTCTGTCGGCGCAGAACTTCTACACCGAAAGCGGCGAGATGATGTATTATGATTTTGGAACAGGAGATGCCGCCGACCTGCAGCCGGCGCGGATTTTCACGTCCCTTTCAGTTGCAGATCTGACCGTGCTGGGCGTCACGCCGGACACCGCGGCGGGGGAAAGCGGGAATGCGGTGTCCTACGGCTACTGGAACACCGCCACCAGCTACTGGGAATTTGCCGTGACCGTGCAGGACGGGTTCCGGCTGACTGTGCAGACCATTAAATTCGGTTCCCGGGCGACCTCGACCGGCCCGACAGACTGGGCGCTGAAATACAGCGGCGACGGCTATGCTTCCGACCTCGCATCCGGATCACTGAACAACAATGGAAGTTTTGAAACCATATCCGCATCGCTGACATCGGTGACCAACACCGGCGCAGTGACCTTCCGCCTCTATGGTTCCGGCGCCAGCAGCTACGCCGGCACATGGCGGCTGGACAATCTGAGCTACACCGGAAAGATTGCGACAGTATCCGGCACCTATCTGGCCACGGACGGGGATCTTCACACAAACGGTCTGGTGATCAAGGCGAGCGCTCAGGACAGCTACAGCGGACTCTATGCGATCACCAGTCCGGACGGGCCTTCCTACGATCTCATATCGCCCGCTGAAGCATCCCATAACAATGCGTTTGGCGCCGGTCCGGCGGTGGATGGTTCGCCCACAAATCAGGCCGTCACGCTGGCGGACACCAATGGTTATCCGTATGCCGATATCGTGCTGGGCACCTATACCGCGGTGGTGCAGGTTATGGACTATGACGTTGACCGGGATGGCGACGGCCTGACCGTGGCGGTGACGGGTGTGGTCACCGTTGTGGATGATGACACCGGCGCGCCGAAATACAGCACGGCGCGCGGAACCTATGTGTTCTTCGACGGCGTCAGCGCGGGATCAGAGGGGAATGCCGTGACGGACGGCATGCTGACCAACGGGCTCAGCATCACCAACAGGCTCTATGATGAAAAGAGCGGCATCCTGAGCACCAGCGTGCAGTTCCGGCTGCTGGATCCGATCGGATGGGACAGCGGCCTGCAGGACTTCACCACCGGGCCGGCCGACGGCGAATCCCTCACCAACAAATTTGCGGACGATACGGTGGTTTCGGTGGACGAATTTGACGTGGATCTCCAGAACCGCTCGCTGGGCGTCTGGACCACCCTTTTCTACGCCACGGACTTTGATCTTGATCGGCCCGGCGATGTGCTTTCCACGACCCAGAGCCTTGTAATGTACGTGGTGGACGATGACAAGCTGGGCCCGCGCATGACGAATTTCCTGTCCATGGGGTCGGCCGGGGTGCTCATTGCCTCGGGCTTCGAGGTGATTGACGGATGGGAGGCTCACAGCGAGGGGAACTGGACGGAGGAGGCCTTTGACGGCACCTGGACCGGCTCCAACATGTATGTGAACACGCTGAACGGCCGCGGCCCCGAAGGCACTACTGCGGGTTATAATGCGGGTTTCAATGATGTGAACGATTCGCTGCAGATGCCGCCGGTGGATGGACCCGGCTGGGTTGTGCTGTGGGCGAAACTGAGCGCCGAGGGCGAGTCCAAAATGATGCTGGAATGGCTCGATGATTCCACATGGACCAGCGCGGGCGAGCTTTCCATCACCTCCACCGGATATTTTGAATATGCCTGGACGGTCGGCATGACCAATGCGGGGGTGTCGCTGAGGCTTCGCATGACGGAGAAAACCACCGGAAATCGTTCAATCTATATTGATGACATCGCCGTCGTTCCGGTCAGGCCCTGGACCAATTCTGCGGTGTCGCTGGCGTGGGAGGCTTCTTCCGACGCCGATACCGGCGACTCCGGCATTGATGAGTACAGGGTCGTGGGCCTGAACGCCGGCGCGCCGCTCTATACTACCAATGGCGCCGGAGTCAGCGCGCTGTCTACATCCGTGGCTCCGGCGGTGGAGGGGGTGGTCACGGGTTATGTCTTTGCGGTGGATGCCGATCTTGACCGCGGCTCGATTGACCGGACGATGGGGCTGGCGGTGCCGTACATCCTGAAGATTGACACCACGCCGCCCGCCCAGATTGTTGTCACGAATGCCTCGGAAGGGCCTGACGACACATCCGAAATCCGCATCGGATGGAATCCGGCGGCGGATGCCGGAAATCCGGCCCTTTCTCCGTGGAAGAGCTATGTGGTGTTTTACACAGATGACGGCGGCACAGCCGACACCAATGACATGTTCATCTATGTGGACTCCGGCGGGCCTTCCGTCCTGGGTGATATTGGCACGCGCGAAGTGATACTTTCCAATTTTGTCAACGGCTCCACCTACAACCTGGCGGTGGCCGGCCTGGACGAAGCGGGCAACATGGGCCCGCTGGGCGGCTTCACGAATGTCACGCTGGCGGTGCTCAGTGTGACGCAGTCGCTCGCCGAGGTGGATACTGTTGTGACCAACGGCGTGCATGTGTCCTTCACGGCCACCAATTCGCAGGGCATCATGAACCGCAAGATTGATGTGCTCTACGCAGATAGCCTGCAGTTTGTTGAAGCCCTCACCAACGAATGGACGCTGCTGGGACTCGCTGACAGCACCAGCTTCCTGATTGACACCGGCCAGGTGTCGGGCGTTCCTCCGCGCCAGCTCGGCGCGAACATGATGCGTTTCTATCGCGCGGCTTCCCAGAACAACTGGCTGCCGGCACGCAACCCGCGCAGCGCCTCCGTCGAAATCTTCGGGGTCAAGCCCGTCACCCTGTATCCGGGTCAAAACTGGATATCGCTTCCCTTCTGGCCGACCCGCCAGAATATTCTGCATGTGCTCGGCAGAAGCCTGCCTGCCGGAACCACGGGCGGGGATGAACAGGCCACTCGGGTGTCCTGGTACGACCGCAACAACGGCGGGTGGCTTGCGACGCAGGAAGTGGCGCTGATTCAGTCTTCGCCCACCAGTTTCTGGCTGTATACCGAGGGCGGCGGTGGTGGCGACGGCAATGATGCGATTCTCCCGCTTCATGAGGCCTTTGTAATCGAACTCCCAACCAATGCCGCGCCGCAGACCATACTGCTCACCGGTCGCGTGCCGACCAACTCCATGGTGCAAACGGTTCGCGCCATGCATAACAGTGTACCCGGCCGAAACCTGGTGTCCTTCAATGCTCCGCGCTATCTGCATCCCTCGCAGATGGGTCTGCTGGAGGCGGGTTTTCAGGGCGGCGCCGCGCCGATCTGGTCCGATCAGATATGGAAGTATGACCGCTCAGGCCAGTTTGCCCCGTATCCTGTCTGGTTCCGCACAAGCGACAACACCTGGCGACATACGCATCCGTTCCCGTTCCCGCCGGTGGCGTCCAATTACTTTGGGCCTGATGACGGCATTTTTATTCACACCCGCGCCTCCACCAGCGACTGGTCGTGGACCAACAAGATTCTTTACAAGCTGCCGACCTCGCGCATGGACCTGTAAAAAGTTCCAATGACTGGAACTTTTTACAGAAAAACTTCCAATGGTTGGAACTTTTCGCGGCAAAACTTCCAATGATTGGAACTTCTGGGCCGGTTCAGGCCCAGAGCTTTTCGGGATAGATTCCGCTGTCGGTCAGCGTCCTGATTTGCGCCTGCACGAAGGGCCGGTCCTCTCGATAGGTTACGCCGAACCAGGTTGCCGGGGTATGCAGAACCTTCACACGCATCGCCCCGGCGCGTATCGCGCCGGTGACCGCGGCGGGAATGCCAAACTCCGCCCGGGGATTCGCGATGTGCTCCTTCAGGAAGTCCGTAAAATGCATTCGCGTCTGTTCAAGGAAGCCGGGCATGAAGCCCCAGCAGTTCATCGAAACAATTTCATTTCCGGTCAGTTTAATTCTTTCTCCGAGCGGGCTGATTCCGCTGATACCCCCCCCGGTTTCGCGGATATCCGTGTGTTCAGAGGTCCCGGTCAGAAAGCCTTCCGCGCTGGTTTGACAAAGGCCCCGCGAAACGGCCCCGTGAGGCGACAGCGTCTGGCGCAGAATGAATCCGACCATGCAGGAGTCTGTTTCTGCGTCGCCCGACAGGTGCCGGGCCAGGGCGCGAAAGGCCTCCGCGCCGTAGAAATCATCGGCGTTGATAACCGCGAAGGGCCCGTGCAGCTGATCTGCCGCGGAAAGGATCGCGTGGGCCGTGCCCCAGGGTTTGGCCCGTTCGGCGGGCGGTTTGAATGGCGCGGGAATATTCTCCATTTCCTGAAAGGCGAAATCCGCGGCCACCGGTTTTAAACCTATGCGCTCGCGGAACGCCTGCTCCATTTCGCGGCGGATCACGAAGACCACCCGGCCAAATCCCGCGCGAACAGCGTCAAAGATGGAATAGTCCAGAATGGTTTCCCCGGACGGCCCGACGGGATCAAGCTGTTTGAGGCCGCCATACCGGCTGCCGATGCCGGCGGACAGGATCAGGAGGGAGGGCTTCATTGTTCAGCTCCTTTTCAACTGCCGGTCGAGGCGTGCCGTGATGTCGGCCGCCATGCGCTCAATATAGCGCTGCACATAGTCGGAAATGTCGAGATCCGGATTTTGAACCAGCGGAGACAGATCCATTGCAAACGAAACCTTTGACGCAATATCCTGTGATCGGGGATCAAAGAACGTGGCATTGCTCAGCCAGCGGCCCACAGTGGCGCGGTTGTATTTTTTCCCGCTGGAAATCTGCGAGTCGTGGGCCCCAAGCAGGGCATTCGCGATGTTTTCGTGTCCGGCCACAGACATGATCACCTTGTCGGCATCGAGGAGCCAGTCAAGACTCCGCCAGACTTCGCACCCGTAAACAGTGGGCGGAACATCGCCAACGGGGCTTTCGCGAAGAGCTTCGATCACCGCCACACAGACGGCAACGTGCGTGTCGTGCTTGTCGGCCGGGTTGTGAGTGTAGATAATGGATGGGCTGGTTGTCTTCAGAAGCTGCTTCAGATCGTTCTTCAAATCTTCGCTGACGGGATTCCTGATTGATTCTGAGTTGTAGTCCAGCTGAGCGACGAAGCTGTACTGGCCGATGGCGGCCGCCGTATTCTGTTCCCGGGCCCGGATGGCGTGCATTTCCTCCTCTGTGCAGTGCGCATAGGGGCCGTTGCCCGGGGTTCCCCGTCCATCCGTGCAGGCAATGCCGCCGAACCACAGCTCCTTTTTGTGGAGACACTGGAGGATGCCGTGATAGGCCATGATTTCAATGTCGTCCTGATGGGCGCCGATTCCGAGGTGGGTGGTGTGCGCAAAGGCCTCTTCGGGCGTGAAATCATCGGGGAAGAAGAGCGTCGCTCCGGGATTGTTCAGCTTAATCATAATCAACTTCCCCTGCAAGCAGAAGAGCCGCCTCTTGCGAAGCGGCTCTTCCATTCACGGTTTGAAATCTAGCTCAGCTTCGCTTTGGCCGCCGCCGCGATGGACCCGAAACCCTCCGGGTCATGGATGGCGATTTCGGACAGCATCTTGCGGTTCAGACGGATGTCCGCCTTCTTCAGCCCGTCCATCAGACGGCTGTAGGTGATGCCGTGGGCCTTGCAGGCCGCCGAGATACGGACCACCCAGAGCGAGCGGTAATCGCTTTTCTTGCGGCGGCGATGCTCAAAGGACATCGCCATGGAGCGGTCCACGGTTTCCGTGGCTGTGCGGAAGAGCTTGCTGCGCCCGCCCATGAATCCGCGGGCGAGTTTCAGCCTTCTTTTCCGTCTTTTTCTTGAAGCGGGTGCGTTGGTTGCGCGTGGCATGGTTTACCTCCTGAAATCAGCTGTGAAGCAGCGTGGCGATGCGCTTGTGGTCGGCTTTGGACACCATGGCGGCGGACGCCATGCTGCGTTTCTGTTTCCGGCTCTTGCCCGTCAGAATGTGGGCGCCGCCGGCGGAAGAACGCTTGAACTTCCCCGTGCCCGTTTTCTTGAAACGCTTGGCAATGGCTTTTCTGGTTTTCTGCTTCGGCATAACTGATTCCTGTTTAATATTCTCTTCCCTGAAAACGGGGGCTATATGTACGACAGACCCGCCCGTTAGTCCAGCCCTTTTGCATAAAAAAAGCAAAAAAATTTGAATTACAGGCTGAAATTTCCGCCCGGACTGATATAAGGTTATATAGAGATCAGAAGCATTCAGCGGGACAGACTGTCATGAGACTCGTTTTGGGCGGAGTCCGGGGCACCAGCCCGGTAGCAGATCCGAAGTTCGCAGAGTTCGGCGGTGACACGTCTGCCTTTCTTGTGGAGGGCTCAAACGGGGAGGCCATTGTTATTGATGCCGGCAGCGGAGTGCGCGTCCTCGACCCCTATCTCCGCCAGACGGACCACTCCTCCGCTGTGCTGCTCCTGATGACCCATTACCATCTTGACCACCTTATGGGGTTCCCTTCTTTTTCTGTGATATATGACTCCACGTGGGATTTGGAAATCAAGGGTCCCCGGCTGGACGGGGTTGCGGCATCGGACGCCGTCAGGCATATTCTTTCGCGCCCGTTCTGGCCTCTTCAGCTCGAGGCGCTTGGCGGGAACATTGTCTTCACGGACCTTCCGGAAGACGGCGGCGCGCCGCATATCTATCACGGGCTGGAAGTGCGCTGGTGTCCTGTCCCGCATCTGGGGGGGTGCGTTTCGTATCGGTTGGATGACCCGGCCACCCGCCGCAGCGTGGTCATAGCCACGGATGTGGAATGGCCTCTGGCCTCGGAGACAGAGCGCCACAATTTCATGGAGTTCTGCAAATATCCGGCTCCGCCGGACCTGCTGGTTTTTGACGGTCAGTTCACCCCGGATAATTATGCGCGTTTTCGCGGCTGGGGCCACAGCACGTGGCAGGACGCCATTGATGTCGCAAAGCTGGTGAAAGCCGGCGAGCTGATTATCACGCACCATCATCCGCGCAGCGATGATGAAAAGCTCCGGCAGATTGAAGCAGAGGTGAAGCGGCAGATGCCCAATGCATGGCTGGGCCGGCAGGACGCCGCAATCGAAATCGGCTGACGCGCCTATTTCGACTGCTTGATCCGCAGCTCGGGATGCTCGCTCGCCACAAAGCTGTTGGGCGGCACGGTCTCCATCAGAAACACGTTGCCTCCGATGGTTGAATTGCGGCCGATCACCGTTTTGCCCCCCAGAATGGTGGCGTTGGCGTAAATCACCACATTGTCCTCCACTGTGGGATGCCGCTTGATGTGCTTGACGGGCTGCCCCTGTTCGTCGAGATCAAAGCTGCGGGCGCCCAGTGTCACACCCTGGTAAATCTTGACATGATTCCCGATGGTGGTGGTTTCGCCAATGACGATGCCGGTCGCGTGATCCATGAAGAACCCGTGTCCAATCGTGGCGCCCGGATGAATGTCCACGCCGGTCTGATGGTGGATGTACTCGCTCATGATGCGCGGGACAATGGGGACCTTCATGCGGTAGAGTTCGTGGGCGAGCCGATGAGAGGCAATCGCCAGAAGCCCGGGATAAGCGAGCTGCACTTCCGCATAGGTGAGCGCCGCCGGGTCCCCTTCATAGGCGGCCCGGACATCCTCCACCAGCAGTTTGCGCACATCCGGAAGCCGCTTCTGCAGTTTGCGCAGGATGTTCACGGCCTCGCGAGCGGGATCGCAGACTTTTTCAACGCCCTCCGTCCGCGCGGCCTGTCCCAGCCAGCGGAAGGGAATAGCCTTTTCCAGTTCGGGGCGGAGAAGCCTCCAGCCGTGACTGAGCCGCCTTAGCAGAAAAATGCCCAGTTCTCCGCGCTCGATGGTGTCCGGGGTCATTTTCCCGGGAAACATGACGTCGATATAGATCTTAAGGGCCTCAATGATGTTGGTGGCGTTCGGATAGGATGAAAGAACGGCCTCCGGACTGTCCTTGCCGTCGACGGAGTACAGCGGGAGCAGTTCCGCCACCGCTTCGCAGAGGCTGTGCTGGTTTTCGCCGGCGATGCATAATTTCTTCTCTTTGGTCATAGAAACCGCCTTTCAACGGAAAACAAGGCTACTGCACCCGGCTCGGCGAATCAAGTTTATGCTTGGACAAAGCCGCCCGTGCGCATAACGTCTGTCCTGATCATGAAAAGATTCGTCAAAATTGCGCTGATTGCGGCGGCAGTTCTGGTGCTCATTGTGCCTCTTTTTTTCCGAATTCTGGCCAGAAAGGCCGTTGTCTGGGCTGTGGGCCGAGAGACGGGCCTGAATCTTGAAATCGGCCGGCTGAAAATAGGGAAGCTCGGATCATGGTTTGAAATAACAGACTTTCGGCTGATGAATCCGGAGGGTTTCGAGCCTGGACCCTGTGTCGAAATCGCCAGACTGCATGTGCGCTACAGTCCCCGCAGTTTGTTTTCAGACACCCTTCGCATTTCCCGGCTTTATCTGGATATTTCCCGTGTGCTCATCGTGGAGGAGGGCGGGGCCTCCAATCTTGACCCGCTGGTGGAAAAAACTCTTTCTGCGCCGGTCCGGCCGGAAACCGCGCGTTCGGCACATAAATCCCGTCCAGCCCAAACCGAGCCGGATTCCTCACCTCCGCCGACAACATCGGACGGTCGGAAGGATGTGAGCATTGGCGAGCTGACGCTGAAACTGGGCACACTTGAACTGCGCCGGCGCGCGGCAGATGAAGACGAGCCGGTGATTCAGGAGTTTGTTTTTAATGAAACCGTTGTTCTCACAAATGTGGTCAGTCCGGAGCAGGTTGTTCAGCGCGTGGCCGCCGGCTTTCTGGTGAAGCAGATGGCATCCGGCCTGCTTGAACCCTGAACAAATTCTGGTCAACAGACATTGACGTCGGCCCTGTGATGAGTTAGTTATCAGCGGTTCTGAAATCCTCTGGTCGGGGCGTAGCGCAGACTGGTAGCGCGTCTGAATGGGGTTCAGAAGGTCCCGAGTTCAAATCTCGGCGCCCCGACCATTTTTATTCCCGCCCAAAATCCACGCGGCAGGCCCTTCGGGAGGGGGCGGTAGAAATTTGAACGCGGTGAGTTTCTCTGCCGGCGCTGCGTCGAACCGGGGGCCCGGCTGAATTCACCAAAACAGGTCAATTTGGGGCTGACAACCCCAATTTAGGCGAGTACACTCATGATGGAGTTTTGGGTGATTAATCGGCGGGAACGGGGAATGTCTGCCCACTTCTGTGCAGAAGGGCTATAATGAAGAATGCTGCATCCGGTAAGAGAAGAGTGGTGATCGTGGACGATCATCCTCTGTTTTGCGAGGGTCTGGGCCGGGTGATTGACCGGCAGCCGGATATTGTGATGTGCGGTGCTGCGGCCGATGCGGCCGGCGGACTTGCGGCATCGAGAAAGCTGAAACCGGATGTGGTCATTGCCGACCTGACGCTGGAGGAGGGCAGCGGTCTGGAAATGATTGAATGCCTTCATGCGGAACAGCCGAAGCTCCCCATCCTTGCCCTGTCTGCCCATCCTGAAGATGTTTACGCCGTTCGCGCATATCGTGCGGGCGCCCGCGGTTATGTAATGAAACATGAGCCGTCCGCCCGTGTGCTGGAGGCGCTAAGGAGACTGCTCAACGGCCAAATGGCTTTCAGCGAAGGCGTGATCAGTCAGGTGATGGAACTTGGCATTGGAAAGGATGCCTCGCTGCCCCGGTCTCCGGTTGAACTGCTGAGCAACCGTGAGCTGGAAATCTACCGCGCGATCGGTCTGGGCCGCGCCACCCGGGAGATTGCGGCCAGGCTGGGTTTGTCTGTGAGCACGGTGGAGTCCTATCGGGCCAGCATTAAGCTGAAACTCCATTTGCGGAACGCGGCGGAGCTGGCGGCCAGCGCGGCCCGATTTCTGGCGGAAGAAGCCGCTCGTTAGCCCCCTGTTTTCCGCCACCCCGAAAAAGTGATTCCCGCGATACTCCTTTCGGACCCTGTCTGGTAAAAATGCAAAATAGTTGCCGGGTCTGTTTCCGGTCGCTTGCAGGTGACCCGCCGTTTCGGGGGAGCATGCAATGTCGCCGGGGAAGCACAGGCGGTTTTTGCCGGCTTTTCGGGGAAGGCGCCATAACCAAACTGGCGGACATTGCGGCGCGGGAACGGCGTCGCCTGCGCCGCCTCCGGGTGCATCTGCCGCCGGAGGCGGCCTGCCGTATCCCGTGCTTCCGGAAGCGGGGCGGCCGGAGCGGGACCCCGATGCGGGGATTTGACTGTAACCGCGCCATAGCATATTCTGTGAGACAAAATTCAAGAATATAATGAGTAAAGAATCTCCGGTTGAGTCGCGGAACAGGAAGACTGTTGCTGCGAGAGAGTATTTTTCGGGAAGGGGGCGCGAATGTCTTGAGGCGGCGGGCAGCGCGTTTTCAGACTTCTTGTTTGTGCTCGATCGTTCTGGCGTGATTACAGACTATTTCGTCGTGCACCCTGAACTTCTCTATATGCCCCCGGATGAGTTTCTCGGCCGTGATATCCGGAAAATTCTCCCTCATCCGGCATCAGAGATCATTGGCGAGGCAATAAACCATGCGCTGAAATTCGGCGGAATCAAAGAAACCGTCTATTCCCTTCCATATCCCGAAGGAGACCGCTGGTTTGAGCTGGCCATTGCGGATCAGGGACAAAGCCCCGCGGACTCAAACAAACTGGTCTTTATTGCGAGGGACATCACCTGGCGCAAAAAGGCGGAAGACGATCTGCGTGCGAGCCGGGATCGCCTGAACCGGACAGAGGCCATTGCTCATCTGGGGAGCTGGGAACTGGATCTGATGAGCAACCGGCTGATCTGGTCGGATGAGGTGTTCCGCATTTTCGGGCAGCCGCCGCAGTCCTTTGCGGCAACCTACGAGGCGTTTCTCGAGCTTGTTCATCCCGAAGACCGTGCTGCGCTTGACATGGCGTACAGGAATTCACTGTGTGAAGGCGGTGAGGCTTATCAAATGGAGCACCGGGTTGTCCGCGCGGATACCGGGGCGGTGCGATGGGTGGAAGAGAAGTGTTTTCACGTTCGGGATAAAGAGGGCCGGGTGGTCTGTTCCCACGGCATGGTGATAGACGTTACCGAGCGCAGGCAGGCGGAAGAGGCGCTGAAAGAGAGCGAGGCACGCCACCGCGCCATTCATGACAATCTGCCGAACGGACTCATTTACCAAATCGATTCCGGAGAGGACGGCCAATCGCGCCGCTTCACATTTGTCAGTCAGGGCGTTGAGCAGCTGCATGGTGTCACGACAGATGAAGTAATGAAAGATTCAGGGGCCATTTACCGGCAGGTCATCGACAAAGAACTGGTGGCTGGACTTGAAGCAAAGGCGGCGGAATCAATGACTCCATTTAATGTGGAAGCGCGTATTCGGCTTGCTTCAGGAGAGAAGCGCTGGAGATGGTTTGCTTCAGCCCCCCGTCGGCTCCCTAACAGGCATCTGATATGGGATGGCATTGAGCTGGACATCACGGAGCGCAAACAGGCAGAGGAGGCCCTTCGGCGGTCGGAAGCAAAATATCGTCTGCTGTATGAGAACATGGAGGACGCATTTATTATTGCGGATATGAAAGGGCGGCTCCTGGAAACCAATCCGGCCTTTGAGCGGCTGGTTCAGTATTCAAAAGAGGAAGTCACGGGTTTGAGCTACAAGGTCTTCACTCCTCCGGAATGGATCGAAACGGATGAGATGGCGTTCAGGCAGGTGGCCGAGCGAGGCTATACCGACATCATAGAAAAGGAATTCATTCGAAAGGACGGGTCTCGCGTTCCGGTGGAGATGCGCGGCTGTCTGCTTCGGGATGAGGCGGGGAATCCGGCCGGGGTGTGGGCCGTTATCCGTGACAACACGGAGCGCAAGCAGGCCGAGCAGTTGTTGCGGGGAGCGCATGACGAACTCGAGCGGCGTGTTGAGGAGCGCACAGCAGAACTCCGGGCATCAGAGCGGGCGCTGTCCCGGTCAAGGGAGGAACTGCGCGCTCTGCTGTCCCGCCTGGAACAGGCCCGGGAGGACGAACGGATACGCATCGCCCGCGACATTCATGACGACTTTGGACAGAGCCTTACAGCTATCAAGATGGACTTAAGACGAATTGAGAAGTTAGCAGAGAAGATTTCCCCGGCCCTGTTGCAGGACAAAATACAAAAGCGGGCTTCTGGCGCTATCAGTCTGGCGGATTCCGCCCTGAGCATGGTGCAGAAACTCGCTGCGGAACTGCGGCCTGGGGTTTTGGACAAACTGGGGCTGTGCACAGCGTTGCAGTATGAGGCCCGTTGTTTTGAAGAGAGGCATGGAATCAGGTGTACCATGGCTGTGGCTTCCCGGTTGTCGGAAGTGCCCCCTCTTGTCGCCACGGCCCTGTTCCGAATATTCCAGGAATGCTTGACCAACATCGCGCGGCATGCCGGGGCCAGCCGGGTTTCTGTCCGTCTGGGCATGGCTGACAGAAGTCTGAAACTGTGTGTCCGGGACAATGGCCGGGGGATTGGGGAAGCGGCGGTGAACAACCCCGCCTCGCTGGGTCTGATTGGAATCAGAGAGCGTGCCGTTGCTCTTGGCGGGGAGGCCGCGTTTCGCCGCGGGAACAAGAACGGGACAGTGGTTGAGGTGCGCATTCCTCTGAGCCGGGCAAAGGGCGGTTCTCGCCGCTCCAGGAAGAGGGGCTCATGAACAAACAACCGGCCGCGCCCAATCGCCTGCGCATACTGATTGTCGAAGATCATCCGATTCTGTGTCGCGGGCTGAGAGACATTCTTTCCGAGGAGTTCCCCGACGCCGTGTTTGGCGAAGCGGACGAATCGCGTTCCGCGCTGCAGGCATTTCGCCGCCAGCCGTGGGATGTTGTTCTGCTGGACATCAACATCCCGGGACGGGACGGATTGAGCCTGCTTGATGATGTCCGGCGGATTCGGCCGGCGGCCCGGGTGCTGGTGGTGAGCGCTTATCCGGAGGAAGAATTCGCTGTTCGCGCACTCAAGCTGGGCGCGGCGGGTTATCTCGGAAAGAATGAAGCGCCGGAGAAACTTGTGGAGGCCGTGAATAAAATTCTCGGCGGCGGCACGTATGTCAACGCAATACTTGCTGAAAAGCTGGTGACGGTCCTGACGGCCAGCAGTGACGCTCGACTTCCTCACGAAACTCTTTCGGCCCGTGAACTTCAAGTGCTGCGCCTCATCGCTGACGGGAAAACGGCCAAGAAGATAGCTGAAGAGCTTTCCCTCAGCGAAAAAACAATCGCGACCTACCGTGCTCGCATTGCGGAGAAAACGGGACTTTCCACCAATGTGCAGCTCACGCGCTATGCATTTCAGCACAATCTGACCGGTTGAGTTCGGCTTTTGTGCGCCTGAGCAATCTGTAGGTAAAAACACCTACAGAAAAGCCAGTGATTCCCCGACTTCCAGCCGGTTCCTTCCTCTGTTTAGTCTATGAATATGAAAAAGGATTCACAACGGCCTGAAGCAGAGTGTCGTTGGTTTCTGCGGCTGCGGGATAAAACCGCAGCGGGGGTTGCCCCGGAGGGCCGCAAAGGAACTGAACAGATGAATTTATCCAGGCGTATCGCTGCCTGGTGGCCGGGTTTTATGCATCGGCATATTGTGGGCGATTGGCCGTTCGGGGGAGACATGCAATGATGGACGGGAAGTACAGGTGGCTGTTGGCGACCGGCTTTTCGGGGGAGGCGCGATAGGGACACTGCCCTGACTCGCGATCATCATGAAGGGGCGGTCAAGTCCGCACTGTCTCCGGCCGCATGGACGGCCGGAGACAGAATGCCGCAGGGGAAAGGCGAACTGGTCCTGATCGTTGACGACGATGCTGCCGTCCGGTTTCTGATCGGGCTGGCATAGTGTCACAACGGCTGTCGGACTCTGGCGCCTGCAAGCGGTTCGAAGGCGGTCAGCTTGTTTGTGGCCCAAAACGCAGAGGTGGACGCGGTGATTCTGGACATGACTATGCCCGGTATGAATGGATACAAGGCCATGCTGGCCCTGCGAAAATTCATCCCGGCCATGCCCGTCCTGAGAATAAGCGGGGATGTCCTGGAAAACCCGTACCTTCATGATGGTTGCACATTATTCATGATGAAGCCACTGGGAACGGAAGCTCTTCTCATTTGCCTGCGCGGTCTGCTGGAGCAGCGGACCGGGGTGCAAACTCAAAAATCTGCTGCATCACGGCATAGCGCGGTCCATTAAGGAGGCGTGAAGGAATCGGTCGCGCTATGCCGGCCAGCAGCTCCCGGTCAACTTCCAGATACTTTCCGCTTGCGCCTCGGCGGCCTTCAAGTATATGGTGCATAAATGAAAATGAACTGGTGGCACAAGAATGGATTGACTGGGGACCTCCACAGTTAAATTCGGCTTGTGCTGATGGATGGAACCCCGGATGAACCGGGGTTTTTGTTTTTCAGGAAACGGCAATGCTGGCTAAAAGAATAATTCCGTGTCTGGACGTGGCCCGCGGACGCGTGGTCAAGGGGGTTAATTTTGTCAGTCTTCAGGACGCGGGCGATCCGGTAGAGTGCGCCAGGGCTTACAGCGAACAGGGTGCGGACGAGATCACATTCCTTGATATCCGCGCCTCGCATGAGGGTCGCGATACGATGGTGGAAGTGGTAAACCGGGTGGCCCGGCAGGTGTTTGTTCCCCTGACCGTGGGCGGGGGAATCAGGAACAGTGAGGATGTCCGCATTCTGCTGCAGGCCGGCGCTGACAAGGTTTCGATCAACACCGCGGCTGTGGAACGGCCGGCGCTGATCAGCGAAGCCGCGGAACAGTTCGGAAGCCAGTGCGTGGTGCTGGCCATTGATGCCAAAAAGAACGAGTCCGGCGGGAGATGGACCGTCTACACATATGGAGGCCGAAGGCCTGCCGGCATGGATGTGCTCGAATGGGCGCGTGAGGGGGTCCGTCGGGGCGCCGGTGAAATCCTGCTGACCAGCATGGACCGGGACGGAACAAAAAACGGCTACGATCTTGCCCTGACGCGCGCCGTTTCGGAGGCTGTTACTGTTCCTGTGATTGCCTCGGGCGGCGCCGGCAGCCTTGAACATCTCTATGAAGCCCTGGCGGCCGGCCGGGCGGATGCGGTGCTGGCTGCCTCGATTTTTCACTATGGAACCTACACCATCAAACAAACAAAAGACTATTTGCGCGAGAGGGGCATTCCGGTTCGCGCCTAGCGGGAGAATACAATGAGCAGAGAACTTGAAGAAGGGTTGGAACTGGCGCTGGATTTCGACAAGCTGGCCAAGGCGTCCGCTGCGGCTCCGGGGATCATCCCGGTGGCCGTGCAGAATGCGGACACGCATGAGGTGATTCTGGTGGCTTATGCGAATGAGCTGGCCCTGAAGAAGTCCATTGAAACCCGTTCGGCTGTTTTCTGGAGCACGTCGCGCAATGAGCTCTGGGAAAAGGGCAAGACGTCCGGAGAGACGTTTGATCTGCTGGAGGTGAGGGTGAACTGCGAACAGAATTCGCTGGTTTATATCGTGCGCCCGCGCCGCGGCGGCATCTGCCATACAAAAAACCGGCAGGGCGCCGCCCGGAACTGCTATTACCGCCGGTTGAACTTCGAAACCGGAAAGCTTGAAAATCTGGACCCCTGAAACGATTGGAGCAGAGCATGTACACGCCAACCAGAGAAGGATTTCTTGAAAAAGCAAAGCAGGGAAATCTGATCCCGGTCTGGCGCGAGCTGCTGGCAGACCAGGATACGCCCCTGTGCGCCTATGAGCGCATGCGCCAGGCGCTGCGCTCCCGCAGTGAGCCGGCACAGACTTTCCTGCTCGAAAGCGTGGAGGGCGGCGAGCATATTGCGCGCTATTCGTTCCTGGGAAGCAGTCCCCGTGCGGTGCTGAGTTCAGCCGGTCGGACCACGACCATCACCAGCCGCGACGGCAATGTTGAAACGATCGGAAATCGCGAACCGCTTTCTGTGCTCAAGGAGCATCTTTCCAAATACCGGCCCGTGCCCGATCTGTCGCTTCCCCGCTTTTATGGCGGCGCGGTGGGATATATCGGTTATGATGCAGTCGCGCAGTTCGAGCGCGTGCCGCTTTGCGCGCGGGGCGGCACAGAGTGGCCGGACATGATGCTGGCCATTACGGATACAATTGTTGTGTTTGACCGCGCGCGCCACACCATGAAAGTGGTCGCCAATGCTCTTGTCGAAGAGGATCCGGAAAAGGCCTATGATGATGCCGTTGCGGCGATTGACTCGCTGTGCCGCGATTTGAGCACGCATGTGCCCCATGTGATGCTGGATGCGTCCGGTGCGGCCGATGAGCCGGAGTTCCGCTCAAACATGACGCGCGATGAATTCGAAAATGCCGTGATGACCGCCAAGGAGTTCATTCGCGCCGGTGATATCATACAGGTGGTGTTGTCGCAGCGCTTTGAAACCGGCACGGCGGGCGACCCTCTCGATGTGTATCGCGCCTTGCGATCGGTTAATCCTTCTCCCTACATGTTCTGCCTTGAGAACGGGTCGCGCGCCATTGTCGGGTCGTCGCCTGAGGTTCATGTTCGCTGCGAGGATGGCCGGGTTGAACTGCGGCCCATTGCCGGCACACGTCCGCGTTCGGCCGATGATGCGGAGGATCATCGGCTGGCCCGGGAGCTCCTGGCCGACCCGAAGGAGCGCGCGGAGCACATCATGCTGGTGGATCTGGCGCGGAACGATCTGGGCCGTGTGTGCGAATACGGGAGTGTGACGGTGCCGGAACTGATGGTTATCGAGCGTTACAGCCATGTGATGCATATTGTCTCTGATGTGACCGGCCGGCTCCGCGCTGACCGGGACATCTATGACCTGATGCGGGCCACATTCCCGGCGGGGACAGTCAGCGGAGCTCCAAAAATCCGCGCAATGGAAATCATTTCCGAACTCGAGGCCGGCCGCCGGGGCCCCTATGCCGGCGCGGTCTGCTACTTCGGCTATTCCGGAAACCTGGATTCCTGCATTGCCATCCGAACGGTGCTGATGGACGGAGATAAGTCCTGCGTCCAGGCCGGGGCCGGCATTGTGGCGGACTCTGATCCCGCCGCGGAATACATGGAAACCTGCAACAAGGCCCGCGGCATGCTGAAGTCGCTTGTGCTTTCGCGCCGGTTTGGTGAACTGAGGGGGAAATCATGATCCTTGTTCTGGATAACTACGATTCTTTTACATACAACCTCGTGCAGTATATGGGCGAGATGGGGGCAGACGTTAAAGTGGTTCGCAACGACGCCATGACGCCGGATGAATTGTGTGCGCTGAAACCGGAGAAGGCGCTGATCAGCCCGGGGCCATGCACGCCAGACGAAGCCGGAGTGTCGTGTGAAATCATACGCCGCCTGGGCCCGAAAATTCCGGTCCTCGGCGTTTGTCTCGGACATCAGTGCATAGGCCAGGTCTATGGGGGACGCGTGATCCGGGCCAGTCGTCTGATGCACGGAAAAACGTCCCCGATCCGGCATAATGGTGAAGGTGTATTTCGGGGCATGCCCCAGCCGTTTGAAGCAACCCGTTATCATTCGCTTCTGGTTGAGAGAGCATCGCTTCCGGAATGCCTGAAGATCACCGCGGAGACGGAGGAGGGGGAAATCATGGGGCTGCAGCACGCCGAGCATCCGGTGCATGGTGTGCAGTTTCACCCGGAATCCATTCTTACTCAATCGGGCCGTTTGATTATTCAGAATTTTCTGAAGCTCTAACTGGAGGACACTGTGAGCAGGTTCAAGAAAAACCGCGGGAATTCGCCGGCAGGCGCGTCGGGGGCCGGCGCCGAAATCACGATGATCGAAGCGCACCGGCGCACACGGCTGACATCCATGGCGTTTCTGGCGCTGATGGTGGTTTTCCTGCTGCTGGCCTGGTGGATGTGGGCTGAAAGCCGGAAGCATGGGGATTCAGACAAGGATTTCCTTCTGCTGAGTCTGGATACAAACGCCGCAATGACGGATCGGCCCGCGACAAGTCCCGGCCCGCTGTATACCGCACCCCGTGAATGGACGGAACCCTCTGTGGATTCCGGTGACGCGGCCCCGCCGCTTGATCCGCAGAAAATGACTGCGGCGATGGGCGAAATGCGGAAGGCGCAGGAATACCTTCAGGGCGGGAACTATGATGCAGCCACCCTTCATGTCCGCAAGGCGCTGGATATTCAGCCTGATATGGATGCGGCCCTCAGGATGCTGGGCGTAATCTATATCCAGCGGGGACAGTTTGATCAGGCCATCTCCATTCTGGAGAAAGCCCTGGCAAGGGATGCGTTCAATCCGGAGACTTTAAGCAATCTGTCCACGGCCTATCTTCAGCGCGGAGACCGCGAGAAGGCCGAGGAACTGCTGCTCACGGCGGTGCAGATCAAGCCGGATTATCATATCGGCTATGTGAATCTCGGTCTGCTCTTTCTGGCCTCGGCTCAATATGAATCGGCGGCGGAATATTTCGAAATGGCCATGGCCGGCATGCGGGACAGCATATCGCTGCGCAACAACTATGCGGTTGCCCTGTTGCGTCTGGGACGCTTTGAGGAAGCGCGCGAGCATTTAAACTGGCTGGTGACGAGGCATCCGGATGTCCCTGAATCGTATTTCAACATGGCGATCACCTATGTCTATGACAACGACGCCGCAAGTGCACTGGAGTGGATCCGCCGCGGGTCGGAACACTGTTCGCCTTCGGCGCTGCAGGAGTATCTGCGCGACAGCGACTTCAACGCGATTCGCCAGCATCCGGGATTCCAGTCTCTGGCGCGAGGCATCGAGCCAGACCTCCCGCGCCGCCCTGTCGCGCCCCGCAATTAACGCGGGACGGGTTTGGTGTAGATAACCTTATCGTCGCCGAGGGCGTAGAAATCTTTCACGCGGGCGGCCTCGGTGTAGCCGATGGAGAGATAAAATCTGCGCGTGGGTTCATAGTCCTCGCGGCCTGCAGTTTCGAGTACGGCAAGGCGTCCGCCGGCTTTCCAGATGGATTCCTCGGTGAAGGTCATGAGTTTCTTCCCGATGCCTTTTCCCTGAATCTTTTTGTCCACGGCGAGCCAATAGACATCGAATGTTCTGTCGGTGCAGGGCGTCGCGCCCCAGCAGACCCATCCTGCCGGATGGCCTTCAATACAGGCCGTGAAGCTCTGGTAATCGGATGCCTTGAACTCATTCACGGAATCCAGAAGAACTTCCTCGGCAATCTGCAGTTCGTTGTCGTGGAAGAATGCAGTTCCCGCCAGAATGTTCATCAGCGGTTTCACATCGGCAGACATGGTCCGGCGAATTTCAACGCCGCCGTCAATTTTTGCGGGCCCCGGCCGAATTCCGGACGATTTCTCCGCAATTCGACGGCCGGAAGCATTGCGGATCATTTGCATCACGAACTCATTGTATGCAATGCCCGCCGCGGCCACTGCGGCCGCAAGACCTGCTTCGGGCGAAATGTCCGGATTGGCGTTGATTTCAAGAATGAAGGGATTGAGGTTGGCATCAAGGCGGAAGTCCACGCGGATATAATCACGGCAGCTCATGGCGCGCCATGCGCCGAGGGCCAGATCGCGGATTGTATTTGCCGTCTTTTCCGGAAGGGCGGCCGGAATTTTGCGGGGCGTGTTGTTGTAGGCGAAGGAATTCTCGATCCATTTGGCTTCGTAGTCCACAATCTTGTGGCGGTTTGCGGGGAAGGCCGAGAAATCAATTTCCGCTATGGGCATGACCTGCGGTCCACGGCCCATATCTATCACCGACACGTTCAATTCGCGCCCGTCAATAAAGGTCTCGACCAGCACGGGCTGGCCGAAGCGGGCGTGAAGTTCTGCAATCCGGTCTTGGATGTCCGCATAAGGATGGGGAACAACCGAAGACTGGGTGATCCCTTCGCTGGCGTCGGACAGCAGGGGTTTCAGCAAAAGCGGCTTCATGATATCCGGCGGCCGTGAAAAAGTCTGTCCGACCGGAACAATCCATGCCGCGGGCACGGGAAGACCTTTCTCATGAAGCAGGAGTTTGGTGACCCATTTATCAAGGCTCTGATGGAGACATTCTGTTGTGTTTCCTGTGCATCCGCGCCCGAAGGCTTCGCACACCACCGGGACGGCATTGACATCTCCGACGGGCCCCTCCAGCCCCTCAACCAGATTGAAAACAATCTCATCGCTGAATGTGTTCAGAACCTTCGGCAGTTCGCTCAGGCATGAAATGGCTGCGGTGTTGAACGGGACGCCATCCCTTTTCAGTGCGCCTGCCACCGCCGCCACTTCCGCCAGCACACCGGCGTCCGACTCGCGCGTTACGCCTGCCGCCGCGGATTCACGCGGCTGGTTGTAAAGAATCAGTACCGTCTTCAAAAGACTACGCCTCCAGCCCGGCGCGGGCCGCTGCGCTTTTGATGATGTGATCAATCAGGTCGCGATAGCTCATGCCTTCCTGCGTGGCGATCATCGGCAGGTCGGAATGATGCGGATGCAGGCCGGGCAGGGGATTGATCTCTATGAACGCCGGCCGCCCGTTTGCGGCCACGCGGATATCCACGCGGCCCGCATCGCGGCATTCAAGCACGCGGTATGCATTCAGCGCAAGCTCTTCCGCCTCTCTCCGAAGCGGACCATGTTCAAGCGGTCTGTATACCACAAACTCCTCGCATCGCTCCTTGATTTCATAAGTGTAATCGCGGGAGGGTGCGTGGGCTCCTATGACGACTTCCATTGTGCCGAGCACCCGCGCATGTGGCCCCGTGCCAAGAATCCCCGTGGTGAATTCGCGGCCGGGCAGATATTCTTCCACCAGCACCGGCTGATGATACTTGTGGAGCAGGGCCTTGCACAGATCGTGGAGCTGTTCCGGATTATCCACGCGCGACAAGCCATCCACCCCTTTCCCGGTGCCTTCGGCCACCGGCTTGGCGAACAGCGGGAACCGGAGTTCCACTTGCTGTGAATCTCGGAGATTTGCAATCAGCCGGTAGGCGGGGGTGTTGATTCCCGCCGATGCAACCAGCCGCTTGGTGATGGCCTTGTCCAGCGTCACGGCGCAGACGAGCGGATCGGACATGGTGTAGGGGATGGAATACAACTCCAGCAAAGCCGGCACCTGTGCCTCGCGGCTGCGGCCCGTCACGCCTTCGGCGATGTTGAACACCAGATCCCATCGTTCCCCATTCGCCAGCTTCTGGCAAAGAGCGCGGCCGTGGCCGATGCGCACGGGATCATGATCCAGATCGCGCAGTGTGGCCTCTATGGCGTCTATTGTGGAGTCGGTGTCAAATTCGGCGACCTGATCCTCTGTGAAACCCTCGCGGAGATAATCCGACCGCAGGTCGTACGTCATGCCAATCTTCAACCTCATATTCCCTCCGCCGCGCCGGCTCACGGCGCTCAAGCCTCCGGGGACAGCATCGCGGCGGTCTGCTTGCGCGTCTCTCGGCGGTTAAGCCGCGCGCAGTTCTGCGGCTGAATCTTGGTGTGCTGACCCGATGACAATTCCCATATTCCGGCGGCGGAATCTCCTCTGTCCGTTTTACCCGTGTGCGGCGCTTTATGCGGGCCGGGTTCCGGATAGGATACCATCTGGCCTTCAAAATTGCGCAGAACGGTGTGGGTCGGGCTGGTTGAGACGATGTAATTCGGGAGCACGGGGATTTTCCCGCCGCCATGAGGCGCATCCACCACATACAGCGGGATGCCCAGTCCGCTGACGCGGCCGCGCAGGTATTCCATAATCTCAATTCCCTTGGAGATGGGCGTGCGGAAATGCTCCACGCCGCGCACCAGATCGCACTGGAACAGGTAATAGGGTTTCACGCGGGCCTTCAGCAGGCCGCGAAGAAGCTCTTCCATCACATGGGGATCATCGTTGATGCCCTTCAGCAGCACCGACTGGTTGCCAAGAGGAATTCCGGCATCCGCGAGTTTCCCGCAGGCCTCGATGGCCTGGGGTGTCAGCTCGACAGGGTGGTTGAAGTGGGTGTTGATGAAGATCGGATGATACTTCTTCAGCATGTTCACAAGATCATCCGTGATGCGCATCGGAAGAACCACCGGAGTGCGCGTGCCGATACGAATGATATCCACGCTTCTCACCGAACGCACGGCGGCGATGACGGTTTCCAGCATTTCGGTGGACATGGTCAGAGGATCGCCTCCGGAAATGATCACATCGTGAATTTCGGGATGCATTGAAAGATACTTCACGGCCCGCTCCAGGCGTGTACGCGTGATGCAGGTGTCCCTTCGTCCCGCCACGCGCTTGCGGGTGCAGTGGCGGCAGTACATCGCGCAGGATGTGGTGGAAATCAGCAGTGCGCGGTCCTGGTAGCGGTGCACCAGGCCGGGCACGGCCATGTCCTCGTCTTCTTCCAGCGGATCATCTTTCAGGCAGGCCGGATCAAACAGCTCGGCCATCTGCGGCACGCTCATGGCGAAGACGGGATCTGTCCGTTCCGCGCGGCGGATCAGGGAGGCATAATAGGGTGTGATCGCGAACGGAAACTTTGCGCCGGCTTCATGAATTCCGGTGGAGTCCAGTCCCGGGAAGTAGTCGCGCAGGCGCGCGATGCTGCGAATGCGGTTCTGCATCTGCCACGTCCAGTTGTTCCATCGGCTGAAATCAGCCTGAACCGGCATGCTGCTGAACAGCGATGTCTGCAATGCGGAGCTCTCAGCCGTCTCCGCCGCAAACGCGGGCGGAGGTTCGTCAGTTGAGGCATCCGTTTCGTTGAATAAACGGTTGTCCTTCATGATCTGCATTTCTCCATTTAGGCTTTGGCGGTTTGATCCGCGTCGGCGTTTTTTTCTGTTTCACTGAGGAAGGCGCTGGCGCCTTCGATAAAAATGGTCCCCATGGGCATCATATTGCTGTCGATTTCGTTTGCTCCGAGCCCAATCATGGCAAAGGAAAGAAAACCCGACACAAATCCGGCCAGCGCGCATGCGAGCCTTTTGAGTTTGATGGGGCTGAGGCTGCCGGGCACAAAGGGGGCGAGCATGTTTTCCAGCTCCCCCAGATAGAGCACGAAAGGCTGCTCAAAATCCTCTTCCATTCCGCGCTGAAGCTTGAGCATGACGCGGCCCTGAAAGAGAAGAATGAACTCCTCGCGCCGTGTGTTGAAGAAATTCTTGTGAGCTTCGAGCAGTTTGCCAAGCAGCGTTTTAAGGTTGCCGGCTCCTGCCGCAGATTTGTGCATCTCTTCGATCAGGCCGTCCACCGCCTTCTGAACCAGCGCGCTCATCAGCTCTTCTTTGGTGCTGAAATGGCGGTAGAACGTGCCCTTCCCGAGGTCGGCGCGCTCGGTGATATCCTCAACGGTCGTGGCATCCATGCCCTTTTCGGAGAACATCATCAGAGCCGCATTCAGCAGTTTGTTGTGCGTGCGCACAGCGCGCAGCTGGGCCCTGTTCTTGCGAACCGGCCGCGCTTTTTCTTCAAATTGTTCCGGCATCAGCACCATACTTATACTTCCAGCGTATTTTAGCGACGGACCAAACAGTCACTTGCGAACCCGCCTCAAAAACAAACCTTTATCATCTAACAGTGACCAATTAGTCATATCTGGAAAAAAAGTCAAGAGGGAATCGGCGTTTTTTTCGTGTCCGCAAGTTGTTGATGTCTTGAATCTCCCGCCCTGTTGGCGGCCGGTTGGCCCTGTATTAACGCAATAATCGAACTTTCCCGGTCAGCTTTTCAATACCTGTGCTTTTATCTTTACGCGCTTTTTTATAGAGTACGATCAGCATTATGAATGATGACCCCGTCAGTTTGGGTTCGCTTGCGGATGTTCCCGTTTCCGCCATAAGAGGAGTGGGCCCTGCGCGGGCGGCCCTGTTTGAGCGTCTTGGCATTTCAACGCTTCAGGATTTACTTCTTGCTCTTCCATATCGTTATGAGGATCGCCGAGTCTTTGCACGGATTTCTGATATGAAACCCGATGTGCCAGCCTCCGTTTGCGGTGAAATCAGGGTTTGCGGATGGAGCCCGTCACACCGCGGCCAGGGCTTCTTTGAAGCCGTGCTTGACGACGGCTCGGGGCTGCTCCACTGCCGCTGGTTTGGCGCGCCGTATCTGAAGAATGAAATCCGGCGCGGAGGCAAACTGGTTGTTTACGGGAAGATCAGCCTCTATCGCGGCAATCGAATTCTGCAGCATCCCGATTTCGAAGTTTTGGGCAGCGGGATTGATGACCATATCCATATCGGCCGCATTGTGCCGGTTTATCGGTTGACCGAGGGGCTGGGACAGAAAACCGTCCGGCGCATTATGTGGGATGCCGTGGAGAAATATACCGGCGCGCTTGTGGAAAGTCTGCCGGAAAGCATTCTTCTGCAATGGCGGCTCCCCGGACTTTCGGGCGCGATCCGGGAAGCTCATTTCCCCACGGCGAAAGAGGGCGCAGAGAAGGCCCGCTTCCGGCTGGTGTTTGAAGAGTTCCTTTGCGCGGAACTGGTGCTGGCCGCCCGAAAAATTCATACGGAAAAATTCACGGCCGGCAATCCGCTGGTTGCGGCAGGACGCCTGAAGAGCCGCTTCACAGCCCGGCTTCCGTTTCAGTGCACGGCTGCGCAGCTCCGGGTGATTGATGAAATCGAGGCCGATCTGCGCAAGCCGCACCCAATGCACCGCCTGCTGCAGGGAGATGTCGGTTCCGGGAAAACCATTGTTGCCGTTTTTGCGATGCTGACGGCCGTGGAGAGCGGGGCCCAGGCTGCCGTGATGGCCCCCACGGATGTGCTGGTGACGCAGCACCATGAAGTGTTCTCGGAATATCTTGTGCCCCTTGGCCTGCAGGTCGAGCGCCTGTCCGGAAACATGCCCGCCGTGCGCCGCCGCCATGTCCTGGAGAGAGCCCGCAAGGGCATCATTGATGTGCTGGTGGGAACCCATGCCTTGATTCAGGAGGCGGTGGAGTTCCGCAATCTGGGTCTCGTCATTATTGACGAACAGCACAAGTTCGGCGTGGAACAGCGCGGCCTGCTGTGCGGCAAGGGAACCCGGCCCGATGTGCTGGTGATGACCGCCACGCCCATTCCCCGCACACTGGCCATGACCGTGTACGGTGATCTTGATGTCAGCGTCATAGACGAACTTCCGGGCGGCCGTCAGAAAATTGTCACAAAAGTCATTACTGCCGATCAGCTTCCCCTTGCGTATGAATTTATCAAGAAGCAGATCGCATCCGGCCGGCAGGCCTATGTGGTCTTTCCGCTTGTTGAAGAGAATGAACATTCGGTCCGGCCGGCCGCGGTTCAGATGTTCGAAAAGCTCAGCACCTCCACTTTCGCCGAGCAGCGCACCGGGCTGGTGCACGGACAGATGAACACGGACGACAAAAGGGCGGTCATGGACAGATTTCATGCCGGAGAAATTGATGTCCTGTTTGCCACCACGGTGGTGGAGGTGGGCGTGGACGTGCCCAATGCCAACGTGATGCTTGTGGCGGGGGCCGAACAGTACGGGCTCTCGCAGCTGCATCAGCTCCGCGGCCGGATCGGCCGCGGCCCATACAAGTCCTACTGCCTGCTTCAGGGCGATCCCGGCACGCGCGAAGCATGGCGGCGGCTGCGCATTATGAGTGAAACCACCGACGGTTTTCGCATTGCCGAGGAGGATCTGCGTATCCGCGGCATGGGCAATCTTCTCGGGCCCGAGCAAAGCGGCTTCCCGCGAATGCGTGTCGGCGATCCGCTGGCCGACAGCCACATCCTCAAGACGGCCCGCCAGCAGGCATTTGATATTGTAACTTCCGATCCCATGCTCAAAGATGTGAAATACCGCGAGCTGTATGAACGTGCCCGGAAGCTGTACAGCCGGGTGGGCGGTTTTGTGGAGGTTGGATGAGAAAAAAAATGCTGGCGGCTTTGTCTGTGCTGCTGATCCTGATTGCGCTGGTTTGGCCGGTGCCGCACTCTGTCTATAACCGTCTGACGCTGGCGCTTTCCGATTACATGCACTTCCCGCTCGCGTGGCTGCTCTTCTGGCTAGTCTGGAGAATGGGCGCGTCGCGCATCCTTTCGGCCATCTTTGTGCTGACCTTGTCGGCCGGGGTCGAAAGCCTGCAGCCCCTCTGGGGCCGCTCGGCCTCCGCCGTGGATTTGATCTATGCGGCGCTGGGGGTCACGGCGGGTCTGCTGCTGACCCGCAAACCTGTTAAGAAGACGCTGTTGTTTCTTTTGTGCGCGGCAACCCTGTTGCCGGTGTGTTCAATCCTCTGGGACCAGTGCGCCGCCCGTCGCGCCTTCCCGCTGCTGGCGTCCTTTGAGAGTCCTTTTGAGCGGGGCCGCTGGACGCTGAACGGAGTCTCTGTGAAACGGGTTCCCCTGCACAGTGCTCACGGGCGGTATTCGGCTGAGGTTCGCGTCAGTGAAGCCGGCTTTCAGTATCCCGGACTTTTTCTGGAATCCATGCCCCGTGACTGGCGCGGGGCGGAAGCGCTGCTGTTTGATATCTTCTGGCCGGAGATCAGCGCGCGTGAAATCTGTGTGCGGATGGATGATCAGAAGGGCAATCCCGCCTATGCGAATCGCTTTCAGAAAAGCTTTGTTTTGCAGCCGGGGATGAATAGAATCCGCCTGGAGTGTGAAGAATTCAGTCGGACTTCCGGCGGCGCGATGATGGATCTGTCGCATGTGATGAGGATGGGACTTTTCTATTTGAAAGCGGAAAAGGACGACGTGTTTTATTTGGATAATGTCAGGCTGCTGAAAGGTGAAACATGAAGCTTTCCATAGTCATCCCAGTTTATAATGAGGTTAAAACCCTGGCCGAGGTGCTGCAGGTCGTGAAGGGCGTGGATATTCCGCTTGAAAAGGAAATCATTCTGGTGGACGACTGTTCCACCGACGGCACGCGCGACCTGCTCGAAAAAATGCAGTCCGAGGATTCCCGGCTCAAGGTCGCCTTTCACGAGGTGAATCAGGGGAAGGGTGCGGCGCTGCACACAGGGTTCGCTCAGGCCACGGGGGATTTCGTGATCATTCAGGATGCCGACCTGGAATACGACCCCGGCGAATACATGCATCTGCTGGATCCGCTCATCAGGGGCCGCGCGGACGTAGTCTTTGGTTCGCGTTTTCAGGGGGGCGGCCCGCATCGCGTGGTTTACTACTGGCATTATCTCGGGAACCGTTTTCTGACCACCCTGTCCAACATGATGACGAACATTAACCTGACGGACATGGAGGTCTGCTACAAGGTGTTCAGGCGCGAAATCATCCAGTCGCTGAATCTCCGGGAGAAGCGCTTCGGTTTTGAAGTGGAGGTCACGGCCAAGGTCGCGCGCGGAAACTGGCGGATATACGAAGTGCCGATTTCCTATTACGGCCGAACGTACAGCGAGGGGAAAAAAATCACCTGGCGTGATGGTTTCCGGGCCCTCTGGTGCATTGTGAAATACCGGTTTGTGGACTGACCATGAGCGATTCCTCTCCCAGCATCCCGCGGCATGTGGCCATCATCATGGATGGCAACGGGCGCTGGGCCAAACAGCGCGGCCTGCCGCGCATCAGGGGGCATGAGGCGGGTGCGGAATCCGTGCGGTCCGCCGTGCGCACGTGCAAGAAACTGGGGATCAAATATCTCACCCTCTATGCGTTCAGCACGGAGAACTGGATTCGTCCCCGCGCGGAAATTGAGGGCCTTATGGGGCTTCTGCGCTATTTTCTGGGCAAAGAGGAAAAGGAATTTCACGAAAACCGGGTTCGGCTGCGGGTGATGGGGCGCATGCGGGACCTTCCGGAAAAAGTGCAGTCCGCGCTCAACCGCATGATGGAAATCACCGCGCACTATGATGAAGGCCAGCTCATCCTTGCCTTGAGCTACAGCGGCCGCGCGGAACTGTCCGATGCCGTTCGGAACATAGCCCGGCGGGTGCGGCAGGGGGCGCTTGAGCCGGAAAAAATAGATGAAAAGACCATATCGGAATCGCTCTATCTACCCGATGTGCCTGATCCGGACCTGATGATCCGTACCAGCGGCGAGCTGCGGCTCAGCAATTTTATGCTTTGGCAATTGTCATACTCGGAGTTATATTTCGCACCGGTTTTCTGGCCGGATTTCCGGGAAAAGGATTTGATTGCGGCGGTTGAGGAATACGGCTGCCGCCAACGCCGCTTCGGCGATGTGAAGTAGGGGTTATGCTGAAAAATAGAGTCTTGAGCGGTCTGCTGATGGGGGCGCTGCTGATTTCGGCGGTCGTGTGGATGCCGGATTTCCATTTCGGTATCCTGCTCATTTTCGCCTTCCTCGTTGTGGCGGCCCTGATCGAGTTCTACCGGCTCCTCGATGCGGCAAAAATCGGGAATTACAAGTTCATCGGATCATTTTTCGGAGTGCTTCTGCTCTCCGCCACGTGGGCCCGCACACAGGCCGACATTCCCGATGTCTCCGGGATCATCATTTTTCTTTTCATCGCCTCCGTGTTTATCCGGCAGCTTGCCATCAAGGTCACGGACGGCGGATTTCTTCCGGTGGCGGGCACGGTGCTGGGCTTTTTCTACATCGCCTTCCTGCTGGACTTCATGGCGCGGCTGCTGTTTGACTGGGACGGCCGGGAGGGCCGCTTGCTGCTGATCTACATGATCGTTGTGGTCAAGTTCACCGATATCGGGGCCTATTTTATCGGTTGCGCAACCGGCCGGCATAAACTCATTCCCCATATTTCCCCCGCGAAATCCTGGGAGGGCTGCTTCGGAGGCGTGGCCGTCGCCACGGCCGTCAGCGTGATCTGGCAGCTGGTCAGTCGCGGAAACCTGGGAGTTGTCCATTTCTCGATTCTTCAGGCGGTGATCATGGGCGTTCTTCTCTCCGTGACGGGCATCGTCGGCGACCTGATTGAGTCGCTGTTCAAGCGCGCCGCCGCGGTGAAAGATTCCAGCTCTGTCATCAGGGGCATGGGCGGCCTGCTGGATGTGATTGACAGCCTTCTTCCGGCGTCTCCGGTGCTCTATATATTTGCCCATCTCTTTCTCAAATAACCACACAGGACATCATGCTCAGCATTATCATAAACATCTTCAAAATCCTTATTCTGTTCGGCGTCACGGTTTTTGTTCATGAACTCGGCCACTATCTGGTGGCCAGAATGCTGGGCCTGCAGATTGACGTGTTTTCCATCGGCTTCGGGCCCGCCCTCCTGAAGCGCCGCCACAACGGCATTGTGTACAAAATCGGGGCCATCCCGTTTGGCGGATATGTGGCGCTGCCTCAAATGGATCCCGGCGGCGAAGAGAAAAGCGACCGCGACGGCCGCCGGCTTCCACGCATTGCCGCATGGAAGAAAATCCCGGTGGCATTTTCCGGCGCGGCGGGCAATCTGATTCTGGCCTTCGTTCTGGCATACATTATTTTTCATGGCGGCCAGGCCTACGCGCCCGAAAAAACCAACATCATCGGTTATGTGTACACCAACAGCCCGGCCTATGAGGCGGGCCTGCGCATTGGAGATGAAATCACGGGGCTTCGCGGCGCAGACGTCAGCCGGCCGCCCATGGTGATCACCAGCTGGGAGCAGTTCCTGCTTGAATCATCTATGCACGAGCGCGTGGAGCTTCGGGTGGTGAGCGGCGAGGGGGAACATCGTACGGTGCTGTGCGAAACCGAGAAGTTCTGGGGATCGCGCATGATTCCCGGCATCACACCGTTCACCTACTGTCTGGTGCTCAACGTCCGGCCGAATTCCAGCGCCCGGGAGGCGGGCATTCAGCCCCGCGACCGGATTGTGGAACTGAACGGCCAGCCGCTGTTCAGCCGCGAGCATCTGGTCATGCTGGTGGGTCAGTATCGCGACGTGACCGTTCCGGTTGTGATCGAGCGTGGCGGCGCGACGATGGAACTGCAGGTGACGCCGAAATATGACGAGGAAATCGGCCGGGCGCTGATCGGCATCGAGTTCAACACGCTGGATGTGCGACGCCCCGCCGAACAGATCAAATCCCATGCCACAATGATTTTCCGCATCCTTCAGAAGCTGGCCACGCCGCGGGAATCGAAGGCCGCCTCCGATTCGCTGGGCGGGCCGATTGCCATTTTTGTGATCTTCTGGCTTTCCGTGCAGGGAAGCATCCTGGTGGCGCTGTCCTTCACCTGTTTCATCAACGTGAACCTTGCGGTGATCAATCTTCTTCCGCTGCCGGTGCTCGACGGCGGGCACATTCTGTTTGCGCTGATTGAGATCATCACGCGCCGGCCCCTGCACCGCAGGGTGGCGGATACGCTGGCCAACATATTTGCCGTGCTGCTGATCACACTGTTCGTGCTGCTTTCCTGCCGCGATGTGAAGAGAATGGTCCTGCCGATGTTTGCGGGTGATGAGGTGCCGGCCGCGGAAACCAATGCGCCGCCGGTCCCGCAGGAATAGTGCGCCATGAAAAACCGAAAGGCTGTTCCCGAATTTCCTCCCGCATGGGCCGCAGAGGCGGTCTGGTATCAGATTTTTCCTGAAAGATTCCGCAACGGCTGTGCCTCAAGCGATCCTCGCATGGAGGACATTTCGGGCACACACGTCCCGGGCTGGAACATCACGCCATGGGGAAAGGACTGGTACAGTCTCTCGCCGTGGGAGGCTGAAGCGGGCGGATTCCAGAAAAGCGTTTTCATGCGGAGATATGGCGGAGACCTTGTGGGGGTGCGCGAGAAGCTGGATTATCTCCAGAATCTCGGAGTGAATGCGATTTATCTCAATCCCGTTTTCATGTCGCCTTCGCTTCACAAATATGACGGGAGCACCTATCACCACATTGACCCGACGCTGGGCCCGGATCGGGAAGGGGATGTTCGTCTGTTGTCATCTTCCAGCGAAACCGAAGATCCGTCTACGTGGATATGGACCGCGGCCGACCGGTTCTTCCTTGAGCTTGTGCGCGATGTTCATGAGCGGGGCATGCGCATCATTATTGACGGCGTTTTCAACCACACCGGGACGGAATTCTTTGCTTTCCGTGATCTGCGGGACAGGGGCCCGGCCTCGCGTTTCCGCAAATGGTACCGCCGCGCGCGCTGGGATGAAAACGGCCGCCTGCACTACAAGGGCTGGTTTGGCCATCCCAGTCTGCCGGAACTGGGCCGCACCGGGAAGAGCCTGGCCGCGCCGGTGCGCGACTATATCTTTGCGGCGACCCGCCGCTGGATGGCGCCGAACGGTTCGGTGCGGGACGGAATTGACGGCTGGCGGCTGGATGTGGCCTTCTGCGTGCCTCACGGCTTCTGGCTCGAATGGCGCGCCCTCGTGAAATCCATCAATCCGTCGGCGTTCCTCTGCGGCGAGATCGTAAAGCTTGCAGAGCCCTACCTGCGCGGCGATGAACTGGATTCCGTCATGAACTACATGTGGAGCTATCCGGTCATTTCCTTCTTCTCCCCGGCCCCGCATCCGATGACGGCCGGCTCACTGAAGCGCCGACTGAACCGGATTTTTGAAGCATACGGCTTTGAGGTCTGCCTCAGCCTCCAGAACCTTCTCGACTCGCATGACACGGGACGGATTCTGACCATGCTGGAGAATCCCGGCCGGCCGCTGAAAAAATGGGACGAGTATTTCAACGTCGCGCGGACGGATGCGCGGCCGGGCCTGATCACCACAAAGCCCGGGGAACAAGCCCGCGAGGTTCTGCGGCAGATCGTGGTGTTCCAGATGACCTTCCCTGGCGCGCCGATGATTTATTACGGAACTGAAGCCGGTATGTGGGGCGCCAACGATCCTGACAACCGCCAGCCCATGCTGTGGGATGACATCGTTTACGAGGATGAAGCGCATGCGCACAATGGCCCTTGCGGCCCGAATGAGCGGCGGCCTGACAAGGATTTGTTTGCTCACTATCAGAAAGCCATTGCCCTGCGCCGGTCGCATCCGGCCTTGCAGCGGGGCGAATTCCGCTGGGAGCCGCGCGCCCGCGGCAGGCTGCTCGGATTCGTCCGGCGCGAGGGAGAATCGGAAATCCTTGCGCTGTTCAATGCCTCGGACCGCGCAAAGCACTTTGAGCTGGAGCATGCCGCGGCCGATTTGTGGGAGGATGGCGCCGCCGTCGCGCCGGGCCGCATCCGGATTGCGCCGCGCGGATGGCGCGTGCTGAAAACGGATTGAGATCAGTGCCTGCCGGTGTACTTTCTGCCCTTGATGTCCACGCCATATGCGTTGGAAAGAATTTCGCCGTTCCAGAAGGGCATCAGTTCAGGATTGGTGTTCCGCGGAGAGGTGTAAATGGCCTTAAATTCTGTGATGCCCTTGGCCGGGAAATATCCGGTCGGGATTTTCGTCTGGTGTTTGCGAACTTCACCCGGGAAAATTTTTGACGCGGCATACTGGGTGAAATAGCGGTCCTCAAGAGGATCCCGGATCAAGTTGTCCCGTCTTCCGTTGGCGTAGGTCCATGCAAAGATGATCTGCGGTTCCCGGGGAAGCCAGTACACCATCCTGCTCGCATTGGAGATGGTGATGTCAAAAAACACCGGCTGCCCGAAGGCGACGGCGTCGGATGCCGCGGCGATGGAAACGGAAAGGCCGCGCACGACCTCCGGCGCGCCAATGGGGCCCGTCGCAGATGGAATATATCTTTCCGGCATGCTCCCGCATCCTCCGGCCGCCAGCGCGATCAGTATCGCAAAAAACCTCTTCATGCTCACCCCCTGTTTCCTTCTTTTGCATGATCTTCCAATGATTGGAAAATGAACAGAAAAAACTTCCAATCATTGGAACTTTCTGCGGAAAAACTTCCAATGACTGGAAAAACCCCATTTTCCGGCGAACGAACTTGAATGGACAGAGCGACTGCTGTAGTCTGCAGAATTATGGGAGCTGTGATGCCGGAAATTCTGAACGGATTGTCGAGCTGGTTTGAGATTAACATGGGTCTTTCAGCCGACACTCAGTTGAAAATTCTGTGGACACTGGCTGTATTGAGCATCCTTTTTCTGACTCATTACGTCATTTGTTTTCTTTTCTCCGTCCGCGTGAAGGATGCCGCTCGACGCTGTACTCTCCGTAAAACGATGACCATGGCGCTCAGTACCGCCGGTCTGGTTTTTTTTCTGAGAATATGGATCGCGGGGCGTCATGGTCTGGCGGCTTATCTGGGAATTCTCTCTGCAGGGCTGGCCATTGCCATGCAGGATCCTCTGAAGAACATTGCCGGCTGGCTTTTTATCGCCAGTCGCAAACCTTTTGATGTGGGCGATCGCATTCAGATCGGAGACCACAAGGGAGACGTGATTGACAGGCGAATATTCCAGTTTTCGCTTATCGAGATAGGGAACTGGGTTTGCGCGGATCAAAGCACCGGCCGCATCATTCATGTGCCCAACGGCATGGTGTTCAGCCAGGCCATTGCAAATTACAATCAGGGTTTCAATTTTATTTGGAATGAAATCGGCGTTCTGGTGACCTTTGAGAGCGACTGGAAAAAAGCGAAGGAAATCCTGATGAAAATTGCGGAGGCGCACACTGCAGTCCAGAGCGCCCATGCGGAGGCTCAGGTGCGTGCCGCCGCTCGCAAGTTTCTGATTTTTTTCCAGCACCTTACTCCCATTGTTTGGACCAATGTGGAGGACTGCGGCGTTAAGCTGACCATGCGCTATCTCTGTGAACCCCGCAAGCGGCGTTCGTCCCAGGCGGCAATTTGGGAAGCGGTGCTGGAAGCTTTTTCCCGGGAGAGTGGAATAGACTTTGCTTATCCCACCATCCGCCGGTACGACGACCGCGCGGAAGGAAAAGTTCAACAGGCCCGCGCGGAGCGCTAGCATGCGCGTTCTTGTTTCCATGGATTCCTTCAAGGGAACACTGTCCGCGCCGGAGGCCTGTGAGTGTGTCCGGCGGGGCTTGCTGAAAGCCCGTCCCGATTTGGAGGTGACGGCCTGTCCGATGGCGGACAGGGGCGAGGGAACTCTGGATGTTCTTCTTGGCCGGCCCGGCGGAGTTTGCATAGAGCGCGAGGTTGCGGGCCCGCTTCCCGGCCGGCGGGTCCGGGCGGCTTTCGGATGGTTCCCGGAGAGTCAAGCGGCGGTTGTGGAAATGGCGCAGGCCAGCGGCCTGCTGCTGGTTCCCGGCGCTGACCGCAATCCCATGAAAGCCACAACCTTCGGCACGGGCGAACTGCTGCTCGCCGCGCTTGAACTGCAGCCGCGGGAAATTCTGCTCACGGTGGGCGGAAGCGCAACGGTGGACGGTGGAACGGGCGCCGCCCTGGCGCTCGGCTGGAGATTTCTGGACGAGAAAGGAAACCCCGCCGGATTCGGCGGAGAGGCTCTCTCGAAGATCAGAAAAATCGAGCCGCCTCCAGCCGGTTTCTCCCCCCGGTTTCGCGTGTTGTGTGATGTGGACAGTCCCCTGTGCGGGCCGGACGGCGCCGCGCGGGTCTACGGGCCTCAGAAAGGGGCGACCCCCGTCATGGTGGCGGAACTGGAGCGTGGACTGGAAAATCTCGCGCGCGCGGTGAAGGAGCAGGTGGGAAAGGATATCACCGCCATCCCCGGCGGCGGCGCGGCGGGGGGGCTGGCGGCGGGGGCCGCCGCTTTTATGAATGCGGATCTCGTGCCCGGCTCGCAGGCGGTGATTGAGGCGATTGGCTTGAAATCAGAAATCCGCAGGGCAGATTACGTGATCACGGGGGAAGGGCGCTTTGACGGGCAGAGCGCCCGTGGGAAGGTGGTGGCGGGAGTCGCGGCGACCGCGAAGGAATGCGGGGTTCCGGTGATTGTGATTGCGGGGGATGTGGATGCCTCCGCTTCAAAGGGCCGCATGGAAATTCTGCGCGCCATTGCTGCCCGCCGGCCGGGCATGCCTCTTGATGCGGCCCTGAAGCGAGCGGCTGTTCTGCTGGAAGAGGCCGCCGCGGGGGCCGCCTCCAGCCTCTAGGCGATCCGGATCCAGCAGGTTTCGTACGGCCGCAGTTCGATCCCTGCCGCGGTTTTCCGGTTTTTCCCGCTGATTAGATCGTGCCACTCTTTCGCCTTCTTCAGCCGGGGAATTATCGTGGCGGGATTTCGCGTGACGGTTTCGGCCGTGAAGTTGCTGATGGAGACCACGGACTCTGATTTGTCCGGCGCCGTGCGGACAATGAGAAACACCTCTTTTCCGAGGTCCAGCGCAGTCTGCATTCCGGCGGGGTGAAATGCGGGGTGCTTTGCCCGCAGCAGGAGGAGCGAGCGGCATCGGCGGAATATCCGCGCCGGGACTCCGTCCGGATTGTCCAGCATGCCGGCGATTTCCTGCTGTGTCCATTTTTTCCGGTTCAGGGTTCTGGCGCGGCCGGTCTGCTGCATTCCTTCGGTCCAGTTGTGTCCTCCGAACAGGCTGTTGAAATAGACGGCTGGAATGCCCTGCAGCGCAAGCATGACCGTTTGCGAACAGAGGAAGCGTTCGACCTGCAGCCTCTCATCCGGCCGGGCCGGAGTTCCGAGCGCATCAAAATAGGTGATGTTCAGTTCGTAGGGGCTTTCAGATCCGTCGGCATTGCGCTTGAAGGATATCTGTCCGCCTGCCGCCCGGACATGATCAAGAAGCGACTGCATTTCCTCAGGGCTGACCAAACCTTCCAGCGGCCTCACGCCGATGCCGTCATGGGATGCGGTGAAGTTGAGGAAGGAGCAGCCTTCCGGCGGGGGCTTGAGATTCACGGCCCATTGCGTGAGATGCCGGCTGTCTCCGGTGACCAGCGCATGCAGCAGCAGGGGGGGCAGCGGGAACTGGTAGACCATGTGAGCCTCGTCTCCGTTCCCGAAATAGCGGATATTCTCCGCATGCGGGACATTCGTTTCCGTCAGGAGGGAGACGTCAACGCCGATGAGTTCAACAAGATCCCGCATCAGCTTCACCACCTCGTGTGTTTCATCGAGATGGATGCAGGAGGTTCCGGGCCGTTTCCAGAGATAGGCAATGGCGTCCAGCCGGATGATGCGCGCGCCGTGGGCGATATAGAACAGAAGGATGTCCAGAAACTCGAACAGCACATCCGGATTGGAAAAGTCGAGGTCGAGCTGGTCGTCGCTGAACGTGGTCCAGAGATGGCGGACCCCCGACCGCGTCCGAACTTCGCTCAGCAGCGGTCCGCTGCGCGGCCGCACGGTCCGGCTGAGGTCCAGCGAGGGGTCCGTTTCCAGGAAGTATTTTCTCTCCGGGGCGATGCCGCGCGTATAGGCTTTGAACCAGTCGCTTCCGCGTGAAACATGATTCAGCACCAGGTCGAACATCAGAGAAAAATTCTCGTTGAAACGGTCTATATGCTTCCATTTCCCCAGTGCGGGATCCACGGAGCGGTAGTCAATGACAGAAAAGCCGTCATCGGATGAGAAGGGGAAGAACGGCAGCAGGTGGACTGTGCTGACGGCCCCGCGGAGCCTGTCTGAAAGAAAATTCTCCAGTGTTTCCAGGGGTGCGGCCTCGCCGTCGCGCACCATGTCGCCGTAGGTGATCAGAATGCTGTCGGACTGGTCGCGGTATTTGAAGGGCGGGTAGTGGTTGAACCCGACGCCGTAACGGCCAACCAGCATCTCGAAGCGCTCCAGGCACTGTTCGGCCTGTTCCTGATAAAGAAATTCCAGCCGCCGCCGGATTCGCCGCCACACAGGCATGGAGGTGTATTTCAGCATCAGTCCAGCCCCCGGATGTCCGTGATCAGTGTGCGCAGGCTCCGGCGCAGCACAGAATAGCTGTAGAAGCGCGTGGCCACCTGGTAATTGTGATCCACCATCTGACGGCGGTATTCCGCGTCCTCAAGAATCTTCCGCAGTTCGCGGACAACACCCTTGGTGAGATATCCATCCATGACCGGCACGCGGAAGCCCTTGGGTTCAACATCCCGGCCGAAAATGGCATACCGGTTGATCAGCACCGGCTTCCGGAAGTAGATGGCTTCCAGAAAGGCGTTTCCAAAGCCCTCATAAAGGCTGGGATAGGTGATCAGGTCGGCGTGGGAATAGAGATCCCAGAGTGTATAGATTTTCTTGCCCTGAGGATCAAACTGACGGCTGTCGCCGACCCGCGTTTCCACAAAGCGGAGATCCACCCCCTCTTCGCGCGCCATTTCAGCAAGCATCTGGCAGTATTCCATTCCCTCGTCTCCCGCCTTGTGCGAGATCACCAGCTTGTATTTTGGATCGCCGAGCATTCCGACCAGTTTGATCGCGTGTTCGATGCCTTTGCGGGGAACCACGCGTGTCGGCTGAAGGATCATGACATCCCCCGGAGCCAGCCCGATGTCCTCCCGCACGCTGGAGGCATAGGCATCCGGAGGCGGCGGCGGATTTTCGAAGTCCAGCACGTTTGGAATAAGAAGAGACGTCAGGCCCTTGCGCCACGCCAGTTCCTCCTGCGCGGCGAGATTAATCACCACATGGCGCATGCCGGGCGTGCGCGGGGGAAAGGCCATGTCCAGCCATCCCGGCACGGAACTCACGGAGAACCGTGTTCTTTCCCAGTAGAAGTCGTGATGGTGCGCAATGGAGGGCATGCCCGTCTCCGACAGGAATTCCGTGATGGCGATGCCCAGCGGCAGATGCATGGGAATGCTCAGGCAGTTTTCAATCACGAAGATGCTGATCTCAAACTTCTGCATGAAGGCGTACAGCGAGCTTTTCAGATAAGCGGCCATGTCAAGAATCCGGCGGTTCACAAGCGCGTCGCGAGTTTCCCGGCCCCACACGCGCTCATTGATCCAGAGATTTTCCGGATGCTTGAAATGTGCTTCGGGGATGCAGAGGCTCACATCCTCCGCCCGGTCAACCTCGCCGGCATACCAGTAGCTGATGTGCCCGTAGTCCCAGAGCACCTGCGCCCACTTTGCGCTTTCGAGACTGACGCCGTCCGTGCCCGAAAAACGCGTGGAAATGAAACCTATTCTCTCAGCCATTGTTGTATTTTTGCCTTTTCCCCTGGTCTGGTTCAGTTTATTCTTTTACTGAATGCTACGGGACATCCGCCCTGATTGCAAGCGAGTTTGGCCGGCCGAGGCCTTCTGCTCAAACAGCTGGATGTGAAAAATATGGCAAAGAAAAAATTTCAGGAAATTCTGGACCGGCTGCCGGCTCTCCTTTCACAGGCCGGGAGCTGTGTGCCCGCGCTGCTTTCCAATCTGGTGCTGATCGGAGAAATTCCGTCTCCCACATTTGGAGAAGAACGCCGGGTGCGGTTCATCAGCGACCGGTTCGCGGAAAACGGCCTGGTCAGCGGGTCGGTGGACGAAAAGGGCAATGCCGTGGCCGTGCTGCCCGGCGGGAGGGGGGACCGCAGCATACTGCTGGTGGCCCATGCGGATACCGGCGCCCCCGCCAACGTGGACCACACCATTATGATCGAGCCGGGCCAGGTGACCGGGCCCGGAGTGGCCAACAACAGCCTCGGTGTGGCGGTGCTGGCCGCGCTGCCCCATTTTCTGGAGAAAATGGATGTCGCGCTGGATGCCAACCTCATATTTCTTGCCGCTTCGCGCAACCTGGCCCGCGGCAATCTTGAGGGCCTGCGGTTTTTCCTTCAGAACAATTCACAGCCCGTGGACGCCGGCATCTGCATTCAGGGAACCCAGCTGGGGCATCTGAGCATCCAGTCCCTGGCCATGATGCGCGGAGAAATCACCTGCACTGTTCCAGAGGAATACAACTGGACACGCTTCCAGGCCACCGGCGCCATCCGCACGATCAACGAAGTGATCAACCGGATCAACGAAATCCCCCTGCCGAACAAGCCTCGCTCAAACATTGCGTTCGGTTCAATCAACGGCGGGAGCGGGTTCCACAGGGTGGCCCGCCACGCGGTCCTCCGCTTTGAAGTGCGCAGTGAAGATGATGCGATGATCCGCAAGATCGTTCGTCAAATCCGGGATATCTGCGAGGATGTGTCCTCGCAGAAGGAGAGCCGGATAGACCTTGATGTGTTTGCCGAACGCAAGGCCGGCGGCATTCCCTTTGCCCATCCGCTTTCGCGGCGCGCGCGGAAGATTCTGGAGATTCTGGAGGTCCCTCCCCGGGTCAGTCCCAGCACTTCGGAGATCTTTGCGTTCATAGAACGCGGCATTCCGGCGCTGAGCCTGGGCATTTCCACGGGCGAAAGTCTCGCTTTTCCTGACGAGCGCGTGGATGTCCCCCCCATGGCGGCGGGCATGGCCCAGCTGGCGGCTCTGCTGCTGGCTATCGACGGAGGTTTCTGCGATGAACATCCATGAATGGCTGAAAAACAACACCTTCCACTACCGCCAGTTCTGGGATCTGAAGCACCTTGTGGCCGAAAAGGAGAAAAGGGGATTGCGCGTTTCCCTGTGCATTCCCACGCTGAACGAGGAGAAAACAATCGGGAAGGAAGTGATTGTTTTCCGCTCGGAGCTGATGACCCGGTATCCGCTGGTGGACGAGCTTGCGGTCATAGACTCCGGATCGACCGACAAAACGCGCGAAGTGGCCGCGCAGTTTGGGGCGGATGTGTATCTGGCGTCTGATATCCTTCCCGAGGCCGGTGAAAAAAGGGGAAAGGGCGAGAATCTCTGGAAGGCCATCTACCAGCTGACCGGGGATATCATCGTTTACATTGATGCCGACATCAAAAACATCCGCCCTCATTTTGTGTACGGCCTGGTTGCGCCGCTGATCTACCGCCCCGAAATCAAGTATGTGAAGGCGTTCTATGAACGGCCGCTTGCGGCCGCCAACGGCGTGCGTCCGATTGGCGGCGGCCGCGTCACGGAAATTCTGATTCGGCCGCTCTTCTCCCTCTTTTTCCCCGATCTTGCCGGGCTGATCCAGCCGCTATCGGGGGAATATGCTGTCCGGCGCGATGTGCTGGAACAGCTCCCGTTTCCCATCGGATACGGCGTGGAGACTTCGCACCTGATTGACGTCTACAAGAAATGGGGACTTCAGGCCATTGCTCAGACCGACCTCGATCAGCGGGTGCACCGCAACCAGCCCACGCGTGATCTCGGGAAAATGGCGTTCGGCATTCTGCAGACCTTCCTTTCGCGGGCCCGGAGGATGGGGATTGTGGGCAATCTGCCCGAACTGGGCACGGTCCTGAGACAGTTCCAGGTTCAGGGCGATGAGTATAAAATTCAGGAATTTGATCTGCATGAAGAGGAACGCCCGCCAATGATCGAAATGCCCGCCTATCGTCGCCGGCGGGGACTGGACGGCTGACTGCATGCGCGTGGCGGTTGTCCATTATCACCTCCGCATCGGCGGGGTAACCACGGTGATTGACCAGGCCGCCCGCGCGCTGGGCGCCCTGGGTGTTCAGGTCTGCGTCCTCGCGGGCGAGCGCCCGGCCGTTGAGCTTGCGGCCCCCGCCGCAGTGATTCCCGGGCTTGCGTACGGCCGGCATGAACTCAGCGCTTCCGATATTCTGAAACAGGCGGACGAAGTCGCATCCCGTTTGCTGGGCGGCGCGCCTGATGTCTGGCATATACATAATCACTCCCTCGGCAAGAATCTTGTTGTGCCGCGACTGGCCTGCGCGCTGGCGTCCGCCGCCCGTCCGCTGGTGCTTCAAATGCATGACTTTGCCGAGGACGGCCGCCCGGCCAATTACGAGCTTCTGCTGGCGGGCCTGGCTGATGGAGAACCCGCCACACTGGGGCCGGCTCTTTATCCCCGCGCAAGCCATGTTCACTATGCCTTCTTGAACCGCCGCGACCAGCACGCCTTCATGCGGGCCGGCCTTCCCGAATCGCGCGCGCATTATCTTCCGAATGCGGTGGTTTCCCCTCCCTCAGCGGAGGAAGCTCCTCCGCGCACTGATCTGGTGATCTATCCCACCCGCGCCATACGAAGAAAAAATGTCGGCGAAATGGTGTTCTGGGCGGCTCTTGACCGCTCCGGCCGGCGTTATGCCCTGACCCGCTCTCCGAGAAACCCGGAGCATGCCGCGGTGTACAACCGCTGGGTTGATTTTTCCGCCGCGCACCGGCTCCCCGTGGAGTTCGGCCTGGCCGAAAAATCCCCGCTGAGTTTTCCGGAGCTGATGCGCAGCGCCGCGTGTGCCATCACCACCAGTGTGGCCGAAGGCTTTGGGCTGGCCTTTCTGGAGCCATGGCTGATGGACTGCCCTCTGACCGGGCGGGCGCTTCCCGAGATTGCCGGTGAATTCAAAAACGACGGACTGGATCTCAGCGGTCTGTATGACCGCCTGGACGTTCCCCTGAAATGGGCCGGCGCCGGGAACCTGCGGCGCGCCCTGCAGGACGCCATGGGACGGGTTTATGCGAGTTATCACCGGGAACTTCTGCCGCAGGATGTTGAACAGGCCTTTAATGCTGCGGTTCAAAATAATTTTGCGGATTTCGGGCGGCTTGATGAAAGCATGCAGCAGCAGGTGATTGAACATATTCTGAACAATCCTGCGGATGCGCGTGACATCCGGCCCTCTGCCTTGAACATTCCGGATGCCGTCGTCCCGTTCAATAAAAACACTGTGCTGGAAAAGTATGGTCCCGCCCGCTATGGGGAGAGACTGCGGGAGATATACCGCGCGGCGGCAGAATCAGGGCCTGCGCATGAAGACGCGCTGGATGCCGAAAGCATACTTGATCAGTTTCTGCTCCCCGAACGCTTCAATCTGCTGAGGACCTGAAAAATGAAGGATGCATCGGGAAATAAATTTCTGATCCGCCGGATTCGGGAGCTTTCCCGTCCGATGACGGTTGAATCAACCGGGCTGGAATCCGACATCCGGCCCCTGAAGGGCATTCGAGCCGTGCTGTTTGATGTGTATGGAACCCTGCTGATATCCGGCAGCGGAGACGTGGGAACAGCGGCCGCCAGTCCGTCAGATGCCGCCATGCATGTCGCGCTGACCGTGGCCGGGTGCGAGCCGGAACCCGCCGCCGGACCCCGGGGGGCTGAGCTGATGCTTCAAAATATAGCGGCGGCGCATGCGCGGAAGAAGGCCGCAGGAATTGAGTTTCCTGAAATCGCGATCTGCGAGATCTGGGAGATGATACTTGCCCGGCTCCTGAAAGAGCGTCTGATCGGTTTGCGGCCGGCGGATGCGCTGCTGGAGCCGCTGGCGGTCGAGTATGAGTGCCGCGTGAATCCCGTCTGGCCCATGCCGGGATTCCCGGAGGTACTGCGGGAACTTGACGCGCGGATCGAAGCGATGGGGATCGTTTCGAATGCGCAGTTTTACACCCCGCTGGCCATGGAGGCCCTCTCCGGATTTCCGGTGGATCAACTGGGTTTTCGGACAGATCTTTCCGTTTATTCTTTCCGGGCGGGTCGGGCCAAGCCCTCCCCGCAGCTGTTTCAGCAGGTGCTGGTTCCGCTTGAAAGAAATTACGGAATAGCCGCTTCTGAAGCTCTTTATGTGGGCAACGACATGCTGAATGATATTCAGACTGCCGCCCGGGCCGGCTGCAGGACGGCTCTTTTTGCGGGTGATGCCCGGTCGCTGCGCTTAAGAAATCAGAAACCTGCGGACCTGTATCCGCGGCCGGATTTGATCATAACCAGCCTCCTTCAGCTTCCGCGCGCACTGGCCTGAAATCGTAAAAAACCTCCAAAAATCGTTAAAAAAGGCCAAAATTTGTCAAAAAATGGCCAAAAATCATCAAAAATCGTCAAAAAACGGCCAAAATTCGCAAAAATTCGAAAAATTCAGACAAAATTCGAAAAATTCCGCTTTCCCCGCAAAAAAACAATGTTCGGCCGGAGAATAATATTTCGCGCGGTTTTGCGTTATCTGTAAGAGAACGAACGCGGCCGGACGAGCGGCGCTTTCTCTTGATTCTGCCAATGGGTGAGCATACGATTCGGTCAAGGTTTTGAAAGGAGTTCAATTATGAAAAAAATGCTTTTGCTTGTTGCGATCGCTCTGGTTTCAACCTCACTCTTCGCGGGGCCGTTGCGTGTGCTTCTGCTTGATTTCGAAAATGCCGCTGGCGGGACTTCCTCATTAACCAATCCTTCCCAGATTGCCGGCAAAGGTGTTTATCTGCTTTCTAAACAGCTGCTGGACAACGAGAATTTTGTGCTCGTTGACCGGCGCGAGTTTATCAGCCAGATGGAGAAACTGAAGCTCACGGATGCGGGGGCCGCCACGCCTGTGCAGCCGACGTTCATTCATGCCGCGCAGCAGCTGGGCGCTGATGTGATTTTGCGGGGCACGCTGCTGTCGCTCTCCGAAGGGAAGGAAACCGTGGATCAGGGCGGATACCGAACCGACTTCACCGTGCTGACCTCCCGTGTGGCGCTGGAGGCGCTGGATGCAAAAGACGGAAGCGTGATTGCCATGAGCGAAGGCTCTTCCAGCCGCAAAATCCGCCAGACGGCCACCCAGCAGACCTCGTTGGGCGAGGATGAAGTGCTGTCCCTGCTGGATAAGGCCGTTGCGCAGGCCGTTCCAAGTGTGCAGCAGGCCCTGGAAAGCCGCATGGTCACAGCCGCCCTGTCCAAAATCAAAATCTCCATTAAGACCACGGATGATCCCGCCATGGTGGAAATAGACGGAAGCCTTGTGGGCTCCACTCCGCTGGAAGGTCTTGAAATCGCGGCGGGGGATCACGTCCTGCGCGTGAGCCGGGCCGGTTATCGCGACATAACGCGCCGAATCGTGCTGGAGAAGGACGCCTCGATTGAAGTTCCCATGATGCGCGTGGAACTCGATGCGCTCGAGCAGAAGGAAGTGCTCAAAGAGGCGGACGTTCACATCTTTTCCCGCGAGCCTGATCTTATCATTCATACCATCGAGTAGGCGGATTTTCCCTTTGGCGGAGTTTCTGCAGACTGTTCAGAACGGGCTGGCATGGATTCTGTTTGCCGGCGTGAGCGCCGCGGCCCTGTTTCTCTCCTGCCTGTCCATTTCCGGCACCTGGCTGGCCGCCCT